>Ga0209647_1000137_pt1 | contig 63927 bp, 53 predicted proteins | sample GraSoi_2013_60cm_FD_185827 | JGI IMG/M metagenome (GOLD analysis project Ga0209647, IMG submission 185827) | Grasslands soil microbial communities from the Angelo Coastal Reserve, California, USA - Sample 9_17_2013_60cm (SPAdes) (version 2) | ecosystem: Environmental > Terrestrial > Soil >...
CTTTTTTCGGTAACTTTGGTACAAAATACATGGGCAGTTAATACACCTCCTTCCGGAGTCAGAAACATTGTTCCAACAATATTTCTAGTGTGTCAGCTGCCTTTTTTGTTGTCAAATCAATCTAGAAGGAGTTTTGCACCAGACTCTAAAAGTTCCCATTGACAAAGACCAAAGAATATGGTGTAATATGCAAGAGTAATTGCTATTAGATCTTCTTTGACCAATCTCATTCCCATTGATGAAACATTAATCTATGTCAGATACGAAAGCCACACCATCTGTTGATGATATTGTTGGAAAAGCTCCTGAAAATGATTCGAAAGAACAAAAAGAGGAGAAAGTTGTTGTTGCAAAAGTTGATGAAAAGGAAGATTCTTCACCTTCAGTTCAGAATGACGCTGGTCAATATCCACGCGTCTTTCACCGCAATAACTTTCAAAGTAACCCAAATATGATTTCAAATCCAGCAGCACTGCAAGGTCCAACAGAAGAGGTAAGCGGTATTTTAGATGTTCAGCCGGAAGGCCATGGATTTTTGCGTCCAAAATTTATTCCAAGTAACCGAGATATCTATATATCCCAGTCACAAATTCGAAGATTTTTACTTCGAGGTGGGGATTTGGTAGGGGGAATTGCCCGTCCGCCAAAAGATAATGAAAGATACTATGGCCTTTTGAAGGTGGAAAAAGTGAATGGCACAGATGCTGAAGAAGCAATGAAGCGTCCATGGTTTGACGACCTTACTCCAGTCTACCCAAATAAGCAAATTACCCTTTCAACAGGCAAGATGCCTTTATCTACTCGTATGATTGATTTGCTCGCACCAATCGGATTTGGACAACGAGGACTTATTGTTTCACCTCCAAAAGCCGGAAAAACAACCATTCTCAAAGAAATTGCAGCTGGAATTTCTCAAAATTTCCCCAAAGCACATCTTATGGCAGCACTCATTGGTGAACGGCCTGAAGAAGTAACCGATATTTCTATGTCTGTGAAAGGTGAAGTTGTTGCCTCTAATTTTGACGAACCACCTGAAAATCAGACACGAGTAGCAGAAATTACGCTCGAGCGGGCAAAAAGACTGGTCGAAATGGGTCGGGACGTGATTATTCTCCTTGATTCTATTACCAGGCTTGCCAGGGCATATAATTTGGCAGTTGCACCAAGTGGGCGTACATTGTCTGGGGGATTTGACCCGGCAGCTTTGTGGCCTGCGAAAAAATTCTTTGGTGCAGCACGAAATTGCCAAGAAGGTGGATCGCTTACGATTATCGGTACGGCACTTGTGGAAACAGGCAGTCGCATGGATGATTTGATTTATGAAGAATTTAAAGGGACAGGAAATATGGAGCTTCACTTGGATAGGTCTTTGGCCGAGAGACGCGTTTTTCCGGCAATCAATGTAACCAAGTCTGGTACTCGGGAAGAAGCACGTATATTGTCCGAGGAACAAATGAAGCACGTCGTAACGCTCAGGCGAATGCTGGACATGCTTTCAGGGGAAGGCACAGATATGATGATAGACAGACTTTCCAAAACCGATACCAACGATGATTTCTTCAACACGCTGGGGAAATAGCCTCGTCATTTGACAGGAGTCCTCGACTTTGTTACTATAAATGCTATTCCACTGTACTTATGCAACTTTTTGCACGCCATGTGTTTCCACCTATACAACAATTCTTCACGGACTTTCGAGAATTTAGTGTCTTCTTTTTTCTCTATTCTCGTGCTCACGTGATTCGTTTTTTTCTCTTTTTGGAGAAAGAAAAGAATATTATTGTCAAATTTTTCATGATGAAACGAGGTCGGTATAACCGACCTTTTTTACATATTGCGACCATAAGCATGCTTGGGCTTGGGGTCATGATTACACCAATTCTCGCTGACACATTCCCTGTCTTTGGCTCCTCAGCTGCTTCGGTAAGTCATGTTATTTCTCCGACTACTTCCCAGGATTCACTCACTGCAGACCAAAATGTTTTCCAGACCAATGTTTCCCAAAAACCAAGAGACAGTATTATTACCTATACTGTTGAAGGTGGAGATACACTTTCGACAGTAGGACAAAAATTTGGGATTTCTGTAGATACCATTAAATGGGCCAACAATTTGTCAAGCGATGATGTGTCTGTTGGAGACGAATTAAAAATATTGCCGGTGACAGGAATTGTGTATAAAGTCCAATCTGGTGATACTGTATATAGTATTTCGAAGCATTTTGATACAGATGCACAGAAGATTGTTGATTTCCCATTTAATGATTTTGCCAATCCTGAGACATTTTCTCTGGTTGAGGGCCAACAACTTATTGTCCCGGATGGAGTCCAGCCTGCTTCACAGCCAACATATCGACCGCTTCAACCTACCTATATCGTCCAGGCTCCACAATTTAGTGGCGTGAGTGGGGATGGATTTCATTGGCCAGTGCAGGGAATTATCACGCAAGGGTTTAGCTGGTACCACAATGGGATTGATATTGCAGGGCCTAGTGGCGTACCTATTTATGCTTCTAAGGCTGGGGTAGTAGCTGAGGCATCATGTGGGTATGATGGTGGGTATGGATGCCATGTCCTTTTGAATAATGGAGGTGGGTGGGCCACGATGTACGCACATATGGTAGACCAACCATCGGTTGGCGTAGGGCAAAGCGTTGGCGCAGGGCAACTTATTGGATATCGTGGAAGCACAGGGCGTTCTACCGGTCCCCACACTCATTTTGAAATTCGTAGTCCAAATGGTAATGTGAATCCTCTGCAATTCTTACAGTAAACCAAGAGTCAAGAGTCAAGAATTAAGAATTAAGGATTGCTTTACTTTAAAAAAGTTGCTAGCATTTCTTTTATTTGCTTAATTCATTATTCTAAATTCATAATTCAATATGTGGGCCTGTAGGTAAGTGGTATACCGGCACATTCGCATTGTACAGTCCCGAGTTCGATTCTCGGCAGGTCCACAACGTACAAAATGAAAGATTTTTACGTTGTAGGAACGTTTAAATTCTTGAGAATTTATTACGTCCCACCCTTGGGCCCGTAGCTCATTTGGTTAGAGCGCCTGCATGGCATGTAGGAGGTAGTCGGTTCGAGCCCGATCGGGTCCACATTTCATAGAGGAATTAGCAAACACTGTCATCGCGAGGTCGCCTTGGCCACCGTGGCGATCTCTTTTGAATAAGATTGCTTCGTTGCTTTCTGCACTTCTCAAGGAAGTGATCTCGCTGTTGCTCCGATTCCTCGCAATGACAAAGTCTTTGTTACATCTTGGACGGTTATCGTTTCATTTCTTGCATTTTAGACCTTCTTTGTTGTATACTACACAGTAGATAACTCCAACACCTTCTCTAAAAAGAAAAGGAAAAATGGGGAATATGAGAGGAGGTGACTTCAATAATGGATTTTCAAGATAAACAACTTACCTGCAGTGATTGTGGTGATCAGTTTACTTTTACCGCGTCAGAACAAAAGTTCTACAAGGATAAAGGTTTTACAAACGAGCCAAAACGCTGCCCAAAGTGTCGACAAGCAAAGAAAGCAAGGATGGGAGATGATCGAGGTGGCTACAATAGTGGTCCACGACAATCTTTTCCAATCGTTTGCGCGAATTGTGGCGCTCACGATACTGTTCCTTTCGAACCAAAAGGCGATAAGCCAGTATTATGCCGCAATTGCTTTAGACAGCAAAGGCAAGGCTAATTCAATTTGTCATCCCTGACTTGATCAGGGATCCAGAATCAAAAGTAGATTCCCGATTGGATCGGGAATGACAATTGGATACGAATACCCCCGATTGAATCGGGGGTATTTTTTTGTGGATTGGGAAATTAAGGTTGTTGTAAATAAGGTATTTCTACTTTGTTGGAGTAGGTGTAGGCGTTGCCTGAAGTGGAATTTGGGTTGGTTGGGAGGGTAGGCTGGATTGTTGCCCATTAACATTGAGTGGTTGCGTCTGCTCTGGTGCAGCTTTGTTAGTTGTCGCAGGCACAGGTCCAGGGGAGGCTGAATTAGCGCCAGACGAAGGCGCTGATTTTTGTAGCTCATCTATCTCTAAAGACACTTTGTCATAATTTGCCTTATCATTTGCCACAAGCTGTTTGACTATTTGCAAATTCGAAAGCGCGTCGGCTGTATCCTGCTTTTGCTCATATGCATGGGCAAGATTGTAGTATGCATTTGGATAATCCTGCTTTAAGGTGATAGATTGTTGAAATTGCCGTATGGCATTGTCATATTGTCCTAGTTGATAGTAGAGACCACCCAAGGTGAGATACTCTTGAGGATTGTTTGAGTCCAGTGTAATTGCTTGTTGCATCGAGGCAATAGTAAAGTTATCTGCATTTTGTCCCAAGCCAATAAGCGAGCGATACACGCTTGCGAGGTTTTGCCAATTACCGACTGTTTGGGGAGAGAGTATGGTTGCGGTCCTGGCGGTTGTTATCCCTTGCTGAATAAGTCCGTAAATCGTCTGTTGTGCCTGTGCGCTTGGAGAAGAGGCTTTTGGCTGAGAAGCTGCAATAGAATTTGCCAAGGCAATATTTGTTTGAGAAAAGATGCGGTAGTAGCTACTTTGATATGGAAAAGTATTTAGCGCCTGGACCTGCAGCGTATAAGTAATGCTCCCATTGTTATTATTTGCCGCCAAAATTGATTTTTGAAAGTCTATATTAGATATGACATACTTTCCGGCATAAAATCCTACTACACCAACAAATACGAGCAAAAGAATGGCAGTGGTATAGGGCAAAGCAGCACTGTATTCATATCGCTGATTGGTGGTAGATTGCTCCTGCGTCTGGTGGAGCGCAATCAGGCCTTTTTTTAGCGCAACAACGCGTGGTTCGATATCAAAGAAGCTGTGTGGGTGTTTGAATGCCTCAATCGAGGTAAAAATGGCAAGAAAAAGAAAAAGAAAAGTTATGCCTTCAAAAGAAAATGGAAGGAAAAATGCTGCAAGTGCTAGGATTGCTATAGAAAAATACATCGGATTTGTTTTTTTCTGAGAGGGCTTGGTAAGGGATCGAAAAAGTATCAGGAAAAATGAAAGCATCCCAACAATACCGGTTGTTGCTAAAAGCTCCAAGACAAGACTTGAAGATTGGGTAAATGGAACAAACCACAATGCAGGATTGGCATTAAATGATGCCTGCTTAAATCTGGTAAATGCAGAGGCATAATTACCAAATCCATTTCCAAAGAAAAATCCTTGTGCAATTCTACCTGTATCTTGGGAAATTGCAGCAAAGGCTGTCTGAAATCCTGTTTCAAAGGGAAGAATAAGAGGTTTTTGAGTTGTGACAAGCTGTGCCAAGGTGACCAATATCCCAGCCCCAATAATACACGCTGCAGCCATATGGGCTATCGTTTTACTGCTCGTATCTCCTTTAAAAAGCGGAAGTCCAAGTTGTACGCACAAGGGAAAAAGTGCAACCAAAAATACCGCTTGCTCCAAAAGCGAGCCAAGAGGGGTAAAAGAAGGTGTATGAGTGTACGCAAAAGGTAATGGGTATACCTTCAAAAAAGAAAATACTGCAAGCGCAGCAATTGCGCTTGCTGATGCAACCAGTGCGTATATCGCAAAAGAGACTGCATTTTCGCGCCGTAGAATATTCACGACAACATAGTACCCAAGAATTGCCAAAAGCAATGGCACAAAAGCAATAAGGCTATCAAATCTATTGATGGAAAGAAGAGAGGAGAGGAGTAGGGCAAAAGCAAAAAGCGCAATCGGGACATCAAGTGGCGTTGCGCGAAATTTTACTTGTTGGGCAATAACCATTTTGACAGCCAAAAAGAGAAGGCTTACCAGTACGACTGCACTTAGAAAAATTTGCTTTGGGAGAATAACGCTTTCTGTAGTGAGTGTGGAGAAAACAAAAGGAAAAGCAAGAAAAAATATTCCCCAGACAAAAATGAGCGCAGCATCGATGTATGAAATAAATTGATTGCGACTTTCTAAATCCATAGGTTACTTCACTCTATCAAGGCTGCAAGTATAATGTCAAGGATAAAATTCTGCAAAACAGAATTTAGTATTTAGTATCTGGTATTTAGTATTTTGCAGAGGCAGATTTTAGAAGACCGTTAAGTAACTTGTGTACGGCAATTGTCTGTTGAGCAATTTCTTGAAATACATTATTTGTAATATATCCAACATCTCTTGCTACTAATAATTGATTTTGGAGTTCTGTTAAGGATCCTTTTGCCATAAAGTAGAATTGAAGTTTTTCTTTTTTACCTTGCCTAGAAAATCCTTCGGCAATATTTGATGTAATTGAGATAGCAGATCTTCTCATCTGATCTACTAAAGAGTAGGTTTCTTCTTTTGGGAATGTCTTCGTAATACGATAGACAGTTAATACCAGCTTATGCGCTTCTTTCCAAGTCAGTAAGTCAGTGAAGCTTTCTATTTTACTCATGCTATATACAATATACCAAATACTAAATACTAATAAATTGACTGAGTCAATTTATTGGCAACTGCTTTGGTATTGTTGCTGATAGATGCTTTCAAGAGGCTGATTGTTGGTTTGGAAGTAGTAGTGCCCAAGCTGATAGATTGCAGAGCAGGAGGTTGGATACATCGTCAGAATTTGTTGGTAGACTGCCAATTCTTTCTCTCTCCATCCCACAAGAGAATAAAAATTTGCAAGTTGATACAAATCAAGCTCTTTGGTGCTTACGAGTGTCGCTTTGCCATGAGTTGCGTCAATCAGAGCATCGTGGATATGATCTTGGTTTTGCTCACTAGTTTTCACCAAAACAAGGCTAAAATTATCAAGATACACAAGGCCCCACTTTGGATTTTTTACAATCTGTGCAAGAAATGCATGAGCCCAGGGGGTTTGGTCGGTATGCTCAAAGAGAATTGTTTGGAAGTGGTATATTTGGTCTTCTTTTGCAAAGATTGCCGGATCTTGCTGCATGGGAATATACACATTTTGGAAAAAAGATGCAGGGTATGCTTCCGGTCTGCCATCGACAAAAATGTGCTCTCTGGGATACAGCCGGTAATCCAAGTAACTACCATTATCAAACGTATTAAAAAGAGGACCAGATAGATGATGAGTTATAAAAAAATCAACAGCGCCAAGGGAGCGAGCCTCAAGATGTGCTCCAAAAGATTTGTTGGGAAGAAGAGAAGAAAGCGACCAAAGGAAAAGCAAGGAAAAAACAAGTGGAGAGCCAACGCTTCGGATGCGTGTAGGTAGGTGTTTTGCCAAGGATTGGGTAGTGTATGAGAAGTACGTTGTGGCTATGGTGAATGTACCAAAAACAAAGATCGGAATATTTCGTACAGACGAGAATGCAAGAAAGGTACACAGAAGAAAAAGCAGCCAGTCAGAAAGTCTTGATTTTTTTATATGCAGAAGAAGGGAAATACCAATACAAAGAGTAAAGATTTTAAGCAGAGTATAGGTAAGGGTAGTAGTCTGGAAATAGTTTTCTAGGAAGAAAATGCTTTGGTTTTCCTGGATAGTATAGCCATAATTGTGAAAGACATTGAAGGGATACAATGCTCCAGCCAGCCCATTGGGATTGAGAAGAGTAACAAAAGAGGTTAGAAGAAAGACAAGAGAAAGGGTAAGAAATTTTTTCTTAGTTTGGGCGCTGAGGTCGGTATAAATTTTTTTCTCGTTCGCGAGCGCGACTTGGAATTTTATTATGTGGACCGCTGGGCTCGAAAAAAAATTATACCTTCCCGCGCTAATAAATTCTAATAATTGATCTACTAAAAATATTCCTATTAAAATAGGTCCTAAAATAAAGTAAATGTGGATATTGACCCACAGAAGCTCGAGAAAGGGGAGAAGAAAGATAGAAAAGTATTTAGCTTGCACTGAGGAAAACGAATGTGTATTTAGTATTTTGTATAAAGCATTTTGGGTTTTATTGTCATTCCCGCGAAGGTCATCGCGAGGAGTTGAAACAACGACGTGGCGATCTCTCTTTCTGTCATCCCGGGCCCGCTTCGACTCAGCGAGGCGAGCTCCGACCCGGGATCCATTTTGTATTTGTATAGATTCCGCATCAAGTGCGGGACAAGTGGTATAGGTTCGGTACTTGTAGAGTATCCAGAGAAAAATACTGATAAAGAGAAAGCTAAATATTTCCGGCCGAATATCTGTGCGTTCAGAGAGCATAGGAATATACAAAAGTGCAAGAAAACCCACAAGCCATGGATTACATTTTTTCACCGTCTGTAGAATAATAAAAAATGCAAGACAGGCACAAAGGGTTGTGAAGAAAAGTAAGCCCGGGAAGCCAACTAAGCTTACTATGGCATAAAAAATTACTTCAGAGAGCCAATGGGTATTAATGAAAGGGAAATTCGGATAGGTGTAGGAAAAAAGATTAATTTTTGGGACAAAATGAGACGCAAGAATTATTTCTCCCATCTTTATATGTCTTCCCAAGTCTTGAGACATTGCAGAAATGGAATGATAAAAATCTAAAAAAACATACAGAAGAATTGAGAGCAGTATAAGATTTTTTTTCATAGTAATAATTAGTATATGGTATTTAGTATTTAGTATCTAGCGAAATTCTACTTGTGTCATCCTGATTCCTCAAGAGGATGAAGGACCCCTTTCTTTGTCATCCCGAGCTCCGACCCGGGATCCATTTTGTATACCTGCCTGCGGGTAAGGCAGGAATTCTTCGGTTAACACCTCAGAATGACATAGCAACTCTTAAATTCGTTTTTGCTATATACCATATACTAAATACACATTCGTTTTCCTCAGCGCAAGCAAAATACTTTGTATATTTACAGAAAATTCTTTATGCTATTAATATGATTTTTTCAAGGAAAAAACTTATTGGAATTTTGATTGTTGTTACTTTTCTAACGCATCTTTCTTCCCTGAATAATCCTTTTATTTGGGATGATGAACAATTTATCCAGAAAAATCTGTATGTGCAAAATTTTGATATACAAAAAATATTTACCACCAATACTGTTGCAGGAGCAGGCGTGCAAAGTAATTATTATCGTCCACTCACAACACTTAGCTTTGCGATAGATGCTAAGCTATGGTCCTTCAGCTCCGCCGGGTACCGTATGGAACCCGGCTCCGCTCAGGATAAAGGTTTGGGACAAGTTTCTTTTGGATTTCATCTGACCAATCTGCTGTTGCATATTGGCGCAGGACTGGTATTGTTTGCTCTTCTTTTAGAACTTGGAGTAGGGCAGTGGGGGTCGTTTTTTATTCCACTGTTTTTCCTCATCCACCCAATTCAGACAGAGGCAGTAACCTATATCAATTCACGGGGAGATAGTTTGTATGCACTCTTTTTATTTGCGGGTTTGTGGTTATTTGCTCGACTCTTGTCATTGCGAGGAGGTCGCCAAGGCCTACCGACGCGGCAATCTTATATGAGATTGCTTCACTTTGCTCGCAATGACGTGTTAGTAGGAGGAGCTATAATTCTTCTTTTTATCCTAGCTCTTCTTTCCAAAGAAATAGCCTTGGCAGGCGTAGCTCTATATATTAGTATATTTGTTTTACATTGGCTGTCAAATCGAACAAGTGGAAGAAATACCGCTACAGAGAATTATGAATTAAGAATTAAGAATCAAGCTAAATACCAAATACACATTCGTTTTACTCAGTGCAAGCAAAATACTAAATACGCCCTTTGGGTAATTGGGGCAATAGGGATTACTGTTATTGTCTATCTTCTCCTTCGCCTCACAATACTTAACTTCAGTGGTACCCTCAGTTTCTATGGTGCACAGAATGACTATACCCGCTCGCTTGCTATTCGGCTTTTTACTTTTTGCCGCGTGCTCTGGATATACCTTGGACTTTTGGTCTATCCATACCCCCTGCATATGGAACGGAGTGTGGAATTGATAAGAAGTTTTTTCTCACCCTGGGTTTTGGGGACACTTGGACTATTCATAGGACTGGTTATCTTGGGAATAACAGAAATACGTAAGAGGAATACTACCTTGATTCTTTTTGGACTTGTGTGGTTTCTAGGAATGCTTATTCCTTCCTCGGGTATAATTCCGATCAACGGCATTCTCTATGAGCACTGGCTCTACGTCCCGATGGTTGGATTTTTCATTACTCTTTATGGAATATGGAGACTTTTTCTTTCGTCATTGCGAGGAGTTCACGACGAAGCAATCTCAAAACAGAATAGATTGCCACGCTTCGCTCGCAATGACGTAAGGAAGATCCTGATGTCCTTTGCTCTAGTACTTTCTATTTTGTATATATTTCTTACTATTCGACAGAATAACATTTGGTCAGACCCGATTACTTTTTATACCTATACGCTTTCATTTGCTCCTTCTTCTGCCCGTCTCCACAATAATTTAGGCATGACTCTGGCAGATGCAGGACGCGTACAAGAGGCAATTGGGGAGTATAAAAAAGCACTTGCACTAGGACTGGGGTATACTCAGATTTATAACAATCTTGGCAATGCGTATTTAGCAATGAAGGATTACGCCAATGCAGAAAGAGAATTGCAGATTGCCATACAGAAAAGTCCGCAATTTTTCGTTGTTCATAGCAATTTACTCAAAGTGTATGTAGTCTCCAGGCAAAAAGAAAAAGCACAAGAGGAGTGGAATAGAATGGAAAAATTATTTCCTGGAGTTTTACAAGGAGTAACTTTTGATGAAGTGTATCAACAGAAGTAGTATTGAATTACTTGGAATAGCAAAGATATAGTTGCAAGTAAGCAGTCAAATGGTATACTTAATTTCACTATGGCAAAAACTGTTATGGATATGAGTCCTCAAGAGCTATTGAAAATGTTTGTGGCTAGCGTTGGGGAATTGATTGATGCAAGAATACGAACAGCAGAGATTACTATAAAGGCAAGTACAGATGCATCGATTAAAAAATCTGCAGATGAAATCAAAAAGGAGCTTCGTGCAGAATTAGCTTCCAAAGAGGATATAGCGCGGCTAGAGCAAAAACTTGATAAAAAAATTATAAATCATGAAAAACGAATCAAAAATTTAGAGAATGCTGCTAGTTTCCCCAAGAATTAAAAAGAGATCCTAGGATTTTACAAGTGGCCAACGCAGGTATTGCCGATATAATTTCCATAAGACTCTCCAGCTGGAAAAAAGTATAATTTATTCTTAAGGGTTTTTGCTTTTTTTCGTACATCATCTAATGTTTTCCCGCTAAGTACAACACGACTAAAATCTGATGATATTCCTACCCATCCTGATTTATAATTTTTTAATAGTTTGCTAAAAGCAATTTGTTTCATAAGTCTATTATATCTGATATAGATTCTGAGTCAAGTTTTTCATCAGTTGACTATCAGCCAGTTGAATGGGACTGGGGTAAGTTGGGGAGACTGGATGCCTACAGTAAAGGATGTACCGGCTTTTTGTCGCAGTAGATATGGAGTTACCGTATTTTGGCCAACAGGTGTGATGTAGATAAGAGAATTAGAGGTAACATGGGAATTGTCGATGGTAAGTTGGCTCTGGTGAGCGCCAATTTGTGCGGTGCCTGCCGAGCTTGTGGCAATGATTTCTGTACTACTTATCGCAAGTGCTGGTCGGACAACATTAAAATTTAATTTATTAATTGTTGCCTCGCCGGACGCAATAAGGTCACCGAATTGGTTGAAGGAGAGTACCGAAGACCCCGAAGCATTCTGAATATTTAAGTGAGAACCATTGTCATCCCCGACTCCGATCGGGGATCCACCACCTGGATTCCCGCCTACGCGGGAATGACAGGTGTTACTTTGAGGATCGCATGAAGGGAGGATGACATTCACATCTTTTCCAGGAAGCGGGAAGATGGTGTCAACTGCCAAGGCGCCCTTGATTGTCGCGTTGCCATTCACAGTAAGATTCCCATCGGTATCTATTGCGAGCAGACCGCCTTCAAAAGCAATGCCACCTTGTCTAAGAGGTTGAAGTTGCAAGTCAGATCCTAATACATTGATAGACGTATCGGCAATACTCAGCTGACTTCCTACATTAAGCGTGCCGGAAATCGAGGTGTCAGAAAGGCTGGTAGGGCCAAAAGCAATAAGGCCTTGGTCAAATTCCGCGGTCATGGCTTTTAGATTTGGCACATAGGCAAAATATGCAGAGAAGCTAGCGATATTTATATAGCCAATGTCATTGCGAGGAGCCGAAGGAGACGTGGCAATCCCACCAGATGAGGTTAGCAGTCCGCCACTATTATTGCCAGAGGTGTTGGAGCCTGTAGGATTATTTTCACCAGTATGACTTCCGGAGGAGGTAGCAAAGTAAATATTGGTTACATTAGTAATATTTTGAGCAGATAATGTACCCACTACTGCTTGAAGGCCTGCTATAGAATTAGCCTCGATTTTGTCTGCATGTAAGGTACCTGCAATGGTCGCATCGCCATTTACTGCAAGACTTCGGGATGACAATTGCCCAGAAAAAGAGGCATTACCACTATTATCGATTCTTGCCACAGTCTGCTGTGAAATTGTGTTATTGATATTTATCCCAGAGTTATCAAAGCCCAAGGCAATTGCACTATTAGAAGCAAGTGGAGAGATGAGATTGGTATGTAATTCATTCACTTCTGCAATCGGGGAGACGGTGCCAGTATTTTGTATATGGTATTTAGTATTTAGCACTTCGGTAACAATTCCTGAAATGTAGTCGTGGAGACTTTGTCCGGCAATGGAAATATTGTCTGTGGCAATAGCCAAAGAATTGGTTGCTATTTCTTGGGCACTTATTCCTCCAGCTCGTAAGTTGCCAACAACCAATTCTAAGAATGACCCCATTCTGCTTACTGGGTTTCCCAGAGCATCAGACAAAGTATAGTAATGTGGAGTAGAAAAGTCGGCACTTGGAGTAGCAGGAGAAATATTAATATCTCCGGTTGAGGTGAGATAAACATCTGGGTCGTACCAAGAAGTATTAGTGTAGATATATACTTTTCCGCAGTATATATCATGAGCAATATTACTTGGACAATCAAGAATTCCTTGTCCGTTATTTCCATTGTTTGGATTAAATTCTTGCATAGCTTTTCCAATAATAGTACCTGCATGAGTTGCTTTCATACCAAAACCCGCAATATCACTTGATGTTATAGGATCACCAATATGAATAGGGCCATTTATTGTAGTAATTTTTACTGGGACACGTCCTGCAAGGGCAACTGGAGGTTTTAATGAAGGCTTTACCATGGTATCTGTGCCTCTATCAGAAAACATGATTTGATCTTCTTGTATGGAGATAGCTGGGTATGTTGAAGCAACGCCAATTATTTTTTGGTCATAAGATTTTCTTGCAAGCTTTACAAGCTTTCCGCTACTAGATGCTTCGTCTAATGAAACAATATCAGCTGGAGAAACAATCTCAGATGCATTATAGTATTCTGCGTAATCAGTACAAGAAAGATTACCACCACCTGGATTTGCACAATTTGCATTGACAACAAATTTTGCACCAGGTCCGGTGGTTGCAATTCCCACATTTCCTACGGTATCTATAACGAGTCTATTCGCACCACCAACATCAAAAATACCAAATCTACCATCACTTGTCGATTGTACGCCATTTCCAATTTGCCAGGTTACTCCTGAGTTACTAATTCTCATACCAGCGGTAAAAGTACCATCGCCATGTAGCTCTAGTAAATTGCCAACGGTTGTTGTCCCAATTCCTAAATTACCACCACTTGTAAGCTGCATTTTGGTAGTGGTGCCCCCAGGTATAAAATTAATTGGATTGGAAGCACCATTGTAGCCAATATATAAACTACCAATCTTTGTAGCGAAGACCGTATTTGATCCATCATTTCTAATCCAAGCTCCTGTAGCAGGATCGGTTGTTCCTAAATGTATGGCGTTAGAAGTGGTAGTGCCAACTGTGAGTGGTTCCAATGGTAATGTTGTTCCAATTCCCACATTACCACCGGAGTCAAGAGTGAATCTATTTGCTCCTGCAGTGTTATCCCAAATAACAAAGTTTCCAGCACCCTGTGCATTACTTGTTCCTGTACTGCCAAGAAGATATTCTCTGCCATTAGTGCTTGTATTAGTTAGTGATAAATATGTTGCAGAAGTACTATTAGTAGACATTTGTACTGTAAAATCTGGGCTTGTTGTCCCAATTCCCACATTGCCACCATTTGGCTGCAATAATAATGGAAATGCACTATCGTTTGATATATTGTGAACTTGTATCCAAGCTCCCCAAGGTGATGCGTTTGCTGTCCCGACATCTAGATAAATATTTTGAGCAGTGCCAAAACGTGCAACCCCTGCTGTTTGTGCCCCACCTCCAATTGCCACTGGATAGCCTTGATTAGAATTATGCACATCTAAAGAAAGACCTGGGCTCGTTGTCCCAATACCTATATTTCCATTATTTTGTATTGCCATGGCTACAACGCCTCCCGAGCCACTACCTGCTGCGTTAAAATTTTCTCTATATATTCTCAGAGTTCCACTATTGTCATCAAGATTCCACAAATTGGTCGAATTGTCGCTGGAGACAAGTGTGAGCCTAGCTGCTGGTCCTCCGGAAATTCTCAGGCCTCTATAGTTTGAATTAGCACTTGTGCCAACCACTTCAAGCGGTGCAACAGGATTTGCAGTGTCGATGCCGACAAAATTAAATGTGTTATTTACATACAGTGTTGGGTCTACTTGAGATGGGTCTTGCTCGGTGTCAACTGTTGTCGCAGGCTCGGGATTATTAAATTGTCTTTCATAATCATTGAAAGCAGAATTGGTTGTTACATAACTATAGCCTGTTCTGCTTCCATAAAGAGTGGATATTTGGCCAGATGTGAGCGCTGCATTATAAATTCTCGGTTCATCAATGGATCCAGAATATACACTCCATCCGCTTACATCATTTGATTTTGCAAATCGAAGCGCAGATGGATCCATGGTAAATGATGGTGCCTGAAATGTTCCTACATTGACGCCATCGATATAGAGTATAGATGTATTAGCTCCACCGCCTCCTACGATTACACAAGCAATAAAGTGCCATTTTCCATCTGAAATACTCGGGCCAGCCTCAGTTTCGGCATTCGATGATGATCCTTTTACATTACAGTCAGCAATTCCATTGGTGTCTTGGCGAATAATGACGCCGTTAGTGCTACTAACGCTATTTGCTTTCGTCATAATTGCTGCGGGATTGCCTGTATTAACAGGGAGAGTTGTTTTAACCCACAAGGTCCACGTAGCTGTTGTAGCATTTAACGCAGCATTATCTGGGACATTAACTACGTCGGTTGAACCGTTAAAATATCTTGCATTATTTGCATATCCTCCAACAATAGTAGTGCCGGTTGCAGTACCTGTATTATTATTTCCCGAGTAGTCAGTGGCAGATGAGCCGGAAGTTTCATCAAATCTCCAAGCTGCTTGTAGACTGCTAAGGTTCTGGCTGAATATTCCTGTACTTGAAGTTGTAGTTACTGCTGGGTTGCCGTAATACATGTAGATATTTTTGCTTGCAGAACCGGGAATTGTTGGAATTTTAATATTTGCACTCGTTGTTGCTGTATTACAAGTACCTGGTTCGATCCAGTATGATAGCGATGTATTGCCATCGGCATCGGCAAAGCGAATATCGCCGCAATCGCTTCTCATTTTACCATTGGCAATTGGAGCAGCAGTACTGGTAGTTACTTGGACAATATAATTCGTCAGGTCTGTAGATGCTTTTGTATTATCTGCTGCGACTCTGGCTCTGTAGGAATAACCGGCAAATCCTGCTCCCCAAGCTGTCGTATCATAAAGTCCGGACTTAATATCTCCGGCTACAGTAAGACGGGCACTCGTCGATGCAATAGACAGCGTACCCAGTGCAACAGCACCGGTAGTATTTTGTACATAAAAAGAGGGAATTGACTGCAAGGTAGATTGCTCGGGATTGAGATAGGTAGTTGGAGCAATAGCAGTATATGCGGTAAGCTCTTCTTTCGTCGCATTATTTGTGCTTACATAGCCATAATTACTTCCACCGCTTCCATACAGGTCGGTGATTTGAGCTGTTGAAAGGGCAATGTTATACACTCGAGCTTCATCAAGGGAGCCGGCAAAATAATTATTTCTGGCAGTAGATAAGAATGGTGGAGCTGCACCAATATCAAATTCACCATTTGGTGCTGCTCCAACAGTAATACTTGTTGCTGGAGTTCCAGTTGATATCCCATCAACGTATAAAGTAAGTGTCCCTCCTGTGAGCGTCATGACAGCATAATGCCAAATGCCATCATTATATGTGCTTGCAGTACTGTCGACTGTTGTCACAGTAGCACCATTCACATATGCTGCCTCAACTTTGTTAGAGGTAAGAAAACTTAATCCATATAAGAGACGTGTTCCTGATGTAGCATCTTTTCGTATCATGACTTCTGTTGCTCCGGGTGTTGTGGTTGTTTTAAACCAAATGCCAACAGATAAGGGTTGTGTAATTCTTAGACTTGCACTATCTGATGCTGATATGTAGTCGCTGGTTCCATTAAAGCTTCTTGCATTGCCAAATTTACCTGTTACCACTGTTGTGCCGGATCCTGTGGCTACATTGCCATTGGTCGAGTAGTCAACAATTGGGTCATAGGTTGGTTCGTCCAGCCTATATGCTGCTTGGACTCCGGTAATTTCGCGAATAAAAGGATTAGAACCGGTAGGATAGGTGCCTGCAGAGTCTCCATTTTTGCCATAGTACATATAAATAGTTTTATTTGGGTAGCCAATTGTTGGGACTTTGACCCAAATAGTGGTGTAGTTGGTATTACATCCATTTTCTATCCAGTAATTTAAATTTGTTGTCCCGTCTGTATCGGTAAAGCGAATATCGTTACACGCGCTACTGGTAATTTTTCCGGCAGTAATAAGTGTGGCAGTATCCACAATGACTTTGACTTGATAATTGGTAAGGGCACTACCCGAATTATTGGTAATACTGACTTGTCTTCGCTGTAAGTATCCACTCACGCCCCATACGGTGGCATCTTTCCCAACTTGCAAATCTCCAACTACCTGCAAGCTATTCGTAGGCGCTGTTGTCCCAATACCCACATTACCTGCAGTTGTGAGGGAAGTGCCTGTTGCTGCGGGGTCGAGAAAATAGGCAGTGTTTTGCATGTCAAGAAATTGTGAGGCTGTGATGATGCCATTATTATCAACTTTAAATTGCGTCCCAGCTGCAGAGGAGGCAACGATAAGATTGCCTGTCCCGGGTTGATTGATATTTAGGAGTGATCCAGAGGCATTGCCGGTTGTGTCAATACTTAAAAGTGTTGTCCCGGCAGCATTCTGAAATTGCATCGCACTTGCAGAATTAAAGAGCGAGCGGGAAAGGAAATTGCCATTACTATCTACTCGAAATGCGTCAACCAAAGCTGCGCTTGCAGTTGCGGGAAATGCCATATTATCAAGTCTGGTCGATAGTTGGTTGGTAACGCGCAATAATGTATCTACATTCAAATTAGACTGTGTCAAAGTGCCTCCAAAAGGATCATAATTTGTAACAAAGAAATCTTTGAGTGTAGTATCCTGGGACTCCATCCACACACTGCCTGTGCCTGCATTGTTGCTACCAAATGCCAAAAGCATACCATTGCCATAAGACTGCCCCAGAGAAATGCTGTTGATTGCCACATTGTTATTGCCTGCCCAAGAAAGATTCTGGTCATCAAGTGTGGTAATAGCATTGGTATATGCGTCGGTTACCGTGTCTGAGTCCATACCAACAACAGACACACCTCCCAGGGAATTTCCCACATAAATCTGCCCATTTTGCATGCTGGCTGCAACCGCTGTAACATTGCTTATCCCTCCTTGTAATTTTTGCTGGGTATCTGCACCATAGACGACACCGCGAATTGTTGGAGTAGAATGGTTTTGTGAAGCTCTTAGCCCATTTTGATAGAGTGCTGCTATTTCTGACCCGGTCAAAACAGTATGGGTTATCATAAATTCATCCATTGTTCCACTGGTAAAATTAGCTGCTGTTGCTGCAGAATTAGCCATAAGAGTGAGGAAATTCGTGTTGGTTATTGTTGCCATTGCATTAGTGCCAGTCCCATCAAGCTGACCGTCTATATATTGGTTGAGCGTACAAATATTGCTGCTTGTGTTACAGTCTACGGTTTCGCTTGGTCTGCTAAAAGTAACTGCAATGTGATGCCAATTGCTATCGTTAATAGTCCTGCTGGATACAAGAATGTCACTATTACTTGTCCCACTACCGCCATCGGTAATAATAGTATTCAAATTCCCATTTGAGGTGATTTGGATATCATACCCTGCAGTCCCGGCCTGCGCTGCTGAAGGTGGAAATGCACTTGCCGGGGTTGCTTGCTTGTTCACAAGTACGCGGCTGGTACTTGATGTTTTTATCCAAAAGCTCATGCTTAGGTTTGTTTTGGCAGAATTGAGCATATCATTATTTGCGCAAGTACCTGCAGTGCCAGTACAAATGTAGTCAGATGTACCATTAAAGGTAAGTCCTGTGCCGCGCACGCCATTTGTCCCTGCAGAAGCGGTATGGGTAACTGTTGCTGTTTTGGTAGTAAAATTTATTCCCTTGACAGACACATCTTTATCCGCGCCAGTAAGGGTTGTGTTTGTTGTCAGCGTTCCGCTTCCGGCCATTGGGAGCATCACGCGTATATCACCCACCATTTGCTCACTAATATCGCTTGCATTGTAATATTTAATAGAGCCTGCCGAAGGACTTGCTTGATTTTCCTGCATTACCATGAGACTACCTCCGTTGCCTTGAGCGTCCATGTATATGGTATTTGATTTACCGTCTATATTGGATGTACCTTGGGTTACAAAAAGTGCTGTTGGAATAAATGTTGCACTAGTCGATGCAGGGCCTGGGGTATACGTGAGAGTACTAAAATTACCATTCACGTCCGGTGAGACAGCCCCATAATGAGTGAGATCCCCTGATGCATTGGTATAAATTTCTGAAAAGACTGCAGCATTCCCGCTTCCATTTTGAGCATTGTGTTTGACCTTGAGTGCATAATTAACAGGCGTTACGTTTGCCGGGTCGGAAATAAGTGCATATAAATCACCAACAGAGGTAAGTGCAACATATGCTGCATTTGCATTGGCAGAGTTTGGGCCGTAATTTGCGACAACGGACTCATTGCTCTCGTTGATAAAGGTTATATCTCCGGTTGTGGTTGTGGGCTTTGTTGCAACAGCTAAATACGTAGATCCGTTAATCAAATTTACTGCAACATCATTTACATTGCTGCTCACAAGTTGGGTAAATACTGAAGGGACTGATTTGTACGTGTCTGTACTATTTCTAGAAGATATACTATTCACCCCTGTATAGTAGCCTGCGCTGTCGTATTTATATGAGCTATCTGCCTTAAAATCTATCACATATACTCCACCGGAGACCCCCGAATTGGCAAGATATATTTTTCCATTCAGTGCTGCAGCGGAGGAGGCAACAGACGAAGTTGTTGGGCCGACCATATTCGACGTTGCAGCAATTCCTTTGTTAAATTGCATCCATAAGGAATTATCTTTTGCATCGTAAATATCCATGGTATCGCTTGCATTACTACCATTGGTTATGACAATAATTGCTTTTCTTGGGAAAGCATGGGTCAAACCACGAGAGGAAGTATTCAGTGTCTCATTATACCAGCTACTTGCAGCAGCTCTCTCGTCATTGGTCCATCTGCCACCATCTGAATCTTTTGATGTATCATAAACAACTACTTTTTGTACGTTTGATATACTTTTAAAGTTTTTATGCCCTCCGATGGTGAGGTCTTGGTTGGTAAGAGTCATATACGTGTGATTGGGAGAGCTTGCATTAATAATATTTCCGGTAAAATTGTTAGAAGGATTTGGTGCCAAAAGGGTTAGGAAATTTCCGCTCGTCAGACTTGTTGCAGAGAACGTTGCTACAGTACTTGTGGTTAAGCTATTTGCAAGTATACTTAGAGGATTGCCAGTAACAGTGGAAGTGGTAATGGTCGTATCTCCGGCATTGGCCGTAGATCCAAGGACTTGGAATTTAGCAGATGCTGTGGATGCGCCGCCAATAACTAAATCATTGGTAAGATTTGAAGGAGCCAAGACCCCTGCGGTCAACTGCCAAAATCCTGCAATACCTCCGGTTGATGGAGAAATGACTTGTCTCACATAGAGTGTATCCCATTCTCTGCCTCCAGAAACAGGATTAGATCCCAAATCATAGCTATCAGTTGCACCTGGAACAAACGCATTATGCCCAAGGCTTCCATTTTGAATAAAAGAGGCAATATTAAGCCCGCCATTATTAATATCCAAATAATTACCAGTCCCATTATTGCTAATGACAAATCCAGTAGCACTTGTTTGTCCGGAAATAGATGCAACAGCTACAGTGCTTGATGCGCCGCGTATATCAAGTGTTGCAATTGGATTTGTGGTCCCCATAGAGATTCTTCCGTTACTTCCTAGGAAAAGTTCGGGATTGGTCGCGGTAATACCTTTATCTCCGCCAACAGAATTAAAGAATGAAAGAGTGCTATTGCTGAGTAAATCAATATTGGTTGCACCGCCTTTAAAGGTTAAACCTCCAGAGCTAGATGCTGTGCCTGCAAGGATTGTGCCAAAATCATTTGCATATTGACTGGCAAACACTTGGAATTTTGATGAAGCAGTGGCAGTCCCGCCAATTGCCAAATCCTGCCAATTATAGGTAGGGGAAATGGTATTAGTAGTGACTTGCCACAAGCCTGCCGTTGTGCCTGAGGTAGCTGGGACAAAGAAATTATGGCCATAGATATTAGAAAAATTATTTCCAGCTGCTCCAAGATTGTAGGTGTTATCTGCATTGGTGAGAAGGTCAGCGCTAAGCTTATCATTGATAGCAATCGTATGAGTACTGTCTCCAAGGGTAAAGGCACCCTGGAAGGTTGTCACTGTTCCTAATTGCCCAATAGCAAATGTTGTAACATTTTGAGCAAAATTCATTGTAGCAATAGTGCTGTCAAGCAGATTGAATGTTGTGCTCGATGTTGTAGTAATAGCATTGCCATTGACTGCGAGAGTCCCGGCAAGGGTCATATTCCCACTGTTGGTAAGATTGAGGACACTTGTTAAGCCGCTATTGCCTCCGACTGATGATTTAATATTTAGTCCTGTACCATTAAGCAAATCTATTTCTGTTGTACTTCCTCGAAATGCTAAATTTCCAGAGGTGGTTGCTGTGCCTGCAGTGTTGAAAGCACCAACCGTTGTCCCAAAGACTTGCCATGGTGTCGCAGAGCCTGTTGCCGATCCGCCAATAGCCAGGTCATACAAGTTGTTAATAGGGGAAATGACATTATTGGAAAGCTGCCAGAAGCCGGATGTTCCGTTGCCAATAGGCACGACAACGTTGGTTGCATAAATTGTGCCAAAATAATGTGAGCCATCGCCTAAATTCAGTGTACCATTTGTTGTCGGATCGATAGTGTTTGTACTAGATGAAACAGTATTCAGCTGCGCATTGTTATTCACAAAAAGCGCAGAATGAGTGGCATAAGGAGACCAGACAAGAGAGCCGCCAACGATTGCAAGCATGTCATTGTTGTTTCCAATTGCCAACGAGCCAAGCGCACTGCTTCCACCAGAGCCAAAGATCAGTGCATTTGCATTAAAGCTTGTCTGGCCTGTGCCGCCATGTCCGACTGTGAGGGTATTGGTAATATCATTCACCAAATCCACATTACTGCTGGAAATAAGTCCGGACGCACTGTGGACTACGCCGGTTGCAAGGCCACTTACGGTGAGCGTACCTCCTGCAGCGCCATTAAGTGGCTTCAAAACAATATTTCCTGTTGTCCCTCCTCCAATAGTCAGCGTCCCATTAATAACAGACTGGAGGCTTCCGTCGCCTTTGATGTAAAGACCTGTGCCTGTCCCGCCGGATGCTGTTGTTGCGCTCACCGAGGCAGAAGGAGTAAGGCTTCCTGCAATTCCACTTACCGCAAATTTTGCAGAGGTTGTTGCGCCTGGAGTAAGCGTGCCAATGAGCAAATCAACGGTTGGGTTAAAAGGGTAGAGCGCTCCTTGTTGTAAATCCCAATAATTCCCATTCCCAAATGTACAAAGCCCAAAAGATGGAGCGGTTGCGCCGTTAGACAAAAGACATTGGCCGCTACTACCCGTGACAAAGTTAAGGGTGTTAGATGTTGCGTATGCGACTCCGCCTGCTGTAAAATTTGTGCCTTTGATAGTTGTGGTGTCGCTGCTACTTCCCAATGCTAACGTACCGCCGGTGAGTGTAGTGCCAATATTGATTGTACTTGCTGCCGCACCACCAAGCGTAATGGTATTTGCCCGCGTGCCAGTGCCAATATTCACTGCTTGAGTGCCGCCGGTTGCATTGCCTGTGAGAATATTCACGGTCTGGGTGCTGGCAGATGGCGCACCGGCCATAATATTCAGCGTATCATTCTGCGCACTATTGCCTCCATCTATAGTCGTTGTACGATTTGCTGCCTCTGCAACATTGCCAATATCAATCACATTCACTTGTTGGTTATTACCCAAGCTTAGTGCTGCTGTGCCTGCGGTGCCGCTGCCAGACAAAATATTCACATTGAGTGCTGTCCCTGCTCCTGCGCCATTACCAATATTAATTGTTTGAGTGTTTCCTGATGCAGTAACACCACTTCCGATAGCTATTGTATTAGTAGCTGTTGACTGGCCGATGGTTATTGCGCCTGTCTGGGCTACTGCGCCGCCAAGAGTAATCGTGCCCCCGGTCATTGCCGTGCCAATACTTACCGAGCCCCCGGTCTGGGTATTGGCAATTTGGACAACATTTGCAGCAGAGCCTCCGGCTATCTGCACTGTGGATACTCCAGAGCCTCCACCAATAATAGTTGTCTGGGTAGTTGAAGAGGACCCAAGCGTAATAATCCCTGTGCCTGCAGTGCCGCCAATCGTGATAGTGCCTCCAACTGTTGATGGACCAATACTATATGTCGAGCCTCCCACACCATCCAAAGAATAATTTCCTGTCCCAAGACGCTCTGTAATTCCAGAAGCACCTGTGGTATTGCCGATGGTAATAAGTCTGGCTGTTGCATCTGTGCCTAAATTAATATTGCCGGTCTTGGTCCCGCCTAAAGTAAGGCTTTGTGCTGCGTAGGTGACAATATTTCCACTTGAATCAAGTGAAAAGCCGGTATTAAGCCCTGCAGACAACGATGCAGTTGGAGTCCCGGGGCCAACGGCATTGATAACCGCAAATCGAGCAGAGCTTGTGCTTGTTCCTCCAATGAGAAGGTCATCGGTAATATTAGTAGGCGAGAGAGCACCAAAATTTCGCTGCCAAAGATTTCCAGAAAGAAGCACGCCATTGGAATAAATATTTTGACCATAAATATTTCTCCATTGAAGAGTAGTAGATCCCAGGTCGTATGTATTTGTGATGTTGGGTAAGAGGCTATTTCGTAATGTTCCGTCGTTGGCAATAGTAAATCGAGCTTGGCTTGAAGCGCTGGCTGTGAAAAGGTCTCCAACACCATCGTTATTGGTTACCAGGACTGCAAAAGAAGTTTTGCCTGATGCAGAAGCAACACCAAGAGTCCCGGAATTACCCCGTACGTCCAGCGTAACCACTGGACTTGTTGTCCCTATACCTACATTCCCGGCAGTGACCAAAGAGGTACCTGTTGCCGCAGGGTCCAGGAAGTATGAGGGGTTTTGCTGGTCTAAAAATTCACCTGCCTGAATATTCCCATTCACATCCAATTTCTGAATAGGGTTTGTGCTTCCAATACCCACATTGCCACCGTTAAGGATAATATTGCCGGTATTGCCATCCCCAATGGTAAGCCCTGCTTTATTCTGTGCTGCGATGAGGTTAGACCCAGCGCTTCCTGCAAAAATTAGATTTCCAGAGGTTGTTGCGTTGCCGGTGAGTCCAAAAATCTGAAATTTTGCCGAAGCAGTACTTATTCCGCCTACTGCCAAGTCGTCTGTGATATTAGCAGAAGAGAGCACTCCTAAGTTTCTTTGCCAATATTGGATGAGCTGGGTTCCACTTGTGAAAATGTTTTTCACATACAAATTGTTCCATTCTTGACTTCCTGACGTGCCCAAATTGAGCGTATCGGTTTGAGCAACAGAAGGTGTAAGAGTTGTGGTGACAGTTCCCAATAAGCTCAAATTGCCAGCTATTGTCGTATTGCCAGAATTGTCTACGGTAAATTTAGCAACGCCACTTGCAGATGCGCTAATTAAAGGGCCTGCGCCATTTTGATTGAGGGTAAATGCTGATTGGCCACTGCTGGTTGCAAGAATAGCAAACAAATCATCTACTTCCACGGCTCCAGCAGCTGTGGTTACATTATTATTGAGCGTGCTATTTTGTAGTGGTTTTTGCAATTCTATTTTCCCAAGGCCATCTGGAGCAAGAGTAATATTTCCATTTGATGACGCAGCAGTCTGTAATACCAAGGTTTTTCCCGAAAGAGTAAATTGACCCGACGAAGATTGAATGGTCGTAGATATTTGTCCAAGATCAAGATTGCCTGCTGAGTCAAGCACAAGGACTGTATTCGCGTTGGCTTGAGATCCACTTGCTCCCTGGACGAGCGGTGGAAGCCCTTGTAAGACCTCTGCATTGGTCGCAAACGCAACCGTTGCTAATTGCTGTCGTGGGGTAAGCTCTGCAGTCTGTTCGACGCTTACACCCAACCACAGTGCGTTATTTTGGGCAAAGAGACTTTGTGGGATAGTTGTGGCATTACCTAAAAGCGTTGAAAAGTCTCCGTCTGTGTCTGGGCTCACATAATCTGTTTCTTGCCAAAGCAGCGCTCCGCCAGATGCAGTCTTGTCGCTATAAATGGCAAAACGCAAATTGGTATTTGTGGTGATTGGATTATCGCTATTGTCTGTTAGCCTTCCTTGAAAGGATAAGATTCTTGGTGGGGCAACAGGGCCGGTGGCTAAAGTAGGACTTTTACGTGCATTACTAAAAAAAGTCGAATACAAACCAAACCCTATCATTGCGCAAAATATGATAAGGATTGCCCAATTAAAGTAGCGAGCAATTGCTAGATTATGATATCTTCTGTACCACTTTGGTCTTGTATATTGAGCATGAAAAACCAATTTCTTATACCAAGGATAGTGGGTAATAGATATAGCCAGGGGATTGTAAAGAGATTTTTTTATGTTTGAAACCTTTGATTTTAAAATGGCTTGCTTGCCGTGAGCGAAGCCGAAGGGGATATTGGATATTCCCCGGACAAAGAGTGGTTTCCCTTTAAGCATCCATATGGCGTGCTTAGCTTCTCCTGCAAGGTAGGCTGTAGGTACAATGACAAGATAATCAAGCCCAAGAGATAATCCCTTGGCAATTTTCTGAAATAGCCTGAAAGGAGGGAAAGGAGAGTACCTAGTATTTGGTATTTGGCCTGCGCTAATAATTTCAAATGTGTCTTCGTCAAGTGAATCGTCATTGCGAGGAGTCTCGCCTTTGGCGGATGACGAAGCAATCTCGTTCTTATTTTCCATCAACTCTCCAGCCTCGTTTGGCAAGACTGATGATATATTTGCTGGCACACTCGTCATATTGTCTGCTAACAAGCCTTGGCTTGCTGCCCAATTAATGTATTTTCGAAGCGAAGATAACTTGCGATTGATAGAATTTGGAGACAGTTGGCCATGCTCAAGCAGCCTCTGGCTATATTCTTGGATAAGCCCATCATTAAGCTCGTGAAGTAAATTTTTACCAACCAAGTATGAGTCCTTAGTAATTGCAACCTCCTCTACCCATGTGAAAAATTGTTTCACGTCGATTAAGTAGTTTTTGATAGTGAGTCGGGATGCATTGTAGACATACAAAAAGTCCTTGAATTCTTTTACATGCCAAGGGTCCACCTTCGCTAAGGCTTCGGCGGACGGAGTCACTTGCTCAAAAGGTGAGTGAGCTATCTTGCCTTCAAGTTTAAGAAATGAGAAGAATTTTTTAAGCGAAGATAGGTGGCGGTCTATAGAGCTAGCAGAAAGGTCGGTTGCTTTTGAAAGTCTAAAGTCTTGTATAATTTCGCGGGTAATGCTACTCGGAGAAAATATTTGCTGGTACTTTGTCTCAAACCAGCTGATGAATTTTCTTACATCGGCAAGGTAGTTTTTAACAGTCGCTTTAGAAGCAACATTCTTTTGGCTGAGTAAATAATTTTTAAATTCTTGAATAAGTTCCATGGGCAGGGGTGTTTTGTGCAAATTGGTATATGTGAAAAGCGTGAAAATCAACTTCTAGCCTCGAGATTATACACATTATACCTATTATACAAATAAAAACACCTATACTATTAGATTAAGAAGTATATACTATCTTGTCAATAACCTAGAGTAGTTTGTCATGATATTAATTTATATACTTTGATGTATATTAAAAATGGAGGATTTGAGTCTAAATGTGAGGCAAAAATGAAATTATTCGAAAAATACTAGACCAAACTCTAAATTTTGTATACATCTAAGTATATCAAAATACATCTATATTCTTTTTTGTGAAAAAATGAATTCGGTCTGTGAAAATCGTGAAGAAAGACCTAAATCAGCAGTCTGACAGTAGAAGTGATACATATTAAAAAAATCTGTTTGGACAGTTGATATATGTACATTTTTAAAAAAAGGGAAAATCTCATCACGATAGAGCAGATTGTCCGGATTGATTGCTAAACAGCAAAGAGAAAAATTTTTCTTTGAAAGATATTTCGAAAAGATGAGATAGCACAAAAGTCTTATAGCAAACAGTTTTTCTATACATGAGACTTAAGCATATGTTTTGTCCTTCTTCTTGAGAAACTAACCTCTGCTCGGTACAATGGAAGTAGTAGATAATAGAATTATGAATTAAGAATTATGAATAAAAGTTTGAAGTGTCTGAAAGGCATAGTTGGTATTTTGCTTGCACTGAGTAAAACGAATGTGTATATGGTATTTAGTGTTTGGCTTGACTGATGAAAATGAATCGGAAGAAAAATTTCATTCCGACCTAAGCGCAGAATTATGAATTATGAATTATGAATTATGTATCAAGTATTATGTATAAAAATATTTTTATTAGAATAGTATTCTTCCTGGTCATGCTTAATACAGTATGCTTAATGCTTAATACTAATTCTGCAAGTGCCCAGCAAAAACATGCTCCGGCAGTAACCCATCAAGTAACCGTCTACGCTCGGGTTGGACAGTATGAGGTAAATCTTTCCGGATTCATTGCTCCATATGCCTCTGTCGTTATGACGATAGACACAATCGTTGTGAGGTCCACAGTTGCAGATGCAAATGGATACTTTTTCCTCTCTCAAATTGTAGTAAAAGGTGGCTTTGACCACTTTTGTCTCACGTCTGTAGACGTACGCCGCTTGGGCGAGTCTAAAGCATGCTTTAAAGTACCTCCTGTCTATGGGAGTTATTCAAGAGACAATATTTTCCTTCCACCAACCCTTGGTTTGTATAGAAATCAGATTAATGTAGGCTCAGAAGCACTTGCCTGGGGGTATAGCATGCCTGGAGCCACAGTAACCCTGCATTTAAGTGATGGTAGAACGCTTACCACGACCGCAGATCCCTCTGGATATTATCAATTTAAGGCAAAATTCAATAATCCTGGCGACTATCAATTATTTGCCGATGCAAGCTATCACAATCAGCAATCCGAGAAGCAGCTTGACTCTGTAAAGCTCACGGCTTTAAGTCTTGCAGGACAAGTAGGACAGGTTATTAAAAAAGGAGGGAAAAGTATTTGGAATTTATTCGGCACACCCTGGGGGTGGCTTTTGATTGCTATACCAATAATTATCCTTATTATTATACTGCTCAGAAAGCTCTTACAAAGGCGCGGTGGAGCACCTGTCGGAAGACCAACAGAGCAGCATTTGCCATTTGACTTCCTCTTTAAAAAGCGCAAGCTTCACCACTTCTGGATGAAGGGAGTAGGGTACTAAAAAGTATTTATTCCTTGGCTGATCGATTTAAGATTTAAGATTTAAGAATAATGTACTATATACTTAGAGCTCTTTTGTTTCTGACCTACGATAGGATAAAAATATTCATTGTGACCTCAGTGCTAGGTAGGAATCCATGAATTTCCAATTTGGCTGTTGAAATAGCAGCTGGCTCTGATATAATCCTTTCCATGAGCGAAGCACAGCCATTATTCACAAGACAACTCATGACAGTTGATTGTCGCGGCGTACAACCCAAAGGATTATCTTCAGAAGAGTATGCAAGTCGACCAGCTAGTTTTCATGCTCTTATTGGAGATACTTTTGACACAAATACAGCCATGACAAGAAGAGATGTGTCTTGCCCAGTGATAAATCCTGAAAATGGGACATGTCGGGTTGTTGCGGTTGCAAGAAGATGTCTTTATTTAGAGGCAGTGTCTATTGAAATGCCTGAAAAATCTGAATCAACTGGCGATGGTAATTCAGATTCCACTATTACGCAAGAAAAAAGATTTTACAGTTTGAAATCAGTCCAAAAAATTTTAAGCGAAATAGCTGAAGACAGAGTTCCAAGCTATAGAACTGTTATAAAGAGGATAGTAGATCTAGAAATTCCTCTTGTCAGTATGCCTTTTGATAAAAGAGGGAAATATATGAATTTCGATGGACTACTTACAACTGCAAAAGCTTTTGGCATACAGATTACCTTAGACCAAATAGAAAGCCATAAAGCAATTGCGAAGGCTCTTGATGAGCCGAATGTGTTGCATTCTCTACGTGAGGCTACTGATATTTTAGGCATTCATCCAAAAACACTCGAAAGAAAAATGAACTTGTTAGGTATAACTGCTTTAAAAGATCCAAAAGATACACGAAAGCACTTTCTTACTGCTGCACAGATACATGAAATTTCTCAAAACCTCAAGTAGACAAATCTAAAGCTGTCTTTATTTTTTCCCAGCCTTTGGTGTTTTTGAAGCATCTGGGGTCTTTGCTTCGCTTGGGGTCTTTGGAGTCTCGCTATGATGCACTCTCATATGTTCTTCCCACGCCTTTATTTTTTCCCGTCTTTCCCACACCAGCCAGCCAAGAATTGCAGCAATGATAAGAAGGATAAGGATAAGGGTTACTTTCCATGGAAAGACAAAAAAGGTAAGCGAAGCCATAAGGGGAAGATTGTTGTGTCTGCCGTAGGTAGCTAAGAATTGCGCGCTATATCTTCCTATCATCCATTGTCCATCAAATAGATTCACATAGTCACGTGCTGCGGTAGGGAAGATATTGTGTGCATCAAATGGAAGCACAGCGACTCTTTGTCCAAACATATTTTTCACAACAATTTCACCAAGTGGCTTAATATGTAAGTCTCCATAGTTTTTAATCTGGGTAAAAATATGCACTGGTCCGTATTCGGAAAATCCGTCCGAGGTAAAATTGCTTACTACAGCTTCTTCGGTAATTTGCCCAGCTACGTCCAGGGAGAATAGTGTGCCGATTTTTGTCTGCACAGAGGCTCCCGTGCCTTTGACTCCAAGGAGATTCGAGGGAGAGTAGACAATTGCGGCATAGTGTCCTCCTGGGCGGGCATCTGCAGGAACATTTAAGTAGAATGTGACAATTTGTTTTTGGTGGGGCGCCACAGTAAAGGTACTCGGCAATACGCCTATCCACGCTGCAGCAGAAAATCTTTTTCCAAGTGTCCCGGCAGGAAGGACAATTGGTGTCCCATGGGTATCTTCTACCAGAAAATCCTGCGTAGTAACAGTAATACTTAGCGGTGTCTCTCCATCGTTAATAAATTTAAGCTGACCTTCTGTCCTGTCTCCGGGATTCATGGTAAAGTCTTTCGCAGGTGGGACTATGGTCATGGTACGAGGAGCCTCTTGGGCATGGGTAGCAGAAGGATAAAGGATAAAGGATAAAGGATAAAAAAGCACCAAAAAGAAAAGACTTACTAAAAATATTTTTTTATTTGTTTTAGGCAGTATTTTCATATTATTTGTTATTCCAGCTTTCATTGTCATTCCCGAGACTTTTGTCATTCCCGAGAAAGCGGGAATCCATTCCTATTTCAATAGATCCCCAGTCAAGCTGAGGATGACCCTGCGGGTCAATTAAACGTCGGCGTTGCTACATACGTAATCGTCGACCCGTATGTCCCAGCAGGCGTTGTACCCGAGACAGTGCCAATATATTCAACTGTTGTTACAATACTGTTTGCAGCTGAAACCCTGCTTGCAACAGTTAATGTTGTTGCAGACGAAACGCTATTAGGCCATCCTATTTTACCCTGTCCTGCAGTTGTACCAGAAAGCGTAGGTGCCCATGTACCAGTGCTCACATCTGTTCCGCAAGGATGGATTCCAAATGTCTCAATAGGTAAAGCAGCAAGTACGGCTGGTGTAGTATTAGAGAATAAGCTATACCCGTTGGATGGGTCTTGAAGCGCGCCACTAGCGGTTGCGGTAAGTGAATATCCTGCTGCCTCATTCGTAGAAATAGTCAAATCTTGTGCAGACATATTGACTGTGCTAGCAACAAGTGTGCCCAGATTTACAGAAGCGCCAAGAGCGGCGAAACCGGAATTTGTAGTATCTGTTGGACAAGATGCACCATGGCTCGTATTGAGTGCGACAGCATTTCCAATTCCAGCAATACTAAAGGTAAGGGTTGGGTCAACGCTTGCCGTAACTTGCACAGACTCTATAGTACCCACGGTTGTCGATGAATTATCGAGAATATTACCAGTTCCAACACCATCAAGTGATTGTACATTAATTTTCCAGTTATCTGCTGTATTAGTAGTTGCTAAAGCGCCGCCTGTTGCATCATTTGGATTTCGCGTTGGGTTAATAAGTGTTGGTACCTGGGTGGTACAAGAGGCGCCTGTTGCTGCCGAACAGCCAATTAAAAAAGTTATCACAGTATTAGGATTAATCGAAGTTGAAACAGCACACGTTATAGTAGGTGCATTAATGGTAAAGGTGCAGGCTGTCGCATTATTAGATTTAATATTTGCAGCAACAAGTCCATTAAAAGCAAAAGTCGTCGCAGACGGTGAAGCACTGTTATTAGCAGCGCCTGGGAAGGTAATAAGAATACTGCCACCAGTTGGAATAAAAGTCTGAGTAGTAAATTGAATCGTATGCATTGCAGTAATTGGGACTATCACAGGATCACCTTTGTGATGCGTGTGTCCTACTTGTTGCGAAAAGAAAAGTGTCCTATTAATACCGCTTAAGGCAGACATGGAAGCCACATTTACAGCAAAATCACCTGTTTCTCCTGTATCTGGAAGAAATTTTGCAGAGTCAGAGGCAATAAAAATTGATTTATTATCAACTATGGTCTCTGAATAGTCAGTCGATGCGGCATTTGCGGACAATGGTGCAGATGCAGATGGACGAGAAGTAGTTATCGTATCAGAAAATAAATTCAGCTGTGCTGCATGTGCGCTCCCACGCACGCAAAAAAATGCCAAAACCACAATAAATAGAATAACCGCTGATTTTTTCACAGTATACCTATTATATGTATAAGTTGCTTTTCTTTGTCAAGTAAGAAGAGTAGAAATAACTGCTTATCATCCTAACATACGAGTGTCATCGCGAGGAATTCTGAGCCAAGTCGAAGGAGACGTGAAGATCTGAGTGGTAAGTTTGTCATCTCTTCGAGCCTGAGTCTCAGAGCCCAAGGCCTGCGTTTGTGAAGGAGCTTACTGAGGGAGGACTTTTCTTTCCAAAGTATCGACTCGCACTTGAAGGGAGGAGACTTGGGTTTTATCAGCCTTCTTTTCATCTAAATGTTCCATCATTTCTCGTACAGCTCCTGCAAAGTCCTCAAGAAGCACATCATTATTTTTCTCCCTGTCTGCTTTGATTTCTGCACGAAGCTTATCGTGGAGGGTTTCACTACTCTCCTTAATTTCTGCACGAAGCACTTTATTATTCATATTCAAATCTGCTCTGAATTCAATGCGTAAATCTTCATTGTTTTCTCGCATCTCAGCGCGAAGTACCTTATTGTTCTCCTTCAAATCTGTTTTAAATTCGGTACGCAAAGCTTTATTTCCTGCCTGCATTTCTACACGAAGCACATTGTTATTTTCCTCGAGCCTTTTTTGCAGAAGTTTATCAAATTTTTGAAGAGTCTGATCTGTCATGGTCTCATGATAGTGACAAAAGAGTAATGATTTGTCAATCCATGAAACACAACTACATCTTCTTCAAGCGTTCTCTTACGCGTACTATTATAATAGTACTCAGAATAATAAGGAGCATGACTGCGATAATTGCTTCGGCAGGCAAGGCGAAGAAATAGATAGTCTTTGTAAAAAGCGGCCCGGTATCAGAAAGCGCAACAGTAAGCTTTGCCTTATATAGTCCAAGGAGAAATTTTTCAGGCCAAATTTCCTGGGTACTATTAAGATTTTTATCATCGGGAATAAATCGAGACGTGTGCTCTAAAATATTCACTGGCAGAATGCCAAGTCTCCCTACAAATTGCCCAAAGATATTTTGGATAAGAATTGTGCCTTTTGGGTTAATAAAATGGGTGCTGTTATTTTGCACCTCAACAGTAAAGGGGACAGGGCCTTTTTGGACAAAAATCGGGGATGAAAATTCTTTTATAAATCCTGTGGTTGGTGTGTCGGGGCCAATAGACAAGAGTACATTTATCCCAATGCCTCCTGCAATAGCCGAGACATTTGACTGATCGTTTCCGATAGCATTTGTTGTAAAAAGTATTGTAAAGTAATAGTCCGATGCTGGTTCGTCTTGTGGGAGACTCATGCGAAGCTCGAGCTGTTTGGCTTCTTGGGGTGCAAGGGTAATTGTGGTAATACTACGATTTTGGTCAAATACATGCATCTTTTGGAAAATTAAAGGGTCATTCCCAGGGACTGGTTGTCCTGGGTCCAGAAAAATAAGCTCCCCATTATTATCTGGACCACTTTTGAATGGTTTGAGTGAAATAGTCATCTCAACGGTGTTGTCTGTAAAATTCTTAATTAGAAATGGCGAGTTGATATCTGCCGGAGGAGTTGTTTTGATAGTAAAAATAGGAGGATACACGCCCAAGGAAACAGTCTGGGCACTTGCATTGCTTGGGAAAGCAAGTAACAATCCGACGAAAAGGAAATTAATTATTAGCGCTGAGGTCGGAATGAATATTTTCTTGCTCTGCAATTGCAGCCTATCTCTATTTTTAAGGAGCAAGATGCAATCTGCGAAAATATTATTCCTCCCCGCGCTTAGCTTTTTTATACTAAATACTAAATACATAATACAAAATTAAAATTTTGGCGTGGCAATAAACATTATATAATTTCCATAGAGCCCTGCTTCTTGGGTTGGTGCGATATTTACCTTGTAGGTAATTTGTATCGTACGATTTTTTCCTACATTGGTACTGGACATTACCGTTGTTGCGCTTGGAGAAGCGGAAAATTCCTTATAATACGTCGAATTCGTAAATCCCGACGCGCAGTCCGTGCCGGTGATATTACTGCAATTATACCCAAAGCCATAGGTGGTCGGAGTATTCCAGATGCTTGCATTCGTCGGTGTGCATAGTCCATCATCGCATGTGGTATCGGGAATAAATTTGCCGTTTGAGGGGTCGCGAAGCGCAGTGCTTTCTTGGGCTGTAACAGCATAGCCGTATGCCGAGCCATTGGAAATGACAATATTGTTGGTACGGGTAACAGGAGTCCCTGCAATAAGAGACCCAAAGTCGATTTTGCTTCCTTGAATGGTAAAAGCAAAGGTGACGGTATTGTGCATGAATTCAAAACCTGCTCTGATTTTATAATTTGGGCCGCTTGAAAATCCTCCGCCTGTTTCGCCTACGGTAATATCAAGCTTGTTATTGCCACCTGTGGATGTGCCTGCCACACTATTTAAGTTGCCTGCGTCAATAATATAGATGCCATTTACCATAGTCAAAGCATCCGCTTTTGTTATGACAAAAAGGAATAGTGCAATCGCTAAGGTCGGAATGAAAATTTTTTTCACTAGGCTACGCAAAGGAGCTCGTGATTGTCCACGGGTTAGGTAGGTGCTAACGCGCGTTGCAAAAATTTTATTCTTCCCCGCGATTAGCTTTAATACTAAATACATACTACTGCGAAGCTTCACTGCGTAAGTCTTCAGTCTGCTCAAGTATGTCATTCAGCTTGCCAACATCCTCAGGCTTCAGATTTGCTTTCTCGTCCTTAAGTACCTCTTCGACGTCTGAGGAAATGCTGTCCGCAGCCTCTTTTGTCCTTTCTGTCATTTGCTCAACTTCCTCTTCTTCTTGGTCTCGGTCTTTGTAATTTTGACCAAAGAAAAACGCAAGAGGGGAGATAAGCGCAATAGAGCCAATTCTTATAAAACTCTCCATAGAGCCATTTTTTAAGGCTTCTGGCATTAAGACTGCTATAGCGCCAATGACATATACAAAGACTGTTGCAGGCTCAAAAATAAAAGTAATACCAAACCCTAAGAAGTATAAAAGAAAGAAAAGCGGGGAATAAATATCTCCTGTGACCCCGACTAAAAGGAAAATAGCCGTGTTGAGAATAAAAATGTCACTTGTGCCACCAAAACTTGTCCCAGTTTCGTGATGTTTTTTCCGCCTGATAAGATTGATGAAGATATACAAAATAACCAATACCGCGAGCGCCTGGACAGTAAAGCCTGCAGCAGGGCTTATATTCCAGAGAAAAATAAGTGCAAAAGAAAGTGCAAGAATCGCACAGTGGAATAAAAATTTCATACATCTATAGTAGAAGATTTTATATCTGAAGGCAAGTTAGGTTCTTGCATTGCGAATTTTGGGTTTGCTATATTTTCAATTCCTAGATTCAACTTCAGCGCTGAGGTCAGAATGAATATTTTTATCCTGTCGTGCAAGAGGAATAAAAGAGCTCTGAGTATATTTTTCTTTTCATCAACCAAGAGCGTATTTAAGAAATTGACAGCTATTCATCCGTATCATTACTGAGTTAACAATATGAGAAGTAGCATTCATGCGAAAAACATACTCTATCACTCTTTAAAAAATTGAATAAAAATTGCTGTAAAATACTGAATACACATTCGTTTCCTCAGTGCGAGCTAAATACTACTACTGTAATACTTCAATGTCTGCTGGCTTGGTAATAGTCATGGTATTTTTCATACTATCAAAGCTTCCGGTGATAAGTACGCGAAGGTTTAGATAATTTTGCATATGAAGAGTAGATGGGAAGCTAAGAAAAATAATTGATCCACTTCGAGATATTAGGATATAGTGGAGGACTGGCAATGGGGTAGGAGTGGGAATCCCATTGTCATTGCGAGTCTGCCCAGAGGCAGGCGTGGCAATCTCGTTATTTGAATTAAATCCCTCTATTATACTCGGGTTGACAATAGGCAATTGGTATGTTGCTTTTATTATTCCGGACTTAGCAAGGACGACAATAGATGGAGCTTGGATAATAACCTTTGGAGTAGGAGAAGGGACAGAGGCAAGAAATTTACTTTCTACTGTTTTCCCAAAATTATACGCAGTAGTTACCCCACCGCTAAAAAGTGCCGCAACCCCAAAAAGCGATACCATAGCAACAATTGGGGTTACTTTAATACTAAAGGTTGTAGAAAAGAGTGTTTGCTTGTGGACTAAAAAGTTTTTGATTTTTCGAGCAGCCTGGGCAAGCGGGTGGTTGACCGAAATACTAACTATCGGAGCAGGTCTGCGCGGTGTATACGGATTGCCAATATCAATGCGTGGTTCGGTTGTTGATGTATTTTGAGCAGCCATACCATGAGTATGAGGTATGCCAAGAGATATTGTAAATAGGTAACTATATTTCAAGCAATAGGTGGGAGATAGGGACATCCCACTCTTCTGCCTTCAGCTTGCGCATCAGCTATATTCTGATTCGCAAGATCTTCAACAGTTTTTTCATGATCAAGAATTGTGCCGTCATCTTTAAGTTTTTTCAACTTTTCTGCCTCTTCAATTTGTTGATTCATCTGGCATTTTTCAAGAAAATCACATAATGGATTTTCTTTACAAAATCGTCTTGATAACATAGTAGAGAGTATTATACTATGTACGTTCATTATTTTCCAAATAGGTAATAATTTCCCGCTGGCTTGGACTTAGGGAATTTTCTTCAAGGGTAACCGTGTGAGAGATAGCTTCGTTTTCAACAGAAATAGTGTAAATAAAACGGTCCGGGGACATTTTGATAGGTGTTTTTTGAAGGGAGAAATCTTTTGCACCAACAAGTTTCTCTATCTTTTTTGCTTGATCTTTGGGAAGAAGGGAAGTATCGATTGTCTTTTTCAAAGGAATGCCGGCAAAACCGCCCGTACGGGTGAGAGTAATTATCATAGATACTTGTATATAGATAATAGATTATGGAAGATAGGTTTAGAAGATAGAAGATTGTAGATTGATTATTCTAAATTCTATTTTCCATTTTCCACAACTATTTTCTATTTTAAAAAATCTATCGTCTAGATTTAAATCACTCCAACAGTTTTCCATGCATCCGCAACAGCCAACTGCTCTTTGCTTTGATTTCCAAACAATTTCTCAGCTGCTAGAATGGTTGCATTGGCACAGTCTGCAAAATTCGCATTCGCTTTCAAGCCTTTCGTAAGTGTCTCATACCATATCATACCACTTGTTTCCCATGCATTCCCGCCAATTTTTGTGGCTGCTAAATAAAAAGCATGATTGGGAATCCCGGAATTTATATGCACTCCGCCATTATCATCTGTAGTTTGTACAAAATGGCTCATATCTGCGGGTTGTGGATCGCGTCCTAAGACTGGATCATCATAAGCAGTTCCTGGAGCCGCCATACTTCGTAATGCTCGGCCGTGTACTCGGCTTGTAAAAATTCCCTCACCAATAAGCCAGTCAGCTTTCTCTACAGATTGGTTAAGAGATCGTTGTTTGACAAGGCTTCCAAAAACATCAGAAATTGATTCATTCAAAGCACCGGATTGGTCCTGATAGGTTAAATTCGCACTATATTGGGTAACGCCATGGGTGAGTTCGTGTCCGGTTACATCGATTGGCTTTGTGAAAAGCGTGAAAAGACTACCATCTCCGTCTCCATAGACCATTTGTTGCCCATCCCAAAATGCATTGTCATACTTTTGGGAATAATGGACAGTGGAAATAAGGTCCATTCCGAGACCGTCTATGGAATTTCTTTGGTAGGAATTGAAGTATAAATCAAAAGTGGCACCGGTGCCATCATATGCTTCATCGGTTGCCGGGTCTCCGGTTGGTGCATCTGATTCTCCACGTACTTTTGTGCCTGGTAAGTCTGTTGTGTTATTGGCAGTATAGATTATTCTTTGTTTGTCTTCTTTGATTTGTTGAGTTGGGGATAAAGCAAAATTTTGGCGCATCTGTCGAATCTCCTCAGAAATTTCTATAGATTTTTGTGCCCATTTTCTTTGCTCCTCGTCCCCATTTTCCGCAATGGCAGCCAAAATATGTGGAGGAATAATAAAGCAAATAGCCATAGATTGTATATGGTATTTAGTATCTGGTATTTTATATAAAGTAGCAAGCAGTAAATACTTTATACTCAATACTTCGTCTGCTATACTACAGGCATGGGGAAAAAAAGAATTAGGAATAATGAATTAGGAATTAAGGGGGAAAAAAGTGATTTAACGTTATCAAAGTATAACCCTTCTGAGATTGAGAAGAAGTGGCAAGAAAAATGGAATCAAGAAAAGCTGTATAAGTTTGAATATCAACGACCAAAATACTATACTCTTGTTGAGCTTCCGTATCCGTCTGGTGACTTGCATATAGGTCATTGGTTTACTTTTGTTGCACCCGATGTCTTGTCCCGTTTTAAGAGAATGGAAGGATATAATGTCTTTTTTCCCATGGGGTACGACGCATTTGGCCTTCCTGCTGAAAATGCTGCGATAAAACGGCATATTCACCCCAAAGATTGGACTGAGAAAAATATTGCTACCATGACTGCTCAATTTGAAACCATGGGCACGATGATTGATTGGGACCATCTCACCATTACCTGTAAGCCTGAATACTACAGATGGAATCAATGGATATTTATCAAAATGTTTGAAAAAGGCATTGCATACCGTGGTAAGAAATTATCAAATTGGTGCCCAACAGATCAGACAGTCTTGGCCAACGAGCATGTAGAGAATGGAAGATGTTGGCGATGCGGAGATATTGTGGTACAGAAAGAAGTAGAGCAGTGGTTTTTAAAGATAACTGATTATGCAGACAAATTGTTATGGAACAAAGATGGCAATGGCGTTGACTGGCCAAAGTCTGTGATGGTAGCCCAAAATGACTGGATAGGTAAGAAAGTAGGAGTAAAGATTATACATAAAGTCGCTGACATGGATCTCATATTTGAGAGTTTTAGTGCATATCCTGCATGGAGTTGGGCAGACAGATATATTGTTATTGCCCCTGAACACCCAATCATAACTCAATTAATTGCAGGTACTGAGTTTGAAAGGCCTGTGATGGATTTTGTGAAGGAAATGGCCAATGAGTCAGAGCTTGAGCGCAAAGAAACAACAGAGAAGAAAGGTGTCTTTACTGGTCGTTACGCAAAAGATCCATTTGGAGGTCCTGATATGCCTATTTGGCTTGCAAATTTTGCTTTGATGAATTTCGGAACAGGAATTATTCGGTGTTCTGGACATGATGAAAGAGATATTGCATTTGCGAGGAAGTATGGTATTGCGACGTCAGAGACTGTCTCACCCAGAGAGAATGGGGAAGCAGCTACTCCGCATGACGGTATGGGTGGTGTCTTGAAAGACTCTGGGCCATTTACCGGAAGAGATGTGTGGGAGGTAGTTCCAGAAGTAATTAACTGGATAGAAGAACAAGGTATTGGTAAGCGATACGTTAACTATCATCTGCACGATTGGTCAGTCAGCAGGCAAAGATACTGGGGCACGCCAGTACCTATGATTTATTGTCCAAAAGATGGGATAGTGCCTGTGCCTTTAGACCAATTGCCTGTAGAATTGCCGTACGATGTCGATTATCAGCCAAAAGGTAAGGCACCTTTAGCTTCAAATGAGGAGTGGATGAAGACTACATGCCCGAAATGCGGTGGGGAAGCTAAGCGAGATCCTGAGACCTTGGATACATTCTTTGATTCTTCGTGGTATTACTACAGATATGTCGACCCACACTATACGAAGGGGCCTTTTAACCCTGAGCAAGTCGAAGGGATAATGCCTGTAGATATTTATTTTGGTGGTGGGGAGCATACCTTAGGGCACACTATGTACGCGCGGTTTTTCACAAAATTTTTCAAGGATTTACCCGCTTCGACCGCGAAGCGAGGCGAGGGCATGGTTGGCTTTGATGAATTTGCCAAAAAAAGAGTCCAGCATGGGATTGTTTTGGGTCCAGATGGAAATAAGATGAGTAAATCCAAGGGCAATGTGATAAATCCTGACGATGTAGTAAAAGAGTATGGTGCAGATGCAGTGCGAGTATATCTCTCATTCATGATGCCGTACGAAGCTACGGCAGCGTGGGATGGAGGCGGCATGTGGGGTTCGTATAGATTCTTGAAAAGAGTGTGGGAACTCTCAGCAAGAATAAATGATAAAGGATTAATGACAAATGAAGATCTTTTTCAGATGCATAGCGCCATTAAAAAAGTAGGAGAAGATATTACCTTAACCAAATCCAATACCGCTATTGCTGCGCTTATGAAATGGATTAATTATTTGTCAGCAAAGAAATCTATTGTAAAAGAAGAATACAAAATATTTTTATTACTCCTTGCTCCTTTTGCTCCACATATCACAGAAGAACTTTATCAACGATTCAAGAATAATGATTTAGGATTTAGGAATGAAAAGGAAAAAAATCTTAAATCTTCAATCATGAATCATGAATCTTTCGATTCAATTCACCGTCAGGTGTGGCCTAACTATGAGACGGAATATTTAGAGCAAGAAGAGGTAACTATTGTCGTGCAGGTAAATGGCAAGATTCGTTCACAATTATTCATTCAGAGTTCGCAAAAAGAAGATAAAGAGGAAATTGAAAGACTTGCACGAGTAGATGAAAAAGTGAGTAAGCACTTAGAAGGGAAAAGTGCTAAGAAAATTATTTACATTCCTGGCAAGCTAATCAACTTCGTAACTTCGGATTAACACGGATTAATACCTGATGCACGGATATTCTTCCATATCCTTCTTTGTCATCCACGCTTTCTTTGTCATTCCTGCGAAGGCAGGAATCTATATAAGGTTCTCATATAAGTCTTTCCAATTCATATTTTAACTATACTATTTTTGTGGATCCCTGATCAGGCTCGCCTCGCTAAGTCGAAGCGGGGTCAGGGATGACAAAGTATGAAAAAGGCTCGTGAGATGAAAAGATCAAATTAAATAAGAGAAAAGGAATAGTATGCTATCATATTTTATATGGCAAAATTGCTTGAGCTTCTGGGAAAAATTCCTTCAAAGTATTATCTTCCCTTAGGAATTGGATGCATAGGTTTGATATTGTTTGGGTATGGTATTTTTAATATGCTACAACCATCGCAAGCTCGTGAAAAATTCTCTTTTCAAAGCGCTTCACAGATTCCACTCAATCAAAAAACCGCAGTATTAGGCTCAAACACAACGATGATTGCAATAGATGTGGAAGGCGCAGTTGCAAGCCCAAGTGTATACCAAATTTCATCCACTAGTCGTTTGAAAGACGCATTAATTGCAGCTGGTGGATTTTCGTCCCTTGCGGATAGAGCATGGGTAGCACTGCATATCAATTTGGCTGCAAAACTCACAGATGGAGCGAAAATATATATTCCAAGTGTTGGCGAAGTCGCAAAAATTCCTTCGGCGGGACAAGTGGGACAGGGGGCAGAAGTGACAGGAATGTCCACAACAAATCAGCAGATAAATATTAATAGTGCTACTAGTCAAGACCTCGATAGCCTCCCTGGTGTAGGTCAAGTAACTGCGCAGAAGATTATTAATGGTCGTCCATACAATTCTATAGACGAATTAACAACGCGTAAAATAATTAACAAAAGTACATATAACAAGATCAAAGATAGTATTATTGTAGAGTGAGGAAATAAATTATGTCTAAATTATTTTTTGTCCTTACTTCTTTACTCATGCTTGCAGTACTTGCTCGTATTTTGCTTTCTTTTACCTACCCTGCGGTACTTAAAAATGGCCAACAGCTCAATTTTACTACCCGTATTCAAAGTGCTCCGACATATAGCTTTGGACGTATCTCTTTTCCTGTGAGTTACGCAAATGGTTTTGGCTCCACAACCCTTCAAATTATCACCGATAATGACACGCTCGTGTATGGTCAGGAGATAAAAATTTCTGGCAGAGTCAAAGAGAAAGTGCTACAAAACAAACGTCCTGTTATGACAATGTATTTTCCGATTATTGCCTCGACAAATTCTCCCACAGAAATGCCAATGCGATTTGCTCAAGAAATCCGTGGAAGAGTAATGAGTACCTACGCTCGCGCGCTTTCACAAGATGAGGCAGGACTTCTGGTGGGGATTGTCCTAGGAGTCAAAGAGCCTATGTCCAAAAGTCTAACCAATGCATTCAAAATAACCGGCGTCATGCACGTCATAGCAGCATCCGGAATGAATGTGACAATGGTAAGTGGATTTTTGGTAAGTCTACTTGGGCGATTTTTCAGGCGGAGGTACGTATGCACGCTCACAATACTCGTACTTGGTATCTATTGCTTTTTAGCAGGATTTCAGCCTTCAATCGTGCGGGCAACCATAATGGGAGTACTCATGCTGCTTGGGCAAGTATGGGGGAGGCAATACTCAGGCTTTTATGGACTTTTCTTAGCAGGGTCAGGGATGCTTTTGCTAAATCCCACCCTTGTCCAGGATGTGGGATTTCAGCTTTCTTTTGCATCTAGCCTTGGAATTCTTACTCTGCATCCTCATATCTCACATGTTCCATTTTTAGGAGAAGACCTTGCAACAACAATAAGCGCTCAAGTTGCCACACTACCAATTCTTTTGGTTACTTTTGGGCAGTATGGACTCCTTTCTATTCTGGCAAATGCATTGGTGCTTTGGACCGTTGCGCCCCTTATGATCCTCGGTGGAATAGGAGCACTTATAGGCTTAGTCCTGCAACCATTGGGAAGTATCCTTTCTCTTTTGTCTCTACCGCTTTTGTGGTACTTTGAAAAGGTAATTCTTTGGTTAGGAAATTTTGGCTGGACAATTTCTTTGTCATCAATACCAATTGTTTTAGTCGTTGGATATTATGGAATAATCATGTCCGCTGTTCTTTTCTTAAAAATCAGAAAGTCATCTATCGACCAAGTATAGGCCAATGAGAATTGATGATTCACGAGAAGAATAAGTGCGGGGAGGAATAATATTTTTGCAGCTTGCATCTTGCTCCTTAAAAATATAGATAGGCTGCAATTGCAGAGCAAGAAAATATTCATTTCGACCTCAGCGCTGGGCCTGAATGAAAAATGTATGAAAAAATTCTTACTACTGTCTAGCATCTGTCTTATCTTTCTTCTTGGCTTTGCCTTGTGGCAATACATATCATTTACAGACGGGAAGTTACACCTAATTTTTTGTGATGTGGGACAAGGGGATGGAATTTTACTCAAAACTCCCAAAGGGTCATACATGCTTTTTGATAGTGGGCCGGACGACAAAATAGTCGGATGTTTGTCTCGTCATATGCCTTTATGGAATCATACGCTTACCATGGCGCTTCTCACGCACCCTCATGCAGACCATTTAAATGGGTTTTTACCCGTTTTTCAAAGCTATACCATCGATCAATTTATTACCGAGCGTTTGGCGAATAAGACCATGGGATATCAAAAGCTTGTCCATGTGATAAAAAGCAGTGGGACACAAGAAACCATGGCTTTGGCTGGGGATAGCTTTGTCAGCGACAATATCTCATTGCATTTTGTCGGTCCTACAGATACATACTTGCATGATACGTCTCCAAAAGGCTTCATCGGTGAGACAGGGGAATTTGGGTCTTTAGAAACTTTGATACAGTACGGATCATTTCGAGCTCTTTTGACTGGCGACAGTCAAGCGGTAGAGTTAGAAAATGCATTGTACTATCTAGGTACTGTAAGCATTCTCCAAGTGCCTCACCATGGGTCCAAAACAGGGTTAACAAGGGATATACTCAGTACTCTGAAGCCCGGGATGGCAGTCATTTCTGTTGGTGCTCATAATACATACGGTCATCCCGCCCCACAAACGTTGGATTTACTTGGAAATGTAGGCGTACCAGTCTTGCGCACAGACCAAAAAGGGGACATAGAAATCGTAAGCGATGGAAAGGGATGGGAAGTATGGTAGTTATGTTGGATTTGGAGAAACAACAAGCCTTTCCTTAAGCAAGCTCACCAGTCTGTCATATTCTTCTCGTGCTTGTTGGCCATATGTTTGGCCCACGTAGTCTGAAAGTGCGGAATTAAACGTTGTAACAAGCGGCCATGATTGTCTTGGACGCAAGGTTCTCGTTGTGCCTCCTCTGAAGAAAATATTGTCTTCGTTTGGCGGAAACATCAAAACAGTCCAGTGCATAGCATCTTTATATTGGTTTTTGCTTACAACATCAAATAGATGTCCGATATCTTGGCCCTTTACCTTATTCTCTTCTTCCAAAGCAAGAGCCATAGTCACGTATTGCAAAAGAGCAAAGTTTTTAATACTGGATAATTTTTCTTGCTCCTTTGTTTGCTTATCTCGAGCAGGCAGGCTGGGATATCTTCTGGTCGTTTGTTTTTTGGATTCCTGTCTAGGTTTGGAAGTTCGAATGTCGCTATCGATGCTTTTTATGCAGAGTGCTAGATTAGTGAGATCCATTGGCTTGCTCGGTTTGAGAATCATAGCTTTTTCTCGAACAAGTCGATCGGTAATTTCCTGGTACTGTGCAATCTGTGGAGAGATAGTTCCGATATCTTCGGATGTTGGAGCGTGTGTATAGCTAATTAATCGTCTGGTGGCATCCAGCGTTTTCGTAACTCCATCACTTGGAAATTGACAATGTACTGTGTAAGAATCATATTTACCAAATGGAAGATCAAAACTGCCATCTGGTTTTCGGTGGACAAAAGCAGTAACTCGTATGTTCTCTTTGCGAAGTGTCTCTGGGTTTGCTTGTAAGACATGTGCAATAACGCGCGGTTTGAGAGCAGGAATATCTCCGTACGGTCCTCCTTTATTTTTCCTGAATTCAAGGGTATAACATAATTGTTCAATCAAGGGTAATTGGTCGAATTTGCCAGTCAGCGAATCTATCTGATGTGCAGAATCAGGTGCTTCAAGCATGGGTGGATTCTGTGGCATTATGTCGGCCATTGCTGCTTGTAAGTCTGCAAAGTTGGTAACTATTTTTCGGTCTTTTTGTCCCATGAATGAATTTTTACCATAAAATCTCCATGTATGCAAGGTTACTCTCGGTGCACCTATCCCATTCTTGGAATTGCAGGCAATTCAATGGTTGGATTTTCAATGGTTTGATTCTCAATGCCACGAATAATCGCGCGAAGCGTTGACTTTTTAAGAGATTCATTTGTTTGGGAATGTACTTGGTGATAAAGGTATGCTTGAAAATAGCTTTGATTCATATCTTGAAGTGCTTGGGTAACAGAGGAATAATTCCCCATAACTGTGCGAAGAGCACTTTTTCCATACAAAGCAAGAGTTTTTGAGTTTAGATTTGGTATACGTCCTTCTGCCAAGGCATCATAGATTTCTTGAGGTAATATATGTAACTTCCTTTCCGGGTCAAAAGATTTCGCGTAGTCCAAGACCATCCGACTGTATTGTATCATCTCCGATTCTTGGTGAAAGAGACCTTGTATCTGCACATGCGATAAATCTATCATTGCATACTGGTCTGTTTGCGCAGAAAGGAGAAAATTATCTAAATGCCATGCTCCTGCATCTCCGTGAGTGTATCCCATACGGTGTATTTTCTCAAGGAGGAGAGTAGACTTAACAAGATACTCAAGCATTTTAAATCGTTTCACAGCCGGGGGTAATATGGTGTCTGGAGTGAAAGCGATAATAGCAAACGCATCACCTAGTGAGTGTGCAAACGGCATACTCTCTAAAATAAGGCTATCTCTTTGGGCTGTATTTCCTAATTTACGCAAAATCACACGCTCATTGTCAAGGTAATATTCTATTTCTTCTAACCATTGGTCTTCAGTTTTTATTGCATCGCTTGTGATAAAATGAGATATATCAGGATTATCACGACGCGCACTTGCAATAACTGGAATGCCTGCGCTTCCAAGGAGTATTCTTCGGCGGTCTCGTAGGGTTGCCACGTATCCATATCCTCGTATTTGTTTAAAAGCGCCTTTTCCTAATGTGCCATGCCCAATGCTTATGTCTGCTTTCCAGCCGGTAAGAGGATCTTCTACCCGAGTATAAAGTTCTGAAAAAGAGTCAATACGATAGTCTTCTAGTGCCATAATTACAGATTTTGGGCGTCTCCCTCAGACCAGCCCGTGCCTCCTTTTTTTTGCTGTTGAAGAATTGTTTGTACTCGATTCACCAAATCCTGAGAAGACATCGTGTCTTTGAGAATATACTCAACAGCACCCAAATCAATTGCTTCTGCAATAAGTGCATCATCTTTAAAGTGGGAAAGAATCGCAACGGGAATTTTTTGTGTCTGTAGGTTGGCTTTGAGTTGTCTCAGCACATCATTGCCAGTCATACCTGGTAGCATCTCCCCAAGGAGAATAAGGTCTGGTTGCTCTTTTTGCGACAGACTGAGTGCTTCTTGGCCGGTATTCACCAAGATAAGGGAAAATCCTGTTTCCTGAAGAAGTTTTTCAAACTCTTTCACATGAGAAGCCTCATGATCTGCAATCAGTATCTTCATCTCTTTAGGCTAGCAAGGAAGACACTGGGTGTCAAGTAATCTCCCTTGACAAAGCTTGGGTAACAATAGAAAATAGATTATCTTCATTGTCGAAGTACTCTGACAAAGCCGTTCCCAAATTCTATGAAAATCTTAATGTGTCCACCTACAAATTATGATGTTGTGTATGAAATCAATCCTTGGATGGATGTGACGAATAGACCAGACAAAAAGCTTGCAACGCAACAGTGGCAGGCTTTGTATACGCTGTACAAAAAATTAGGTGTGGAAGTAGAGCTTATCAAGCAGCCAAAAGGTCTTCCGGATATGGTTTTTACTGCAAATGGCGGGACAGTCTCTAAGAACATGTTTGTTAGTGGTAATTATCGGTATCAAGAGCGAAAAGGGGAAGAGAAATATTTCCAGAAGTGGTTTGCAGACCATGGATATGATATTGTGAACCTCACGTATTCTCAAGGCGGAGAAGGAGATGCGCTCTTTTATAAAGATACACTCTATATGGGATATGGATTTCGGTCTGACAGGACTGCCCATACAGAAATAGAACAAATACTTGGGGTTCCAACCGTCTCTTTGCGTCTTATCGATCCATATTTTTATGATTTTGATACCACATTTTGTCCTGTGGGAGACAGGGGAGTTTTATACTTTCCAAAAGCATATGACAAAGAAGGTCAGGATAGGGCCTCGGCAATTGATGGGGCAGTACAAATGACTCCAGAACAAGCAGATAATTTTGTTGGCAATAGTGTATATGTAGATGGGAAGCTGTTGGTAGGGTTTTTGGATGAAGACCTAAAGAAAAAGCTTAAGAAAATGGATGTTGAGCCAATACTTTTGGACATGAGTGAATTCAAAAAAGCAGGTGGAGGTATTAAGTGCCTTACGTTGTATTTGGAATAGACAACTGTCATTCCCGCGCTCTTTTGTCATTCCCACGCTCGTTTGTCATTCCCGAGAAAGCGGGAATCCATTCTCCTTTATAAATCCCTCGTTTTGCCCCTTGACAAGGGATAGCAATTGTAGTAGGATACTTATCCTAGTCCGTCGCTTTTGGGGCACTCTCGTGTGAGGGGTCCCAGAAGAGGCGGATTATTTTTGCATGAGCCTTGTGTCAAGCATCATCTGAGCATGCTTGACAACTCAGAGTAGTTTACAGTAAACTATAAATATGATTAGTGACACTCGTGAAAAAATGCTCACTTTTATTAGTACGCACAAAAATGTCCGCGTACCCGATCTCGTTGTAGAATTTTCCTTGAGTAGAGTTGCAGTTCACAAGCAGTTGAAAAAACTTGTCCACGAGGGAAAAATACAAAAAATAGGAAGTGCACCGCGTGTAGCATATGCGCCTATTGGAAAAGAAATGACTATTAAAGAGATACAGCAAAAAATACTGCCTATTCTCAAGAAAGCAAAAGTCAAAAAAGCAGCCATATTCGGTTCGTATGCAAGGGGAGAGCAGACTAATCAAAGTGATGTTGATATATTAGTAGATCTTCCAAGCAGCGCAACGCTTTTTGACCTGGTAGGGATACAATTTGATATTGAAGATATGCTTAAGAAAAAAGTTGACGTGGTTGAGTATGCAGGACTCAAAGCACGGATTAGAGATAGTATCTTGAGAGAGCAAATTAGATTTTTATGAAAAGAGATGTGCGGTTATACTTGGACGAAATAATAGAAAGTTGCCTATTACTTGAAAAATATCTCAAAGGAGTAACGGAGAATTTTTTTTTCTCCTCACAAGAAAAGCAAGATGTAACTGTACGTCGGCTTGAAATTATTGGAGAGGCAGCGGCACAAATCCCTGAAGAATTCAAAAAACAACATCCTACTGTTCCATGGGGAAAAATGAAAGGTATACGAAATATTATCATCCATGAATATTTTGGTATCAATTATGAGAGAATATGGGAAACAGCCACTCAGCTTATCCCGCCTTTGAAAAAACAAATAGAGGATTTACTTGAGGAAGTTGAGAAACAGTATGAAAAATGATTTAATAGAAAAATTACAAGAAATTGTTAAGGAAATAACAAAAGAAGATATCAAAATAGAAATTAATATACCAAATGATAGCACTCATGGAGACTATACGACCAATGTTGCGATGCGAATTTTCGCAAGCGTTAAGGGCTCGCCTCGCGGCCTGCCTCGCAGCAAGGCGGGCGAAGCGGGCAAAGGGGAAGGGGTAAAGTGGAGTTCGCCGTTAGAACTCGCAAAGGAAATAGTTGCCAAATTAGAAATTAGAAATTTGAAATTAGGAATTTCCAAAGCAGAAGCTTTGAATCCTGGATTTATCAATTTTTATCTGTCCTCAGAGTACCTCGTTGCACAGACACAAAAGCTTCTTACTGGAGATTTTGGAATTGAAAATATCGGAAAAGACAAAAAAGCTGTTGTGGAATATTCCTCGCCCAATATTGCCAAGCCATTTACCATAGGCCATTTGCGCTCAACCATCATCGGAGATGCAATTGCCAACTTACTGCAAGCTGTTGGGTATACAGTTTTTAGAGACAACCACTTAGGTGATTGGGGCACGCAATTTGGTAAGCAAATTTATGCCATTAAGAATATCCCCCTACGCCAAGGCTTCGGAGGACAAGTCCCCTCAGGCAAAGAAAAATCTGATGTATCTATAGAGGAAGAGAACGAAAAGATGCTTGATAGTTCTCAAAATCCAATTAAAGATCTCGTTGCATTGTATGTAAAATTCCATGAAGAAGCAGAAAAAAATCCTGAGCTTGAGGAAGAGGGAAGGAAATGGTTTAAAAAATTAGAAGATGGAGATAAAGAAGCCAGAAGGTTGTGGCAAAAATGCATAGATTGGTCTTTTAAAGAATTTGACAGAATTTATGGCGAGCTTGGGGTCACATTTACAGAAAATAATGGCAGAGGATATGGAGAAGCATATTTTGAGGACAAGATGGGACCGGTAATTGAAGAATTGAAAGCAAAAAAATTACTAAAAGAAAGCAAAGGTGCGCAACTTGTATTTTACCCCAATGATGTATTACCACCTTTAATGATTCTAAAAAATGATGGCGCAACGCTCTATGCAACACGAGACTTGGCTACAGACAATTTTAGACTGGGTAAGTATGGAAAAGACATTTTGGTTATCAACGAAGTTGGTGCCGAACAATCACTATACTTTAAGCAACTCTATATGCTTGAGCAAATGCTTGGGTGGTACAAGCCTGGGCAGCGTATCCATGTTGGGCACGGATTTTTTAGGTTTAAAGAAGGCAAAATGTCTACAAGAAAAGGCAATGTGATATGGCTGGAAGATGTCTTACAAGAGGCAAAAGAGAGAGCAAAAAAGCTTGGTTCAACCGACCAGCAAACAGTTAAAGCAGTTGGCATTGGTGCTTTGAAGTGGAACGATCTCAAGCGCACATCTCACTTGGATATTACATTTGATTGGAATGAGGTACTCAGCATGCAAGGCAACTCTGGACCATATATTCAATACACGTATGTGAGGACATTGAGTCTACTGCAGAAGGCAGCAGACCAGAAGTATGAATTAGGAATTATGAATTATGCCTTAAATCCTGAGGAATTGGAAATTCTCAGGAAACTCAATAAATTTGCAGAAGTCATTGTAGATGCTGCAATAACGTATAGCCCACATCTTGTAGCCCAGTACCTTTTTGAATTGTCACAGATATTTAACAATTTTTACCAAAAGTACCGTATTGTGAATGCGCCTACAAACGAAGAGAAGGAATTTAGGCTTGCCTTGACTCAGACTGTTGGAATTGTTCTCAAAAAAGGCCTCAACCTTTTGGGAATTTCCGCACCGGAGAAAATGTGATATACTAGGAAATAGTTTGAGATGATTATCTCGATGACTATTTATAATTTATTATTGACTATTGGAGTAGGATTTTGGATTTAAGATTCAGGATTTAGGATTTAGGAATAAGTTTTTTTCTTTCTGTCTGTGAACGAATAACTGTGAACAATGGGTTGGTCAATCATCAATAATTCATCGTCAATATTTTTATGCAATACAAACGTACTATTCTTCCCAACGGCCTCCGGCTTATTACTGTCCCTATGCCTTCATTTGAGTCTGCAACAGTCCTTGTCATGGTAGGTGCCGGAAGTCGCTACGAAACCAAACAAAACAATGGTATTTCCCATTTTCTCGAGCATATGGCCTTTAAGGGGACCAAAAAAAGACCATCTGCAATGGACATATCAGGGCTTATCGATGGTATTGGCGGAGAATTCAATGCCTTTACCGGCAAAGAGACAACAGGCTATTACATCAAAGCACAGGCAACCCACTTGGAATTATCTCTGGACCTCCTCTCAGACATGTTGCAACACTCACTTCTAGACCCGAAAGAAATAGACAAGGAGAAAGGCGTTATTATTGAGGAAATGAATATGTATGAAGATACACCGGCCAGAAAATTGGGTGATGTGTATGAAAATTTACTCTATGGAGATACTCCAATGGGCTGGGATATTGTTGGGACAAAAGAAGTTATCCGCGCAACAACCCGCGAAGATTTTGTAAAGTATATGGGAAGTCTCTACAGTCCTGATAATATGACGGTTGTCGTTAGTGGAGGGATAGATGAGTCCAAGACAGAAGAGCTTACAGCCAAATACTTTGGTGACATGTCTGCCTTTGCAAGTATCAAAGCACCAAAAGTGCTTGAATCACAAAAAAAGCCAGCATTTTTGCTTAAGAAAAAGCAGACCGAACAAGTCCATTTTGGTATTGGTGTGCGTACCATTGAGCTTGAACACCCGGATAGGTATGCGTTAGATGTTTTGGCATCTATCATGGGCGGGGGAATGAGTAGCAGGCTTTTTCATGAAATTCGTGAGAAACGAGGACTTGCCTATTATGTACGCACTATGTCTGATAATTATGTTGATTGCGGGACATTGGTAAGTACTGCAGGAGTAGACCCAAATCGGGCTGTCGAGGCAGTCGAGGTGATGATAGAGGAGTTAGATAAATTACGTAAGCCAGGAAATATAACACAAGTTGAATTAACCAAGGCCAAAGAATACATGAAAGGACATTTTGTCTTGGAGCTAGAAGACAGCCGGTCTGTTGCTGCATTTTATTCACACCAAGAAATTTTGGAAAGTCATTTGGAAACACCAGAGGAGACTATCAAGAAAATCGACGAAGTGACGCTCGATAAAGTACAAGAAGTTGCAACAAAATATTTAGTCAATGATACGCTGAATATGGCAATTATTGGAAATTTTGACGATGGACAAAAGTTTGAAAGTCTTCTAAAATTATAACTATGGAACAAACAGTTGTATTGGTCAAACCGGATGGTGTACAAAGAGCACTTATTGGTGAAATTATTCACCGTTTTGAGCGAAAAGGACTCCACTTAGTAGGGCTTAAAATGATGTCTCTAAGCGACGACGTCTTAGAATCTTGGTATGAGCACCATAAAGATAAACCTTTTTTTCCAAATCTAAAGTCCTATATGCAGTCATCTCCAATTACCGCAATGGTGTGGGAGGGAATCGATGCATGTCTTACAGTTCGAGCGATGATAGGTATCACAAAGGCACGAGACGCAGCCCCTGGGACAATACGTGGCGACTTTGGAATGAGCCAACAGCTCAATCTTATCCATGCATCAGAATCTCCAGACGCCGCACGAAAAGAAATTGGCCTTATCTTTTCCAAAGAAGAGCTTTTCCCTTGGCGTAAATTAGACCTTTCTCAAATCTACTCCGAAGAAGAACTGGGATAAAGAATACTACGAATATCCAATATCCAATATCCAATTGCAAATAAAATAATTTTTTACTTATTTTTTGAATTATTTGAAGTATTTTTTATTATCGTACTTACTATAGAAATAATCTCATTGCCTTCTTTCAATAGTTTATTAGCTTCTTCGATAAATTTTTGATCATTTGTTTTTGCTATTAACTTAATCCAAAACAGTGTTTCTTTTCCTTCTTTTCGAACAATAATATATTCATGAATAAAGTCATTCTTTGTCGATGCTCCATCTGCTTCTTGATCATTTGCTCCAATTGATGTAACAGATCGAGTACATTGATTAATAAAAATAATATTTGTTGGGTTTTTTGGAATTTTATTAAGAAAATTTATGACTGTGACAATAAATTCAAAAATTCTTTGATGAATATCGTATTGTTTATTGGTTATTTGGTATTGGATATTTGACATTGGATATTCTAGTGTTTTCTCCACAGCCACCAACTACAGTCAAAAAGCAGAAAATCTATCATTTCAGATGCCAGGCAATATTGGCAAAATGCATGAATAACAAATGCCTGCAGGTAGACTAGAAAAATAGCTGTGAAAAGTCCAAGTGTCGTAAGAAGGAGAAGAAAAGAAGGAATATTCTTCGTCATCGCGAGGCCTGAAAGGCCGTGGCGATCTGTTGATACTGGATTTTGTAGCAGCACTCCTACCAATGCCATAATCACCAGATAGAATCCACTTCCCAGAAGTGCAATTGGTATACCAAAAAAAGTTGCATAGCGACTGGTGAGGACTGTTTCACATCCATGAGCAAAAGAGCAAGGCGGAAAACTATTCTTATAATGAAGAATAGTAAGATACGTGCTATCTAAAAACCCTAAAAAAGCAAGCACAAGAAAAGCCAAGAGTAAATAATGAGTTGCAGATGGTTTTGAAAGAAGTGAAAGGAGTGTTTGCTTCATTGTCTGTATTCCTTCTTCATCGCGAGGCCTGAAAGGCCGTGGCGATCTGTTGAGATTGCTTCGTCATCTCGGCTAAGCGGGATTCCTCGCAATGACGAAAGCGATACGCTATTTAGCCGCATTTTGTAAAACTGTCTTAAAATCTGCATATGTAGCTGGGAGCGCAATAATTTTCCCATTCAGGAAAAATGTTGGCGTCCCTTGCAAACCCAAATCCAAAGCAGCATTTGCCTGGTCCTTAACAAATTTTTCAGTTGCTGGGTTATTAAAATCTTTCTGGAATTCAGGAATATCCAACCCTAATTTTGCTGCGTCTTGGAGAAAAATATCCCTTGCAGTGGTGCTTGTAGCCCACGTATCTTGTGTTTCAAAAAGCATATCGTGCATTTCCCAGAATTTTCCTTGACTGTTGGCAGCGTACGCTGCGTCTGAAGAATTAAGCGCATTTTGGTGAATGTTAAATAACGGGAAAAAGCGATACACAAAAAGCATCTTCCCTTGGAAATCGATTTGGAGTTTTTTGATAATTGGGTAGTATGCTTTACACGATGGACACTGGAAATCCGCATACTCTACCAATTGTATTTTTGCTTTCGGAACGCCAATTTGAATATCCTTTGTCGTAAGAGGAGGCATTTTGATGCTGCTCGTGGTATCGGCTGGAGAAGGTTGGTTGACTACTGTTACAAGAAACCATACCGCAAATGCCAAAATAGCTGCGCCAATTCCCCAGGTAAGAATTTTATTTCTGATTTTTCTTTTGTTCTCTGCGTCAAGTTCTTTTTTCCACTCCTCTTGACGGATTTTTTTCTTTTCGTCTTTGGTCAGGCGCTCTTCATCCATTGGCATATCATGGCACAGTCAAAATAAAATTTCAAGAAGAATTTTTGCTTTTTCTTATATATTTGGTATAATTCCCCGAATGGCAGTACAAGAAAGGAATTTACCTTCCCAAACAATCGAAATTAGAGAATCTTTACCCGACCTTACCCAAGAGCAGACACTTGTAATTTGGAATGCGTGGAAAAATGGAGGCTCACGCGGGTTTTTACAAGATCCTAGTATGCACAGACGTTTTGTGGAAAGCGATGGCCAATTTCCTTGGATGATTGTAATGGGTTATGACCAGCGTATCAGACGTATTGCTCAGAAAATGTTTCCACAAGATCGGGAAAGTTTTGCTCAAGACGCACGGATAAAATTGAGCGAAGCATTAAAACTGGTAAGTATAATCCAGAAAAAGGATACTTTAGTATCTTTACTAATGTGGTCGTAACTCATCTTGCTCTTGATAAATATGATAAAGAGAATGCATTCCGCAGGCACATAAACGTTATCTCAATAGGGCAAGGGCCGGGTCTCATCCCTGAAGATGTCGTTCATGAGATACCTGAAAGCGATCAAACCAGTTATAATTCGCCTCATCTAACCTTGGAAGCAATTGTACATATGCTTAGGGACAATGGAATTAGTACGATGCTTATAGAAACAATTCTTACTAAATTTACAGATGAGGATATATCCGATGAAGAATTGGCCAGACAATTGGGCATAAGTTATCAGTCATATAGGACGAGGCTATGGAGAATTCATGGAGAAATGCGAAGCAAAAAAAGTACCTACGATGTAATTATGGGCAACCTAGCTCTCAATTAAGTACTTTTCTCGCCGTGAATAGGTCGTTAGACCCTGAGTTTGTCCGGAGAGGAGGGAATCGAACCCAGTATCCCTGCTAGTGCATGTCTTTCAGTCGGAATGCTGGGAATCGAACCCAGTGTCTCTGCGTCCCGAACGCAGCGTGATACCAATTCACTACATTCCGCGAATTCCTTCATTTTACCTTTGCTTGTGCTAAAATACAACATAGGTCGTCGTAGCTCAGTTGGATAGAGCAGGCCCGTCCTAAGGGCAAGACCGGAGGTTCGACTCCTCTCGACGACACAAGAGATTACTATTTTCTTCTTTATACTAAATACCATATACTAAATACTAATATGAATCGTCGCGAGATTATCCGCTTTCTTATCCTCAAATCCATTGGCAATTTTTTGGTTCTTTTTGCACTTTTTGGCGTAGGTGCTACGTTTGGACCTGCACTTTTCTTTGAAGTTCGCTATCAACTCTATCAAGCGCAAGGTATCTATTACACCATTGCAGATACAAAAGAACAAAAACAAATAGCACAAGCTACTCAACCTCCCCCCGATCTTCCAAGCCTTTTCTTTCCCTCAAGCAAGCACCAAATTTTGGTCCCAACCACGACCCAATTTAGCCTTGTAATTCCCAAAATCGGTGCGAATGCAAAAGTTTTTCCCAATGTAGACCCATCCCGCAGCGAAAATTACCTTCCCATTCTCAAGCAGGGGGTTGCACAAGCAAGAGGAAGTGCATTTCCAGATCAGGATGGCACGGTGTATATGTTTGCACACTCCACAGATAATTTTTGGGATGTAGGACTCTATAATGCGGTATTTTATTTACTCAAAGATTTAAGTCGCGGAGATGGTGTAACGATTTTTTATAATGCGAAAAGGTATGATTATGTAGTAACAAATATCGTCATCACAGACCCAAACGATATAGGGTATCTTACGCAAAGTAGAGCAACGCAACGTCAAGTCATTCTCCAGACTTGCTGGCCTCCAGGTACCACATGGAAGAGACTGTTGGTAATAGCAACACCGAAAGAAAGTATTAAGTAGCAAGTAGTACGTATTACAAATGCTTTACTTTAGTCCAATACTGTAGAGATTGGGGAGAATATCCGGGTTATCAAGGTTGGTAAGTATGATAATGCTTGTCCCATCTGGTCCCGGGTAGACATAGGGGCTCTCAAATGGTCCAGCATACACAATTGTCTTATTTTGTCCGTCATATTCCATAACAGCAATCCGTTTGTTTTCAACCAAGACCAGATGCTTGGAGTCTGCATACCAAGAAAGTTGTGGCAAATTGCCGTCCGTTACTCCTGCGATCTTAAAATTCTTATCTTCTTTGACATCGTATACATACATGGTGTTGTTTTCCAAATTTCGTACTTCTGGAGTGGAATCTGTGCCAATAAGAGGTGGTTTGATAATTTGTGGCAATTTTGCCGAATCTGTTGCCTCATACAGAATTTTTGTTTCGTCCGGGGAGAAAGCAAGAATTTTTGTATTTGCTTGTAAAAATACGGCAAGTGGTTTTTTCAGCGTTGCTATTTGTAAAGTCGTCTGTGTCTCACGTATCTTATCCCAATTCGCTTGGACAGCAGGAAGCGTTTCTGAGACATCTTGGGGGGTTGCGTTAAATCCGGTTGCATCCAGAAGGTATGTCGTTGAGGTTTTTGTGCTAGCCGAGACCGTTGCAAGCAAATTTTTTCCGTCCGGGGACCAGGAAAGTTGGGATGAGGAGAAAGTGTCGGTTGTATCATCTGCAATTTGAGTGGCTCCTCCTTGCAGGCTAATCAAGGAATGGTTGCCAAGATTAAAGATATAAATACCATTTTTTCGCACAGATTGAGATGCAACCGTGAAGGCAACTTTTGTAAGTGTCGGGTCAATGACCGGATGACTCACACCAGTTTGGGTAAGACTCGCAAGCTGTGGGGCAGTTGGGAAAAGCAACGCCTCAGCTTTGGCAACGACCTCTTTTTGCACAACAATTTGTTTTTGCCACGAGAAATACCCATCTTTGAATATTTTGACCGAGTATGTACCTGGGAAGAGGTTAATCGTGTTGTTGGTTGCGGTGGTAAGGTGATTATTTACAAAAACTTGTGCGCCGTCCGGACTGCTTGTTGCAACCAAAAGTCCTGTACCTACGACTTCTGGTTTGCCATTAAAACCAAATCTGTATCCTTCTCCATAAAGAATGACCATGATTGTGGCAAGTGCGAGAAAGGCTAAGATGCCCAAAGAGAGAAGGAGTTGTTTTCTCATTAAAAGTATTATACCCCCTCAAAATAACCCTTGCAACATCATGTGTGCCTGTTATAATCAAATGAGAGTAAATAAAGAAATTTTGATAGAGAAAATATATATTTTGATACATTTTAATTAAACAATAGATAAAGGAGATTTTTATGTTATATAAACGAGTGGGTATTGACTTAGGCACTGCGAATACTTTAGTTTACTTGGCCGGGGAGGGGATTGTCTTAAACGAGCCGACCGTTGTTGCGGTAACTGCCGAGGATAATAAGGTTGTCGCTGTTGGGAAAGAGGCAAAAGATATGCTTGGGCGTACCCCGGGAAATATTGTTGCGCAAAGACCTCTCAAGGATGGAGTCATTGCCGATTACACGATTACCGAGGCAATGCTTTCGTATTTTATCGATAAAGCATGTGGTAAATCTCGATTTTTCAAACCAGAAGTCATGATTTGTATCCCCTCTGGAGTCACTCAGGTTGAGCGTAGGGCGGTTTTGGACGCAACAATGGCTGCAGGTGCTCGCACAGCCTATCTTATCGATGAACCATTAGCAGCAGCTATTGGCGCGAAGATTCCTATTGCTCAGGCTGCTGGGCATATGGTGGTAGATATTGGAGGCGGGTCTACAGAAGCAGCAGTCATTTCTTTGGGTGGTGTGGTTGTCCATAATTCTGTCCGAGTTGCCGGGAATAAAATAGACGAGGCTATCTCCTCGCATGTAAAAAAGAAATTTAATTTGCTCATCGGCGAGCGCACGGCTGAGGAAATTAAAATAACCATAGGAAATGCATTCATTGAAGACAAGCCAAAAGAGATACGGAAAATGGAGATACGGGGTCGGGATACGGTCACAGGATTACCAAGGACAATTGAATTATCGGAAATTCAGATAAGCGAAGCAATACGCCCAACGCTTTTGGAAATGATAGGTGGTATTAAGAAGGTTTTGGAAGATACGCCTCCGGAGCTAGCCTCAGACATTATTGATAAAGGAATTGTAATGAGTGGAGGGACAAGCCTACTTCATAATTTTGATAAGCTTATGACCGAGCAAACAGGAGTGCCATGTCATGTTGCAGAAGATGCATTGTTATGCGTTGTGCGGGGGACAGGCGTTGCTTTGGAAAATATAGAGCTATACAAAAGAAGCATATCTAAAAAGTGACCAATTAAATAACTTATAATAATTTTTAGATTTACCGTAATTATCTCGTGAAAACATAAATTATAGTATTTGTAAATCAAAATGCATGTCATAGTAAGATAGATTCAGAAATATACTTTCATACACTTTCTTAAGGCATCGAATGTAAAAACACACTCACACTATGAGCACTAAAAATACCCAAACGAATGATAAATGATAAATGATAAAGCATAAAGAAAAGACCCATAATAATAAAAGTGATTTGGTGAAAAATAGATTGTTTGGAGTTGATATAACCAATGAAACTCCTGAGAAAATCCTAGAGTATATTGTTCAACATCTCAATACTTCGGTCCCGCCATACTATATTGTGACACCAAATCCGGAAATAATAACCTTCTCCGCCAGGCATAAAGAGCTTCAGGCAATCCTTAACAATGCCAAAATAGCTTTGTGCGATGGTATCGGAGTCGTCATTGCCGGGTGGATACTGGGAAAGCCATTCAAAGAAAGGTTTACCGGGGTTGATTTCATGGAAAGACTATGCAAAAGAATTGCAGATCGGCCTATAACGGTAGGCTTTCTTGGTGGACGGGATAATGTAGCAGAAAAAGCTTCCGAGTGCTTACGCCATAAATGGCCTCAGCTAAAAGTTGCATATGTAAGTCAGGAGTGGGAAGAAGAGGGATTTATCTTTACAGAAAGATTTACGCAGATTGAAAAACGGATTTACACTGATACCATCCGCGAAAATCTCTCTAAAAATCCGCGAAAATCTTTAAGACATATAGATGTCTTATTCGTCGCTTTTGGTTTTCCCAAGCAAGAAGAATGGATGAGCGCTCATGTCGGTAAAATTCCCGTTCGGGTGCTGGTGGGGGTTGGGGGAGCATTTGACCAAATTGTTAGTCCATCACTTCGTCCGCCACAAGCAGTACAGCAAATTGGGTTAGGCTGGCTCTATCGACTCATTCGTCAGCCATGGAGGTGGAGACGTCAGCTCGCGCTTTTAGAATTTATGTGGATGGTACTCAAAAAACGAATCAATACGCATGCATTGCGCTCTTAATATCTATTAAATGATATTTATATATATTTTGATACAAAAATCTTCATACTTGATACACAATACAAAATACGACATACTGAGGACGTGTCTGATTTTCAATTCTTACAAAATCCAATTTCAAAAATCTGGGTGGTTTTAGCCCCAAGACGCTCAAAAAGACCAGACATTTCCCGCGAGCAAAATTTTGTCTGTCCATTTTGTCCGGGAAACGAAGCAATGGAGAAAGAAGCTTTTCGAATTCCGAGCTCTTCGTCTGTCATCCCGAGCTCTTCTTCTGTCATCCCGGGCTCTTCTTCTGTCATCCCGGGCTCCGACCCGGGATCTACACAAATAGATTCCCGATTTCTCGGGAATGACTACTCTTCAAACTGGGAAGTGCGAGTCCTCACCAATAAATTTCCCTTTGCACCTATTCATGAAATTATTATCCATTCTCCAGACCATCACAAGAATTTCGACGAATTGCCAATTATGCAGGTAGAAAAAATTTTGTGGGTATACCGTCAGAGGTTTCAAGTCCATCAGGCACAAGGCAATCCATATATTTTTAACAATCATGGGCAGGCAGGCGGAGAAAGTATCCCTCACCCTCATACCCAACTTGTGGTTATTCCCCAGGAAGTCCATGCTCAGATTCAGCCACTTGTCCAGGAAGAGGAATCCTATGAGGCAAAGTATTTTCATCTCTTCTGTCCTAGCACATCTCAATGGCCAGATGAGGTATGGGTTGCTCCAAAAAGAAAAGACACAAATTTTGGGGAAATAGAAGACGAAGAGCTATCGGATTTGGCAATAATCCTGCAACGGCTTATTCAGCTTTTTACTATGCGCCATGGGCATGAATTTGCCTTTAATTTCTATATTTATCCTGGAAAAAATTGGTACCTTCGCTTTATGCCCAGGACCAAGAGCCTTGGGGGATTTGAAATAGGGACAGGTGTTTTTGTAAATACCCAAGACCCCAAAGAGACCCTTCGATTTATCAAATCCAATTTTGAAAATAAGGAAATAACCGAGCTTGAAGAGGAGAATAAAGCAGATTTTGCTATGGGAGTATAAAATTGACCTAATTACTCTAATTACCTAATTAACCTAATCAAATGTCACAAGACCCAAAATATAATCTTGAAGAACGTACTGCAAAGTTTGGAGAAAATAGTATACTTTTTTGCAAAAAGATTCCTCAAGGACCAATAACTACACCTTTAATTACTCAATTAATAAAATGCTCAACAAGCGTTGGTGCTAACTATTGTGAAGCAGATGATGCAGAAAGCAAAGAGGATTTCCGTCATAAAATTGGGATTTGTAAAAAAGAGAGTAGGGAAGCAAAGCACTTTATTCGAATGATTGTGGTTGCAGTTCCTGAGTTGAGAATTGAAGCAAGAAAACTTTGGCAAGAAGCAAAAGAGTTAAATCTGATCCTAAATAGTATTTATAAGAAGGTAAAATGATTGGGATTTGATTAGAGTACTTAGATCAATTAGGTGAATTAGAAATTTTCTATACTTCCTTTTGTTGGATACCAAGGAGCCAGAGTACTGCTTCTTTTTTATATCGTCTGTCACCACGCGAATTAATACGAATTGCAGGCAATTTACCTCTTTTCCCCCATCTTTTAATAGTTAGTGGACTCACACGCAAAACTTGTGCAACTTCTTTGACAGTGAGAAGATCTGGAAGGTTATGTATTGATAGTGTTTGATCGGTCATAGGCGTGAGACTTATTCTTTATTAGTCTTTCTAGCTATTACAGTACCAAACTAGCACATACGTGTCAAGCCCCGATTTTCTTTGCCTTGACAGACAAGTTTTCCGTACGTATACTCTAGCGATGACAATGGAAAAAAATACGAGTGTTTTTCTGCCTCAAGAAGCTGCTATACCTCACCAACAGAGTCTGTATAAAAGCATACAAATGTGGAGAGAAGAGGTTGAAGGGAGAATAAAGGGAAATACAATAGTTGGCGTACCTATCACCTTTCACGATAAAGATGGAATAAAAGTAACGATTACCCGAGATGACAGGAATGAGACAGGAGAGACAAAAGCAACACTTTTTGAGAGTCCATCATGGGGTATGTTAGCTGTTGTATGGCATGGTCAGGCTCCAAAGAATATGACAGTTACGTATATAGGGACTGATAACCGAAGAGTACAAGTGCCATCTTTACCAACCACGACAGGTTTTATTTCTTCAGATGAAGTGCCTCACGATTTGCAAAGCGTGCTCAATAAAATTGCTTCATGGCAAAAATTGGAAGACCAACCTAAGGCCCCAGCGCAGAAAGCTAGGCCTATCAGACGAAGACCAAGTCCAACTGCGAAAAAAGCTTCATAAAAATCGCCTTACGACAATGCCCTAGGACGAATGCATTTTTTCTAGACAGGGAATTAGTCATCTTTTTTGAGTAAATCAAAAGTTTCGGGAAAAAACAACTTTATAAAAAGAGAAATAGGCAGGGGAGTATCCTATAAATATATCTTTGCACAACTTGTCCACAAATTCGGGAAATAATGTAAGGGGCTTATAAGAAAAATGTATTATTCTTGGGTATTCTGGCCTCTACGAGGATTTGTGGCGTGTACAATAAGGAGAAAGGCGCTCAGCGCAAGGAAAAGAACTCCTGTTTTTTCTAAAGACTGATTGTTCTCTTCTATCCCCACTGATTCTGCTAGCAAAAAGCAAGCGAGTGAGAGCAAAGAAGGAATCATAGGGCGAAGGCCGTTTGCTTGTTTAGCAGGTATTGGATTGTATAAGTTGTGCGTAACCCAACGAACTCTTGAGATATTATTTGCTTCATTAATTATTTCTTGGGCTGCTTTGACTGCGAGCTGCTGGTCATTATCTGTAAAGAAAGATTCTGTACTCATACTATTTCTGGGTAGTATACTATATTCCCGAGGCTAATTCAAGCTAAATCGTTCCACAAAAAATCAGGTGTAAAGTATATTCCTTACACCTGATTTTACTTTCTTTTATTCTTTTGTCATTCCCGACTCGATCGGGAATCTATGTACATAAAGAAGTTGATCCCGCATCAAGTGCGGGATAACATTGCAAAAGCAATGTTACTTCAGTTCTACTGTTGCGCCTGCTGCAGTTAATTTAGCTTTTGCTTCTTCAGCAGTTACTTTATTGACTGCGGTTAAGACTTCTTTTGGAGCATTGTCAGCTAATGCTTTTGCTTCTGTTAGTCCAAGTGTTGGGACTAATTCGCGAATCGCTTTAATAACTGCAATTTTTTGTGCTCCAGAATTTGCGAGAACAACATTAAATACGGTTTGTTCTTCCACTGCCTCAGTGGGTGCTGCTCCAGCTGCTGCTGGTGCTGCTGCAACGCTCATTGCTGCTGCAGATACTCCAAATTCTTCTTCCAAAGCCTTGACAATCTCAGATAATTCTAAGACAGACATTTCTTTGATACTTTTAATTAATTCGTCTTTGGTTAATTTTGCCATTTGTTCTCATCCTCCTTCGCCCGCCATAATTTTATTGACCTCGTGTCGCTAAAGCTTTAGCGGTGGCACAAGGCGGGCTTCGGCGGACAAAGCCCCCTTTGATTTGTTGTTTTTGAATGAAATGAAAGATCTTTTGTAAAAAAAATAGACTTTCGTTTTTATTCAGGATTACAAAGTACTATCTCTTATACAATTATCCTTGCTTTTGCTGTGCAATTGCTCCTAGTGTCATCACAAATTTCTGTAAATTCCAAGAAAGCGCACGGTGCAATCCTTGCATTGGTGATTTCATCATTCCAAGCATTTGGGCAATAAGTATCTCACGTGAAGGAAGTGTTGAGAGCTTGATGACTTCTTTATCTGTAATAACTTTACCCTCAAGCAAGCCAAATTTGATTTGCGGCTTTTCCAAATCTTTTACCATCTTGGCTAAGGCTTTCAAAGGTCCAATTGGGTCTGCATACAAATACAAAGCTCCTGTTGGCTGTTGGAATTTGTCTTCCTGGCCTGCAATTTGCTCACCCAAAGCTCTTTTGAGCAGGGTATTTTTGGTAATTGCGTATTCTGCCTCCATCGGTCGAACTTCTTTTTTGAATTTTTCAAGCTGTTGGTGGGTAAGCCCGGTGTAATTGGTAAAAACCATAGCCTTGGCTTTTTGGACTTTTTCCAAGACTTTAGCCACAATGACTTCTTTTTTCTGTCTATTTTGAGATACTTTTATTTGTTTATCCATATATTTATCTTGTCATTTTACTTTGTGCATAAAAAAACTCGCCAGAGGCGAGTTTGGAGAAAGAAATAATTGCTATACACTTTTCAAGCGGTGTATCTCCTTGGTTTCTTTCTCGTTGCTCCTCGGTAGGATTTTATGATGCACCTTTCTGGTGCGTCACCTACTGTCTTTGGATATATGTATTATAGCAGAGGGAAGCAATAGGAGTCAATTGGTAGAATAGACCTCTGTTAGAAATTTATTACTTGACAAAAGTATATTACATAAATATACTAAATATATGAAGATTGTACCCAGTCCAATATCATTTGATTGGGATAAAGGTAATAATAAGAAAAATTTTGAAAAACATAAGGTAAGTATTCAGGAGTCTGAAGAGGTTTTTAGCAATGATCCTTTTATTGCAGAAGATACAGAACATTCAACGCATAATGAGCGAAGATTTGAAGCCTTGGGTCAAACAAAAGCTGAAAGAAAACTTTTCGTGTCGTTTACGATTCGTGAGAATAAAATTAGAGTTATATCAATTCGAGATATGAGCAAAAAAGAGGAGGTGACATATGAAGCAATTAAAAAAAATTCCTAAATTTAACAATGAAGATGAAGAAAGAGAATTTTGGGCAGCTCAAGATTCAACTGAATATGTGGATTGGTCAAAAGCACACAAAGCTGTTTTTCCAAATCTCAAACCTTCAACTGAGTCAATTTCTTTACGTTTGCCTTCATTTTTACTTGCACGCATCAAGCAACTTGCAAATAAAAAGGATGTTCCATACCAATCCTTAATGAAAATGTTTTTAAGCGAAAAGGTCGACCAAGAATTGAAAGTTGCAAAGTTGTAAGAATGAGCAATGTATGCTCCTCCATGTAGCTTAGGATTGGGTTGGGGGAAATAGAGTAAGATGAGGTGCTCTATTAATTATTTTGGCCTAATTAGGCTTTAGTGTTGTTTTTTTAGTCCTCTTTCGTCTTCTTCTGGGATAGTTTCTCCTGGTTGTAGAAGGAGACAAACCATCGCATAAATGATTCCCAACGTTCTGTTCTCAGACCTCT
>Ga0209647_1000140_pt1 | contig 63258 bp, 40 predicted proteins | sample GraSoi_2013_60cm_FD_185827 | JGI IMG/M metagenome (GOLD analysis project Ga0209647, IMG submission 185827) | Grasslands soil microbial communities from the Angelo Coastal Reserve, California, USA - Sample 9_17_2013_60cm (SPAdes) (version 2) | ecosystem: Environmental > Terrestrial > Soil >...
TGTTCAATCAGCTTTTCTTTGATGAGCGCACTACGCACGGGCCCTCCGACTTCAACGTCGCACAAACTCTCGTGGTGAGCTTTACCTGGGAACTCCCTAACCTCGCACGGAGCCCCCGAATCTTGGCCTGGGCTGCCAGTGGTTGGCAATTGGGCGGCATCTACAAAGCCAGTTCCGGCCAGCCTTTCACGCCAATCCTGGGCGGTGATCCTGCCGGCATGAAATTGGATGAGACCAGTGAACGCCCGAACCGCCTGGGAGGGCCGAGTTGCGGCACGCTAACCAATCCGGGAAACCCTAACCACTACATCAAGACGGACTGTTTAGCTTTCCCCGGTGCGAACACATGGGGAAATTTGGGCCGCAACGCCCTAATTGGTCCTGGCGTCTCCAAATTGGACGTTTCTGTGTTCAAGAACAATCGCATTCGGCGCATCTCGGAAACCTTCAACGCACAGTTCCGCGCGGAATTCTTCAATATTCTGAACCATGCCAACTTCGCCTCGCCCACCGACCACTCGACGGTCTTCGATCAGAGTGGGAACCCTATCTCAAGTGCCGGACTCATCACCTCCACGCAAACAATTTCCCGGCAGATTCAGTTTGCCGTGAAACTCATCTGGTGAGCCTCGCCTCGTGTGAGGGATGCCAGTCTTCTTGAAGGAGTATTGTTTGGTCAGAGCTTGAGCATTCGCGCAGCGTTGTCGCCTAAGATCATCTTTCGTTGCGCGCTGGTTATATTTATCTGATCCAGGAAATGCACCGGCCTTTCGTACCCCATGTCTAAGCAGTAGTCGCTGCCGATCATGATGCGCTCGGCGCCTACCTCGCTGATCACGAACTCCATGACGGATTTCGAATGGACAATAGTGTCGTACGTAAACCGCTGCAAATATTTGCTGGGAGGCTGCGGCAACTGCAGCTTTTGGATCTCTGGCCGCAGAGTCGCGCCGTGGTCGATGCGTCCCATCAGCATCAGCAACACGCCCCCGCCGTGTGGCAAGGTGAACTGAAGTTTCGGGTGCCGGTCGAGCACGCCACCGAAAATAAGATGGCAGGCGGCGATGGCGGTGTCGAAAGGGAAGCTCAGCAAGTTTGAGAGATAGAACGGTGCGGTGCGCTGCCCGCCAACTACCTGCAGCGGATGCAGGAAAATGGGAAGGTCCAATGTCTCGATGCGGGCAAAAATCGGCTCAAAGAGTGGGTCGTCGAGATCACGATGGTTGATGTTCGTTCCCATGTAAACGCCCCGTGTTCCCGGCAATTTGCTTGCGCGATTGAGTTCATCAATGGCGCGATCGGGGAAGAGCATGGGAAGCGTCAGCAGGGCGACCAGTCGCTCCGGGCATTGCGCATGCGCGGAGCTGGCCGCGTCGTTCCATGCGCGCGCAAGTTTGTGAGAGACTTCTTCGTCGCCCCAATGCGCCATGGGTCCGGTTAGCGACATCGCCTGGACGGCGGTGCCCTGCGCATCCATATCAGCGATCCGCTTCTTCAAATCGACGATCCGGTAGGGAAGAGGTCCCTGAAAGCGCGCATCTGTCTTAATGTAAAATCCTTCCTCGGCGGCGCGATATTCCACGTTGAAGCGCGGCCCCTCTTGGGCGAGTACGTCGAGATAGGCTTGCGGGAAGAAATGGGCGTGAACATCGACGGGGCGCACACCAGTCACATCACGGTTCGGCATGATTAGTGATCTCCTTAAATAGCTATGAGGCAGGCATCTTCTACTGCAATCGGTCAACGCTCAGACGATCGACGCTCAGACGATCGGCAAGTTCATCCAGAACCTTGCGCAGTTCGGGGCCTAGCGGAACCCCATGGGCCATGCGCTCGCGGTAAAGCTGCGCCGAGTGCTCTCCCGGAAGCCGGACTTCATCTACGCCCGGTAGCGTCGGAGATGACTTCATGACCTCCCACAGCTCATCGACATTCTGCTTAAAGGCGTCGACGTCGGCGAATGTCGCGATATCCAACGCGACAATGACCTGGCCGGTGTTGCTTGGAGTTTTGGAGTCCACCGTGTAGTTGACAATGTCCCGGCCAAACGCGGCTCCGTTCAATGTTCCTGCCAGCAAACCAAACATCAGCGCCAAGCCATACCCCTTCGGGCCGCCGACAGGGACAAGGAAGCCTTCGCTCGCGCGCTTCGCGTCGGTCAAGGGCTGACCCTGCCGGTCAATCATCCAACCTTCCGGCATCGGCTCATTGCGTTGCGCCTTGAGCCTGATCTTGCCAAAAGCGGTGTTCGTCGTGGCCATGTCAAGCACGATCGACGGATGTTTGGAAGCGGGTACTGCGATCGAAATGGGGTTGGTGCTCAGCAGCACTTCGGTCCCGCCCCATGGGGGCAGAACATTGGCATTGCCAACGCAAAAATACAATCCGATCATGTTCTGTTCCGCGGCCATCCGTGGATAAAGCTGCGCCGGGCCAGCGTGATTGCTGTGCCGCGTTCCCACCCAACCAATGCCGCACTGGCGGGCTTTCTCGATGGCGAGTTCCGCGGCTCGCTTCATAACCAGATGCCCCAGAGCGTTGTCGCCGTCGATGAGTGCCGCCCCCGCTCTGTCGCTCACTATGTGGATGTTAGGCCTTGCATTGACCGCCCCGTCCTGGATTTGCTTCACATACTGCGGCAGCCGGAATACGCCATGCGCATCGCCGCCGCGCGCGTCGGATTCTGCCATCAGCGCGGCCACCTGAGTGGCATCCTCCTGAGGAATGCCGGCAGAGGCCAGTGCCTGCGAGACGAACCTGTTCAGTTCGGCTATCGCAACGTGGGGCTGGCCCGGGGAGGGCGTGGCAGTTTCAGTCATGATCACTCTCTATTCTGCAATCTGTCTTCGGTAATCTCGTTAAGGCAAGTAATCGAAGACCATGAGATGGGCTTCTTCGATTACCAGGTCAGAAAGCATCGAGGTTTGCCAGCCGGCTTTCTTTTCGCGCGCCGTTACACCTTGCGCAATGTTCAATTCCTTAAGCAGGTCGGCCTGGAAATCCTGTGTTCCATGGCGGGCAGTGAGAATATAGTGCCGCGGGACAGCCGAGTAGAACCGCTTCAGTTCAGGCACCCAGAGTCCCGTCTTCGCGATTGCCCCGGTCGGAACTTTCCCGACAAGCTCGAAGTGATCCGGGTCGATCTCCTTAAAAACGGCAACCGTGCCAGTGGTCCCGACGAAATAAATGCGGCTGGTAAGCGCGTCATATTGGAGGTCGTCTGCGCCACCCACGCTATCGAGCACCTGCACCACTTTGCCCGTCTCCGTATCCATGACAACCAGCTTTCCCGGTTCATGCTGGTGGCCGCCTCCAATATTGCCGGTATGGGCTTTGGTCCGGCTGCCGACAAAGAGGCGATGATGCGCTGCGTCCAGACCCGCGGTATGGGGCACCGGGCCTCCGGTGATAGGCCACTGGGCGACGACGGCGCGTTTTTCGAGATCAATTACCGCAACATTGCTGTCGCCTTCCACAATGTCTCCCATAGTGACGTACAGTCTTTTTCCGGATGGGTCGATTGTGATGCCGGCCGGATCACCGCCGGGGAGCCTAATGCTGCCCACTAATTTGGCCGTCTTTGTGTCGACGATATCGATCGACGCATTCGTTGCGCCATGCTCACCACTGCCACCAAAGTCTTCAAACACTTCGACGCCGGCATAAATCAAATGGGTGGAAGGATCGTACGCAGCGTTGTCCGCTCCCCGGTTCGGGTCACCATAGCCAGATAATTGGACAGTCTTAGTGACCTCGTAAGTCGCCCCACTAATGGCGACCACAGAGCTATCTGTCAGAGTCACCCAGACTTCGTTCGACTCTGGAAGATAGACAGGCTTCTTGGGCATAGCTGAAAGCCCCTTGGTCTCATGGATCACCTTGCCTGCTCGCAGGTCCACGGTTATGAGGCTCTTTGCAGCCTCGCCAGAGATAAAGAGGCGCTGACCTTTTACATCCGCCGCTAGATGATCCATGTAACCATCCCCCGGCAGTGGGATGGTCTCAGCCAGCCGCAAAATGCCTGCCATATGCATCATGGGCAGCTGCTGACTCGTCGACTGCTGAGCCTGTGTCAGCCCCACGACCGCGAACCAAGCCACCAGAATTGCGAAAAACCACTTCATTGGTTCTTCCTCATTCGGAATTTCGATTTTCACCTTCGAATTGACTGCGTTTTCCGGATCGCATCTTTCTGTGGGCCGCTCTGGCTATGGGAAAACAGCCTCCGCGGCCGGTTCGGGACTAAACTCGTTTTCCAGCTTTGCAACAACAATCGTAGCGACTCCATTGCCAATAACATTGGCGAGCGCGCGCGCCATCGATAGGAAACTATCAACCGCAAACAGGAGCGCGAGCCCTTCCAGAGGCAGAACGCCCGATGCTCCGACGGTCGTGGCCAGGACAATGAAAGCAGCTCCAGTCACACCGGCGGCACCCTTCGAAGTCACCAGCATGATGGCCACCAGGACTAAGAGGCGTCCGAGACTAAGGGGAACGTGATAGACCTGGGCGATGAAAATGGTACTGATGGGCAACGATACGGCTAAGCCGCCGAGATTGAAGGCGTAACCTGTTGGCAAGACCAAATTGACCACTGAACGCGAAGCCCCGAATCGCTCCAGCTTCTGCATGAGCTGCGGCAGAACACTTTCAGATGAAGACGTGCCAATAACCAAGAGAATCTCGTCACGAATGTATTTAATTAAGTGGAGTAAGCTAAAGCCGAAGAAATATGCGATGAGCCCCAAGACAACGAAGACATAAAACGCTTCTGTCAGATAGGTGACCAGGACAAGCTTAGACAACGCCAATAAGGCGCTAGTGCCAAATTTACCGACGGTGAACGCCATCGCCCCGAAGGCCCCTATGGGGGCAATTCGCATAATGATTCTGATGATTCCGAAAAATACCATCATCACGCTGTCTAAACCCCGAACTATCGGCTGAGCGCGGCTCCCCATGCCAATCAGAGTGGCGCCGACTAATAGCGCAATTACCACGACCTGGAGCAAATCACCCTTTACGAAAGCTCCCAGGAAGTTATCGGGGACAGTACCCATGATGAACTCGAGAAATGAAAATTCCTTTCCCTTGTTCGCATAGGTGGCGTAATCCGCTGAAGCGGACGCGGAGGGGAGAGCAGTGACACCAACTCCCGGTTTGAAAAGTGCGACAGATGCCAGACCGATAGCCAGAGCAACTGTCGTGACCAGTTCAAAATAGACGAGAGCCTTCAGCCCGATCCGCCCCACCTTGCGAATGTCACCGATGTGCGCAACCCCGGTGGAAACACAAAGAAATACAATGGGAGCAATCGCCATGCGGATCAGCTTGATGAAGAGATCACCAAGAGGCTTCATGGCCAGGGCATGCCTGGGATCAAGTTTGCCGAGCACTATGGCAGCAACAATGGCCAGCAAGACTTGAAGACTAATATTATTTCGCAGCTGGCGCTTGTTGGTCTGGGACGTCTCGTGCATTGCCGTTCCCCCAAGGATTTCCCATCGATGGTCCGGTTCTAACTAATCGTTCGGTTCTAGCTATCGGAAAGAGTCTTCAGTAGCCGGAACAATTCCTTTTTTGATTCAAATCCAATTCCGGGAATATCAGGCAACGGAATGTAACTGTTTTCAACCGGAGTGTTATCGGCGAATCCACCGAATGGTTGGAAGATACCAGGATAAGATTCATTGCCTCCAAGCCCCAGTCCTGCGGCTATATTCAGCGACAACTGATGGCCACCATGTGGAATGCAACGGGCCGCAGACCACCCGTATTCCTTCAACATGTCGAGAATGCGCAGATATTCAACCAGGCCGTAGCTCAGCGCACAATCGAACTGGAGGACATCGCGATCGGAGCGCATGCCGGCATATCGGATCAGGTTGCGTGCGTCCTGGACCGAGAAAAGGTTCTCACCCGTTGCCATCGGTCCTGAGTAGTGGCGAGCAAGCTCTTCCTGCAATTTATAATCGAGCGGATCTCCGGCTTCTTCGTACCACCGCAGTTGGTACGGTTCAAGAGCGTGCGCGTAGGCAATCGCCGTAGCAAGATCAAAACGGCCGTTCGCGTCCACGGCCAACTGGTCGCCCCTCTTCAAAAGCTTCAGGACGGATTCGATGCGCCGTAGATCTTCCGGTAGTGGAGCTCCGCCAATCTTGATCTTTACCACGGAATAACCCAGGTCGAGATAACTTTGCATCTCTTGCTGTAAACCTGCCAAACCTTTCTCGGGGTAGTAATAACCGCCGGCTGCATAGACGAAAACCTTTGCGTCAGCGACGCCCCCCCTAAAACGGTCCGCAAGCAGGCGATAAAGTGGCACACCGGCGATTTTGGCCACTGCGTCCCATACCGCCATATCCAGGACACCAACCGCCACCGACCTTTCGCCGTGTCCCCCAGGCTTCTCGTTCCGCATGACGACGTTCCAGATCTTGAACGGATCGAGATTATCGCCGGTTTCATCGACCAGACTTTCGGGCTTTGCAGCTAACAGCCGCGGCATAAAGCGGTCGCGCAACAGGCCGCTCGGTGCATAACGGCCGTTAGAATTGAAGCCATAACCGACAACGCGTTTGCCATCGCGCACTACATCCGTGATTAATGCCAGGGCGCTTACCGTCATCTGACTGAAGTCGATGTAGGCGTTGCGGATGTCCGATTTGATGGGGACAGCGATCTCGCGAATATCGACAACCTTCATTCGCGCACTTCGCTTTCCCGCAACGCATCCCGATTCAGAGTTAGCCCGAGACCAGGAGCGTCAGGGATCGTCAACATTCCCTTTACCGGCTTGGGAGGATTTACAAAAAGCATCTCGCCCACCTGAACCATGCCTAAATGCCACTCCACAATCCAGCCGTTCATCAGGCCGGCAAAAGTGTGCATATTGAAGAGGGGCCAGCCGCCGCCGTTTGCGATCGGAAGGTTATAAATCTGGGCCAGGTGCCCGGCTTTGCGCGCTTCAGTGTAGCCGCCGCAAAAGCAAACGTTCGGCTGTAAAATATCTACCGCCTGCTTCTCAACCAGTTCGCGCAGGCGCCACCGGTGACCTTCCATCTGCCCCGCGGCAATCGGGATGTTGGTATGTGCGCGCAGGTCCGCGAGCGCTCGGGCATCGTTCTGCTGTAAAGGTTCCTCAAACCACGTAATATTGCAATCTTCGATTTCACGGCAGAGGAGTTTCGCCTGTACCGGGTTGAAGAGATAATTGGCGTCGATCATGATGTCGACATCCGAGCCAACTGCATCGCGAACAGCGCGAACCCGAACCGCGTCCTCCCTCCAACCTTTCTTGTCCACCCCAACCACGAGTTTCATCGCGGAGAAACCCAGGGACATCTGCAGCTTCGCGGCTTCCGCCAATTGTTCACGGTCGTACTGAGGGAACCCAAAGGTCACGTAAGCCGGCAGCGTGGTTCGTGCATTTCCCAGTAGACCTGCAACTGTTCTGCCTGTGGCCTTTCCGTGAATATCCCAAAGAGCGATGTCGAGGCATGACAATGCGCTCGAAATGACTCCGGTCATGGCCCTGGGATTTAGCTTTGACCAGATTCTCTGGTGGATGGCTTCAGTATCTCGCACGTCCATATCGCGGACTTCCGGCAACACGTACGTCTTCAGGGCGACAACGACGGAGCGAGCCAGAAAATGCCCGGTGATGGCCAGGCCAGTTAGGCCGTCGTCGGTTTCAACTTCACAAAAGACAAATTCCTTTTGCTCTTCCCGGCCATATCCCTGGACCTTTCGCTCAAGCAACGGGACGGTAATAGCCGAAGTGTGTACGCTCGCGCGTATCTCTCTAATCTTCACTCTTTCTCCTTAGTAGTATGGAGGCCAGGTTGCGAAACTTCGGGACCTGGTTCTCGCACTCTTTCCAGCAATCTCGCTTTCCCGGCCAGAATGTGGTCTGCCATCGTGCGTTCCGATAAATCACAGTTGTGATCACGCAGAGCTTCGATAATCCGCACATGTTCCTGGTTTGAAAGAACCATTGAGTCATGCTCGAGGAGGCCACGGCGGCGGAAAAGATGAAGCTCTTTGCTCAGGGCAGTATAGAGCTCAGCAACACGCTTGTTGCCCGACAACTCTACCAGGCGAGCATGGAAATCTACATTCAAGGGGTAATAGGCATCTACATCCTTGGCTTCCTGCATTTCGGCTACCTTGACACGAAGTTCGGCAATGTCTCGTAAACTGATGCGCGTTGCAGCCAGCCGTCCCGCCAAGCCAAACAGATGAGCGCGCACGTCATAAATCTCTGCCGCTTGAGCCACGTTCATTTCCCGGACAAACACGCCGCGATTCATGACCACCCTGACCAGGTTGCTCTTTTCCAGACTCCGACAGGCCTCCCGAATAGGTCCCCGGCTAATACTTAGCATCTCTGCCATCGCGCTCTCATTAATACGATCTCCCGCCTGCAATTCTCCCCGGATGATCATCCGCTCGAGCTCCTCGGCAACCAGGGAAGAGAGGGTTTCGGCGCGCCTGCTTTTTACCTGTACGAGCAAATCCTTGTTTTTCATCTCGCGAATCTCCGTAAGTCCATCGAGTATAGATTGTCGTCAGTTAGATTTAGCACCTTTGGGGGCCGCCAAAACAGGCGTGGAAACTGGCGGTTTGCGCAAGTGCGTCGCCTGCTCAAAACCGAACGCGAGCTTTATCAATTCGGGTTCTGCCCACGCACGCCCGAGAAACTCTATACCCACTGGCACCCCGATAGGAGCATCTGGCGTCGGAGCAGAGAAGCCGGCGGGAACTTCGATGGCCGGGAAGCCCGCCAGAGCCGCGATGATACCATTGCGGTCTTTCTGAAACGTTGCCCCAATGGGAAGTACCAGACATTTTTGATGGGGATAGACCAGGGCATCCAGTTGATTTTTCGCCATGAGATCGGCCACTTCGATCCTGACTTCGTCCATTCTCATCCGACGATCTTTATAGTCCGCGGAATTGGGGCCATCCTCATAACTCTCAGCCGCGGCGAAGAATTTTTCCAGTGTCGGCTTATGGTACTGGCCGGAAGCAATGATTTCCGCTAACGAATGCACGGGCACGCGCGAACCCTGCTGCTGTAAATAGCGGTTTAGTGCCGCCTTGAATTCCGGCTCGTTCAGGCGAAATTTCGCGGTCAACATTCCGGTGTCGAGGGCTGCGTCTTCGAGGCGGACAATCACTGCGCCTTGCGCCCGAAGCGCCTCAATCGCTTTGGCCATCACCTCGTTCACTTGTTCGTATTCCGGACCGCTACCCAATAGGTTGGTAAGCAGGCCGAGACGAGCTCCCTTCAGTCCGCTCTCGAGAAACGCCGTGTAGGTCTTTGGGATATTGCCGACGCTCAGAGCAGTTACAGGATCATTTGGATCGTATCCGGCCATTTCGTCCAATAGCCTTGCGGCGTCTGCCACATTGCGGGTCATGGGCCCAATGGTGTCTTGGGTAAAAGACACGGGTACGATACCATCCCGGCTGATCAAGCCGCGGGTGGGCCGGAGTCCAACCAGACTGGTTGCGGAAGAAGGGGATCGGATGGAGCCGCCGGTATCGGACCCAGTACCGGCAGCGGCGAAGTTCGCCGCGACAGCAGCGCCCGTTCCGCCGGAAGATCCGCCCGGTGTTCTTGTGAGGTCGTACGGATTTTTCACCTGCCCGCCCAGCGAACTAACGGAGATACCGCCGCTGGCAAACTCCTGCAGGTTGGCCTTGCCAAGAATGAGCGCTCCGGCTTCGCGAAGCCGTTTGACAGCGAAAGCGTCCTTCTCAGGCTGTGCACCTTTCAGCGTGAGGGCGCCCGCGGTGGTAGGCATGTCCGCAGTGCCAAAATTGTCTTTTAGAACAATGGGGATGCAGCCGAGCGGCTTTAATTTGTGGGTGCGCCGAAAGTCCTGATCCAAAGCATCGGCCTGCTCAAGGCTTGCCGGGTTGATGTACAGCATGGAATTGATGGCGGGACCTTGCTGGTCGTAAGTATTGATACGCTGCAGATATTGCTGGACCAGATTGTGGCACGTCAGAGTGCCCGCTTGCATCGCCTTGTGAATGTCAGCGATGGACGTTTCCATCAACTGGAAAGAACGATCAGGCACGCAGTCAGCGCGGGGTATCAACAAAAGAGCAACAACTAGAGTCTGTTTTACGCCCATGAATTTTGGTTCGCTTCTAAAGACCGAGTGAGTTCCGCCTCAACACCGGCCGGAGACGGCTTCTTATTAAAATTCGCGTGGCTCACCGCGCGGAGAGCTTAATACGATACCTAAGAACCAGGGAGGTTGACGTGATGGAAAATGTTTCTCCTAAAATTCGAGTGACGGCAGAGGCGGTGCGAGAACCTCTGCCGTCAGGATGATTGTTCTACCGCCCATAAATCAGGACGTGAAACGTGCCAGGAAGCGCCGTTCGCTCCGGTTTGGGATGCTTCTTGGTTGGAGGGCCTGGCGGACCAAAATCCGATGAACTGAGAAAAAGGTTGTGCGTCTTTGGATCGATATTCATGGTCTTGGCGCCATACTCGGTTGTGATGATTTCGACCTCCGAGAGTTTGTCCGGGGAGTCTTCATGAAAAATGTGAAGCTTGCCCGCGCGTGTCGCGACAAACAACAATCCTGTTTCAGGCTCGAAGATGTTGGCGTCCACCCCGGAACTGATGGGCAACGACTGGACGACCTTGCCACTGTCCGCATTCATTACGATCAAAAAGTGCGGATCGCGGCCGCTCGAGAATAGCCGCCGGTGCTCACGGTCTATGTCCATGGCCACAGGCGATCCGGCCGGCGCTACCGGCCAACGGGCTTTGATCGTCAAGGTCTTTGTGTCGATCACAGCCACATCGTTTTTCTCCTCGTTGTTGTCGTAAATCGTGCCCTTGCCATCGGCGACGGACTGTTCTACGCCGCCGTCCAGATCGATGGTTTTCACTACAGTTTCCTTCACCGGATCGATCACTGAGGCATTCTTGCTGTCGCCATTAAAGGTGAAGATAAGCTTCGACGCCGGATCATAGATAAGGGAGTCGGTGTCCGGGGGGGTTTTGATTTCGGCTGTAATCTTCAGGCTCTTTAGGTCGAACACTACCACCTTAGCGGCATCGCCATCGGTGATAAATCCTTTTCCAAGCTCGGGAAGCACGAGGACCCCATGGCAGCGCTTCAAGCCGGAAATGGTGCCCACCACGGTGAAATTATCCGCGTCGAGCACTTTGACCTCGGCGCCATGCGATAGATAGACGCGGCGCGCGGCGGAATCGATGGTGACGTAGTCGAAATACTCGCCGCCACCAGGTGCCGCGCCCAAAGAGACTTTCTTAAGCAGGTGATAACCCGATCCCGGCGGCGCTGCCAGGGCGACCCCAAGCAATGCGAAGGAAGCAAGCCACAAAGCCAACAAGAATTTCTTCATCCTATATCCTCCATTTAGTGATCATACTCAGTTTCTCAAGTGCAACATCATGACGCGAATGCCTCGTCTACCAGATAACCTTCAGACCAAGTTGGATCTGCCGCGCTGGCGTTGATGTGGCATCAATCGCACCCGCTCCGTTGGCCGGCGATCCGTCTTGATTGAAAAGCGTACTGTTGTGGAGGGGTGACTGGAAGTTGGCATGGTTCATGACGTTAAAGAACTCGGCCCGGAACTGAATATTGATATTTCCTGAACCTATTTCGATGGTGTTGTTCTTGAATACCGAGACATCGACATTCAACAGGCCTGGCCCGACCACGGTGTTCCGTCCGGCATTGCCAAACAGGTTCATGCAGGTTCCAGGAACCGTGTTGCCATTTCCATCAAAAGCAGGTTGGCACACGCCGGCGAACGAAGCGGGCGCAAGCGGAGGACTGAAGCAGTTCAGCTTGATGTAATTCGTGACACTGCCGGGATTGACGGGGTGGTCGCATCCGGCCCCTGGGAGGCGCGACGCGAAGTTTTTCGCATCCGTGCTGTTTTGACCGAGTGGATCCCCTCCAATTGTGACCGTAAAGGGCGAGCCCGTACTGGCGACCAGGATTCCACCAAGTTCCCAACCGCCCAGAATGTGCCGTCCGACCTCTCCACCAAACTCTGGCGTAGGAATCTGCCAAAGGTAATTCAGCACAAAGTTGTGGGTTACGTTGAAGTCACATACGCCCCGCCTGGATGCGCGGCTAAAGAACAACAGGCTGGAGAGCGAATTCGCGTACGGATCGCCCAGCAAGCCTCCTGAACCCATGTCCAGACATTTGCTCCAGGTATAACTGCCCTGAACCTGAAACCCGTGGCTCATTCTTTTTGAGAGCCCCGCCTGCAGGCCCTCGTACGTGGAGCTGTTATCCCACCAAGTCGCGCGAATCCGGCCCACGTTGTCGTTGAGCCGTGTTCCGAGACCGGTGCAAGGCGTGTTGGGAAAACCGGACACAGTCTGATCGCAGGGCCAGAGATAGCCAGCCGACGTCAGGGTGGGCAGAACCATGTTGCTGTCATCCGTGCTGAAAGGGGCGTGGACAGTGTGCGAGCCCACATAGGCAACCGCTGCCGTTAAGTTTGCGGCGATTTCGCGCTGGATATTGAGGTTCCAGTTCATGGCGTAATCGCGGTGTGGATTCTGTTGGATAAAGCGGTTCCCCACAGTTTTCAAGTTGGGAAGGTTGGCGAGCGCCACGGCTCCCGTCGGGAACGAGCCCGCAGGTAAGTTGGAGGCATCTTTTTCGAGTTGGTAGGGTAGAACTCCGGTGCTCCCGTGAGTGAACACCCAGGAAAGAGGCAGCTGATCAAAGATTCCAATGCCGGCGCGGACGGCAGTTTTGCCATTGCGGAATGGGTCCCAGGCGAAACCAACCCGCGGCTGGAAGTTGCGAAGCGTTTGGTTCTTTCCCCAGAAGGTCTTAACCGGCACCTCGGCGGGGGTGGTGAGACTGGTCAAGACAGCGAACGTGTTATGGGCTTCAGTCGGCACCGTCGTAGGCTCATAGCGCAGGCCAAGATTCAGCGTGAGGTTCGAGCGCAGACGCCAATCATCTTGAATGTAGACTCCAAAGAGAGACTGTCGCACATTAATTGGTCGAGTGGTCGCTTGATCGTCCAGGTTAATGCTGCCGGGCTGGTTGATCAGAAAGCCCGTGAGCGATGGGAAATTAAATTGTCCATTTGGCGGAACCCCGCCCGAGAACTCATCGTTCTGCATATGCTCGAAGGCAAACCCGAATTTCAAAGAGTGGTTGCCGCGAGTAAGGAAGGCATCGTCATAGAGCTGTAAGGAATTCCAGGTGAGAATGTCTGCTGAGACATCGCCCAGGGCCCCTTGCATAGTGACGAGACCGGGCACGTTGAGAACGGGTGCAAATCGCCCGGGGATCGCGCCGAGACTCGGATCCTTGGCGAGAGGAATGAGTGCGGCTACAGGCGCGGTGACCTTCGCTCGCACGAGGCTATAACCAAACCGCGCCGTGTTGACCAAACTGGGACTGAAGATATGGGTTTCTTCCAGGCCTACCATTTGCCTTCGCGTAAAATTCTCGGTAAGCGATTCCACCAGCGAATCGGGCATTGTAAGGGGTGCATTGTCATAGAACCAGCTGGCTGCAAGACTGTCTTTGTCTGAGACATGGTGGTCGCCCCTCAGCGTCACATAGTTTTCCGTCAAGCGCTCGATTCCCGAAGTGTTGAAGGTCCCTGTGTCTCCGTTTCCGACAAGACCGGCGTTGGGCAGGGGATAAAAACCGAGGTACGGTATAACCGCTTTGTCGATGTGCGTCACCGGGTCTGGGTCGAAAGCGCCGGTAAGAACAGTAGGGGTGCAGGGATTTGGGGGCCCCTGCGGGATGGAGCATAAAGTAGAAGGCCCCGCCGCCCCACCAGGCCCCGTCCCGATCCCGCGCGCCGCCGGGGAAAGCACAGAGTTGCTGAAGGTGTCGCTCTTATCCTGGCGGATTGCCTCGTAATCGGCAAAGATGAAGGTCTTATTCTTCCTGATCGGACCTCCGCCTGCGGCTCCGAACTGATTGCGATGGAAGGGCGGCAGACTGGTATCGAAGTAATTTTGCGCGTCGAGGGGTTTTTCGCGGATGAACCAGTAGGCATCCCCGTGGAACTGGTTGGCGCCGGACTTGGTGATAGCGTTCACGACTCCGCCGGAGGCACGGCCATATTCCGCTGAGTAGTTACCGATCAGGACAGAAAACTCCTGAATCGCGTCCACACCGAGATTGACGCCCAGTGTGCTGCCAGGCGACCCATTCGAATAGTCGTTGATGCTAATTCCGTTGACCCGATAATTATTCTCGTACGGTTGGTGGCCGGACACGGACAGAAGAGTTCCGTAGCCTCGATTGCCTCGATTGCTGGGTCCCGCCTCGACTCGTACAGAAGTGACTCCGGGTTGGAGCGTGGCCAGTTGCGTCCAGTCGCGGCCGTTCAGAGGTAGCTCGCGTACGGTTATGGAATCGACCTCGGCGCCCATGATTGATGAAGCGAGTTGGATGTCCGGCGCGATGCCGCTGACATCAGTTCGTTCAGTCTTTCGGCCAATCTGCAAAGATATATCCAGGGCTTGCGCAGCTCCTACCGTTAGCGTGAGGCCGGTTTGCACGGAGGTGGAAAATCCAGGAGCTACAACTGTGATGTCATAAATTCCCGGCAACAAATTCGGCGCGCTGTAAAAGCCGGCCGAGTCAGTGGTAACGTCTCGCTTGACGTCAGTCGCTGTGTTCCTGATGGAAACTTTCGCATTCGTTACCACCGCGCCAGACGCGTCCATTACCTTGCCAGAAAGGGTGGCTCCGGACACTTGTGCATAGACCGGGGCGGATAGGAGCAGTGCCAACGTCAATATCGCGTATATCCGGACATCGCGAGCGATAACCATGGACTACCTCCACAAAGAGCGATTGGGGAAAACCTCCCCCGTAATCAGGGCGGAGGATACAGTGCGATCTGTTAACAGTCAACACAAATTATTAATTTATATTATATTAATCTTTTATTATGTATTATTTGCGATACTGTTAACTGTCATCAGTCGATTTATCAGCAGGTAGAGCCACATGTTCCGTGGCAGGAATCTGGCTCGATCCGGTATCTTCAGATCGGGAATTATCCGTTCATGGCTGATTAAAACCTCGAGGCGTCTGCGAACTGACTTTGTCTACTTCTTCCGCCAGCACACCGACCGCGAAGTCAAACTCCCACGAGCCGTTCTACGCCTCGCTGTGGGTGCAAGTTGTAATCGCCATGCTGATTGCTGTGGTCTTCGGCTACTTCAGCCCCACCCGCGCAGCTGCCATGAAGCCTCTAGGGGACGCCTTCATCCGCCTGATCACGATGATCATTACGATCATTATCTTCTGCACGGTAGTCACTGGCATCGCGGGCATGCAGGACATGAAGAAGGTCGGACGCGTCGGCGGCAAGGCTCTCCTCTACTTTGAGGTCGTTTCCACGATTGCCCTGGCCATCGGTCTCACGGTAGGAACTCTGGTCCGCCCCGGGGAGGGCTTCAACGTGAATCCCGCGGCGCTTGACCCAGGTGCCGTCGCGGCCTATGCCGGTCAGGCGAAGGCACAGAGTGTCTCTGATTTTCTGCTGCACATCATCCCTGCTACGGTCATCGATGCCTTCGCTAAGGGCGACATTCTTCAAGTCGTATTCGTATCGATTCTCTTCGGTGTTGCATTATCCGCCGCCGGAGTGCGCGCCAAGCCTTTACTCGAAATGCTTGAAGCCCTGACGCAGGTCGTGTTCAAAATCGTCAACATCCTGATGCGCTTTGCCCCTATCGGCGCGTTCGGAGCCATGGCCTTCACCATCGGCAAGTATGGACTTGGCTCACTGGGCCCGCTGGCCAAGCTGATCGTGACGTTTTATGTAACCTCGATTCTGTTCGTGCTCATCGTTCTTGGGGCAATTGCATGGATGGCGGGATTTAACATCGTTAAGTTCGTCCTCTATATCAAGGAAGAAATCCTACTGGTGCTGGCAACCAGTTCCTCGGAGACTGCCCTTCCCACATTGATGGAGAAGCTCGAAAAGCTCGGTTGTTCGCGCTCTCTGGTTGGCCTGGTAGTGCCCACCGGTTACACGTTCAACACCGACGGCAGCAGCCTATACATGACCCTGGCAGCATTGTTCGTGGCTCAAGCAACCAATACTCACTTGACCCTGCTTCAGGAAATGACGATCTTCGCGGTGGCCACGCTGACTTCGAAGGGAGCGAGCGGTGTGCAGGGTGCCGCCTTCATCGCTCTAGTCGCCACGCTTTCCGTTATTCCAACGATTCCGGTGGCCGGGATGGCCCTCATCCTCGGAATCGACCGATTCATGAGCATGTTCCGCGCTCTGGTCAACATGATCGGCAACGGTGTGGCTACGCTGGTCGTGGCGCGATGGGAAAAAGAGTTAGATCAGGAAACGCTAAGGGAAAAGCTCGCCTAAACTTACGATCCCAGTTCAACCTCATCACGGCACTCCCTCAAACGACAGCCTCAGAGGAAGTTTTCTTACAGACGAAAGTCTCCGCGAACCATTTTGAGAGCATACCGTCGATCTCAGTGAACTCGATTTCTAGGCCGAAACAGTTGCGCGAATCTCCGCAGTCAAGGAACTAGACCCAATCCCACAGTTCACGGCCCCGGCCAAGCTAGACGAATTCCTGGAAGCCCGGTTCTCTCACTCGTTCCAGCCCTCGATGCAGCGTCGCCCGGCCGACTCCCAACAAGTATTCCATTTTCTTTTAGAGGACCCGTGCGGACGAGGTTCGTCTGCATGGGCTGAAGAGAGGGGTCATCACCATGATTGCATTGTTCCCACTTGGACAAGTTGTCGCCCCGCCCGGGCGCTAGCCGCATTGAAGAGGAGCGAAGTAGCCAACCGTTTTCTAACGCCTCATGCAAGCGGGGATTTGGCGAACTCCAGTTCCCAGAGGATGTCGTCGAGAACGAGTACAGTATGATTCACGGGTTTCGGTTAGTGAGCAATTCTCTCGCATTGATCGTGCTGATGGCTGGGCTGATGCGATCTATGTTGCTTCTCTGAACATCCCACCGGTGTATACTCCGCACTTCGTTCCGGAGGTGTCCTGTGCCCCGTAAGCGCCAAGGTGAGTTTCTCCCGGTGTTGCTGCGAAGTCCTGCCGCTCGATCGGCCAGGCGAACCGCCGGAGTGACGCTTGTTTTGGTCGCGCTGATCAGTTTCGCGTCGTCCGCAATTGCACAATCCGGCGGCCCCCTGACGCCAGCAGACTTCCGCGAGGCCCGGGCTCCCTACAATCCCAAGCCCTTTCAGAATAATCTGGCGTCGCCTTCCGGCCCGATCGTCTTCTTACTGTCCGAACGAGGGAAAATGGTGGCCGCTGTGCACTCAAATACGCGCGGCCTGCTGACGCGATGGGGTGTGTCACTGCCGAAGCTCCCTGCGCCCGCACAAGCAGCTTCGATCGCAACTGCTACGCCGCCGGTTATCAGCCAAGCCCCCGAAAGCGCGGAGTGCAATTCGCCGGCAGGCGCGCGGTTCAATCTGGAGCCGACGACGGGCAGTCCACAGATTGGATTTCGGGCACCGCAGAATGAAGAGTCAGTAGACTTCATTGCGAGTGGTGGAATGGATGGTGCGGATCTCGTCATCGAAGGCGCAAACGATTATCGAGGCCTGCTCGATTCAGCTCTCAGCTCCGTAGCCGGCACGTGGGGTTTGAGCGTGACTGGGTATTACGTGCACCGTGTGGGAGCGGACTGCCATGCCTCGTTCGAAGGTGGGCTGCCACATCTGGTGTATCCAGCGTCGGGCGAGACGCTGTTTGGGATGGGCGACCCAGTGATCGCGGTGGATGCGACGCGCGGCCTTATCTATGCCGAAGACCTCCGCTTCGGCAATAGTGCGAGTGCGCTGGGCCTGTTTGCAACCTCCGCAAAAACCCTGAACAGCACTGCATCCTGTCCTAACGGAACTCATCTGCTGGACGCCAATGGAAATGACACGACTTCGGCTGCCTGTTGGCCGACGAGAGTTCTGTTCAATCCACAACCCGCGAGCTCAGTGTTCATCGATAAGCCACATTTGCGCGTGGACGACCGCGCGGCCGGCATCGGAGCGGGCAACGTGTATCTCACCTGGTCGCGGTTCGATCTGGCCAGCGGCGCGTCGCAGATCCAGCTCGCAGTGTGTCCCGCGAACTTCGCTGCCGAATGCTCGGCTCCGATCAATATCAGCAGCGACGACCCACAAACCCAGTTCTCACACATCGCGGTACGCCCCGACGGCGTGATCGCGGTCACCTACGTCAACATCAACGTCATTCCTACCGGCAAACAGAACTACGTGCGGCAGACCTTCGATATCAAGTATGTGAGTTGCACGCCGAATGGAGCGCCCGCCGCTCCGACTTGCTCAGCCCCTTCCCTGATCACGACAGAAAAGACGCCCCTGGCGTTCGGCGGAACTCTTGCGGCCAACATCTTTCGAGTACAGTCGTATCCGACTCACGACAATCGGCTGAAGGACGGAGCCTATGAGGAGTTTGTTGCCTGGTCGCGTTGCAAAACCGATCCCTATCTGTTTGTCGGCACGTTTCTGTATCTGACCTGTACCGACTCACAGTTGGTCATGACTTGGTCAGCAACCGACGGCGCAGGCAAGCCTGCTGGCTGGGCATACGTATCGGCCGTGAACAGCCACGCGGGCGATCAGATCATGCCGTGGGTGAGAACCGACCACTCACGGGATATCGTTCACGTGACCTACCTTTCGTCAGAACAGGATCCGTTCGGACACCGCTTCAACGTGCTGGACAATGAGATCCCTCTTCTGCACCACGTTGCGGATCCCCCGATTTTCATAACTTCCACCCCAAGTGAGCCCAGCGACGATCCTGTACTGGGATCCGATTTCATCGGCGACTACATCGGAGCAGCGGCAAAGGGAAATGGTACAACCAGCCGGGCGTACATCGGCTTCACCAGCCAGTTCTATAAGGGGTTACTCTACGGAATTCCAGTTTCCGGGCAGGACAATCTGATCGGCAGAATCGATTACTAGGCTTCGAGCCGCAGGGAGACACTTATGAAAATCGCATACTGGACATGGCTCATTGCGAGTGTGATGTTTCTGAGCCCGGTGGTTTCTGCGCAAGCAACGAGTTCGAATCCGAACCCGTCGTCGCCGTCCGTGGCCGACAGGTCCGCTCACTTGCACAACGCCATCATCGCGCCTTCGAGTTCATTGCGCTTCCTGACGTCCGAGGCTGGGAAGAAGATTGCCGCCGGCTTCCCACCGCTAGCAGGGTATCTAGCGGGGATGGGGATCAACGTTCCTGCAGCGGATGGCCCGGCGGAGGATTTACAGGCGCAGCCAAGTCCAGCGACGTTCCCCCAAACCCGAACTCCTGGAGTCAGCGATCCGTGCGATGCGCCCGCGGGGGCGCTGTTTAATCTGGAGCCCGCGACCGGCAGTCCGGAGATTCACCTGCCAGTTCCGCAGCTCGCCAATTCGGCCGCTTACATTCCGGGTGGTGGTCTGCTGGGGGCTGATCTTGTGATCGCCGCCGGTGACGACTACCGCGGCGTATTCGATCAGATTCGCAATGGCGGAGGAACAGGTCTGCACCAATTTCGCAACGCATGGGGATTCACGATGAGCGGGTACTACGTTCATCGTGTCGGTTCCGATTGCTCGGCCACGTTTGAGGGTGCATTGCCCCACATCCCATATCGTCCCACCGCAGATGTGCTTTACGGATACGATCCAGCGGTCGCCATTGATTCCACCCGCAACCGAGCGTACGCAGTGGACGTGCGCTTTGCCGCAACGGTAAATGGCCTGGGACTATTCAGTACTAGCGGATCACGACTGAACAACTCCGCGTACTGTGCCGATGGGACTCATCTGACGGATAGCAAGGGGCTGGATACCGCCGCCTCGATGTGCTGGCCGATGGCCCGTGTATTGAATGCCCAGCGCAATATCGGTCAGTCCACCTTCAGTGCCACGCCGCATTTGGCTGTTGACCTGCGCCCATCTGGTGTCGGCGCGGGGGATGTGTACGTCAGTTGGACGAACTTTGATCTATCCCATGGCATCGCCTACATTGAGCTCATCGCGTGCCAGCAAAACTTCAGAGCGCGGCAGGGTTGTTCCAAGCCCATCACGATCAGCGGCGGTGATCCGCATACCCAGTATTCCCGAATCGCAGTGCGGCCCGACGGCGTATTAAGCATTACCTATGTGAGCATAAATTTTATTGAAACCAACACGCCTCCCTACGAGCGTCAGACTTTCGACATCAAACATGTGGCCTGCGTTCCGAATGGAGCGGGGCTTGTTCCGACCTGCAAGCAACCCACGCTGGTCGCGTCCGAGGGGCAGCCCATACCCTTTTTCAGCGGACCGGGCCCGAGCCCGTTTGACTTTCCACCTGCCACTCTTCCTGTCCATGACTATCGCGTGAATGGTAACAACATGGAAGAGTTCGTCGCCTGGTCCCGGTGCAAAGTCGATCCATATTACTGGGTAGGAGTAGTGCCGTTTCTTCATTGCGTGGATTCAGACGTTGTCTTTACGTGGTCCGTCACCGATTCCGCCGGCGTGCCACTCGGCTGGGCGCCGCCCATGCTGGCCGATGCGTCTAAGCGACACCAGCTGATGCCTTCGCTCAAGACCGACTCCAGTCGCAACGCGATTGAACTGGTTTATCTGAGCGCGAGCAAAGATCCTTACAACGAGCGTTATCTGGTGGTGCGCCGCGAGATTGCTCCCGGCGGGTACGCACCGGGCGGCCCCTCAACCCTGACCTCTGTGCCGATTGAACCGAGCGCGGACGCGTTTCTACCCTTGTTCCTTGGAGATAGCCTGGGTCTGTCGACGGGCGCGGGACACGCCTACGTCAGTTTCACCGGCGAAGCCTATGCTGGCGTCGTGCATAAAACTCTGATTCCGGGCAGTAACAATCTTTTGCTCAAGTTCTAGGCCCCAGCACTCGTCAGCGAATGCGATTCCTGTGCTCGGGATGATCGTGCAGAAATGCGAACGGCTGCGCGAAGGCTTCGAGCCATGCAACGTCAGGTGGAGGACTGGCGAAAGACTCAAATCAGCGACGAGGGCGCAAAGCTGATTTTTAGGTCGGTTCGTGGACGGAAGCTGGAATCGCCCCGAACGCTCGTGCCTGCGCCTTAACGCACGGCCGATCTCCGGAATGAACCTACGCCCTAAGAACTGCTGCCAGCATTCTACGTAGATTGTCGGTGCCATGTGTTACATAACTGATTGAAACTAAATAGTGGTGGAGGCGGCGGGAGTCGAACTATCTAGCGTGTTGACAGCACGTAAGTTATTGATTCTAGGAACTGCCACAACGGCTAAAAGGGCCCCATTGCCCGATCCATTGTACGTTTATTGTACGAAAATGTTTTTGCTTTGCCTTGCGAATTCTGCCGACACGTAGCAAGACGAGCCCAGTATCCCATACTTCGCCGATGATCGAGAACAAAGCATCAACTTCCTACGCTACCGCGAGATACCGGCTTACCATTCTTTCGGGCCACCGACTCCGCAACTCTTGGGGAGGCAGCCGGTAGGGATGCTCCGCTCAGTTGGCTGGCTTCTTCCCCTGCTCTTGATCTTGTTGTTTGCGCAGTTCGCGCCAGCGCTTGTACTGCTCGGCCTTGGCGGGATCGGGGTCTTCGTAGCCGCTTGACGCGACATTAATACCCGTAAAACTGACTGAGTTGTACCATGATTCTCGAAATTTTATTGCTGTAATACTGCCTTGCTTCTCGTGTTAAATTCCAATAGTTTTCATTAGTTTGCGGTACGCTCGCAAGACGTTCATCACAAGCAGTCGAGGTTCCAATTTGGCTTCGTCAGACCGTTTTATTCCAGCCGCTGTGTGGCCTGCACGTGTCTCGGATCGTGTGGACTCGAAGACCGCAGCGGACCTTTCCGACGATGAACTGATGCTGCAAGTGAAAGCCGGCGACCAGGCTGCATTTGCCATTGTAATGAGGCGGCATGCACGCGCGGTGCTGGCGGTCGGGCGCAGAGTCCTTCACGATCATGGCGCCGCAGAAGAACTTGTCCAAGATGTCTTCTTGCTAATTTATAAACGGAGCGCTTTATTTGACTCGCAGCGCGGATCGCTTCGAGCATGGCTGATTCAGATCGCGTATCACGAGGCATACCGCACTCGCCAGCGCCTGAGTTTGCGCCACATTTATGAGGATCAAACCATCGATAATTGTCTTGACGTTCTCGAATCGGCCGTTACCCCCGAATACCACGCCTTCCTTGCGCAGAGCGAAAACAATCTGAGACAAGCCTTCCGGCAGTTGAGCAAGAAGCAGCAAGAAACGATGGAACTGTTTTTCTTCGACGGCTACACGCTTCGTGAGATCAGCGAGCGGCTCGGGGATTCCCTGGGAAATATTCGCCATTACTATTACCGAGCCCTGAAAGAAATCAAGGACATCATCGGTCGAGATGACCGGAAGACTGCGAGTCATCATGCGTCATAAGCAGCTGGACCTTCATAAAACCGACACTAACGGCCACGACGGTTACGACCAGCTCTGTGCATTGGCAAGCTCGGGAGCCCTGACTCCGAGCGAGTGGAGCCGACTGGCCGATCACCTGAAGGTTTGCAGTCAATGTCATGAGGAATTGGCGAAGTACCAGGAGATTGGCACCTTCGGGATGTCGCTGATTGCTCCGACTGATCCGAGCCTCGATCTGGAAAGTGAGTGGTCTCCTGAATCGGCAGTCGCAAAGTTGATGAGAACGCTTCAGGAGCAGGAAGAGAGTGGTACAGCGCCTGGAGCAACGTCTTATTTTCCGCCCGAAAACTCGCGGCGCTGGCTGGCAGCGATGTCTCTCTCGCACTTGAATGCAGCTCTGCCCTATGCAGCAGTCATCATGCTGTTCGCAACGATATCCGTTTCGCTTTATTTTTCGGGGATTGGAATCGGGCAACAGCGTGCAAATGCGCGTTCTCAATCTGGCATTCAGCCAGTCGCGACTCTCGGCGCTGTATCTCGAGAACGCGCAGAATTTGAGCAGCAGCTGCAATCTCGTTCTGCCAAAATGGGATCACTTGCCCACGAGCTCCAAGACGCAAAGGTGGCCGTCAGTACATTGGAAGGTCGCAAGAAAGCGGCAGATGAGACGATCAATCGTTTGGAACGGAGCTCCACAGATCGAGAGGCCGAGAACAATGTGCTCCGCTCTCAGTACCGAGCTGCAGAGCAGGAGCGGCTCGCCATAAGCGAAAAGCTGAAGGAATCCGAAGTCAATCTGTTTAGTGTCCAACGCAACTTTGATCTGCTGCGCGATGAGCATGCGGCGGACCTCGTACACATTGCGAGCCTGGAAACCCAAATCGGAAGCAGTTCACATCAGCCTCAGCGGGTCGATTACATGGAAGCGCGGCAGTTGCCATCCGCCGAGCCAGAATTGGCCGAACTTATGGGAGCGAGAGACCTCTTCATCGCCGATGTATACGACATCGACAAGACTGGCTTGCCCAAAAAACCCTTCGGGAGAGTTTTTTATACAAGCGGCAAGTCGCTCCTGTTTTACGCTTTTGATTTGGATCGGCAGCCAGGAGTGAAAGCCGCAAACACATTTCAGGTTTGGGGACGGCGCGGCTATGGCGACACTCATCCGCTGAATATGGGGATAATGTACTTGGACAACCAGACCAGCAAGCGCTGGATGCTGAAGTTCAGCGACACGAAAGCTCTCTCCCAGGTCGACGCCGTGTTTGTGACGATCGAACCGCACGGGGGCAGCGACGCGCCAAAGGGCCGTCAGCTCCTGTATGCATCGCTAAGAACTCCAGCGAACCATCCATAAAACCTAACCTAACCGACGCGGACGCGACGATTGGCTTTTTCCACATTAACCTTCTCTACCAGTCTGCTTACCTCCTTGTTTCGAGAAGCTTCATCCAGTTTGGTACAAGTTGAATCCGAATTTGGGTAGTACCAGTTAAGAGAGATCAAATCTCCCAAGGACCTTCTCTTCATGAAATCAGCGCTGCACCTCACGATTGTGTTTGCATTATTGAGCGGATTCACTCAGGCCCAAAGCCCAAACGCAACCATTGCCGGCCGCGTTCTCGATCCGAGCAATGCGATTCTGTCGGATGCTAAGGTCGAAGCCATCAATCTTTACACGAATATTCATTACTCTGGCCAGACCAATCGCGAAGGTTCTTTTGTAATACCAAATCTTCCGCCAGGTCCCTATCGGATCGAAGTCTCCAAATCCGGCTTCAAGACCGCAGTTAGAGAGGATGTGGTGCTGAGAGTGCAAGATATCATTGCTCTCAACTTTACTCTGCCGATCGGTTCGGTTACTGAAAGCGTCACCGTGACGGGAGGGGCACCGTTGCTGAACACCCAGGATGCCACCGTGAGCACGGTCGTAGATCGCAATTTCGCCGAGAATCTCCCGCTGAATGGCCGGAGCTTTCAGAGCTTGATTCAGCTCACTCCGGGTGTGGTCGTTACCGCGAGCAGTGCGGCTGATCCCGGTCAGTTCAGCATCAATGGCCAGCGCACCGACGCAAATTACTGGACGGTGGATGGAGTCAGCGCGAATATCGGGGTTGCTGCGGTTGGTAAGGGTGGTCTTTCAGGATCGCTTGGAGGCTTCAGCGCTCAGGGTGGAACCAACAGCATGGTGTCGATCGACGCGATGCAGGAGTTCCGCCTCCAAACCTCCACCTACGCGCCGGAATTTGGACGCCAGCCAGGCGGCCAGATTTCGATCCTGACGCGGTCAGGATCGAACCAATTCCACGGTACGTTGTTTGAATATCTACGGAATGACGCGCTGGATGCCAACAACTGGTTCAACGGCTACACAAATAACCCGCCCCTTCGAAAAGCTGAGGAGCGCCAAAACAATTTCGGTGGAACGTTCGGCGGCCCGATCCTGAAGGACCGGACATTTTTCTTTTTCTCCTACGAGGCGAACCGCCTTCGTCTCCCCAGAACCCTCCTAACAACCGTTCCCAGCTTGTCGGCACGAGCCGCCGCCACTGCCGCAATGCAGCCCTTCTTCAATGCCTACCCCATCCCCAACGGGACAGATAACGGAGACGGCACGGCAAACCTTGGCGCAAGTTACTCCGATGCTTCAAGCCTCGATGCCGCCAGTCTGCGGGTCGATCATAGGTTGAATAACCACGTGACTCTCTTCGCGCGCTACAACTACGCGCCTTCTGACGTTACATCGCGCGGAGCTTATGGTGATTCACCAAATTCCGTCGCCAGAAACAAATTTGCGATGCAGACCGCCACGGCGGGAGCCACATGGGCGATCTCGCCAGTGATGGGGAATGACCTCCGTTTCAATTACAGCAGAAACCATTCTTCAAGCTCTGTGTCCATGGACGGCTTCATGGGCGCGGTTCCGCTCAGCACCCTGCCGCTGCCGGCCGGGTATTCGGCCCAGAACGCCAGTTTCTTTCTGGACATCGTTCCTCTCGGCAATGGCGGCCTTGGCCTCGACGAAGGTAAGGACCAGGCGCTCACGCTGCGCCAGTACAACCTTGTCGACACCTTCTATCTGCAGCGCGGCACTCACAGCCTGAAATTCGGGGTCGACTATCGCCGCCTGTCTACGGTTTTCGCCCCGCGGCAGTACCTGCAGAATACCCTCTTCTTCTCCATGGCCGACGCCGAATCGGGGACTGCTGATTTTGTGTACCTCACTTCCCAGCGAGGCGCAACATTCCTTTTCAGAAATCTGGGAGTTTATGCCGAGGACACCTGGCGCGTGTTCTCGCGACTGACGCTCACCTACGGATTGCGCTGGGATCTGGATTCCCCTCCATCTTCATTGGACGGTCCCAGTCTTCTGGCTTTTACAGGTTACAACCTTCAGGATCCTTCGAATCTGGCCGTAGCGCCGCCGGGCACACCGGTCTACAAAACTACGTACAACAACTTTGCGCCCCGCATCGGCGTGGCCTATCAGCTGCGACAGAATCCAGACTGGGGAACCGTATTACGAGGAGGCTACGGACTCTTCTATGACATGGCTTCATCCCAGATAGGGAATCTCCTTTTTCACCACACTTACCCCTTCCTGGCGTACAACTTTGGGTTCGGCGAACCTTTTCCACTTCCCGAGAGCTGCAGCCCGAGCCCCTGTTTCTCGGCGGCGCCTCCGGCCTTTGCGCCGCCATCCCCAAGCAGTCCAGCGGTTGCCTCCGGCACAAACCCGAATCTGAAGTTGCCCTACACGATGGAATGGAACTTTTCGCTGGAGCAGGCTTTAGGAAGGCAACAATCTCTATCCGCCACCTATGCTGGCGCGGCCGGCCGAAGACTGCTGCAAACGACGTTCGCGTTTCCGTCAAACCTGCCTCCGAGTTTCACAAGTCTCGGCATGGTGGATAACACGGCAACCTCCGATTACCACGCTTTGCAGCTTCAGTTCACGCGCCAGTTATCACATGGCCTGCAAGCTCTGGCCTCCTACACGTGGGCGCATTCGATTGACACGGCGTCTGCAGGGTCTTTCGACGGAAATCCGGCAAACGGAAGAGTGGTTACCGACGGCGATCGTGCCTCGTCGGACTACGACATCCGTCATGCCTTTTCGGCGGCGTTCACCTATCAGATTCCGCCGGCAAAGACGAATGCGTTCACCAGCAAGCTCACAAGTGGCTGGTCGGTAGAGAACATCTTGCAGGCACGAACTGCGCCACCGGTAAACATCTTTGACACACAGTTCAGCTTTCTGTCCAACTACGCGGTAACAAGCATCCGGCCCGATGTGGTACCTGGTGTTCCGCTTTATCTATACGGTTCCCAATACCCCGGAGGAAAAGCATTCAACAGCACTCCTGGAGCGGGCGGAACCTGCTCCGATGGGAACCCCAGTATCGGCCCATTTTGTGCCCCACCGACCGTTGCCGACCCAATCTACGGTTCGCTGCCGACTCGCCAAGGAAACCTGCCCCGCAATGCGCTGCGCGGATTTGGATCCTGGCAGTGGGACTTTTCTGTCCATCGTGACTTTTCAATCCATGAATCACTCAGCCTGCAGTTTCGGGCGGAGATGTTCAACGTCTTGAACCATCCCAACTTCGGACCGCCGTTGCCTGATATCAGCCCGTTCGTGAATGGGTTTGGCAAGTCCTACCAACTGCTGGCCGATAGCCTAGATGGCGGGTATCAGAACGGTGGAAGTAATCAAGGTGGCGGAAGCTTCAGTCCCATCTACCAGTTCGGCGGTCCGCGCACTATCCAACTTGCGTTAAAGCTAAGGTTCTAAGCGATTCCAACCAATTCTGATTGAGGAGAGACAAGTGACCCGTTGCCTTACCTTCGCAATCTCGTCGGTGGTGTTCGTCACCGCTCTTTTGTGGGCCGAACAGGTATCACAAGGGCCTGCCGCCTCGGCGCCTGCGAACGCCAAGCGGCCCTTAACCGTCGCCGATGCGGTTGAGATGACCAAAATAGGTGAAGATGACTATTTGAGACTCTGGGACAAGTCGGGCAATGTGGCGCATTTCTCGCCCGACGGCGGCAAGTTCGCTTTCCTCACTCAAAAGGGCGATTTGAAACGCGAAGTCGTTACGTACTCGATCTGGCTGTTCGAAACGGCGACCGCAATCAAAGCCTCGAAGGCTCAGCTCATCGCAGAGCTAAGCTCCTCTTCCAATCGGCCGGCGATCTCTCAACTTAAATGGCTGCCGGACAACAATACTCTGGTCTTCCTGGGTGAAGGGCCCGGAGAGACTACTCAGATTTACAAGCTGGACTGTACGAGCAAGAAACTGGAGCGACTAACGAATCAAGCAACCCCGATAACCGAATTTTCCATGACCGATGACGGCGCCACATTCGCTTTCCTGGCGGATGCGGACAAGGAGCCGCTGTTCTCGAATGAGCAACGCCGGCGCGGATTTTTTGTGCCTCCCCGGCATCAGTGGCTTGAGCTCTATACCAACCAGCAGGAATGGGACTTCAGACACGATCTCTACGTCAAGACCGCGGCGATGCCGAAGCTCGAGAAGATCGGAGTGATTAAGGGGTATTTTTTTGACACGCACCTGAGCCTTTCGCCAAGTGGCGCGTATGCACTTTTGAGAGGCTTTAACACCGCCCCTCCGGCCGATTGGGATTCCTATAGCGTGAAATGGTCAAACGACGTGTACTCGGGACCGGCGTGCCATGAGGGCGAAACTGCAAATTGCCCGGAACAATATTGGCTGGTCGATCTCAGTCAGAAGACAATCAAGCCTTTGCTCGATTCGCCAATTGTCTGGCAGTCCGAAGGAAACTCGTCCGCCGTCTGGACGAACGAGAATAGCGTCGTGCTCATCAATGCCCTTTTGCCGCTGGGGACCGTCAGCGGCGAAGAACGCGCGCAGCGGCAAAGTCACTTTTACAATGTTGAAATATTTGTCCCCAGCGGTGAAAGCCGCGTAGTCGGCGCCCGCGACAAGGTCCTGCCCGCATTTTCTGCGGAACTTGACAACGCAAACGGCCGGATTGTCACGGAACCTTTGACCAAAGGATATGGGAGCCCGTTTGAATTCCGAAAGCAGGATGGCAAATGGTCAATGAAGGAGATCACTCCCGCCGCGGCCGAATCCAAACTGCCCCTGTCAGTAATTCTGGAAGAAGGTATAAACATCCTTCCAAAGCTCGTCGCCGTTGATCCAAAGACGGCCCGGCGAACAACGTTGCTCGACTTGAATCCACAGTTCGCCCAGCTTACCTTTGGTCGCGTCGAAGTCTTTAAATGGAAAAATCGCGAAGGGCTATCAGCCGCCGGTGATCTGTATTATCCGACGAATTACATCGCGGGGAAAAGATACCCACTTGTGATACAGACGCATGGCGAGAGCCGCACGCGCTTCTGGATCGATGGAGCTTTTCCAACCGCGAGCGCCGCTCAGGCGCTGGCGAACAAGGGTTTTTTCGTTCTGCAAATGGGCTATGGAGATCGTGATGACAAAGCCTCACTCGAAGCCGTTGTAAACGCAGACGGCACCCCGCAGGAAGGAGCGCTGTTTGCTTCCTTTGTCGAGTCGGGGATTGATGAACTCGATCACCTAGGCTTGATTGATCGCAAACATGTCGGCATAACAGGCTTCAGCCGCACTGTCTATCAGTCGGAGTACATGTTGACGCATTCCAACTTCGCTTTCAGAGCGGTGGTGATGGCCGACGGAGTAGATTTTGGATATGGGAACTGTGTCTTGTATCCATACATGAGATCCATTTGCGAGAAGGTGAATGGCAGCTCTCCCTGGAGCGATTCGCTTTCCAACTGGCGAAAGGAATCTCCTCCGATGCGGCTCGACAAGATCAACGCCCCTATGCTCCTTCAGTCGATCTCTGACCCGATTGGCGAATACGAGATCTATTCGGGACTCCAGTGGCTCAAGAAACCTGTTGAATGGGAAAACCTGTATCCCGAAGGCACTCACGAGCTAGTACAGCCACAACAAAAATATTTTTCGGAACAAAGCGTTGTCGACTGGTACTGCTTCTGGCTGAAAGGCGAAGAAGATCCTGACCCTGCCAAAGCCGAGCAGTACAAGCGCTGGCGCGAATTGCGCAACACGACGAACACAAGCTCCAACTCAGCACAGGCAGACCAGGAAATCTGGAGGAGATAGCATGTCGGTTAAAGATAAATACTTTATTCAGTGGTTGGTACGGATCAACGCGGCACTATGCTTCGCTTCTTTGGCTAGCGCACGCCGAGCAGCTTGCAAGGCCTGGACAGACTTGGAGGGGCGGTCGTTCGTTCGGATTCGATTTTGTTTCCTTCCCCAATAACCAGGACACAAGGGAATTTTGCATTTGAGATCTTCGGTGTAAGTACGTGGGCAATTGGAAAGACTGGGGACAATCTCCAACGACAATTGAATGTTGTCGATAATTTCTCACTCCAGAAAAGAAAACATCGCCTGAAATTCGGGATGGTTCGCAGGGACTATTTGGCGAGTCCCCGAGCCTGCTGGCTGGCGGCCGGCCTCAGTCCGGAACCCTGCGGCGCGGCTTCGCTCAGATTTCTCAGTTGGGTGGCCCACGCTCCATTCAGTTTGCTTTGAAGCTGGCATTCTGAGCCCGATGAAGGGCGGCGCGTAGCAATCGGATAGCGTGCCCGCACGCGGCAGGACACAATTTGCATTCGAGAAAATTACTCCAATGAACATCCAAGCGAATCGGTTCGCTCAGGCGACGATTGTGATTGCCATTATCGCCGGTGCTCTTGTCCTCGGGCCTCGGCTCAATGCTCAGGGCAAGCACTTGGTGACTGGCGACGACCTGATGTCCCAGATGAAATACATCGATCAACTGCAGCTTTCGCCCGACGGTCGCCATCTCGCCTACGTCATTGGTGGCGAGGATAGCCTCTGGCTGCGGACGACTGAAACAAAACAGTCACGCGCTCTGGGTAACGGTCTCATTCCGCACTGGTCTCCAGATGGCACCACATTAGCGTTCTATTCGGTGCGGAGTGGCACACCGCAGTTGTGGATCTTCAATCTGAAGAGTAGTCAGTCATTCCAGATAACAGATTTCGAGGGAGGCATCAACCCTGATCCCGTTGCGCGATTGAGCGGCTTCGATGAGGAGCCATTACATTATTCCTGGTCGCCGGATGGGAGCAGGATTGTCTTCGCCTCGCGAATCAATCCCAAGGCATCCAGGACTGCTGATTCAACACGCAACAATGCAAGTGACGCCGGCGGTGCAGCGTCGCGCTCAGGTAACCCGTTGGTGCTGACAGGTACAACTCCCTCCTGGTGGACATTAAGTGGCCTCTTTAAGTTTGATCCCGTCAGAACGGCAGTGGGATCAAGGGATACAGGTACGGCAGTAGAAACAGATGAGAACTACGAACCTGAGCCGTCCGCACCGAATCAACTGTTTATTGTCGATGTTGAGAGTAAAAAGCTTGAGCAAGTGAGCAATGGAGACAGTGGATATTTCAGCCCCGACTGGTCTCCCAGCGGAAAAGAGATTGTGTGCGTCTCTAACGAAGGCAGGCCGATGATCGGCTATGGCCCTGACACTACCAACATTTATGCAATGGACATGGCAACCAAGCAAGTGAGGGCGCTTACAAGGGGGCCGGGTCAAAAGAGGCTTCCTTCGTGGTCCGCGGACGGAAAGTGGATAGCCTATTTAGGAGGGAAACAGTTTGAAATATCCTCACTATATGTTCTGCCCGGGTCTGGTGGGTCGCCTGTCAATCTCACCCAAGGGCTTGATCGATTGATCTGGAATTTCCAGTGGGATCCTAAGAGCGATGCCGTATTTCTCTCCTATCGAGACGGAATCACTGTTCCAATCTCGCGAGTTGCTGTTCCCGGCGGAAAGCTGTCGAGATTGACCCAAGAGGATTCGCTTCATTCCCCGTTCACCATTTCTCATTCGACCACAATTGTTTGGGCCGAGAGCAACGGCTCGACCAGTGGGGCTGTGCGTCAGTCTGATTTGGATTTCCACGGCGCGGTAGAACTCTTTGACTTGAATCCTCGTATTCGCGAATGGGCGCTCGGTGAGCAGGGGACAGTCCGGTGGAAGAACAGTAGAGGGGAGGAGATCGAAGGGATTCTTATTAAGCCGGTTGGTTATCAAAAGGGAAAGGCCTACCCATTAATTGTCGATCCGTATCCCGGGGCGGGAGTGAACGGGTTCATGAGTTATCTGATGACTGGCAATCAAGCCTTCGCTTCGCGAGGGTATGCGGTGTTTTTCCCCAACGAGCGGACGGCACATACCTGGTGGAACCCATATAAAGGGAAAGCCTTCGATGAAGCAACACGCGGGCCGCAGGGGCCAGACATCATGATGGATGATTTGATCAGTGGCATCGATACGGTAGTGAAGATGGGCATCGCTGATCCTGATCGCATGTGTCTATATGGATTCAGCAATGGCGGTGGCGCCACCACGATGATCGTGACGAGGACCGCGCGCTTCAAATGCGCCGTGTCGGCTTCAGGTGCGGCAACCGATCTGACCTCCTATTTCTTTATGCTCGGCGATCCTGAAACCTACGTGAAGGAGACAGGCGGGCGGACACCGTGGGGTGATCCGGAAACGTACGTCAAGCTCTCGCCGATTTACCACCTGGATAAGGTATCAACGCCAATGCTCCTGGCTGCGGGAGACCAAGAGACCGCCGGGACTTTGATAAACCTCGAAATGTACACAGGGTTGAAATACCTAGGCCGGGACGTCACATTCTTGAGATATCCAGATCAAGGCCATGGGTTCACCGGCGCGGCATTAAAGGACTACTGGCAGCGAGTCAATGTATTTTTTGACAAGTACCTGAAGCCTGAAGCGCCTGTCGGTCCCCGCGGTCGTCGAAGCCAACCGAATTGATCCGTTTCGCGATGGATTATCGGCCACTCGGAAACAACCAGAACGACTTCCGGCAAACTCAGTCACCTACATTCGGGCTGGATGCATTTTCGCAATTACAAACGCCTCGGGGAAACATTCGCAGCGGTCGTCCGTCCAAGCACTTCAAGAAAACGCGGCATTCAATGGGTCCGTTTTTGGGCCGCTTGGCGCTCGAATCCGGTCTTGTTTGGGCAGTATGCCTGCACCAGGCGCGCTCTGTCTCAGCCCTACGAATTGAATTTGCCTGATAGATTTCGACGCTGGATTGTGTTCTCATCAAATCTAAGAGGCTGCTCCAGCCCCACACCTTAGGATGTTCCCGAATCAAGCAAATCGAATTAAAGAAGACTGCATCCGCGAGTTTGCTGATCTTTCCGATGAGCGTGTCATGCTCGAAGTTCAGCAAGGCAATGGCGACGCCTTTGCTGTCCTATTTGACCGATACCATCGTTTGGTCCTGGTCACAGCCTTGAAGATTCTACGCGACGTAGGAGAGGCCGAAGAGGTCACTCAAAACGTTTTCTTTGAAATTTACCGAGCGGCCGGAAAATTTGATCCCACCAGAGGCAATCTGAAGGTGTGGCTCTTGCAGTATGCCTATCATCGAAGCATCAACCGACGTAATTATTTGTTGCTAAGGCAGTTTTACAACCGCGCCGATCTGGACGACGTAGTGGCGCGCGAAGATGGCACAAACGTAACGCCCAGACTGCCAACTCAAGAACTGAACCGCCTAATCGAACAGGCATTAGGTTCATTGAAGGAATCCGAACGGCGAACGATTCGGCTGGTGTTCTTCGAGGGTCTGACATTGAAGGAAGTCGCGGAACGGACCGAGGAATCATTCAGCAATGTTCGCAATCATTATTATCGAGGGCTGGACCACTTGCGCGCCTGTTTAGCCATCACGCCTGTCGCTCTGCGCGCTCCGAGAGTGCTGCTTGGGGAGGTGAACCGTGCTAAAGCATGAACACTTCGAGGAAATCTCTGCTGCCGCCAGTATCGGACAGGCGTCCGGTGCGGAACTCGCGGAGTTGCAGGTACACCTTGCAGATTGCCCCGAATGCCAACAGGCATATTCGGAGTTCTTGGCAATCAACGCTGATCACTACGCCACTCGCGCCACCGAGCGGGAGCTGGGCCGCGATGAGGCAGTGGAATGCATCGATTCTGCGCTATTCCGCGAACGATTCCTGAAAGAAGCAGAGGCACAGGGAATTGTCTTTTCCGGAGCGAGTACCGTCGTCAAACTGCCCGCGCCCGAAATGCGCACGCCCAAACGTTCGCAATGGGCCTACGGTGTGGGCTATGCAGCCGTTGCCGCAATTGCGATTGCTTGCGTTGGTGTTGGTGGTTATTACGTTGGAGTTCGAGGACGCCAACCTTCCCCAGTAGTCGCGGCCGTTCCAGTGACTGCAAGGTCGAGCGCTGCGCAGACACAAGATCCGCGCCTGAATGAAAACGCAAGACTCGCCAGCCTCCAGGGCGAGGTCGACGCCCTGACAGCGGATATTGGCGGCCTCAAGACCTCGCTGGACAGTGAGAGAGCGAAGGCTGCCGACCTCAAAGCCAGTGGTTCCAGAGGCGAGGAGGAACGCCGGTCGCTCGTGACCGCGATAAGCGTGCGAGATGCATCGATTGCCGATTTGCAACGTCGGCTGGATCAGGCGCAGTTCATGGCTGCGAACGTTCGCGCTGAACTCGAACGGACCCGGTCTAGCTCCGCCGGTGACCAAGCGTCGCTCATTGAGGCCAGAGTGAAGGTTCAGGATCTTTCTGCTCAACTGGCAGAGAAATCCAGCGCCTTGGATCGTGAGCGAGAAATGCTGACCGCAGGCCGCGATGTGCGCGAACTGATGTCCGCTCGCAATCTTCACATCGTCGACGTGTTCGACACCGATCCAAAAGGCAAGACCCGCCGGTCCTTTGGGAGAATCTTTCTCACCGAAGGTAAGTCGTTGCTGTTCTACGCCTACGATCTGAACGATCGAAGAGTCGAGGAAGCCGGCTTCAAATATCGAATTTGGGGAAAGAAAGAAGGACCCGGTCAGAGAGCCCACAATCTCGGGATTTTCTATTCCGATGACAAGGCTCAAAAACGCTGGGTCTTCCAATACGACGACCCCAAGGTGTTGAACGAGATTGATTCCGTTTTCGTGACTCTCGAACCGCCGAACGGCAATCCTGCGCAACCAAAGGGCGAAAAGCTAATGTATGCCTACCTGCGGGGCCAACCCAATCACCCGTAGCGTCGGGCGCGTACTTTTTTCGCCAACCCTTGAAACATTCTGACCGGTCTACTGGCACACTCCGATAGGAGGATGTTCGGCCCCATGCCCATGCCCCGCTTCGTTTTTCGGTCACTCTTGATAGCCGCTGTTTGCTTCAGCGTTCTCCAGGTCCTTCCCACCGCGTTCGCCCAATCGGAGTCCGCGACTGTTTTTGGGCGGGTTACAGACCCAAATGGAGCGGTAATCATGGGAGCCGAAATCGAAGTCAAGAACGTCGAAACAAACGTCTCGGTGATCCGAAAGACCAACAGCGATGGCTTGTACTCGGTTCCTAGCTTACATCCAGGGCATTACCTGATTTCCGTGCGGCAGCAGGGGTTCAAGACCGTGACCGTGACCGAACTTGTGTTGCATGTACAAGACAACATCGCTCGAAATTTCGACATGCAGGTCGGCTCAGCGTCCGAGTCTGTAACAGTAAGCGCGGAAGCCGCAACGATTAACACGACTGACGCATCCGTCAGCACAGTAATTGATCGCAACTTTGCCGAAAACCTGCCGATGAATGGCCGGAGCTTCCAGACTCTTATCGAGCTCACGCCCGGAGTAGTGCTCACGGCGAGCAATGGTCTCGACAATGGGCAGTTCAGTGTGAATGGACAGCGTGCCAGTTCGAATTATTGGATGGTAGATGGTGTGAGCGCAAATATCGGCGTGAGTTCGGGTGCCACGCCAGGCAATGGCACTGGCGGAGCTTTGGGCTCGTTCAGCGCGCAGGGAGGAACGAATAGTTTGGTGTCGGTGGATGCCCTCCAGGAATTTCGAATTCAGACGTCAACATATGCGCCTGAGTTTGGCCGCACACCTGGTGGCCAGATTTCAATCCTGACCCGATCTGGTACAAATCAGTTTCATGGGACCCTATTCGATTATCTTCGGAATGACGTGTTGGATGCGAACGATTGGTTCGCCGACAGCGCGGGATTGCCGAAACCGCAAGAACGCCAGAACGATTTCGGAGGGACATTCGGCGGACCAATTTTCAAGGATCGAACCTTCTTCTTCTTTTCCTACGAAGGACTTCGCCTTCGTTTGCCACAGACAGTGCTTTCGACAGTTCCAGACCTCGGAGCTCGGCAGAACGCATCGCCGGCACTCCAGCCGTTCCTGAACGCGTTTCCGTTGCCCGATCCCAACCGACCAGACGACATTGTGAACGGCATAGGTGAATTTGATGCTTCGTTCTCGAATCGCTCTTCACTCGACGCCTACAGTCTACGTCTGGATCACAGGCTTAGTGACAAGCTGGCTCTATTCGGACGATATAGCTATTCTCCCTCGAAGGTTATCCAGCGCGGTTTTGGTGGCGGTGCATTGAGTACCGTTTCTCCGGCCCGAATCACGACGCAGACAGCAACCGTCGGCACCACTTGGACAACATCGGTCTCCATGGCGAATGAATTGCGTTTCAATTACAGCAGCACCAACGCTTCCACCTCCGTGTTCTTGGATGATTTTGGAGGGGCCGTTCCCCTGAACTCTCTGCCACTACCAGCTCCCTTCACCAGCAAGAACGGATTTTTCGGCTTCAGTATTCAGTCACTGAAGCAGGGTAATACTGCAATCCTTTCGGGGAAGAATGCTCATAACCTGCAAAGGCAAGTCAACATCGTTGACAATTTATCGGTACAAAAGGGTTCCCATGCGTTGAAATTTGGCGTTGACTACCGCCGCCTGTCGCCTATATACGATCCTCGCCTCTATGGTCAACAAGCCATCTTCTCGGACATGTCGTCTGCTGAATCCGGATCGCTTTCCTTTAGCTTCATAGAATCGCGCCAGAGAGCGACCCTGCTGTTTCATAACCTCGGGGTTTTTGCTCAAGATACATGGCGGGCTGCACCTCGCCTCACGATCACGTATGGCCTTAGATGGGACGTAGATTTTGCCCCATCGGACAGTAGCGGTCCCGCTTTTCCCGCAGTGACTGGTTTTAACCTGAATGACTTTTCGAATCTAGCTCTCGCTCCCGCCGGAACATCACCATTTGCAACTCGATATGCAAACCTTGCGCCCCGTATAGGTGCCGCCTACCAACTCTCTCAGGACCCAACATGGGGGACAGTCATTCGGGGTGGCTTTGGAGTGTTTTACGATTTAGCGACGCAAGAGGTTGGGACCAATATCCTTCCGTTTTCTTATCCGTTCACTGCTCAGAATTTCAATTTTGGTGGAAACTTTGATCCGGCAACACCCCCGCCACCCCCGCCATTAACGCCTGCTGGCTTAAGTGCATCCGGAACCTTGGCGGCATTTGACCCAAACCTAAAGTTGCCTTACACGCTCCAGTGGAATGCTGCAGTCGAGCAATCTCTGGGCAAGGAACAGGTGATATCGGCGTCGTATATTGGCTCGGCAGGCAGGAGACTCATACAGTCAGTCCAGGTAGCTCAGCCGAACGCAAATATTGGGAATTTCGCACAACTGCTGGTCAACACGGCGACCTCGGATTATCAGGCCCTGCAGGTGCAGTTTCAGCGGCGCCTTGTGCGCGGCCTGCAAGCGATAGCTTCTTATACCTGGGCACATTCAATTGATACAGCCTCTGCGGGTTCGATCGGGAACGCCGCTAATTTCTCTGTTCCGACATTCAATGCAAACGTGAACCGAGGACCCTCTGACTTTGACATCCGAAACGGGCTTTCGGTGGCCCTGACATACCAAATCCCGTCGCACAAGACAAATGCCTTTGTGAAGTCAGTTCTTGGCGATTGGTCCGTTGAAAACGTCGTTCAGGCGCGCTCCGCCGCGCCAGTCGACGTTTCTGATTTCAATTTCTCCCAGTTTGGCAATATTCAAGCCGATGTTCGACCAGACCTAGTTTCCGGGCAGCCGCTATACCTGGTTGGATCAAATTGCGCGTCCGTGTTCCAGGGCTTGGGAGAGCTTGCGCCAGGGGCGTCGTGTCCTGGTGGAAAAGGCCTCAATCCGGCTGCCTTTACAAATCCACCCACTACTCCGGCGGGCTGTGATCCATCTGTCGATTTCCCGTGCAATCCTGCCCGTCAGGGAAACCTGCGACGGAATGCCCTTAGAGGCTTTAGCGCCGTGCAATGGGACTTCGCGGTACATCGCGATTTTCCGATTCGCGAGTCTGTCAAACTCCAGTTCCGGGCGGAAATGTTCAATGTTCTTAACCATCCGAACTTCGGTCCTCCAAGCGGGCTTTTCTTCGGAGCAAACGTTCCAAGTGGCTTTGGCCTGTCATCTCAAATGCTCGGCCGAAGTCTGAACGGTGGCAATTCTGGCTCGGGAGCCTTGAGTTCGCTTTACCAGATTGGTGGACCTCGTTCGCTCCAATTTGCCCTGAAACTTTTCTTCTGACGAGTGGAGGCATGTAGCGATAGCTTCGAAGCCCGTCCAATGTCTGGCCATGAAAAGTGAAATATGTTGAGAGCAGGAACTCGTTTTCTTTTTTTCTTTTTGAGTGCGGCCCTGCTACTTGCCAAGCCTAGGGAGCCGCACAGGGGCTCGAATCTGGTTGCACCAGTTCGCGTCGCATCTGGGCCGGATGCAATGAAGCGACCCGTAACCGTGACGGATGGTATTCGGATGACCCGCTTCGGAGATCCGACCTACACTGCCGGCGGGTCTTCAAAGGGAATCGTCGCGAAATTCTCGCCTGACACCACGCAGTTTGTAACTGTCTTAAGAAAAGGGAACCTGGAGAACAACACGAACGAGTATTCCCTACTTCTATTTCGGATCGCCGACTTGTTTCACTCCCCCGCGCCCCATGTCTTGGCTTCGCTCGCCTCGTCCTCGAATCGGCCGGGAATTCAGAACCCAATCTGGCTCGAGGATAACGATACGATTTTGTTCTCAGGCGAAAATCCTGGGGAGCATGCCCAGTTGTATTCATTAAAATCCAGGTCAGGCGCGCTCCGGCAGGTGACGAACAACCCCACAAATATTACGTCTTTCGCGAGCAGCAACACGGGAGACCTAATCGCGTATGTCGCGGAATCTCCCGTGTCAAACTTTGCCACCGAGAAAGCCTTGCACAACGGGTTTCTTGTTACGCATGAGCGCTTATGGGATCTGATCAAGGGAAGCTTTGGAGGAGATGAATACAGTCAACACGAGCTCTTCATTCATAACACAGCAACGGCAGAGGACAGAAGAGTACGCATCAACGGCGAAATCGAAGGTCCGAACCCCAGGATTGCACTTTCTCCGAACGGCAAGTATCTGCTTGTCCAAACCGAAGTCAGGAGGATACCTGAAGGCTGGCGCGATTATGAAGGCAAGTTCCTGAGGCTCTATACCGGACAACCTCCCACCGAGGGAGCTCCTACGAATGTCTTCCAGTACGAACTGCTTGACACTGACACTGGAACAAGCGAAAGCCTGCTTGGCACGCCGTGGCCAGATGGAGGCTCGGACGTGGCCTGGTCTCCCGATAGCAAATCGGTCGTCGTTTCCAATGCGTATTTGCCACTGAATGCGGACGATTCGCTCGAACGAACTGTAAGAAAGGCTCACACCCTCCTGGTGGAAGTCTCAGTCCCAGACCGGAAACTTGCTGTCGTGAGTGACGAGCACTTGAGACTTCTCAGGTGGGATGCAAGCTCGGGTAATGTGATATGCGAAAAAAGTATTGATGCTGCCGGGAACCGGAACCCCGAAGTTCATTTCCACAAGAAGCTCGGCATGTGGTCTCAGGTCGAAGCCTCTGCAAAAGCAGCTCCGCTCTTACCGGAGATAATCCTCGATGAGGACATGAACACACCTCCTCGAATAGTTGCCATTGATCCGACTAGTCGCAGGAAATCGTTACTGATAGATCTGAACCCACAGTTTGGCGATCTGGCCTTCGCAAAAGTCCAAAGCGTGACTTGGAAGGACACGCTGGGTAACGAGGCTAAAGGAGGGCTGTATTGGCCGCTGAACTACGTCGTTGGCAGAAAGTACCCGCTGGTCATACAAACACACTGGTGGTACGCGGACAAATTCTTGATCGATGGTCCATTTACCACGGCTTTCGCAGCACAGGCATTGGCGGGCAAGGGCTTCTTCGTCTTGCAGGATCACGGTCCCGACTGGACTGTTTTTGACACGACTGACGAAGGGCCGCGAGCCATGGCCGACTACGAGGGCGCGATTGAATACCTCGATCAAAGGGGGCTAATCGATCGGACTCGCGTCGGAATTATCGGGTTCAGCCGAACCTGTTACCACATCACGTATACCCTCACGCACTCGAACTACAAATTTGCCGCGGCGACTATCGCTGATGGAATCGATGGCGGCTATTTTCAGCAAATGGCATTCTCAAACGCGATCCCAGACCTAGCGATCGAATTCGATGCGTTGAATGGTGCTCCTCCCTTTGGCGGCGGGCTCAGCACTTGGATGAAGCAATCACCCCCGTTTCTTATGGAAAGGGTTCAGGCGCCGCTCTTGGTTCAAGCCAACAACGGCCCCGTGTCCTTGTTAGGAGAGTGGGAGTGGTTCGCGGGTCTGTCTCGACTCAAGAAACCTGTGGAACTGATCTACCTTCCGCATGGTACGCACATCCTCGAAAAACCATGGGAGCGTGAGGTTTCGCAGCAGGCAACGGTGGACTGGTTCGACTTCTGGTTGAACCGCCATGAAGATCCAGATACCGCGAAGGCCGAGAAGTACAAACGTTGGCGCGAGCTGCGCAAACTCCAAGAGGCGAATGGCGCGGTACAGAAGCCAAACTGATTTCGGTTTCCACGCAACAGCAATCGAGCTTGAGCAAAGTGAAGTTTGTGGATGACTTCGTACAAAATGGCAGGTCAGGGCAGGTCCAGAAGGTACATTGGGACGTGCTACCCAACCTAGGTTCCCTCCTCTCATTTAGTCGACCGAATTGACAGTATTCTCCCTGCCGGGCTGGATTTTCCCACGTGATGAATATTTTTTTGTCTTGCCGTTTTGCGCAGTCCGGCTGTGATACAAGGGTTGTCAACTGCCATGCTGAGCCGCGACGATCGAGGACCCACGGAGCCGTTACGCTATCCCGAACTGCTTAAGTCTAGCGACGAACAGCTGATGAGGGAGCTGCAGGCGGGAAATGCAGATGCTTTTGCTGTGGTATTTGACCGCTATCACCGTCTCGTCCTCGTCACAGCTCTGCGCACGCTGCACGATGCCGGCGAAGCTGAAGATCTGACCCAAACAATTTTTCTGGAAATTTACAGAACGGCGGCACGATTCGACCCTGCCAGGGGAACACTCAAGATGTGGGTGTTGCAGTTCGCCTACAACAAGAGCATCAGTCGCCGAAACTATTTGTCGGTGCGGCAGTTCTATAGCCAGGCAAGGCTCGATGACATGGCAGATAACGACCCTGTGTGGAATTTGCTGCACCGGCCCGCTTCGCAAGAATGCGCGCGGCTGATTGCCCAGGTCCTAGAGACCTTGAAAGAGCAGCAGAGACAGACAATCGAGATGGTTTTCTTTCAAGGATTAACGCTGGAGGACGTTGCGACGCAAACCGGACAAACGGCCAGCAATGTCAGACACCATTATTACCGAGGGCTCGAACGACTTCGTACCTGCATCGCCGGCGATGACCGCTCAAGTCGGAAAAAGGCAACGGTTCCGTTTGTGGAGGTGAGCCGTGCTGGAGCATGACCAGTTTAAGGAGATGTGTGCGGCGGCAAGCCTTGGACAATTGCCACCGGAGCAACTCGCATCGCTGGAGCGTCATATGGTTGACTGCGCGGATTGCCGCGGCGCCTATGCGGACTACAGCCATATTGCGGGTCTCGAATACTCTCTCCGTGAGCACGACACAACCGTCAATTCAGCAGAAGCAAATGATTACCTCAACTCGACTCTTCTACGCAGTCGCTTCTTAGCGCGAGCAGAAGATGAGGGTATCGTTTTTTCCGAACAAGTGGAGCGTCCGACGGCTGAGTCAAGCCTTCTGTCGTTCCCCATGCTACGGTTCCATCGCTCTCGTACCCTTGTTGCGGTGGCGGCTGCGGTAGTGTTGGTTGCTTCGGCATCCCTGATTTCCTATCGCCTTGGCGGCCGGGGTGTGGCAACAAACGCCGCAGCAGAGAGAACCATTCAGTATCCTGAAGCGACAACAGCCACAATCGGCCAATCCAAAGACCAACTCCTTCGCGATTCGCTTGCCCGTCAAGCACAGCTGGAGTCCCAGGTATCTGTGCTTCGAGGGCAGTTGCAACGCGCCGCGGAACAAACAGCGAAGGCAGAAGAGGCAGTCGTAGCGCGCACAGCGGACCAGCGCCAGTTGATCGTAGAGCGCGATTCGCAGCAGCAATCCCGTCAGGAACTCCAGCAGAGACTTGACCAGGCCGAAGCTGCACTTAATGTGGCCCGGCAGTCGTCTGCGGAAGCGCAAGCTAAAGTTGACACGTCACAGGCCACGTTCGTGGCTGACCAATTCCAAATACGCGAACTTTCAGACCAGCTTTCAGAGAAGACTGGTGAACTCGACCGCGAACGGCAAATGCTTCAGGCTGGGCGCGAAGTTCGTGATCTCATGGCGGCACGCAACCTCCACATCGTCGATGTCTTCGATACTGATCCCAAAGGCAAGACTAAGCCGACATTCGGTCGTGTCTTCTTCACCGAAGGCAAGTCCCTGGTCTTCTATGCCTACGATCTGAATGACGCGAGGATTGAGAAGGGCGGTCAGTATCGGGTTTGGGGCGTGAAGGAAGGCCAGGAGAAGCAGGCCAAGAGCCTCGGCATCTTTTTTTCAGATGACAAGACGCAGCGGCGCTGGGTCTTTAAGTACAGTGATCCAAAGGTCCTTGACGAGATTGATTCCGTCTTCGTGACGCTTGAACAGCCCGGTGATAAATCTCTCCATCCGAAGGGACAGAAGTTGATGGACGCCTATCTCCGCGCTCAACCCAACCATCCATAGCGCCCCGGCCTACGTTGTTCGTCCTAATCTTTTGCTGCTTTGGGTATTGTCACCCCTGGTTCTCTCCATACCGAGAAAAGAAATTCGCACCGCTTGGGAAAAAGAGCTTAACTCACGAGAAAACTTGGCAGAGGGGAATCGATGAACCGTTCAGCGATACGCCATTTCTGCCAGGTTGCTGCTGTGCTTGGTCTGCTAACGACGATCCTGTGTCCCTGGAAGAGCTTTGCACAAACCGAGTCCGCCAGCATTTACGGACGTGTCAGCGACCAGAGTGGTGCGGTCATCCCCGAGGCCCAAGTCAGGCTCCACAATATAGACACAAATGCTGACATCACGCGCACGACCAACCACGAGGGTTTCTACCTCTTGCCGGCGCTAAAGCCGGGACGATATCTGATCGTCGTGGGCAAACAGGGATTCAAAACGGTGACACTGAAAGACATCACTCTGAATGTCCAGGACAATGTCTCGCGGAATTTCAGCTTACAGGTTGGCTCGGCTTCTGAATCAGTGACGGTGAGCGCAGAGTCTGCGAACGTGAACACAACCGACGCCACCGTGAGCACGGTCGTAGATCGCAATTTCGCCGAGAATCTGCCAATGAATGGCAGGAGTTTCCAGACCCTGATTCAGCTTACGCCGGGCGTCGTTCTCACCCCTTCAAGCCCAACCGATGTAGGTCAATTCAGTATCAACGGACAAAGATCAAGCTCGAACTATTGGACCGTGGACGGTGTGAGCGCTAATGTCGGGATTACGACATTTGCTACCACGGGCAATGCCGCTGGAGGAGCAGCGGCGGGGTTTGCGGTCCAAGGGGGGACGAACAGCTTGGTTTCAGTCGATGCCCTGCAGGAATTCAGGATCCAGACCTCGACCTACGCCCCTGAATTTGGGCGTACGCCTGGGGGGCAGATTTCGATTGTCACTCGGTCAGGGACGAATCAAGTCCATGGCACAGCATTTGATTACTTCCGAAACGACGTGCTCGATGCGAATGATTGGTTCGCTGACCTAAATAAGAATCCAAAACCGCAAGAACGGCAGAATGACTTCGGCGGCACATTCAGCGGGCCCATTTTCAGGGACAAAACATTTTTCTTTTTCTCCTATGAAGGACTTCGACTCCGGCTGCCGATGGTACAACAAACTATAGTTCCCTCACTTGCCGCACGGCAGAATGCCGAGTCAGTAATGCAGCCGTTCTTGAGCGCTTTCCCTCTCCCCAACGGCCCTGCTGCCCCCGGTGTCGATCAAAATCAGTTCAACGCAAGCTTCTCCAACAAATCAAGCCTGGATGCGTCCAGCCTGCGAATCGATCACGCGGTGAATTCCAAGCTTATGCTGTTCGGCAGGTATAACTATTCGCCTTCGAATCTCGTGCAGCGCGGAAGCATGCTAAGCAACCCCATCTCTTCAAACATGGCCATTCAGACGTTAACCGCTGGGGCTGCCTGGACGCCGAACTCCGTTGTCGCCAACGATTTCCGATTCAACTACAGCCGCACTACCGGAGAGAGTTCCAGCACCGTCGACAACTTCGGCGGGGCCGTCCCGGTTCCAAATTCCGATCTGCCGCTCCCGAGCCCTTTGGCCACTCAGAACGCGCAATTCAGCCTCACGATCGCAGGTGCCGCTGGGTTTAGCGTGGGAAAGATTCAGAGCAACACGCAAAGGCAGATCAACTTCGTCGACAGCGTCTCGGTTCAACGAGCATCTCACAACTTTAAGTTTGGCGCCGATTATCGGCGACTTTCGCCCATTATCGACCCGAACCTCTACACCCAGAATCTGGTGTTTCTCGACGTACCCAGCGCAGAAGCGGGGAATTTTCTATTTGGGTCAGTGGGCGGGTTTGAGAAAGCAAACCTATTGTTCCAGAACATTGGACTTTTTGGTCAGGACACCTGGCGGATCGCGCCACGCTTGACGCTAACGTACGGAATACGATGGGATGTAGATGTTGCCCCTCATACAACGACCGGTCCACACCTGGCTTCTGCGACCGGAGTCGACTTGAGCAATCTAGCCAACTTGGCGCTGGCGCCAGATGGAGCACCGATCTTCAATACGCGGCTTGGCAACTTCGCGCCGCGTGTTGGGGTCGCATACCAGCTTTCTGACAAGCCCGGTCGTGAAACGGTGCTGCGTGGAGGCTTCGGAATTTTCTACGACCTCGCGACGCAGGAACTTGGAAGCGCAATTGCCGGAGTATACCCGTATGCAACCGGAACATTTTTCGGAGGTGGCACTTTCCCTCCGAGCGCGGTCGATATTGCACGCCCCGTGCCTTCTCTTGCCGACCTGAACAACGAGGCAGTGCAACTGTTTGATCCGCATTTGCAGCTACCGTATACGCGGCAGTGGAATCTGGCGTTGGAGCAGTCTCTAGGATCGCAACAGAGTGTGTCCGCGTCCTACATCGGGTCAGTAGGGCGAAGATTGATCGAGACCGTGGGGGTATTACAGCCCAATAGCACATTTCTCTTTCCGGAGTTGACGGTCAACGCGGGCACGTCCGACTACGATGCGCTGCAAGTTCAATTTCAGCGGCGGCTTGTGCATGGCCTCCAGGCGCTCGGATCGTACACCTGGTCCCATTCAATTGACACATCGTCCTCTTCTTCAAGCGGCAGTTCGTCAAACATCTTTGCCACCCAATTGGGGCCGGGTGCGAATCGAGGTCCTTCGAGCTTTGATATCCGTCAGGGATTTTCTGCCGCGGTGACTTGGAATCTACCTGCTCCAACAACATCAGGTATCGAAGAGATGATCCTCCGAGACTGGTCCCTGGAAAATGTTTTCCAAGGCCGAACCGCTCCGCCTGTCGACGTCCAATATTCACAGTTGTCTTTCAATTTCGAGCCGGCTGCGGTTCGGCCAGATGTGGTTCCTGGAATTCCACTTTATCTGTTTGGACCTCAGTATCCTGGAGGGAAGGCTATTGACTTCACGCCAGGAGCAGTACCCGGAGGTTGCCCTGACGGAAATCCCAGTGTGGGCCCCTTCTGCTCTCCTCCCATCGATCCGACAAGTGGGAACCCAATACGCCAGGGAAATTTGGGGAGGGACTCGCTACGCGGGTTCGGAGCGTTCCAATGGGATTTCGCTGTGCATCGAGATTTTCCAATCCACGAGCGAGTCAAAATGCAGTTCCGCGCAGAATTCTTCAATGTGCTAAACCATCCTAACTTTGGGCCACCGATTGGGGACCTTTCAAACCCCGCGGCAGCGAATCCTCAGTTTGGCTTGTCAACGCAAATGTTGGGACGCAGCCTGGGTGGCTCAAATGTGGGAGGCGGCGGTTTGAGTTCGCTTTATCAGATCGGCGGACCGCGATCGATTCAGTTTGCGCTAAAACTCTACTTCTAGAAGACTGGTGCCAGGGCAGGAAGGTTGGAACATTTGAGGCTGGCTCGGCAGGCCGCAGCGCTTTGGTTAGTGCTCTGCGCGCCGAATTGCGTCTGTCTAGCAGCCAGCACGCCGCTGGCGATTGACGACGTGTTGACCGAGACGAGCGTCAATCACGAGCGCGCCGTGCTTGGCGTATCGCGTGATGGGCAGTTGTTCGCCTATACACAAACGCGGGCGGCTGGAATTTCTGAGCTGTGGACCGTAAATCTTCAAACTCACACACGACGTAGCGTCAGCCAAGGCTTACATTCCGCGTCAAGTGCGATATGGAGTCCAGACGGAAAGTTTCTCGCCTTTTTTGTAAGCGACTCAGACAAGCCGGGCGTAGAGCATCATTACTCCATATGGCTGTGGGAGCGGGCGATTGATGCTTCCCGGCAACTTACGGAACCCATAGCGGATCCTCAGTTTCCGAATCATTTGATCTGGACCGCTGATTCCCATTATCTAATTACCGACATCGCATCGAACCAAGCGCCGGCCAGCACGTCGGAAGGCGCCAAGGCCCCGATGACATCTTCGACAGCGGTTACAGTGCATACCGATTGGGTGAACCTGCCCCATGAACTGCTTCCTGCTGATAATGCTGTTCGTCCGGAGCATCAGCCGAACGCATTGTTGGTAGATATTGGGCGCATAGATGTACATACAGGAGCTGTGGAACGGCTGGCAACCGATGTCTCGCCTCTCACTTATGCTGTCGGCCCCGACGAATCGATTGCGGTTCTGAGCCGGGATGTGACAGCTGGGGATCAACTGGATCTGTGGGTGACGGACAATAACAGCGGGCGGCTGCGCAAGTTGGTTTCACGCATAGCAGTAGGTAGAACCGCAATGAGTTGGTCGCCGGACGGGAAACTGTTAGCAATCCATTCCACGAATCAACCGTTTGGGGGCGAGCCCGAGGCTGGCTCGGGGATGTGCATCTTGGTTGAAACCGCAAGCGGAAAGAAAACAAGTTTCCCTGCCGATGCACGATCTGTTGACAACCTGAATGTGCCACTTTGGACCGACAGGTCCGATTCCGTTGTTCTGGTGGAACGAGGCAGGCTCGTCTTGCATCCCATTTCAACTCCACAAGAGTCTGATTCCATTGCAATACCTGGAGGCGGAGCAATCGAATCGCTGCTTCGAGATCAGTTGTCTTCGCGATTAAGCGACGCTATGGTGCAAGGGCGACTGGTGGGGATTGCGACAGAAGCAAATGGGATTTCCATGCGAGTTGTGACCATTGACCTTTCCAGAAAGACTACGAATGTTATCGCGGACGAATTTACCTACTTCGCTGCCGACGCCGCCGCAGTGGTCCACAACGGAACGGGAGTAGTGTTGGGAGTTGAAGGACCGGCGAAACCATTCGATTTCTTCTTAGTGCATCTGGACAGCGGGAAAAGGGAGCGACTTACCATTCTCAACCCGCAATATGATGGATATACATTTGGCGCCCCTCGGGTGATCGATTACCGCAACACAACCGGCGATCCAAGGACGGGTCTTCTTTTGCTTCCCTCCGATTATCGGCCTGGAACCAAGTACCCAACTATCGTCTTTGAACGAGATCGCTCCAATGCCTGGTTCGCTCGCCATTTCGGTTTTTGGGGTGGGCCTTATAACATGGAGCTCTACGCAACGCGTGGATACGCCGTTCTTTACCCGGATATCGTTCTAACGCGAACGCCGCGCGAACGCGTCACAAGCGACGTGATTCCGGGTGTTGGGGCTGCGGTCGCTACTGGGATCGTCGACGCGAATCGGCTCGCGCTCTACGGCCACAGTCTCGGAGCATATCATGCGATGATGCTGCTCGTTCAGACGCATCAATTCAAGGCGGCAATTGTCAGCCAGGGATATTACAACCTGTTTACTCACTATGCTGAAAATCCAGGCTACACGGAGGGATTCGTCACTGGGACTTTTGGCCCACCTTGGGAGCGTCCCGAGAGTTATGTCGCAAATTCACCCTACTTCTTCCTCGGCCAACTGACGACCCCAATTCTCCTGGTTGGTAGCTCGCGGGACGCGTACTTCGAGCAGGGAGATGCTTTGTTTGCAGCCCTTCAGCGCGCGAACAAACCGACGGAATACATCCGCTATGAAGATGAGGCCCACAACGCAGCTAGTTGGTCGCTAGGCAATCGTCGCGACTATGTCGAACACTCTCTCGCTTGGTTCAATTTCTGGCTGCTGGGAAAAGAGGATACAGAACTCGCGAAAGGCGAGCAGTACACCCGCTGGCGAGAGTTGTGGAAGTTGCAAGAAGCAAATCGCAACCGCCAAATACCATGATGGTAATGATCGGCGCACTTCAAGCTGCATCGTCGCCGGCCACAACCAATGTTGAGCAATACCCGTCACAGGCACCACGGCATTTTCTCTCCAGCTTTTTTCCCGCTAGGAATAATCCGATTGTTCAATTGGCTTGTTATCGGCGAGAAGAAAAACCGAGAGCAAAAGTCTTGCGGCGAAGCCGCCTCTGGCAGAATGCTATTGTACGACATTAAAATGCGTCTTCAAACAATTGATAATAAACGAGATAGTGGTGGAGGCGGCGGGAGTCGAACCCGCGTCCGAAAATGTTACTGGTCAAGAGACTACATGCTTATTCCAGTTCATGCCCTGGGCATTACCCCAGGACGTTCGCGACAGCTGCTCAGAACGGACAAGAAACAGTTGGCGCTAGCCTGAAATCTTAGCCTCCCTGCCCAGACGTAGCAGAGAAGAGCAGCCCGCTGTGTGACGTTCGCTCGCAGCCCACGGGCGAAGCTGCGGAGAACGGCGGCCTAACTAATTAGGCTGCGTATGCCATCTGTTGATTGGCAATTATCATTTTGCACGCGATTACGGGTGTGTGCACCCCGGCATGCCTCTTGGCCGCAAGCATCTCCGTCGAAGCCGTGACGCCCCCACTGGTGGGATGGGCCTTCAAAGAACTACTTCTATTGTAGGAGGAAGCGGGAGGAAGTCAAATGCCGTGCGGGGACGGCCCCAGGTTACCAGCTCTCAGTGCTCACTTCTCAGCTCTACTCCGGTTAGCGATCATAATTGTGGGACCTTGGTATCGGATCGCCGCACGCGACAAACATAAGCTCATTCTCACAACTACTTCTTCGGTTGAAACGTGCTGAACGAAAACTTGTTTGCCAGAAGCTGGCCCTCGTCGCTATCCAACGGTCGCAAACTTATATCGCCCGCTCCGTGGTCACGATGCCAGGTGTTCTTTATCTCGAAGTAGTACACGCCGCCGGCCTCAGCCGTGAAATGAGCGGCCGCGGTCTGGCGGCCCTGTAACGCAAGTACCGCTTTTTGCCAGCTCGCACAAAGATGATGGACTCCTGGATTGACGGATGAGTAGAAGTAGGAATTGCCGTGCGTCGCTCCCACCCACCCCCCATCGACTCCTATTCTGGTCGTCGGACTTGGGAACGAATCGAACTGGGAATCGTTTTCGATGAAATACACCAGCGCCCTTCCGGCGTCCGTTGGAGCGGGGTGCTGGCTTTTTTCCGTTTTCACTTCGAACCTGGCGTTCGACTCGCCGCAACCCGGAGCCCCTGCACCCGCAGGCGTGGTTTGAGCAAAGACTGAAGTAAGCAGAGAGATTGTGAAGGAAAGGACAATGAACATCAATTTGATCATGGTGGCCGCTCCCGTCCAACCCAAATTAAGATGCCTGACAAATGCTACTCCAAACTGATCGATAGCATTCACCAGAATTTGTAAAGGCGTATAGAAGGACCAGGTCTGCTTCCCCCGCCATCCCCCCGGCTCCAACAACCACCCATTTGTCAACAAATTGTCAAATTCCTGTCACTTTATATCCCGAAATATGCCATTAACCTGATATCAGGCTAGAGTTTAGGGGTATGATTCATGCCAATTACGGCGCGGGGGTGGTCGTGAACAAGAGCGTATCAGCACCGATAGCGGCGACGGCGGTTATGGAGGTGGTTCCGGCCAGTTCGGAGCGGATCCTGGTGATCGAGGATGACCGCGCCGTCCAAAAAGCTCTAAAGCGGTTGTTTGAAGGCGAGGGCTTCGCGGTGGATATCGCCGGGAACGGTGCCGCGGGTTTGGAGATGTTTCGGGCGGCCGCGCCATCGGTGCTTGTGCTGGACCTGAGCCTGCCGGGAACGCCGGGGCAGGACGTGTGCCGGGAAATCAGCCAGGCGGCGCCTTCGTTGCCGATCATCATTCTCAGCGCGCGGACGGAGGTAATGGACAAAGTTCTGCTGCTGGAATTGGGTGCGCATGACTACGTGACGAAGCCGTTTAGTCCACGAGAACTTCTGGCGCGGGTGCGTACGGCGATGCGGCGCTCGTCGCGAACCCCACTGAGCGAGACTTTCTCGTTTGGCGACGTGAAGGTTGATTTCAAGAAGATGGAATTGTGGCGGGAAGGGAACCTGGTGCAATTGACTTCGCAGGAGTTCAAGGTACTGAAGTTCATGATCCGGAACGCGGAGCGGGTGCTATCGCGGGAAGAGTTGCTGAACCACGTTTGGGGGTACCGGAATTATCCGAGCACGCGGACGGTGGATAATCACATCCTGCGGCTGCGGCAGAAAGTGGAGAAGGATCCGGCGAACCCTTTGCACTTCCGCACGGTACACAGTGCAGGTTACAAGTTTGTGCCGTAGTGCAGCGAGGTCAGAGGTGAGAAGTCAGATTGCAGAGGTGAAAATCACAGCGACTTTACTTTACTTCTGCAATCTGACTTCTCACCTCTGACCTTTTATACCTATCTCCTATAACCACTTCGAGGTTTGACCATGGGCGGAATTCGGTTGCGGACCAAGTTCCTGCTTTCCATGGTGGTGGTATCGGCGGCCTTGACGTTCACGACGCTGCTGGTGGTGCGGCACACCGTGCAGCAGGAGGTGCGTTTGGGAATCCAGCGCGACCTCGAGAATTCCGTGTCCGCATTCCACAGTTTTCAGAAGCAGAGGGAAGTCACGCTCGAGCGCTCGGCCGCTCTGCTGGCGGATCTGCCAAATGTGCGGGCGTTGATGACTACGCACGACCCGGCAACGATCCAGGACGCGTCGCGGGATTTTTGGCAACTGGCGGGCAGCGACCTGCTGCTCCTCGCCGATTCCTCCGGAAAAGTGATGGCGCTGCAGGCCGCTCCCCAAGAGATCACCGTTCGCGAGGGGCAGGAGTTCTTTCCCCAGGTGGTGTCACGCGAGGAGACGCGACACTGGTGGTATGTCGAGGGCCATCTCTACGAAGTCTTTCTCCAGGATATTTATTTCGGTCCGGCGAGCGGGCGCCACGTTCTGGGATACCTGGTGCTCGGGTACGAAATTGACGATCGCGTCGCCCGCGACCTGAGCCGTGTGGCCGCGAGCGAAGTGGCGTTTCGGTATGGAGATTTGATTGTGCGGAGCACTCTGAAGCCTGCCCAGGAATCGGAGTTGCTGCGAGTACCGCCGAAAACCGCGGACGGGGGCCCGCCCCAGGGGGATCAGATCCGGCTTGGGGAAGAGCGGTTTTTGGCAACGGCGGTCGATTTGCCCACGCCCGGCACACCAGCGCTGAATCTATGGGTCTTGAAGTCATTCGATCAGGCAACTGCATTTTTGAGGAGCCTGAACGAGTTGCTGCTGGCGCTCGGGCTGACGGCGGTGCTGGCGGGGACACTGCTGGTTTTTCTGATCTCGCACACGTTCACGCGTCCGCTGGAGAATCTGGTGGCCGGGGTGCGCGCGCTGGAGCAGGGGGACTATGCGTATCCGCTGCAGGTGCGGGGCGGAGACGAGGTCGCCGAGGTAACTGGCACCTTCGACCGGATGAGAAGGAATCTTCAGAAAACGCAGCGCGAGTTGCTGGATGCGGAACGGCTGGCGACGATCGGGAGGATGGCGAGTTCAATCTCGCACGATCTGCGGCATTCGCTGGCGGCGGTGATGGCGAATGCGGAGTTTCTATGTGAGAGCAACCTCACCCCGGGGCAGCGGGAAGATCTTTATGCCGAGATACGGATTGCGGTGAACCAGATGACCGACTTGATCGAGTCGCTCTTGGAATTCTCCCGCACACGGGAGTCGTTGCATCCATCGTACGGCGACATTCGCTCGGCGGTCGATCGAGCGGTGCAGGGGGTGAAGGCGCATCCGGAATTCCAGCGCATACGGATTCGGATTTCCGTGCGAGGTTCGACCGAGGGCTGGTTTGATTTCAAGAAACTGGAACGCGCTTTTTTGAACTTGCTGCTGAACGCGTGCGAGGTGGTGCCGGCGGAATCCGGGAAAATCGATATCGAGCTGAGACGCAAAGGCGAGAGCCTGGAAATTCGCATCGAGGATAACGGTCCAGGAATCGCGGACGCGGTGCGTGACCGCTTGTTCGAGCCGTTTGTGAGCCACGGCAAGGAAAATGGCACCGGGATGGGATTGACCGTGGTGCAGAAGATTCTGCAGGATCACGGCGGCGACGTCGCGGTGGAACAGACGTCGTCTTCGGGAACGACATTCCGGATAAATATTCCGCTGAATCCCTCGGCGGAGAGTGCTTTGGCGGCCCGGCAGTCTACATAAAACGGCATAATTTCTGTTGCGAATTCTTTGAACACAAATCCGAAATGCAAATGTGGAATGCAAACCTGAAATACAGACTCTTAGTGTGGAGAGGGGCAGGAGGCGACATGCGTATGACGAGCTGGTTCGAATTTTTGCGATGGGCAATCCTGATGGGTGTGATGGCGTGGACCGCATCCGGCATCGCGCAGGAAGCTCGGAATCGGGCAGATCTACCTTCTTCGGAGTCGTTGAGTGCCGCGTCGAGTGACTCGGTTCGCGAGTTACGCGAGCAGGTTCGCGAGTTGCAGGCGGCGGTTGCCGGGATGCGCTCCGACTGGCAAAGCGCTCGCGCGGAAACGGAGGAGTTGCGGCGGGAGCTCAATGAAGTGCGCGCGGGAACAGGACCCCGGAATGCGGGGTTGAAGAACGCGGTGGCGAAGTCGGAAGCTACCGGCATCGATGTAGCCGCGGGAAGGTCACAGGACAGCTCGCAGAACGTCATACAGAATGACGCGCCGGGAAATCAAGAAGAAGACCAAAAAGAAGATCAGAGAAAAAACGAGCATGCCGGCAGCCTGGAAGAGGAATACCAGCTGTTGAGTGGAAAAGTGGACGATCAGTATCAGACGAAAGTAGAAAGCGCATCGAAGTACCGGTTGCGGCTGTCGGGCATCGTTTTAATGAATCTGGTGAGCAATCAAGGGTGGGTGGACAGCATTGATCTTCCCACGCTCGCAGGCCCAAGGCCGTCGGGCGATTCCGGAGGGAGTTTCTCAGCGACCTTGCGACAGTCGGAGATCGGGTTCGAGGCGTTCGGGCCGACTGTTGCGGGTGCGAAGACGAGGGCAGACCTGCAACTCGATCTGGCCGGCGGGTTCCCCTCGCTCCCCAACGGGATCAACTCCGGACTGCTGCGGTTGCGAACCGGCACCATGCGGATGGACTGGACAAACACCTCGGTAGTGGTCGGGCAGGATGGGATTTTCTTCTCACCGACCTCGCCCACGTCGTTTGCCTCGCTGGCTGTTCCGGCGCTCTCATACGCGGGGAACCTGTGGAACTGGGTCCCCCAAATACGGGTCGAACACAGAGTGGTTTTAGGGGAAGAGTCGAGCTTGATGTTTCAGGGAGGAATTCTGGATCCGATGAGCGGTGAAACACCGTTCGCAGGTCCCTACCGGCAGGCCGGACCTGGCGAGTCGTCGCGTCAGCCAGCGTTCGCAGCACGGATCGCGTGGACGCACGATGTTTTCGGACAGCCGTTGCGGGTTGGGGTGGGAGGGTTCTATAGCCGGCAGGATTATGGTTTCAGCCGAACCGTGGATGGCTGGGCTGGAATGACGGACATTGAACTGCCCTTGAGCCGCCAGTTTTCGTTGAGCGGCAAGCTCTATCGCGGGAAGGCTCTGGGAGGATTCTATGGCGGAATTGGACGCAGCGCGCTATTCAGCGGCGATCCCGCATTGGCCAGCACGCAAGTGCAAGGGTTGAACGCGGTTGGGGGCTGGGCACAGTTGAAATGTCGGCCCTCGAATAAATTGGAGTTCAATGCAGCGTTTGGGATGGATAATCCATACGCTTCCGATCTGAAATATTTCAAGTACGCGCAGGCATACGGGGATCCGACGCTGGCGAGAAATCAAGGAAGCTTTGTGAACGTGATTTACCGTCCCCGGTCGGACCTGTTATTTTCCGCCGAATATCGGCACCTGACGACCTATACGATTACCCAAGGCGGGAACAGCGCGGGGCACCTCAATCTTATGATGGGAGTCCTCTTTTGAGCGGGTAGTTGAAAGCGGCACGGCAAGATGCCATGGCAAGAAGATGCTGCGTAACACCAAGATGAGCCGTCACACTTGAGTTATCAACGATGAGCGATATAAGGATGTTGGTCTGGGTCGCGATGTTGTGGGCCGGCGCGACCGGATTGCACGCGCAGGCAACGTCGCAAGAAACGACAACGACGGTGCGCGGCCGTGTCGAGGTCATCGGCGTGGAGGGCAAGGCGAAGACACGGCGTGGGGCGATTCCCGGGACGGTGGTGTGGCTGACGCCGATGACCGGAGGGGGAGGCGATGTGCCAGGCTTGCCGGCAAGTTTGCCAGCAAACCCGCGGCTGGTGCAAAGGAATAAGAGTTTCGATCCGCACATTCTGGTGGTTCCGGTGGGGTCGATGGTGGAGTTTCCCAATCGCGATCCCTTTTTCCATAACGTTTTTTCACTTTTCGAAGGGAAGCGGTTCGATCTTGGCCTGTATGAGGCTGGCACTTCGCGGATGGTCCGATTTGACCGGCTCGGAATCAGCTACATTTTTTGTAATATTCATCCCCAGATGAGCGCGGTTGTCATTACGATGGCGACGCCCCTATATGCCATTTCAAACCGCGACGGGCTACTGAGCCTGGCAGGTGTTCCTTACGGGCGTTACATGTTGCACGTCTGGAGCGAAGGCATGGGTCCGGAAAATGCGCAGCCGCTCACGCGGGAGATTACAATCGCGGAGAATGCTTCATCTCTAGGAGTGATTCGCGTTCCGGAAGCGACTGGGCAGCGTATGGCGCACAAGAATAAGTATGGCCGCGAGTACGACGAACCTACCCCCGACAACTCTATCTACAAACAGCAACGCTAGGGAAGAGTTGCACATATCAATCTATGAAAATCGACAAACTCCTCAAGCGCTACCGCATCGACCACGGAAAACACTTCAGCCTCAAGGGTCACGATCCGGCGGACACGCACGGTCTGGGGTCGGAACTGAAGCCGCTGGCCAAGGAACTGCTGGTGGACGGTGTCCAGGAATTGAGCCGCCTGCAGGACGTTCTCGCAGCGCAGGACTGTTGGGGCCTGCTGCTGATTTTTCAGGGCATGGACGCGGCCGGGAAAGATGGAACCATCAAACACGTCATGTCGGGCGTGAATCCGCAGGGTGTGGATGTGTGGTCTTTCAAGGCGCCGTCAGCGGAGGAACTGAACCACGATTACCTTTGGCGAACCACGAAGTGCCTCCCGAAGAGAGGCCAGATCGGCATTTTCAACCGGTCCTATTACGAAGAGGTGCTGGTGGTGCGGGTCCACCGTCAGATTCTCGAAAACCAGAAGCTGCCAAAGCCGCTGATCACAAAACATATCTGGCAGGAGCGCTTTGAAGATATCAATGGTTTCGAGCGCTACCTTACACGGAACGGCATTGCGGTGGTCAAGTTTTTCCTCCATCTTTCAAAGAAGGAGCAGAAGCGCCGGTTCCTGGAGCGGCTCGACAAGCCGGAGAAGAACTGGAAGTTCGCTTTGTCCGATGTGAAAGAACGCGAATGCTGGGACGCATATCAGGACGCGTATGAGGATATGCTCCGCCACACCGCAAAAGAGCACGCGCCCTGGTATGTTGTGCCGGCAGATAACAAATGGTTCACACGCCTGGTGGTTGCACAGGCTGTGGCGGATGCGTTGAAGGGCATGAATTTGAAGTATCCGAAGGTGAGCGGCGAGTTGAAGGCGGCGCTCGCGCAAGTGCGTCAACAACTCAAGAACGAATGAACTAATGGAGAGCCGGGCGTCCCCGCCCGGCCACCCCTGCTCCGCGGCCCCAAGACTGGACGGGCGAGACGCCCGTCGCTCCATTACTTCAACACCACCGGCAACGCCTGGTCATACGGTTGAATCGTGACGGTCAGGGATTTGCGCTGATCGAAAGCCTCCTTCGTAACCTTGAAACCGACAATGATAGTTCCTCGCTGGTCAGCTCCAGCGAGCAGCTTGGTTTCGGGCGAAAGCGGCGGCGCGGAACTTTCTTTCAAAGCCGGGAACGCCTGGAAATAGCGATCGAGATCGACGGCAGAAACAGCGTCATCGTCGAAAGTTTTGTCGTCAGCGGTGGTGAGCCTCGCTTTGAGCGTGTGAATCCACAACGGTTTGTCCGCCGTATTCCGCAGCGTGAAGGTGATTGCGGTCAGGATCATATTCTGGCCGGGCACTTCGGCCGCAGCTACGGAATCGATCGAACCTGCGCCCTGCGGCTTGGGCCGTCCTTTGAAAGCGAAGATCCCCACAATCAGAGCGACCGCAGCGAGGCAGATCAGGACAATGCCGACCGGAGGAAGATTGCGCTTGCCGGTTCCGAATTCTTCGCCGATGTGAAACTCGGTTACCGGTTCGGGTGGTGGCGAGGGCTGCGACGGCGGAGGCGCGGGATGATCGGACATGGGGTGATTGTAGATGACCTCTGACCTCTGCCATCGCATTTCTGTAATTGAATGCTCATGCGTTCTGGTATGAGGTCACGGCTGTTTATTCGGGGCTTACCTCGCCACCGGCATTTGTTGTGCGCGCTTTCGAGGCGGGAATCGCCGATGTTACCAACCCGACCGGAGCAGGCGGTCCGTAGAATTTTGAACCTTGGCAGTTTGATCTTTACACTTTGCTCTTCCACGAGGACGGCGATATCACCTGCCGTCCTCGTTTCCTTTTATAGCCGTTCTGTCCTTGTGAAGCCACGCGCCTCAACGCGTCGTTTGAGCGTCCTGCCCGCAACCTTTATAATCCCAATTTCGGCCGTCGACGCAATCGTTGCCTATGCCTGTCATTCCCGCAATTAAAGCCGTGACCAGATGAAGATCCGTACCGGAATCGAGGTGTCGGTCCAGTCTGATATCGGTTGTGTACGCCAAAATAACGAAGATTCGTTTGGTTATTGGGAGCCGGAGGACGACCAACAGTTCCTGCGCAAGGGACGGCTGGCGGTTGTTGCAGACGGCATGGGCGGCTACGAAGGCGGTCAGGAAGCGAGCCGGCTGGCGGTGGAAACGCTGGTTGCGGCCTATCGCGACTTTGCCGGCGACGACCCTCAGGCGGCGTTGGTCGAGGCTTTGCAGACCGCCCACGAGGAGATCCGCGAATACAGCTTTGCGCATCCCCAACTACGGGGCATGGGGACGACCTGCACGGCAGCGGCGATCGTCGGGGGTGCACTCCGCCGGGCAGAGGGCAATGAGAATGAGAACGGCCGCGAGAAAGGTGGCCAGAACAATGATGCGCTCTATTACGTGCACGTGGGCGACAGTCGCCTCTATCTGATCCGCGGCGGCCAGATTACGCGTGTAACGCGCGACCACTCCTATGTGGGACGCCTGGTGGAGTCAGGCGTGATCAGCGCCGAAGAAGCCGAGACGCATCCGCAACGAAATATTCTGACCGCAGCTTTGGGCACGAACCCCGATCTCATCATGGACTCGCCCGCACAGCCTGCGCCGCTGCGCCCGGAGGACGTCCTCCTCATCTGCAGCGACGGATTGTGGGGGCAGGTACGCGACTCGGAGATTCTTGGCGCTGTGGAAAATAAAAGCGCTGAACAAGCGGGCCGCCAGTTGATTGAACTGGCTCGTCTACGCGGCGGACCGGACAACATCACGGTCGAGATTTTGCGTTTCCGCTAAGCCTGGTTCCGATCCTGAAAGCAGTGTCCGTCACAGGCCTTCCCCTTGCCTAAAAGTGAAAAGCCTTGCACAGCCGCCACTCTTCGAGACTCATCTTCCAGCGGTAACTAGCTGAAATCACAGGGCTGGCGCATTTCGGGAAATTTAATTGCTTTGGTACTGCGCTTGCATTTCTACAATGCCTATCACTAACATAGGGATAGTCGGGAGCAGGGTACCATGAAGATTTCCCAAAAAGGGTTGTATGCGTTGCAGGCGATGATGGTGCTGACCCGGCGCAACACCCAGGGTGCGATCCGGATTCGCGACATTGCCTACGAAGAAAATCTGCCGGAAAAGTTTCTCGAGCTGATTCTTCTGGAACTGAAGAACGCGCGCATCGTGGAGAGCGTGCGCGGCGCCAAAGGCGGATACCAGTTGCGCCGCTCGCCATCCGAGATCCGTTTAAGCGAAATCATCCGTCTGATTGACGGGCCGCTCGCTCCATTTGGGGATGCGGATCAGTTGCGCACCCTGATCGATCGCGATTCCCACCATCGCGCACTGTACAGAGTGTTTCTGGAAGTACGGGATGCGGCCGCCGGGATTCTGGAGAATACCACGCTCGCCGATCTGATCAGTCGCGGGCCTGCTGGCTCCCGTCCGAAGCTCATTAACAGGAAGACCAACCGGAAGAAAGCCGAGCCCATTGTGTTGCCAATGTTGGCTCAAGGCGAGGGCCATGACTAAGCGAGATTTCTTTGTTTCCGCGTTATTTGTTTTTTTACTAGGTGCGCTGGCTGGCGCGCAAAGTTCTATTCGGGTGGGCGCATTTCCCAATATCACGCATCCGCAGGCGATGGTCGGCAAGAACAACGGGTGGTTCGAGAAAGCGATGGGGCCCCAAGTCAAGATCGATTGGAAGAGTTTTAACGCCGGGCCTTCGGCAATTGAAGCCCTATTTGCCGGGGCGATTGACATGACCTACATCGGTCCGAACCCGGCGATCTCCGGCTACGTTCGCTCCAACGGAGAAGCGCTGCGGATTGTTGCGGGTGCGACCAGTGGGGGAGCTGCGCTGGTGGTGCGCAGCGATTCCGGCATTCAGAAGCCGGAAGACTTCCATGGTAAGAAGGTCGGCTCACCGCAAATGGGCAATACGCAGGACGTCGCGCTGCGCGCATGGTTGAAAGCGCACGGCATGAAGACGACCGACAAGGGCGGGGACGTGCAGGTCATTCCGCTGGCGAATCCTGACCAGCTGACGCTATTCCTCAAGAAGGAGTTGGATGGCGCGTGGGCGCCCGAGCCCTGGGCAACGCGGTTGATCAAGGAAGGGAACGGCCGCTTGTTTCTTGACGAACGGACGCTCTGGCCGAATGGTCAGTTTATTACCGCTCATCTGATCGTGCGCACGCAGTTTCTGAAGGAACATCCCGATCTGGTGAAGAACTGGATCCGCGCCCACGTGGAATTGACGGACTGGATCAACGGCCACTTGCCCGAGGCAAAAAAACTTCTCAACCAGCAGATCGCAAAAGAGACCGGAAAGGCGCTGCCGGACTCCGTGCTGGATGAAGCTTTCGGCCGCTTGCAGGCGACTTATGACCCTTTGCGCGGGTCGCTGATGAATGCCGCCAAGTCCGCATTTGACGCCGGTTTTCTTGGGCGCGAGATGCCGGATCTATCGAGTCTGTACGATCTTTCGCTCCTCAACCAGGTGTTGGCGGAAAAAGGGAAGAAGGCAATCCAATGAAGGCGATCCAATGAGCACGAGACCTCAAAATGCGTATCCCTCGCCAGTCCCGGTTGGCCCTCGTAGCGGAGTGCGTGCGAGTGTGCTTCACGGAAAACCGGTTTCCTCGGTAGCCACGTTTCCGGGGCACCCGGTCGCCGAGATGGTTGTCCCGAAAGTCGCGCTGGATGAAATCTCGCTCAGCTACAAGACGACTTCAGGGGAGCGTTTGCTGGCGCTCGACAAAATCAATCTTGAGGTGAAGCCGGGAGAGTTTCTTTGCATCGTCGGTCCCTCGGGATGTGGAAAGTCCACGCTGTTGCACCTGATCGCCGGGCTGCATCCGCAGACCTTGGGGAAGGTTCTGGTGGATGGCACGCCGGTGAATGGGCCGGGAACTGATCGCATCCTGATCTTCCAGGAACTCGGCCTGTTTCCCTGGCTGACAGTCGGCGGGAACGTCGAGTTCGGCATGAAGATGAAGAACGTCAGCAAAGCCGAGCGTGAGGAAAAGGTGCAGTATTACTTGCGCCTCGTCCATCTTTCGAAGTTCAGAGAGAGCTACATCCATCAGCTCTCGGGTGGCATGCGGCAACGAGTCGCATTGGCGCGAGCGCTGGCGACCGAGCCCGACGTCCTGCTGATGGACGAGCCATTCGCCGCGCTGGACGCCCAGACTCGCGATCTTCTGCACGACGAGTTAGAGCGCATCTGGGCCGAAACCGGCCGCACCATCATTTTCGTTACGCATAATGTGCGCGAAGCGGTAAGGCTGGGCGATCGCGTGGCGTTGCTGACGTTCCGTCCGGGACGAGTGAAGCAGGAATTTTCGGTGAACCTGCCGCGGCCGCGCCACATGGAACAACCCGACGTCGCGCGTACGGCGGGGGAGATTCTGAATTGCCTGCGCGACGAAATCAACAAGTCCCTGGAAGCGGAGTACGCCGATGAAAAAGCTCGCTAAGCAGGTAATCTTCTATTCCGTTCTTCTAGGCATCTGGGCCCTGGTAGCGAAACTGCGTGTGTGGCCGCCCTATCTTTTTCCTCCGCCGTGGGGAGTGGGACGCGCTTTGTGGGACGGCTTTGCCGACCACAGCTTCTGGATTGGCATCGCCGTCACCATGAAGCGCATGCTTATCGGCTACAGCCTGTCGGTTGTACTCGGGATGATCCTCGGCTTAGCCGTGTCGAGCAACAAATTTCTGGAGGAAACTCTGGGCGGATTGCTGGTAAGTTTGCAGTCGCTGCCGAGCATCTGCTGGATTCCGCTGGCCGTTCTCTGGTTCGGACTGACGGAAAAAGCCATCCTCTTTGTCGTACTGATGGGTTCGCTGCTCTCGGTGACCATCGCGATGGAAGATGGCCGCAAGCAGATGCCAAAAATCTACGGCATGGCGGGGCGCAATCTGGGAGCGAGCGGTTTCCGCCTCTTCTGGTCCGTTCTCTTACCGGCGAGCTTGCCGTTCATCGTGAATGGAATGAAGCAAGGGTGGGCGTTTGCGTGGCGCTCGCTGATTCAGGCCGAGATGATTTTTCTCAGTCTCGGGCTGGGCCAGTTGCTGATGATGGGTCGCGACCTGAGCGATATGAACCAGGTCATGGCGGTGATGATCCTGATCATCATCCTCGGCTACGCGGTGGACGGCCTGATCTTCCGCACCATGGAACGGCGTCTGCAAGAGAAGTATGGACTGACGCCAGCGTAGAACGGCAGGTGTCAGGTGGCAGGTTTCAGGTCTCAGGAAGAGCCTGCCGTTTCTCTTGGTGCAGGTGGTCTACCGACCGCAGGGGTTTCCTGACACCTGAAACCTGCCACCTGACACCTGTCACCTGTCACCTGCTGTACCATTCCCTGTGCTCGTGTTCTGGATTCTTTTCAACCTGTTTGTGGTGGCGATGCTGGTGCTCGACCTGGGGGTGCTGAATCGCCGGTCCCACCGCGTCGGGTTTCGCGAAGCGCTGGCATGGTCGGGAGTCTGGATCTTGCTGGCGGCCGCGTTCGCGGTGCTGGAGCTCTTCTGGCATGGGCGGGCTCAGGCGCTGCAGTTCGTGACCGGCTACGTAATCGAACTGTCGCTCAGCGTCGACAACCTGTTCGTGTTTCTGGTCATCTTCCGCTATTTCAAAGTGCCCGACGAGCACCAGCACAAGGTGCTGTTCTGGGGAATTCTCGGGGCGCTCCTCATGCGGGGTGTCTTCATCGTTGCGGGCGTTGGCCTGATCCACCGCTTCAGTTGGATCACCTACGCATTCGGCGCTTTGCTCGTCTATTCGGGACTTAAGCTGCTACGGCAAGGCGAAACGGAAATTCATCCCGAGAAAAATCCTGTTCTGCGACTATTCCGGCGAGTTCTCCCGGTCACCAAAGAATATGTGGGCGGGCAGTTCTTTACGCGCCGCGACGGGCTTTACGCGACTCCGCTGCTCGTCGTGCTGCTGGTGGTCGAGACCGGCGACGTTCTTTTTGCCGTGGATTCGATCCCGGCGGTGCTCGCCATCACGCTGAACGCTTTTATTGTCTATACGTCGAATGTGTTTGCCATCCTCGGTCTGCGCTCGATGTACTTCGCGCTGGCGGGAATGATGGATCTGTTTCACTACCTTCATTACGGACTGTCGGTGGTGCTAATTTTTATCGGGCTCAAAATGCTGGGGTCGCACTACGTAAACATTCCAACCGGATGGGCACTGACGATCGTGCTTATCGTTTTGGGAGCCTCCATCCTCGCTTCGCTGCTGAATCCACAGGAAAAAACGTCGGAGTAACATTAACGCCGATCGCTCGTGTGAAGGTTGAAACCGCAAGATCCTCACCACAGAGAACACAGAGGCCACCGGGGAACCCGGCGTGCCCATACGCTATGATGACTATTCATGATCAGCGTTCCAGTTGCCACGCCGTCGCGTTCCTACGAAGTGCTCATCGGAAGCGGCCTTCTTGCCCGTGCCGGAGAATGCCTCGCCAAGACGCTTGAGGGGCGACGCGCCTTTGTTGTTACCTCCCCGCCCGTGCGTCGACTTTGGGCAAAAGTACTGCTGAAATCGCTGTCTGCCTCGGGAGTCGAAGCCGGCGTTCTAGAAATGCCCGACGGCGAGCGCTCGAAACGTCTGGCAACACTGGAGAAGCTGGCCGAGAAACTCGTAAAGCACGGTGCGGATCGCGGGATCACGCTGATTGCACTCGGCGGCGGCGTAGTCGGCGACGTGACGGGGTTTCTCGCCTCGATCTATATGCGAGGCGTGGATGTAATCCAGGTGCCGACGACCGTCCAGGCGCAGGTGGATGCGGCGATTGGCGGGAAAACGGGCGTCAACCTCGTGTCGGGCAAGAATCTGCTTGGCACCTTCCACCAGCCGCGCGCCGTCCTGATCGACCCCGCCGTTCTGGAGACGCTACCTTCGCGCGAATATCGCGCCGGGCTATACGAGTCGCTGAAGTGCGGCGTCATCGGAGATCCGGGACTGTTCAAGCTCTTTGAAGACCGCCGCCGTGAGATTCTGGATCGCGACCGGGTAGTGGTTGAGAAAGTGATTGCCGATTCCGTGCGCCTGAAGGCGTCGGTTGTGAGTGCCGACGAACGCGAAGGCATGTTGCGGCAGGTGCTCAACTTCGGCCACACGATAGGACACGCGCTAGAGGCCGAGACCCGCTA
>Ga0209647_1000141_pt1 | contig 63142 bp, 58 predicted proteins | sample GraSoi_2013_60cm_FD_185827 | JGI IMG/M metagenome (GOLD analysis project Ga0209647, IMG submission 185827) | Grasslands soil microbial communities from the Angelo Coastal Reserve, California, USA - Sample 9_17_2013_60cm (SPAdes) (version 2) | ecosystem: Environmental > Terrestrial > Soil >...
CAACTCAAAGCGGCCAAGGCGCCGCTGGAGCGCACCAGTGAAAGCCCCTTTCTCATGTCCAAATAATTCCGAGGCGATCAATGAGTATGGAATAGCGGCACATCTCACTTTCACAAAGGCTCGCCCGAAGCGCTGCGACCGTTGGTGAATGGCACGCGCTATCAGTTCCTTGCCCGTTCCGGTCTCGCCAGTAATCAGAACAGTGGAATCTGTCGGGGCGACCTTGGCCACGCGAGCAAGGACCAACGACTCGACAAATTCAACGCTGCCCGATGCCCCAACTTGCAGGCAAAATGGTAAGCCTGGGCGAAAAGGGAATAGCAGACCGACAGCTCCTCTGGATCCTTTGGTGTATACACCAGCACCGCGCCCGCCGGCGTGGACTCAATGTGAGGCCAGCTCAGCACGTCGTCGAGTAGCTGCTTCAGATATTTCGGATCACCATGCCCGTTACATTGAATATGCAACGGCCCAATCATTGTCTTTGGTCTCGACCCCTTTCTGACTGGCGTAGCGTTGGAGGTAAACGGCCCGGTCGTCATATTTTCGGTTGTGTATGGGATAGCCATTTTCGTATAAATCTTAATTTCGGTCTCCGATATTTAACATCGAAGTCTTTTCCGCCGTGCGCGTATGATACGGAGGCTCTAACCTTAGAGAAGTGAAAGTTATTCAAAGGCTGGTTGACACCGATTCAGACTGCATCGACCAGTAGGCGTCGGCTGCCCGCGAAGTACTTAGCTCCACGGTGTTGCCGAGAAGACCGCGAGCAATGGGACGTAATCGGGCTATGTTCTATTTATTTTCGGGAGCGCCGTCTTATTCACGATCTTGTATCATCCTACTAGTGGTCGAGAAAGCGCTCGCGCAGGAAGCGCCCTGTCCTTATTTATCTGCTCTGAACACGAGGATTCGCAGACGATGAAGTACGACTCGAGGAACTCTAAAGAAACCACCAACTCGTCAGCAAAGATTACCCAAATTCGAAGAACCGACCTTAATTTATTTTGGGTATTTGACGCGATCATGCACCATCGGAGCGTGACGAAAGCTGCCCAGGGGCTTTCGATAACTCCCTCGGCGGTTAGTCACGCCCTGAGCCGGCTACGGCAGATGGTCGGTGACGAGCTGTTTGTTCCCAGCGGTTTGGGTATGCAGCCTCAGGTGCGAACCTAAACAATTAGAGCCCTTTAATAAAGCGTTCTGACCGTCGGCCATGGCTTAGAGGTGACCCGGATATCATGCGCCCCGAGTGACCCGCCCGAGCCGCCCCGCTATTCCTTCTGCGCTCGGTGCGACGTCCAGCGAGCAGCGTAGGAGATAAGCTCGGCGCTAGTTTTGATGTCCAGCTTCGTTTTAATGTTGGCCCGATGCGCATCCACGGTCTTAGCGCTTAAATGCAGTTTCTTGGCTATTCGCTGAGAAGATAGACCCTCACCTAACGACTCGAAGACTTCGAATTCCCGATCGCTCAGTTTTTCGATTGAGGAACGATCGAGCCTACTCTCTCCGCCTGAAAAGATCTCGAGTATATGAGCGGACATGCTCTCGCTGACGTAAATTTTTCCGCGCAGAACATGACGGATAGCTTCCATCAGTTTTTCACCGCCCTCATGTTTTGTGATGTAACCTCGAGCACCGGCGCGAAGCACACGATCGGCATACAATGATTCGTCGTGCATCGAAATCACCAGCATGAGAAGCTCGGGGCGCATTGCTTTGACGTCCTTGATCAGCTCTAGACCGCTCTTTCCGGGAAGTGTGATATCGATCAGCAAAAGATCGGGCCGGCTCGAATCGAGAATATCAAGTGCTTGAGCGGCGCTCTCCGCCTCGCCGCACACAATCAGATCGGGTTGATGGTTGATCACGTGGACCAGCCCTGCCCGAGTCATTGGATGATCATCAACGATCAGTACCCGGATCTTCTTCAAACCTGGTTTGTCTGCTCTCATTGGCCTGCTTTCAATCTACAAGCGACGGTCGTGCCTTTGCCAATGGTTGAGTCGACTCGGAGCATCGCACCAATCATGTCGGCGCGGTATTCCATGATTCGTAAGCCCATGCCTTCCCTCACACTACTCCCCTTCTCAAACCCGTGGCCATTGTCTTTGACCGTCAACGTTAGTTCGCCATCCGACTGTTTCAGACTCAGGACAATCGATTTCGCTTGAGCATGTTTGATCGCGTTACCAATCGCTTCTTGGGCGATCCGATAAAGATGCGTAGCAACCGTTGGATTCTCGACCAGTACCGGCCTTGGGCACTCAAATGAGCAAGACAGGCAGAACAGTTTAGCGGCATTCGCAGTCAAAGCATCTAGCGCCGCCATCAAACCATTGGCTTCTATCTGGACCGGTGATAGACCGCGGGCGAGTGAACGCGCCTGGCGAGTGACATCGCGAATAGATTCGCCGACCTTCGCCGCCTCGGCTTGAGCGGCCGGAGCGTCTTGCAGCTGCAGGACAAGTACCGAATTGCGAAATTCGATTCCGACAAGCTGTTGGCATAAGCCGTCGTGCAAATCTTGACCAATGTGCCGTTGCTCTCGGCTACTAATATTAAGCAACTCTTCTTCTAGTCCTCTTCGCTCGATCGCTGTAGCCAAGACGTTGGCGACTGACTGAAGAAAATGGACATCATCAGCGGTGAATTTTCGCTGTTGAGCGGTGTGCGCTCCCAAAACGCCGTAAGGTTTGCCACGGCCGTGAATAATCACGCTGATCCCGCTCCGGATCCCGTGTTCAATGAAAAGCGCTGGCGCGCGGAAGCGAGTCTCGGTTTTAAAATCGTCGACGATTACTGGCGAGCTTGACAATAGGGTGAAGCCTCCATGCGATGCCCTTCCAGCGGGTAAGGTCGCATGTCCCGCGTATCCTTCCTTCCAGCCGGCGCCGGCACGCAATAGAAGGACGTCCCCGTTTGCGAGCAATTCCAAGACCTCGCAGAATTCAACTCCTAGGGTCCGTGACACTAAAGAAACTGCATCGCCCAAAAGTGAAGCAAGATCACGACCCTCCAGTGCTCGCTGGCTCAGTTCTGCGATAGCGGTATGCTGACGAGCACGCGCCTCCAGTGCAGCGACCGCGCTGGTATTTGCCTGCCTCAGCTCGGCAGTTCGTTCCTGGACGCGCACCTCCAGTTCTTCCCGCGACTTCCGCAGACTCTCTTCGATGCGTTTATGTTCGGTGACATCGCGCACCGTAGCAATCGCGCTTCGGCCTTCCGATGTCACGATCGGGCTGAGCATAATATCTACCGGAAACTCCGAGCCATCCTTACGTTGCGCGTACAATTCTGACCCCGCCCCCATTTCCCGTAGCCGGGGTTCGGCCATGTATCGTTTTTGATGACCCACATGACGTTTCCTGAACCGCGGGGGCATTACCATCTCGATTCGCTTACCCAAAAATTCTTTGGTCGTATAACCAAACATCGCCCGCGCCTGATCGTTGACCCTTACAATACACCCACCCTCATCGACAACGATGATGGCATCAGGAGCAAACTGGAAAAGGACGGCCAATGTTTCATTCAGTTTCCGCTGTCTTTCCTCGGCCCGCTTATCCTTTCCGATGAGAGAGGTGGATTTCTGAGGCCGAGAAGCACCAACAAGTTTCTTACGCGAATTTCTACCCACTGGGACAGCAACTCCCGCGTTGTTTGGGGGAGTTTTTTGTCGCCTCATCATAGGTAACGAATCATATCAAGCGCACTCGATCAGGACAATTGATGTTTACGATCAAACAACGGACGCGAAGATCGACGGGGTAGTCTGTCTCAGAGTGTGAGCATGAACAACAGAGAGGGGTCGGGATACCTTAGTCAACGCGAGGTCGTCGAGTAGGAGAGCGTAATGTTTGGGTGGATGGATTATCTGGCTCCTGGGATGGTTGCCCACTCGGTTCTTGCGCTGAGCGTCGTCGCAGCCCTTGGTCTGGTGATTGGAAGTCTCGGATTTCGAGGCGTTCGATTGGGAGCAGCCGGCGTGCTGTTTGCCGGACTCTTGCTTGGGCAGACCGGCCTGCATATCGACCAAAATATCCTGGAGTTCGTTCGCGACTTTGGTCTCATCCTGTTCGTCTACACCGTTGGCCTCCAAGTCGGGCCAAGTTTCTTCTCTTCCTTAAAGCGCCGGGGTCTCCAGCTCAATCTGCTTGCTTCCACAATAGTTCTGCTTGGCGGTCTGATGGTGGTGGCTTTCCGGTTTCTCTTTCGCTTTTCTTTACCAACCGCTGCCGGCCTCTTCTCCGGCGCTACCACCAACACGCCGAGCTTGGCTGCCGGACAGGCGGCGCTGCTGAATCTCAAAGGGCTGCCTCCTGGTAGCAGCGATCTGCTCGGAATGGCTTACGCCGTAGCCTATCCCTTCGGAGTCATCGGCATCATACTAACCATGCTGTTGATTCGGAAGACATTCCGAGTCGACCCAAAAAGGGCAACAGCTGAGCTGGGCTCAGCCGCTGAAATCGATTCGCAAATTCCAGATTACATTGACCTGGAAGTGACTAACCCGAATTGCGACGGCATCGCTCTCCGGAACCTGCCTTTTATGGCGGAGTCCGGGATCGTTTTTTCGCGATTGCTCCGCAATGGAACAGTTATTGTTCCGGAAGATGATTCGGTCATCCACGTTGGTGACTCGCTCCGTCTGGTCGGCCTCAAAGCGAAGCTTTCTGCGTTCGAAACCGTCATTGGCAAGAAGAGCCGCGTCAATCTCAAGGATGTTCCCAATGAACTCACAATGGAGCATTTGCATGTGACCAAGCGAGACGTTTTGGGAAAGAGCTTGGGTGAACTTAATTTTGAGCATTATTACGGAACCGTTGGGACACGAATCAACCGGGCCGGAATTGAGTTTGCCGCCAATGACTCTGTTCATTTGCAGTTCGGAGATTCGCTTACAGTGGTTGGACCGAAAGATGGAGTCGCCAAGGTTGCTGAATTAGTTGGCAACAAAGCCGATGCCCTGAATCATCCACACGTGCTCCCCGTGTTTGTCGGGATCATGCTTGGAGTTCTGCTCGGCAGCTTACCAATCGCGCTACCGTGGATGCCCGCACCGGTCAGGTTAGGACTAGCTGGGGGTCCCCTGTTGGTCGCACTTTGTCTTAGCCAAATCGGAAGAGCGGGGCCCTTGATCTGGTATCTCACTCCCGGCGCCAACCTTGTGCTACGAGAGATAGGAATTGTGCTGTTTCTTGCGTGCGTTGGTTTAAAGTCTGGAGGCCACTTCCTGGAAATGCTCTTTTCCGAGAGCGGATTAGCTTGGCTTGGGGCAGGCGCACTTCTGACGCTAGTTCCTCTCTTGCTGGTCGGATTTTTGGCTCGAGCTTTTCTCAAAATCGACTATCCAACCCTGTGTGGTGTTTTGGCTGGGAGCATGACCGATCCACCAGCCTTAGCCTTTGCAGGTAGTATCACCAAGTCGGACAGACCGCTTCTCGCTTATGCTGCGGTCTATCCGCTGGTAATGATTCTCAGAGTGTTCCTGGTGCAGATCTTGGTCCTAACGTTGCCAATTTAGCTGGCTGTTCTACGCTAGCCCCGGATATTGCGTGCGCCGTGAAGAAGGGCGCACGGAAAAAGCCGGCTAAACCCTCATGGTAGCCGGAAGGACGCGTCTTCCAAAACACACCTACAGTATCCATGGATGCGTGATCTATCGGGTTAAGGCGCTGAGTCCGTAGCGCTTGATCTTGTATTGCAGTGCTCGGCGGCTGATTCCTAATTTTTTGGCCGCCTCAGTCCGGTTCGGTGTGACATTTAGGAGCGTCTGGCGGATCAATTCCGCTTCTACTTGAGCTAATGACATGCCAGGTCGAACTGAGAACGTGCGCTCGGGCCTCACAGAGCGGATGAGTGCCAATGGCAAATCTTCCGCAGTAATCGTCGGTCGCGGAATAGTCACAACGAGCCGTTCGACCACATTGCGGAGCTGGCGGACGTTTCCTGGCCACGGTAGAGTTTGGAAGATGTTGACGACTTCCGTTGCGAAGTGCTTCTTTCGCCGCCGATGCTTGGCGCAATAGTGCTCGGTGAAAGATTTGACTAAGTGAGGGATATCTTCCGCTCGCTCGCGTAAAGGGGGGACATGGATCGTCACCACATTGAGTCGGTACAAGAGGTCTTCTCTAAACCGACCGTTCATGCTTTCTGTTTCGAGCGACTTGTTGGTTGCCGCGATGACACGGGCATCAGCTCGTTGGACCTTTTGACTTCCTAAAGGACGAAAAATACCATCCTCCAACACGCGAAGCAGATCGGCTTGCCCTTTGGGAGGTAGATCCGTGATTTCGTCGAGGAACAAAGTTCCCTCGTGGGCGAGCTGAAAACGGCCTTTTCGATCGCCGATAGCACCAGTGAAGGCTCCACGGACGTGTCCAAAAAGCTCTGATTCCAACAAATTGTCATGCAGCGCCGCACAGTTAACGGCTATGAAAGGGCGCGCACTTCGGCGGCTTCTTTCGTGTACGGCGCGAGCGACAATTTCCTTGCCCGCACCGCTTTCTCCCTCAATCAAAACAGTTACATCTGTTGTAGCGATCTGCCGGATGAGTTGATCGATCTCTGACATGACGCTGCTGCTTCCGGCGAAAATGTCGGGGTCGGAGCGTCTCCGCAGACGCATTTTAATCTGTTGGTCCTCCGCGATCAAAGCTTGGAAATCTAACGCTTTCCGGACCGATTCGATGAGTTGGGCTGGGTTGATAGGTTTCGACAAATAGTCGTATGCGCCTTTGCGGATGGCGTCCACAGCGACTTGAATCGACCCCTTTTCGCTGATGAAGATGAATTGGGTATCGGGCGTAATCGCCCGAATGCGATCCATGAGGGCTATTGCATCCACCGCGTCGGGATCAAAAGCCTTCACCACCACATTAAAGAGCTTCTCCTCAGCGAGAGCTACCGCCTCGGACTGATGGGTGGTAACAAACACTTGGTATCCGATAGACTTGAGAATTTGCCCGATGGAGTGAGCCGACTTTGGATTTCTATCGAGAACCAGAATATGAATTTTCGCGGGATCCACACCGCAAGTTGTGTGCACAGCGATTGGTAAACAAGCGCAACTTTTGCGCATATCGCTTCTATCGACAAAGACCACGATCGTCCCGAGCTTCTGCTTAATAATGTAACCTGCTATAAATAAGTCACTTGCAAAAGCATCCTGGTTCGTGGCGCGATTGTTGCGCTTAGTCAGATTCATGAATCAGGCGGCGGACATACTTAAGAGGCTACGTAAGCTGGCCCAGTTCGACCCAGAATTGAGGAAACTGTCTAATGAAACAGAGGAATACAAAGAGATGCGGGATAAAATCGAATCTCTAAGAGCACCTTTACCCACTTCAATTCTGAGCCATTACGATGCGCGCAAGGCGCGCGGCAAATTGGCCATCGCGCCAGTGCACCGGGGAGTTTGCGGAGCCTGTCACCTATCAATCCCGAGTGGCCGGCTAAGCGATCTACGTCGAAAACCTGGGGAGCTCAATGTCTGTGATAATTGCGGAGTATTTATCTATTTGGTCGAGGATGAATCAGCACCAGCAAGTTTTTCCGCTTCGGACCGAGTTCCAGTCCCGAAACCTCTCAAACCAAAGCGAGCCTATGCTAAGCGCTCGTAGAGATTTTGGGCTTCTGCTGGCACCACCGAATGATGCAGTACCGATGACATCGCCGTTTAGATACCGATGAATTTGCGCCTTTCCAGAGCCGTAACGGTACGCCTCGCCCAAGGAGAGCCGGTGATCCCGGATGTCGCCGCGGCGATTTTGCCTGAGAGATTTCGGGGTAAGCCGAGGATTGACTCTTCGCGTTGCCCGGAGGGTTGTTCGAAGTGCGTTGATGCGTGCCCAACCGGCGCCATTTCTTTAAACCCGCTCAGCATCGATCTTGGAGCGTGTGTATTTTGTCCCCTGTGCATCGAGGCCTGTCCAGAGGGCGCTATTACTTACACGAACGATTACAAAATGGCGGCCACCTCACGCGAAGGATTGCTGCTGCGCGAAGGCGGCGACATTTCACCGGAAGGCTGTACGCAGGAAATTCATCGGCTTTTCGGGCGGTCACTCAAGCTGCGCTCAGTGTCGGCAGGCGGGTGTAATGGTTGTGAGTTGGAACTCAACGCACTTGGCAATGTAAACTTCGACATGGGGCGTTTCGGCATCGAGTTTGTCGCCTCGCCGCGACACGCGGATGGCGTTGTCATCTCCGGTACGACCACACGCGCGATGGCGAACGCGCTGGAAGTGACCTACCAAGCCGTGCCGGGACCGAAACTGCTGATTCTCTTCGGCGCCTGCGCAATCAGCGGAGGCATCTTTCAAGGATCCAAGGAACTCGCGCACGAGTTCTTCGAGAGACACAGGATCGATCTTTACATTCCCGGCTGTCCGCCGCACCCGCTGACCTTTATCCACGGCCTCCTGGAATATTTACGCAAACTCCCCTTTCGCCAGTCGAGCAGTTCTTGACGAGCACAATGGAACTGAACTCAAACGAAGTCGCGGCACTGTTGGGCGTGGCTGAGTCCAAGGTGCGTGAATGGGCGTACTCGGGCAAGCTGCCTATTGTTGACGTGCAGGGCGGCCTGCGATTCAACCGTCAAGCTATCCTGGAATGGGCTCTAACACACGGGCATCCGCTGAACTTTGGCATGGCATCAACTGAGCCTCCGGGTCTACCGCCGCTCACCGAACTATTCGAACCAGAACGGTTTCACTACGACCTACCGGGGCGCACCTTTGCCGAGGTGCTGCGCGCGGCGCTGGATGTTTTCGTATTGCCTTCGGAAGATAGGGAGCTCATTTACGATCTGCTCGTCAGTCGTGAGAAGCTCATGACCACGGCCGTCGGTGACGGTCTGGCGATTCCGCACCTGCGCGTACCGGTGGTTATCAACGTACCGAGGCCAGTGCTTAGCATCTTCTTCACAGCTGAACCGATTGACATGAAGGCACTCGATGGCATGCCGGTGCACACGCTGTTTCTACTGCTCAGTCTCGCGCCCAAGCAGCACCTGGAGCTGCTCGCGCGGTTGTCATTTTTGTTTCGCCAGCCCGAGTTCGTCACGCTGTTGCGAGAGCGAGCGAAACCAGAAACGATCCTCGAGTGGGTTCAGCACGCCGCACCTAAAAGCCGCAACTCCAACGAGAAACCGCGTTGATGATTGCGCTGTTTATCATCGGCTTGGCGTTACACGGCTTGAATCTTATTCTGCCCGCGCTGCTGCGTGACAGTCGCCACCTTAACATCGCGTGCAACCTGCTCAACGCGGGTGCGCTCTTATGCGGTCTCATCTTTTCCTTGAGCGCGCTGCTGGTATATCAACACATAGAATACCGCTTTGAAGTTCCTTCCATGGGGCCCGTGGTGATCGGCTTCGACGGGTTGTCTCTTTTCTTTTTGCTCACGTTCCAACTCCTCTCGCTCGCGGCGAGTCTCTATGCCATTGGCTACCTCCCTCATTACATCGAGCGCGGCCTTTCCGTTCGCGGGCACCTGTGGTTTTTCACGCTACTGATCGTCTCGCTGCAACTTGTAGCCGTCGTCCAAAATGCGCTCGTCTTTCTTGTCGTATGGGAATTCATGGCGCTTGGCGCATACTTTTCGATCGTTTTCGAGAGGGACAAAGAGGAAGTCCGCCGCGGTGGATTCTGGTATCTGGTGGCCACGCACGCTTGTGTGCTTCTGCTCTATGTCTGTTTCCTCGTGTTGCACGAGGTCACAGGCAGTTGGAACTTCGACGACTTCGCACGCCATGCGGCCTACGACCCAAAAACACTAGCGCTCGTTTTGCTTACCGGGTTTGCTGGTTTCGGCATCAAGGCCGGTTTCATGCCGTTCCACGTCTGGCTGCCAAATGCCCACCCCGCTGCGCCCGCGCACATTTCGGGCTTGCTGTCAGCGATCAACATCAAGGCCGGCATCTACGGCATCGCGCGACTGATGATGATCTTGCCGGCGCAGGAGGCCGCTTACGGTTGGGGACTGCTGGCCGTGTCGCTCATTTCGGCCGTGCTCGGCGTTTGGTACGCGCTTGCCCAGCACGACATCAAGAAGCTGCTCGCCTATCACTCGGTGGAAAATATCGGCATCATCGGACTCGGCCTGTCCGTAGCCTGGCTGGGTCGATGCTACGCGCGGCCCGAGCTGGTCGCGCTTGGATTTGCCGGCGCGCTGTTACACACGCTCAACCACGCCATCTTCAAGGGGCTACTTTTCTTTGGTGCGGGCAATGTCTATCTGCACGCCCACGGCGGAAACATTGAGAAAATGGGCGGATTCGCCCGCGTGATTCCGCTGACCGCTGTCGGGTTCCTAGTCGGCGCGATTTCGATCTGCGGCTTGCCACCCTTTAACGGTTTTGTGAGCGAGTTCATTATCTATAAGAGTTTTTTCCGCGCTGCGGATCTACTGCACGGGTATGCGCCGCTGCTGCTGCTCTTTGCGGCAGTCGGGCTCGCGTTCATGGGTGGGCTGGCTGTGGCGTGTTTTACGAAGCTCTACGGAATCGTCTTCCTTGGACAAAACCGCGCTGGTGTCGCCGCCCGCCGGCAAGGTGAACCTGGCTCTTCCTCAATTGTGCTGCTTGGCTTGGCGAGCTTATGCGCGATTATCGGTATTTTTCCTGACACGAGCTTGCGCCTGGTTGGGCCTGCACTCGGCGAATTCGCCGGCGCTGATCAAACACCCACCGAGTGGGCGTCACCGATCGGCCAATTACAAATTGTGTTCTTGTTGTTCCTAGCGCTTATCGCCGTGATCTACGCCGTCAAAGTTTGGCTGCAAGGCAGAACTGGTATGCGCTTGGCCGAGACGTGGGGTTGTGGCTACACAGCGGCAACTCCACGCATGCAATACACTGCTTCGGGCTTCGCAGCGGAACTGGTGCAACTTGGTCGTCCAATGCTCGCTTTCGCTGTGCAGTGGACACCGCTGCAGAGCGTTCTGCCCGTTGGACGCGCGTTCCATTCGCACTGCCTCGACCGGATGGAAAACGGCTGGCTACTCTTGAATCGCGGGATCGGTCGTTTGCTCGGGGCGCTGCGTTGGATTCAAAGCGGTGATATTCGCCACTACGTTGTCTATGTCTTCGCTGCCGTCGTCTTCTACCTGCTTTGCGCGCTCGTATGGTGAAACTCTCGTCCGATCCTTTATCTTGGCTCACGTGCGCCCTATTTTTCGCGGGGGCGCCGCTGCTTACCGGCATCATCAACAAGCTCAAAGCGCGGCTATCGGGGCGGTTCGGCCCGACCGTGTGGCAGCCTTACTACGAGCTGCGGCGGCTTGCACGCAAAGAAACCGTTTACAGCACAAGCGCTGGATTCATTTCCCGCGTGGCACCGGTACTGGTTTGGTGCACTGTCGCCTTCGCGGCCCTGCTCCTTCCCTTGGGACGGCCAGCTGCCGTCTCATTTCCAGGTGACATCATCCTTTTCGCCTATCTGCTTGCGCTCGGGCGATTTTTCCAAATACTCGCTGCCCTTGACGTCGCCAGCAGCTTCGAAGGGATGGGCGCAAGCCGAGAAGCGCGCTTCGCAGTATTTGCCGAGCCGATTTTCTTTTTCACCATAGGCAGCCTCGCAATCGTCACGCGGCGTTACTCGTTGGATACGATCTTCGCTGCAATCTCCTGGCATGATCCGCTCTTTTTTGTGTTCGTGTCGGTCGGCGTACTCTCTCTCTTCTTCCTAGTTAGTGCCGAGTGCTCCAGGATGCCGGTCGACGATCCGAACACTCACCTGGAGCTGACGATGATCCATGAAGTAATGATCCTCGACGCCTCCGGCTTTGATTTGGCGCTATACCAACATGCCGCATCGCTCAAGCTGCTGCTCTACAGCACATTGGCAGCGCTCATGTTAAATCCGTTTGGCGTTTTCGGCCCCGCGGTGGGTGCGTTGGTCTTCGTCGCGACGCTTCTGGCATTGGCGGCGGCGTTGGCGGCTATCGAGACGCTAATGGCCCGGTTCCGGTTGGTTCTCGTGCCACAGTTTCTCCTCTTTGGTACCGCGATCGGTATTCTCAACATCGTGATCTTCACCTTTTCGCGCTAGCCATGATCAATGTCTTGACGATTCTCTTTTGTCTCACGCTTATTTACCTCGCCGTTACCACGCGGCTCTCGGCCTACGTGCTGATTCTGGTGCTGCAAGGAGCGCTGGTAGCGGGTGTTCATACGCTGGCATTTTTTAACAACTTTTCGTGGTCGCACCTCATTGTGGCCGCGGGTGTCTTGGTTGTCCGCACACTTCTGATTCCGGCCTACATTGTGAAAATTATCCGCCAACTGGACATGGGTCATGGCGACCGCACACGGCGCTATCATCCTGGATTCCTGGTCCAGATGGCAGGCGTGGTGATTGGAGCATTCGTTATCTCTCATCAACTCTCCCGGTTCACGCCAGTGAACGTGATTCCCTTCGGGGCAGCCGTCGCAGGCATTGCAGCGGGCGGTTTGCTGATCGTGCGCCGCCGGCTACTTCTCGCGCACGTTGTCGGTTTCCTCATCATCGAAAACGGCTTGTTTTTGCTTGGAATCGGCGTCCAGGCCGAAATGCCGTGGACTATCGAATTAGCCGGATTGCTCGACCTCTTCGTGCTCGTTTTCCTTATGGGCATCGCGATCAACCAGCTCAAATCGCATTTTCCCGAGGGTGAGAGCGCGGAACTCACCGGTCTGCAGGAGTGAAGTATGATAACGATTCTTGCGCTCCTATTCCTGCCGCTGGTCGCCACCGCTTTCACCGCGTGGAAACGTTCGGCTCACATTAATCACGGTGTCACTTTGGTGGCTGGCAATGCCCATCTCCTTGCATCACTCCATTGCCTGGTCACACGGCAGAATCCGTTTCCAGGTGACTGGTGGCTGGCCGTTGACCCTTTGGCTGCCTTTTTTCTCACCATCCTGGCGCACACCTTCGTTCTGGTCGTTCTCTACTCGCCAGGTTTCCTGCGACGAATGGAGGGGCCCGAATATGATCGTTCCAAGCGCCTATTCTACCCAGCGCTGAACTTTTACCTCCTGGCGAACACACTTGCCCTGGTTGTCCAACAGTTCGCGTTGCTCTGGGTTGTTCTGGAGCTAGCGACGTTCAGCCTCGCACCGCTGATCTTTTTCTACCGCTCCAAGGAATCGCTTGAAGCCGTCTGGAAATACCTTTTCCTGGTTTCGCTTGGACTCGTTTTCCTGTTTGTTGGCGTCCTGTTTCTCGGCCTCTCGGCGCGCGGGGTCGCTGATTCCGCCGCATTGGTGGTCCCTCGCATGGCGGATGCCGCGCCGCAACTCAACCCACTCTGGCTCAAGGCGGGCTTCATTTTTGCTCTCGTTGGACTAAGCGCCAAGATCGGCTTGGCACCGATGCATCCAGGCGATATTGACGCAACCTCAAACGCCCCGGCACCAGTCGCCGCGCTGATGGCCGGCTCGTTGCGGAGCACCGCGGTGTTGGCGTTGCTGCGGTTCTATCAGGTCGTTTCGCCGACCGAGGTCCGGCCCTTTGCACAAAAGCTCCTGGTTTTTGCGGGCCTGCTTTCGCTCGCTGTCGCTGCCGTCTATATTTGGCGCAACCGCAACTACAAGCGGCTCCTGGCCTATTCGAGCGTCGAGCATCTTGGTATCATTGCACTCGGTGTCGGCATCGGCGGTGTGGCATTGCTCGGCGCGTTGCTGCATCTTTTGTTTAACTCGTTTGGAAAAGCCGCGCTCTTTTTCATGGCCGGCAACATGCACCGCAGCTACGGCTCACGCGAAGTTAATTCGATCACCGATCTAATGCGCCGCCTGCCTTGGAGCGGTTTCGTCTGGGTGCTGGCGTTCTTCTATATCGTCGGCACGCCGCCGTTCGGGATTTTTTTTAGCGAGTTATTCGTGCTTCAAGGGATGATCCGCACCGCAAACTGGCTACCTTTCACGCTCTTCCTCGCACTACTGATGGTCATTTTCATCGGGATGAGCCGGGTCGTGCTGCGCATGTTGCAAACACCAAGCGGGGTCCCGCCCCAGAGTGTGGCAAAGCAAGAGCGCTGGAACCTGTCTCATGCGCTCGGGCTCTATGCGATTGCAGCTTCGGTCCCCCTAGCGATCTTCCAGCCGGCTGCCTTGTTCGATTCGCTGCGCGCAATCCTTGCCACTTTCGGAGTGAAGCTATGAGCTGGCACCAAATGAAAGCGCTTGATCTGGTCCACTTCGAAAGGGAGCACCCCCTGAGCGTCCGGGACTGGCTGGTCGCGACACGTGAATTGCTGAACGGCGGAGCCCGCCCCGTTTCGGTATTCAGCCAGCAGAGGAACGGCGACAACCGCGTCTGGATAGCGGTCGCTCCGGCCTCCGGTGCACACCTTTGCCTGACCAACGCGGTGTTTCCGGCAAAAGAGCGCCGAGCCTATGCCGCCCTCTCATACGATATTTCTTCCATGAACTATTTCGAGTGTGAGCTCTACGAGCAGACTGGCATAGAGCCCGAAAGGCATCCCTGGCTGCGACCGGTTCGCACCGCGTGTACCTGGCGCAGAGACGGTAAGCCTTATTCATTCTACCGTATCGAAAGCGAGGAGGTTCATGAAGTGGGCGTTGGACCAGTGCATGCTGGCGTCATCGAACCCGGGCACTTTCGGTTCCAGTGCCATGGCGAGGAAATCCTTCATCTTGAAATTCAGCTTGGCTACCAGCATCGGGGCATAGAAGAACTTTTACCGAAACAAAAGCGATCACAGCAGCTCGTACTCGTTGAATCGATTGCCGGTGACTCTGTAATTGCTCACACCACAGCGTTTTGCTCCGCCCTCGAGGCGCTGGCCGGCGTTACGCCTTCGTTGCGGGAGCAAGCTGTGCGCGGCGTCGCAGCTGAACTGGAGCGCGTTGCGATGCATCTCGCCACGCTCAGCGGCATCGCGACCGACATCGGATTCGCTCTGCCGGCAGCGGCATTCGGCGGTTTGCGGACTGCGGTGATCAATCTCACTGCCAGTATCTGCGGTAGTCGCTTCGGGCGTGGGTGGATTATCCCTGGTGGCGTTCGTTTCGACCTTGATCTACCATTGATCGAGAAAGCCCGCCGGACCCTCGCTGAGGTGCTCACAAAGTTCTCCGACATCGAAGGGCTGTTCCTTAATTCGTCGTCCGCGCTTGCCCGTATGGAAGAAATCGGCACTGTCACCGTAAAGCAGGCTCGCGCCACCGGTTTGGTCGGACTTGCCGCGCGGGCTTCCGGCATCGCCTGCGATGTGCGAGCGGATTATCCCTATGGCATTTACCGTTACTCCTCCGTCCCCTCGCCGACACTAGATTCAGGCGACGTCTACGCTCGAGCTAAACTCCGTGCCCTTGAAATCCGCAACTCCATCCAGTTCATCTGCGAGCAGCTCGATCATCTTCCCGGCCCGAAACCAAAGAGTTTACTGAAAGAGTTGGTCAAAAACGCGTTCACCATCGCCCTGACCGAAGGTCATCGCGGGGAAATCGCCCATGTCCTTCTCACCGACTCCGATGGTCAACTTGCACAAGTAAAAATTAAAGACCCCTCCTTTCACAACTGGCACGGTCTAGCCCTCGCGGTGCGCCAAAACGGCATCTCGGATTTTCCACTATGCAATAAGAGCTTTGATCTCTCCTATGCTGGCCATGATCTGTGACTCAAAAAGAGAGGTCAGAACTCTCCAAGAACAGACTGCGCCCAACCTTCTGGATCATACTCAGGCGGAGCTTTCAGCCAGGTCTTTAGTGGCTCTACCAATATCTTTTCTGCATCCGCAAAGGGCATGCATTCGAATAGCTGCATCGCTCTCACCATTGGATACTGATTAGCTTCGAAAACTCTTCGGCCGCAACGACCATAACGCGATGCGATTCGACTTAATAAGTCGAGGGCAAGGACCATCAATTCGACAGATTCGAGGCGGGTGTTTTTGAACGTGCACTTGAGATCCGCATTTAACCAAAGCGCATTAACAAAACGATCAACCTGCTTCGATCTGATCCCGAGTTTTGCGATACGATCCCGGCTTTTTGCGGCAGACACGCGCAACAGGCCTAGATCGTGATTTCGGCACGAACCAATTTCATCTACTAAAATCAGCAAAACAGCCAACAGAACATTGACTGAAAGGATACATAAGCTTGTCCGTGCAAGTTCTGTCGGGCCGGACAATGAGAGCGCAGTACAAACTAAAGGCAGGGGTATGGACCAATACGCCGAGACCGCCCCGGGCCCCTGCCAAAGCAGTTGCCAAACTTGGTGGCGAAGCCACGTGTCTGGGTTGAGCATCGTCCAACTCCGGCTTGTCTTTGCCGTTCTATAAACATACCAAACAGTAAACTTTTTGCCAGGCAAGACCGCAAACCAAATAGGGGTTCAAATTAGCCGTTAGCCAAGAATCACCAGTCACGTTGCAGCTCCAAAACCCGCCAGATCCAAACCAATCGCTTCGATGAAAGCTGTCAATCGGTCACACCTGCATGGCCCAATGGGATCCGACGTCGTCCTCATGGGCAAGGTAAATCACGGCATCATCGGACTGATGTCGGACAAGCTAGTCGCCGCTACCGAAGATACGCCAATCACTCCCGGCGTTCCTTTGCTCACCAAAATTCGACTACCTTTGGACAACCACTGAGAAGCGACACTTGCCGATCGTCCGTACGGTCCGGTAAAATGAGCGCAGTGGTAACGCAAACAACGGGCTCTCTCCTGACAACTCTGGACAGTCGCAGACCGATTCTGCAGCGAATTTTAAGTCCGAAAGTTGTCGCATTGGTCGGCGCAACCGAGGGTCCCAATAGCGTCGGTCGCACGCTAATGGAGAACCTCCTCTCATTCGGCGAGAATCTTTATCCGATTAACCCGAAGCGACCCACTGTGCTCGGCGTAAAAGCATTCCCCAAGATTGCCGATGTGCCAGCCCCAATTGATCTGGCGGTCATTGCCACGCCGGCGTTTACCGTACCGGAAGTGATTAGCCAATGCGAAAAAGCGGCAGTGCCGGGTGCGGTGATCATCTCGGCCGGCTTTAAGGAATGCGGGGCCGCTGGAATTAAGCTCGAAGAAGAGATACTCGCGCGCAAAGGTCCGATGCGGGTGATTGGACCGAATTGCCTGGGAGTCATGATCCCTGAGCTCGGGTTGAATGCGACCTTTGCGAAGAGGATGGCCCTGCCCGGCAACGTAGCATTCATTAGCCAAAGCGGTGCGCTCTGCACATCGGTATTGGACTGGAGTCTTCGGGAGCAGGTTGGGTTCAGCGCCTTTCTCTCCATCGGTTCGATGCTGGATGTTGGTTGGGGCGACCTCATTGATTATCTGGCCGATGATTTTCATACCAAGAGCATTTTGATTTACATGGAATCGATCGGCGATGCCCGATCGTTTCTTTCCGCTGCTCGTGAAGTCGCCCTCAGAAAACCGATCATCGTAATCAAAGCGGGGCGTACGGAAGCGGCTGCCAAAGCGGTGGCCTCTCATACCGGGACTCTTACCGGTAATGATGCCGTGCTCGATGCCGCGTTTCGCCGGGTTGGGGTTTTGCGAGTCAAAACGATCGAGGACCTCTTCGATATGGCCGAAGTACTGAGCAAACAACCTCGCCCGAAAGGCCCTCGTCTGGCCGTTGTCACGAACGCAGGCGGGCCCGGCGTCCTGGCAACTGACATGCTAGTCTCAGAGGGTGGGAAAATAGCCACTCTTTCGGAAGAGAGCCTGCAAAAACTCAACGAGATTCTCCCCAGTCATTGGAGCCGAAATAATCCGATCGATGTTTTGGGGGATGCAGATGTTGATCGGTACGGAAAAGCGATCGAAATTGTCAGCTCCGATCCAAACAACGACGGAATTCTAGCAATAGTAACTCCGCAAGCGATGACCGATGCGACCGCCATCGCCCAAGGATTGCAGAAGATCAAAAGACTCCCTGGAAAACCCATCCTCGCTAGTTGGATGGGCGCCAGTGAAGTGGCGGAAGGTGAAGCCATTCTCAACGCATCCGGTATACCGACTTTCCAATATCCAGACGCCGCCGTCCGCAGTTTTTGTTACATGTGGCGGTATAGCGAGAGTTTGCGCGCGCTGTATGAGACTCCTGCACTTTCCGCCGGAGAACTCGACAATGGTTCGGGTCGCGCGCGCACGGAGACAATTATTCGCGCTGCGCAAAAAGCCGATCGAACTCTGTTAACCGAGACCGAGTCCAAGCAGATTCTGGAGGCTTACGGTATACCGACGGTCAAGACGGTTGTCGCCAAAAGCGCAGAGGAAGCGGTTCAGGCAGCTGGCAAGCTTGGGTCGATGGTAGTCTTGAAACTCTACTCAGAGATAGTCACTCACAAGACCGACGTCGGAGGCGTAAAGCTGAATCTCCGAAGCGAAAATGAAATCCGTCAGGCCTATCATGACATCGAAAAATCGGTGCGCGAAATCCCTGGAGCATTCCTGGGAGTCGTGGTCGAGCCGATGATTCAGACCGACGGCTACGAGCTTATTCTTGGCAGCAGCATCGATCCGCGGTTTGGACCGGTTCTTCTTTTCGGTTCAGGCGGCCAACTGGTCGAGGTAATGAAGGATTATTCCCTTGGTCTACCGCCGCTCAACGCGACACTCGCGCGCCGACTGATGGAACAGACTCTAATCTTCACGGCTCTGAAGGGTGTTCGCGGCCGTGACTCCGTCAATCTGGCACAGCTGGAAAGCACACTCGTCCAGTTCAGTCTCCTGGTTGCCGAACAACCCTGGATCAAAGAGATCGATATCAATCCCTTTGTCGTATCGCCTAAGCAGATGCTGGCTCTGGATGCTCGGATTGTCCTGCACGACAAAAACGTCCGAGAAGAAAATCTGCCGCGATTGGCGATTCGTCCCTACCCCCTACAATATTCCAGTAAGTGGCAGCTGCGAGACGGAACTCCAATTACCATTCGACCGATCCGACCAGAGGACGAACCTCTCATGGTAAAATTTCACGGTACGCTGTCCGAAGAAACGGTCCATTTCCGGTACTTCGGATTTTCAAAACTGGAGCTGCGTGTCGCTCATGAGCGATTAACTCGAATCTGTTTCAACGATTATGACCGAGAGATTGCTCTAGTAGCGGTTCGGTCAGCGCCGGACACGAAAGAAGAAGAGATCATTGGCGTTGGCCGGTTAATAAGGTTGCACGGCGTAAACCAAGCAGAGTTCGCCATCATCATCAGTGACCGCTGCCAACGTCAAGGGCTCGGGACTCAGCTCCTGCGACTGCTCGTCGATATCGGCCGGAAGGAAGGAGTCGAACTCATTTTCGGACTGGTCTTGCCCGACAATTATGGCATGCAGCGCGTCTCCAAGAAGGTCAGATTTACACTAAGCTTTGACCGCCTAGCCGAGGTGATGCGAGCTGAACTGAAACTGTGATCCTATAAAAGTACACCCGGAACAGACTTAAAATGCGCAAATCCTCGTCTTTCGCGCAAAGGAAAACTCCGGGTAAGAGCCTCCAATCACCGGATATGCTGTAAAATGCTGCTGCCAACACAAGGGATGATCAATAGCCGACAAAAGGTGGCGAGCCTTCGGTTGCAGAATGCATAGGATGCTCCGGCTATGAAAAAGATCGAAGCCGTCATTCTCCCTTCGCGAGTGGACGCCGTCCGGGCGGAGTTAGAACGCCGCGGTATTTGTGGTGGACTCACGTTAACCGAAGTCCAGCACGGCGATACCCACAATGATTCGACCACTATCCAGAATGGTTCCCCGGGTCAGCTCAAGGAACGAATCAAACTCGAGTTGATCGTCGGCAACCGCCAAGCTGACAAAGCCGTGAGTGTTATTCTTCGACATGCGCTAACAGATTGCTCGGAACCCGGCGGTCATGTCACGCTGTTGGATGTCAGTGAAGTTCTGCAGATCACCCATCCAGCGTCAGGCATTAGCGGTTCCGGTGCTAGGGAAAATCCCTAGTCCGCTTCAGCGGACCGCCTATCCGAATCGGGATCGTGACTAAAGCTGTCTCGGCTTTCGCCCAATTGTGGATGCTGTGTGCGCAGGCCACAATGTGTGGTCATGAGAAGACAATATCTGGTAACCGTTCGGGCGGTCCCTCTTCAAAGCGGCACCCACGACCTGTCCACCCGAGGAGTAAACCAACCTGGAGAAATTACGCTATGAACCGGACCGCAACCATTGTCGAACGAATCGCAAGTTCCGAGATCTACAAAGATTACGAACGCGCTTTTAGTGAAGCTACTCAACTCCCGCTGGCCCTCAGGCCGGTAGAGGTATGGAGGTTTGCGTTGGAGGGCAAAAGATATGAAAACCCTTTCTGCGCGATGCTCGCTAAGTGCAATCGCGCGTGTGCTGCTTGTTTGGAGACGCAAAAGAAGATGGACGATGTACCCGGAACAGGAGCTAGGACAGTTACTTGCTTTGCTGGGCTTTGCGATAGTGCAGTCCCTCTACAATCCGGCGAAAAGATCATCGGTTTTCTTCAAACCGGACAAGTGGCACTCCGCAAACCTAACGCCACACAATTTGGTAAGATCGCGAAACAACTTGTTGAGTGGGGTGTGACAGTTGATTTGACGAAGCTGCAAGATGCTTATTTTGATTCGCACTTCCTCGCTCCCCAACAATATGCGGCAATGCTGAAACTTTTGGAGACATTTGCCAAGCATCTGTCGCTGTTAGCGAATCAGATCGCGGTACAAGCGGAAGAATCAGAGTCACCTCTGGTCCGTCGAGCGCGAGCCTATATTCTGGCTAACCAGGCCGATCCAATCGACTTAGCAAAAGTCGCCCAGGCCATGCATGTCAGCACATTTTACTTTTGTAAGATGTTCAAGAGGGCGACTGGCCTGACGTTTACCGAATATCTTAGTCGCGTGCGCGTCGAAAAAGCCAAAAAACTTCTCCTCAATCCTCACCTACGGATTAGTGAAATCGCCTACGACGTCGGCTTTCAATCGCTCACTCATTTCAATCGAGTCTTCCGGCAAGTGGTTGGTCAATCACCCACTGAATATCGCGAATCGAAATCGCTGCGACACATGTTGAACTAACCGATTACCGATGGCCACCATCCATTTCATTATGGGGCACGAAGGTTTGCCTCTGAATAGGTTTGCTGGTACCAGCTGGACGGAGATTCCGAAACGCCTCATCAATTACCTGAACGAGAATAAGGTGCGATACGAGATCCTGCATCAGCCCAAGGATTGGTCTACACGGAAACCGCAGCCTCGAACCGCTCGATATTATACTAAGGTCGTTATCGTCCGAGCTGGCCCTCAGCATCTCGTGGCGGTTCTGCCGACAAATGCGCGCATCGACCTCAAAGGATTTGCCGAAGTCGGGGAACCTATACGCCTAGAAACCGAAGAAGAGTTCAAATGGTTGTTTCCGGACTGCGCGGTAGGAGCGATTCCACCTTTTGGCAACCTTTACGGGTTGCCGACCTTTGCCGACAAAGCGTTGAGCAAAAACGACTATATCATTTTTGCCGCCGGTACGGATAACGATCACATCAAAATCAGCTACGCCACTTACGAAAGGATCGTGCAGCCGCGGATTGGATCCTTCTCCGTCAAGGTCGATGCGCGTCGTTCAGAATAGGCCGATACCGTCACCTAAGCTCCAGCTAGAACAGAGCGCATACAAGTACGGAAAACACTCGAGATAGCGGCGGCATGTGGGTGTCGTACGTGGGGACGATGCTCCTGATAGTCATCGTAGCGGCGACACTGTGGAGTAAATACAAAGGCAATCATTTAAGAGCTTGGATTATTCTCTGAGGGGTTGAGCGAGAGAATGTGGCCGGAGATCAGCAGAAGGATCGTGGGCTTTTCTTTGCGTAGAGCGACGACCGGAGAGAGAAAAAGCAGCAGCTTGCCGATTTATAAAGCGAACACCCACCGAGGACTGCGCTGATGAAGCGGCGACGCATGGTGCTATTGCGGATGACAAGCAAAGAGAGAGTCCTACCAATCCACGGTGAGTCACTGGTCGTCGATTAGTTAAGCTTAGCGCAAATGGAAAACATGAGTACCGCGTCTGAAAACCAGAGTCAGCAGGTTAACGGGCTTCCCATCAAACAGATTGTGGTGGCCGTCAACCTGAGTGCCTGCTCCGAGAAGACTGTCGCATATGCAATCGCGATCGCTAGAAGCTTTGAAGCGAGAATTCATCTGGTTTATGTGCAGGCACCCGAGTCGATCACCGAATCTACAACCGAAGGAGTTCATAAATATCTGGAGCAGGAGCGCCGCGATCCGGTGCAGGAGTTAACCGATCTATTCAAGAGGACCCGCAGGATCTACCCGAATTGCGGCGCGGACTTCCGTGTTGGCACTTGCGCCGACGAGGTCTCTTGGCTGGCTCGTACTTTGGATGCTGACCTTATCATCACGGCAAGCCATCACACGAGTTTCTTGAATAGCCTGCTTAATCTCCAGCAGGCACCTAAAATCATGCACCGCGCACCATGTTCGGTTCTCGTTTACCAAGACCAAAATCACTAGAAACAATTCTTTTATGAGTTACCAATATCAAGTTGTAGTTATCGGGTCCGGTTCCGCCGGCCAAGAAGCTTGTCTAACCGCAGCTAAAGCTGGTTTGCAGACGCTTCTGATTGAAGAAAGAAGCTTGGGCGGCACCAGCTTTCATGGAGGCAGTTACGCGGTCCGAGCCTTGCGGGCCTGCGCAAACTATTTCAAAGGAACCGAAAAGGCATCAAAGGTCGGCACATCCTTGGACCTGATCGAGACGAGTTGGACCGACTGGATGACTGCGCAGCGCCGGAGCAGCAGCCGGCTTTCCGTTGAATTCAGCCAAGCGATCGATCGAGAGAAGGTGCATCTCAAGTTTGGGCACGCGCAACTCATCGGCCCAAACGAGATTGTCATTGCCGATGCTCCGAGGGGTCTCCATTTACGAGTAACTTCGAATCACATCATAGTGGCCACCGGTTCACGGCCAAACTTTCCGAGTCAGCCGGAGGTCGGAATTTTGAACAGCGATCATCTTCTCCGGCAAGCCACCGCCGCGCGGCACCTGTTCGTAATCGGAGGTGGATACGTCGGTTGCGAACTGGCCGCGATTTATCGAGATCTGGGCAGCAGGGTCACCGTTGCGGAAGCGCAACCGCGTCTGTTGCCGAATTGGGATCCCATCGCAGGTGAACGATTTCGAGACATCCTGTTAGCTGCCGGCATCGACGTTCTCTTGAACGAACCAATCGAATTACCGCCGCGGATAACCGCCAGGTCGCCAAGCTATAAGCTGACGACTGGAACGGTTATCCAACCAGACATCACGCTGGTCGCGACCGGTCGGAGACCGAATAGCGATCAGCTCGGGCTGGAATCTGTCGGATTGATTAGCGGTGCTTGGATTCCGGTGAATGAGCAGATGCAGACATCGATCGAATCGATCTATGCAGTCGGCGACGTGAATGGCATTAGTCTACTCGACAGCGTCGCTACCGCTGAGGCGAACGTAGCGATAGAGAACATTCTCGGAAAACCAGCCCGGTTCGATAAGCGGTGGTTCCCGCAATTCCTCCACACTGAGCCTCCGATCGCGGGCATCGGCTGGACGGAGCAGGAAGCTAAAGACGCGGGGCTTCCAGTGGAAGCGTTATCTTGGACCGGCTCGCTCTTCACCGACGATGATTTCAGCACGGTCGAGCGCGAACAAATGGCGATCAAATGCCTGGTGCACGCAGAATCTGCTCGGATTCTGGGGTGCATTGCCATCGGCTCACGCGCCGCAGAGATTATCAACCTGGTATCCGCGGCGATGCGTAACGGCCAATCTGCTCGCGAGATCTCGAATCTTCCCGCCGTGCATCCGAGCGCAACCGAAGTTTTGCTCCGAACATTACGTCAGCATTTTGAACATCCGACGTTCGCCTAATCGCCAGATTGAAGACCTCGCGATCGATTAAGCCTACTACCGACAACCAAAGAATATGAACACACTAGAACTAAAGCAATACGGCATCACCGAACCTGCCATCCTTACTAATTTGTCCACGGCGGCATTGTATGAGGAAGCGATTCGGTACGACCGAGGCACCTGCATTTCCTCGACTGGGGCCTTAGTAGCTTACTCCGGAAGCAAGACCGGACGATCTCCAAAGGACAAGAGAATCGTCAAACAAAAGCCGTCAGAGGATGATGTCTGGTGGGGTCCGGTAAATTTTCCGTTACCAGAGCTCTCATTCAAAATTAATCGGGAACGGGCGTGCGACTATCTTTCCAGTCGTGACCGGATTTATGTCGTGGACGGCTATGCCGGCTGGGATCGCGAACATCGCCTCAAGATTCGAGCGATCTGTTCCCGGCCCTATCACGCCCTCTTCATCAAAACAATGTTGATTCGTCCAGACCCCGCAGAGCTCTCGGACTTCGGTGAACCTGATTACGTCATCTTTAATGCGGGAGCTTTTCCGGCAAATCGTCTCACTGCTGGGATGACATCCAGCACATCGGTCGATCTCTGCTTCGAAGATCGCGAGATGGTGATCCTGGGAACTGAATACGCTGGAGAGATGAAAAAAGGTGTCTTCACAATTATGAACTACCTAATGCCGAAGCGAGGCTTACTCCCAATGCATTGCTCCGCGACGATGGCAAAGACCGGAACGGATACATCGCTGCTCTTTGGTTTGTCCGGGACCGGCAAAACAACTCTTTCGGCCGATCCCCAGCGACGGTTGATTGGTGACGATGAGCATGTCTGGAGCGATCGCGGGATCTTCAATATCGAAGGTGGTTGCTACGCAAAAGCGATCGATCTGACGCATGATTCCGAGCCCGATATTTTCGAGGCATTGCATTTTGGAGCTGTATTAGAAAATGTCGTGCTCGACAAGGAGCGGCGCGAAGCGAATTACTCGGACGTAAGCATCACTCAGAACACGCGCGGCGCCTATCCAATCGAGTTCATTGGAAACGCCCAGGTCCCCTGTATTGGTGGGCATCCCACTAACGTGATCTTTCTGACTTGTGACGCGTTCGGTGTTTTGCCGCCCGTGTCCAAACTGTCGCGGGAGCAGGCCATGTACTATTTCCTCTCCGGATATACGGCGAAGGTCGCTGGAACCGAGGTAGGCGTTACCGAGCCGCAGGCCACATTCTCGGCCTGTTTTGGCGCTCCGTTCCTAGTTTGGCATCCGACGAAATACGCGCAGCTCCTCGGGAAGAAGATGGATGCACACGGCGTGAATGTCTGGCTAGTCAACACCGGTTGGGCAGGCGGTGGTTACGGCGTTGGTTCAAGAATTAAACTGCGCTATACGCGCGCGATTATCACTGCCATCCATGAGGGCGGCCTAGCAAAATCTCCGACCCAGCTGGACTCGACGTTCGGCCTCGCTCAGGTGACTGCCTGTCCGGGGGTTCCAGATGAAATTCTCGTGCCCGAGAAATCCTGGAAAGACTCTGCTCAGTACCGGACCGCGGCTTCGCGACTGGCCGAACTTTTCAAAAATAACTTTCAGCAATTCGTGGAGCACGTAACGCCGGAGGTCAAAGTCGCCGGCCCTAGGAGCCTGTCGGATTTGAAGCGGAGTTGAACGGTAGCCAGCTCGTCTAATCCGAAAAGGTGCGCCCCTCTGGACAGCTCCTTAAGTTCCGCTTCGCGGAGGACGGTTCGATCGTCGAGCAGGCCTGGCGAGGCCAGTTCTGGGAATACCGCGAGTTCCAGCGATGAATAATATCAACGGAAGTCGGAGACGATACCACTTTCCAGCCAACCGAGTTCGCCGCTCAGAACCGTCTGCGCAAGCTTATAGCCTTGCCGATCCACATTATGTCCGAGACCGTAAAACAACCGGTCGATGCGCAGCCGCGCCGTACGACAGAAGTAGTCGGCTAGCGCCAACAAATCGCTTTTGGCTTGTTCGTCCGCCCGCAACATCGATTGCGCGCGAGCGCAGCTGGTGGCGATGGCAAAGATTTCCGTACCGATATCGACAAAGCGCCCGAGCAAAACTTGTTTGCGTTCGAGCTTCGGCCCATGGCCCGCCATCGCGTGAAACAGATGCCGCGCCAATCGGTGAGAAGCATTCGCAGCAAAGCGCATATGCTGAGCGAGCACCGGATGGAATCCGTCGCTGCTGACAACGCCAAAAGACGATAACCATTGCCGCGGATACCAATTCGCATAAAATCCTGCTGCCTGGATCGCTGATTTGACCCGCTCGGACATCGGTAACTGCGAGTTCAGAATCGGTCCGCCGACTTTCAAATGCGGATCGAGCGCCTCCCGCGCGATGAACAGACGCATGATTTCGCTCGATCCCTCGAAAATCAGGTTGATCCGGCAGTCTCGCAAAAACCGCTCGACGGGTACCGGCTCCTCGCCGCGCGCAGCGAGAGATTGCGCCGTTTCATAGCCGCGCCCGCCGCGGATTTGCATGGTGTCGTTGACGATCTCCCAGGTCCGCTCGCTGGCCCAAAGCTTGCACAGCGCGGCTTCGAGTCGGACATCGGCGGTTTTGTCGCGATCAACGATGCTCGCAGCGAAAAGCACCATCGATTCCATCGCAAAAATCTCCGCAGCGATGCGCGCCAGCTTTTCCGCAATGGCAGCATGTTTGCCGATCGGCGCCCCCCATTGGACACGCTCCGTGGCCCACTCGCGCGCGACGGCTAAACATCGCTTGGACAGACCGACACACGCTGCCGGCAGCGTCAATCGGCCGGTGTTCAGCGTAGTCAGCGCAACGCGCAATCCTCTGCCTTCGGCCAGTAGAATATTCTCGCGCGGCACGCGCACATTCGTGAAACGTATCACTCCATTATAAAGGGCCTTGAGGCCCATAAACCGGCAGCGATGCGCGACCTCGACGCCGGGCGTGTCCATATCCAGCACGAACGCGGTGATCTGGTTCTTCGGTTTGCCGTTCACCATTTTCGGCGGCGTTTTCGCCATCACCACGATCACGCCCGCTTTTACGCCATTCGTGCACCAGAGCTTTTCGCCATTGAGGATGAAGGCCTCACCATCGGGTGTTGGCTCCGCCTGCGTTTCCATTTTCGCCGGATCCGAACCCACCTTTATTTCCGTGAGCGCAAATGCCGAAATCTCACCGCGAGCGACCCGCGGCAGAAACCGGCGCTTTTGCTCCTCGGTTCCGAACAAAATTAGCGGCTGCGGCACACCGATCGATTGGTGCGCCGAAAGAAGCGCTGTGAGATTGCCGCAAAAGCTTCCCAGCATCATGCCCGCGCGGCAGTAATTGGTTTGCGACAGTCCCAGTCCGCCAAACTCCGGCGAAATCTTAATGCCGAAAGCACCTAGGCGCGCGAGAGCCTCGATCACGTTCTGCGGGATTTCGCCGGTGCGGTCGATTTCATCTGGATTGACATGTTCCTTCAAAAATGCTTCGAGCTGCTCGAGAAATGGAGCGCCGTGATCGCGGTCTTCTGCGCTTTGCGTCGGAAAGGGATGAATTCCAGCGAGATTAAAGCGGCCCATAAACAGCCCGCCCGCGAAACCGGGTTCCACCTGCACGGCCTCGCGGGCCGATTCGGTGAGCTCGAGCGCCTCGCGTTGCGCGGGCGACATTTTCGAAGTATCGATGACCGGTTTCGGATCAACTGCCGGCATAGAATTTCCCTCCAGACTCGGAAATTCGCTTCAGCGAAGTGCAGGGAGCGTAATGGCGGCCAGCGCCTCCGGCACGCCGAGACAACTGACCAAAGGCGGTCGCAATTCTGCTCGTGTCGGCGAAGCGCAACGGGCTCATTGGCGTTCCGAGATCCAGCATGGCTCAGTCAATATCCGTGACACTCGCGCCGATGGCAAACGACTGTCTCAAAGTCGTTTTTGCCAACCCACTTCTCTCCGATCCATCACTCCAATAGCAAGCCTTCATCAAAAGCATGCACAGACCACACCCGATCAGATGCGGCGGATAGAACCGAGTGAAATCAAATTGGGCAGTTAACTCAGTTCACAATTTATGGATAGCTACCCATAAATTGCGTTATGTGGACTGAATGTTGGACTGAATGGTTATGTGATCCGACATGCCTGTCAGTGCCCGCCCAGTTAGATCGATTTGCGCAGGAAGAACATCGCGCCGACTTGTTTTTTTTGGCTTGCACCACAAAAATCCGGGGACTCAAGTAGGAGTTCATGAAGAAGGAATTTCGCCGGTTATTTGGCAAATTGTTTGACTTCGGCAACCCGGGCGAGAAGCCGGAGGCGAGTAAAGCAAATCCCCCGGAGCTTCGGAATATTGTCGTTCTTGGCGCTGGAACAATGGGGAAACAGATCGCTGTGCAGTGTGCTGGCCACGGATACAATGTCACGTTGTACGATGTTGACTCGGGTATTCTCAGCAGGGCGAAAGACCAGGCGGCCGGAATCCTTGACTGGCTCAGTGCCCATGGCCACATCCGACCCGGGGAAGGAGGTACAATCTTGAAAAGGATTAAAGTCGAATCAGACTACGCCTCTGCTGGCTCGCGAGCCGACCTGGTGATCGAGTGTGTCTTTGAGGACGTTGAAGCGAAACATCAACTCTTTCGCGCGATCGGACAACATTGCCCAGAGCACACGATTTACACAACAAACACTTCTTCCTTTACGGCTTCGATGTTTGTGGACAGTTGTCCGAGGCCAGCACGACTTGCTGCCCTCCACTTTCATTTCCCGGTTTGGGTTTCGAATGTCGTTGACCTGATGCCCCATCCCGGCACCGATCCGACCGTTGTCGAGACGTTAAATCGCTTCGCGTTAAGTATTGGGCAAATCCCGATTATGTATAAGAAGGAAACACACGGTTACATCTTCAACTCGATGTTTGGCGCCATGCAACGGCAAGCGCTCGACCTCGTGATTGGCGGTATTGCCTCGATAGAAGACGCCGACCGCGCTTGGATGGGTATTTTTAAAATGCCGATCGGGCCTTTTGGTATGATGGATCAGATCGGTTTGGACACGATCCAAAAGATCACGGTTCACTGGGCGAGAGCGCTAAATGATCCGGTGGCCGAACAGCGGGTAGCCTTCCTCGAAAAGTTAACTTCTCAGGGCTTTTTCGGCACCAAGACGAACCGGGGCTTTTACACCTATCCGGCACCGGCATACGCTCAGACGGATTTTCTGCAAAGAAATAGCGTCAGACCTTGAATCGACATTTCCAATCCCGTGATCGTTTTACTCGTCGATCCCTAGTTGCGTGGTTAATTGGCAACAGCTCTTTATGCAACCTTGTGTGCACCTTCTTCTCTTCGGTACCAAACCTTCTTGCGCGTTTCCTTTAGGTCACCCCTGCTAGCAGATAACCAAGACCGGACATGGCGCATCCTCGAGGGTCTCAGCGTCACTTCCGAACGACACGTGCCGCCAACCCTTGTATCCGTGTGTCGACAATACCAAGAGATCAACTGACAGGTCCGTTGCGGCTCTTGCGACCTCATCACGTGGGTGAAGCGCTATGGTCTGCATCGAGTCGACATTTTGATACTCGCGTTTTGCTTTCGCTAATTGGTCGGTCAATTTCTCTTCCGCTTCTTTTTGCCATCCCTGGATTTCGTCAACCGGAATTCCTTGCATGGCGTAATCCAGGGCGGACGGTTCAGGAACGACGTGCAGCAGCGTAAGCTTAGCTCCTACCAGCTTTGCTACCTGAATAGCACAATTGACTGCTTTTTCGGAATTCGAAGAAAAGTCGGTTGGAACCAGAATGTGCCTTAAGGTAGAGGGTGATTTCGAGAGCGGTTGACTCAGCGAATCTTGGGAGGTTGCCGGGTTGTCGATACCTTCGCTCATGTCGAGTTTATCCTTTCTCGACGAGATCATCGATGCAGCGCAGGTTTTTCGCTCGCCTTGGCTTGGCATACATGCCCCATCCATTGGCGGAGCCAGTTCAATTTGCAAAAATGCTAATCCAGCTTTCTCAAAGTGGACATCAGAGCTTCCGATGCGCTTGGTTGGGCTAAAGGGATTTCGCGTAGTCTTTCTACACTCAAGCCTGATCGCATCGCAATGGCGGCAATATTTGCAACCACCAGCGCATGATCTCCTACGACCAAACAGCCCAGCAAATGCCGGGATCGCGAATCGATGATCACCTTTAAAAAGATCGGCTCCGGATCGACCACGCTCCGCACGTTATCCGAAATTAAGCGAATGGTATCAGAGATAGCCAGATATTCGAGCTGATTGGTTGCCGCTTCCTCCTCGGTCCAGCCTACAGCGGCGACGGGAGGCTCGGTGTGCACACACCGCGGGATCCATCGACGATCGAACCGTGCTTCACGGCCCAGGATAGAGTTAATCGCAACGCTGGCTTGAGAGAATGCCGTGCTGTCTAACATGCTGATTCCATTCACGTCGCCAACCGCATAAATTCCGGTGTCGGAGAGCCGCATGCACTCATCGACTTTAAGAAAGGAGCTGTCTTCTATACCTAACGCGTTCAAGCCGAGTCCTTCCGAATTCGGCATTCGGCCGGTCGCCACCAGCACCAGATTGGCCTCAATGCTTTGTCCTTCCGGCCCAGCAATACAAATGCCGTCCCCGGTCTCTTCTAACTGCGCGAAAGAAACCTGATGATTGACTTGGATTTTCACTCCTCGATCCTTGAGCTCCTGAGCGACGCGTTCTCCAGCCTCGATTTCCCAGCCAGGCAAGAGCCGGCTCTCTTTTTCGATCAAGGTCACCTCGCAGCCCAAGGTGCGACAGATCGATGCAAACTCGCAGCCAATGTAGCCCGCACCAATGATGGCCAGGCTCTCCGGAAGGGTAGTTATTCTTAGCAGCTCATCGCTATTGACCACTCTACGCATCGAGCTGGCATGGAATTCCGACCTTGAGCCGGTAGCCACGATGATGTTGTCCGCAGTAATAGTTTTCTTAGTTCCTCTCTCCCCAATTATCTGGAGGGTTCGGTTATCCAGGAATTCGGCATGGCCCTGGTGCAGGTCAACGTTCAATTGCTGCAATTCTGCTCGAAAGCCGTCTGCTAGCCGTGAACTCGCATTCGATCGGGCTACCATCCAATCGGACAAAGTTGCGTTCAAAAGCTCCACTTTGTTACCGAATCGTCCGCTTCTCCAGCTATCACGAAATTGACGAGCACAAGCTTGTAAGGCGAGGACGGCGTAACATCCACGATGAAAGCAGATGCCGCCAATTTTGTCTCTCTCAACTAGGGCCGTTCGCAAACCCTTACGAGCCGCCAACAGCGTCGCCTCCCGGCCACCGGATCCTGAGCCGATAACGGCTAACTGATAAAGATCACTCATAATAGGAGGGGTTCAGACACTTCGGTATCACACAAAAGAACGCCAAGAGGAACTTTAAACCAGGAGATCGACTAAAAGATACTTGGGTGCGCAGTCATAATTAGCAATTAGTGATGAAGAAACCTTCCTCTTTCTTCGTGATCTCTGTGACCTCTTTGTTAAAATTCGTCTCTGTGATCTTCTGTTGAAGTCCTTACTGATCAGATGAAGTTACATCGTCCGCGGGGGCCGCGTTTTGAGAAACTCTTCGTAGTTCCTCATCGCCGCCTGTGCAATAAGTTCTGCCGTCCGAACGAAACCTAAACGACCTGTATTGATCACTAGATCATACAGGAGTGGATCGTCGATATCTGCATCAAAATAGCGACGTAGATAACGGCGTCGGGCATGATCTTCCTCCCTCACCTTCTCGGCCGCATCCGCCGCCGTAAGATTGTAGTATTGCGCGGCATGTTGGACCCGTTTCTCTAGTGGTGCAACCAGACGCACATGAAAAACATACGGAAGACGTTTCGTTACGACATCGGCGCCACGACCTACCAAAATGACACAACCTAAACTCGCGAGACGAAGGATGGTCCTGGTTGTTTGCTGGACGAGTAACCATGGGGTTGGATGAAGACCCAACAATTCCTCGACGATCGTTTCAACCGGCAGCCGGGCATCTTCAACCATGAATCGCTCGAGGCGCTCCGGAAGCTGATGATCGACCAATACCTGCTTCGCCAAATTACTATCGAAAACGGTCCAGCTGGGACTATCTGACGATTTCGAAGTGGCATTTAATCGCTCGACTAACATCTGCCCGATGGTGACCGCTCCCGACCCTGCTTCTCGAGAGATAGTAATCGATGGTTGCTGCTGATAGGCTTTTTCCCGGGCGGCTGCCTGCGACTGAAGGTAGCTGCTAAACGCTTGCAAAGGGGGGACTCGCATAAATCTGCCTTTCTGCTTTCTATTTGAGCACGGTTCGTTGGGGTTCGTTTGATTCGCGAGTTTTCAAGTAAGCTCAATGCACTAAGCTGCTAACAATTCGATCATGCGAACCAGATTCTGATCGATCCCTTTGGTTTTGCCGGCTACCATTGCGTATGGCGTGCACACTACCTGTCCCTTTTGCAGCCCGACGAGAACGCCAGGCGACTCGTGGTGTAAACATTCGATGGCGGTGACTCCAAAGCGAGTCGCCAATAGGCGGTCAAAAGCACCGGGTGCCCCACCTCGCTGAACGTGACCGAGCGTAACCACCCGTAGATCGAATCCTAACCGATCTTCCTGCGCTTTGGCGTAGTCCGCGAGAGTATGCGCGCTGAACTTAGCGCCTTCGGCAACTACTCCGATCGCGTGCGCTTTGCCGCGATTGTAGGCGTCGCGCAAAAGATTGATCACGACCTCTGGCTCCGATGGGATTTCGGGCATGACGATCGCCTCGGCGCCGCCGGCGATTCCAGCTGCCAATGCCAGGTAACCACATTTGCGGCCCATGACTTCGACCAAAAAAGCTCGATGATGCGAACTGGCAGTGATCTTAATCCGATCAATTGCTTCGAGGGCAACATTGAGTGCTGTATCGACACCGATAGATATATCGGTCCCGCAGAGATCGTTGTCGATAGTCGACGCGATCCCTACCACCGGAAAACCGGTGGCCGCCAAGGCGGCTGCACCGGTCTGGGACCCGTTTCCACCGATTACGACAAGTCCCTCGATTCCTGCCTCCTGCAAATTATTTTTGGCTTTTCGAACTCCAGCCTCCGATTTGAAGTCGGGACAACGGGCACTGCCAAGGATGGTGCCGCCTTGCTGAATAATTCCGCCTACATCGCGCGCGGAAAGCACGCGGTAGTTTGCATCTAACAATCCTCGAAAACCTTCGTTGATACCCACTACCTCGTGACCAAGGTGTATCCCGGTGCGAACTACCGCGCGAATGGCGGCGTTCATTCCGGGTGCATCGCCGCCGCTGGTCAGGACTGCAAATCTAGGTTTTTCCATGGCGTTCCTCTCGTCTCCTTCAACTCGCGCCCGCCATTGGTTTTGCCGATCGAGGCTTCTTCGATTTTGCTCGGTATACGAGGACCGGCGTCCTTGATCTTCTGGCAATATCGTCGGCGTCACTGTAAAGAAGTAGCTTTGTTAACCATCCTTTTTCGTGAGCGGAAACAATGGTCATATCGGCATCAAGTTTACTCGCTGCGTTTTGAATCGCTTCCGCCGGACAATCATTGTCCGCAAAATAGGCGAAAGTCCGCGGGTACCGCGCCCGGACCCAACCAACCAACTTGAATAGGTCGACCGAGCGTTGGTGTCGTTCCCAGTCAACGCTTGGCACAGCGTGCATCAGCCTGGCACCGGATACCCGAGGCAGTCCCGAGTAAACATACATTACGTAGAGGTTCGCTTGCCACCGTTGGGCCAGTTCAACTGCAAATTCTAATGCCTTACTCGATCCCTCTGCGATGTTGATTGGTGCGAGAATAGTTTTCGTCTTTAGATCCTGCTCCATCACTCTCGCCTCCTCGCTAATTTCTCTGTTTGAGATTTTCACGGGTTTCACTTTCCGCTTCACGGGATTTTCGCGCCCAGATGACGCAAAAACGCCTATGGGTTTTTCTCGTGGTAAACTAAAACCGGACACGGCGCCCGATGCATAATTTGGGGTGCTTTATCGAGATTGAACAACCGCCCAAGAAAGCCCGGATGATGGCTGGCGGTCACAATCAAATCAGCATCCACGTCCCGCGCTAACGCTGAAATTTGCTCCGCCGCCTCTCCTTCGAGGAATACCGATTCGCATACTGGAACGAGCTCTTGGACCTGCTCGGTAAGACCATCGAGCTGCGCACGAAGCTCCTGGCGCCGCTGGTCTACGATATTGTAAGCGCTTTCGCCGCCGAACTCGTAAAACCCCTCGGACGCAAAGACATGAGCCACGTAAAGCGAAGCGTTGAAGCATTTAGCGATCTCCGCCGCATAATGTGCCGTTGCCTCGGAGTGCTTCGTGAGATCGACCGCAACTATGACACGTCGAATCGATGTTAGTTTATCCTCGAGCTTTTCAGCTTGTAGTGTCTTCATAGAAAATCTCGCATTCTTTGTTTTATAGTTAACCAGCCTTCAACAATGATGCTCACCTTCCTTTGTGCGGGTCGAACCGAGGATTGTGCTTTCGCCCGAAAGGAAACGACTGCTGTATCTTACGCCGATCGGACCCCGAGCACTGCGCAATGCGCTCGCCGAACTAATTCGTCCAATAGGCCCTTGGTCGTCCAACAGTGACTGGCAAAGTCCAACGACAGCGGGATCGCAATCAAGTCAGCTTGCAGCCTTTCGCTGGCCCGAACGATCTCCACTGGAAGGGACCCTAGTGTAAATTCGCAGCGACATTTAGCGAAAAACTTCTGCACCTCGCCGCAGAGTTTGAGCAATCGCGTCCTTACTAAATTGCAATGAAGATTTACGTCATCCAGGGCTGACGGGCCGACTGCGTAGTCGAAGCTGGGCGGCGTTGAGTAACAATGCAAAAGCGTTACTTCAGCGTCAAAGCGCCGAGCAACTTTCAGAATAGGTTTTAAGTCACCCGGTTTCACATGGTCTGCGTCTATCGGAATTAGAATTCGTCGGATGGGCGACTCCTCCGCGGCAGTTTGAACGAGCGAATCAGAGGGAATTGATTTCTCGAATTTCCTTTTGGCGAATTGAGTCACTGATGGAGCCAACGCGATTTGTCCAGGATTTGGAACCTTGCGCGGCCTATTTATTTTCGAGGATGAGCCTCCCAAAGCGGTCGTCAGGTGACCATAACGGTCACAGCTTAAGCTAAGCCATTGATTCATCGGATAACTTTCTGTTTTCGATCTTTCATCGGATTCGCCAACGGAAGGTGAATCACTGGACAGAAAATAGAGTCAGCCAAGCCGGAAAGCTCTACGTTGCTTGTCGATTTCCGACCGCTGGTTGACCGAGCCAGACACCGCCCGGTTCCAGCGCGCTCTTCCAACCGGCCTCGTTTCCAGCTAGTGCACCAAGTCTGAGGCTCGTATAGCATCGTTGGGAGCCCCGAATGCTGGCGAGGCGAATAGTTGAACTTCTATTTAACGAGCCGGCAACGCGGCAAGGCGCCGGCGCCGCCCCAACCCGAAGGGCTGCGATACGAACCTCAGACTTGGTGCACTGAATAGCGGAAGGATTTTAGGTGCAGACCCGAGGTCAGCGGTTAGACTCGCGTCAAACCATCGAAACCAATGGCTTTGCTCGACTACATTCTCGGTCGTCCACTCGCTTCCAGCGAAGATCAACAAGAACGCATCGGGTCGTTCTCCGGCGTTTCTGTGTTTGGATTAGATGCCCTCAGCTCTGCTGCGTACGGACCGGAGGCGGCTCTTACCATCCTGATCCCGCTCGGAATGGCTGGAGCCGGCTTCGGCATTCCGATTACCGTCGCGGTTTCCGCAATTCTGGTGATCGTTTATTTTAGCTATCGCCAAACGATTGCTGCCTATCCCCAAGGCGCCGGGTCCTACACCGTAGCAAAACAGAATTTGGGAAGACACGCCGGATTGTGGGCGGCAGTCGCTTTGATGGTTGATTACACACTCAACGTCGCGGTCGGGATTTCAGCGGGAATCGGTGCATTGGTTTCCGCGTTCCCAGTCTTTCAACCACATACCCTGCTCCTCTGCTTGGGCGTGCTCGCACTGCTAGCGTTCATGAATTTGCGCGGATTGCGCGAGGCTGGACTCGCTTTCATGCCGCCAACTTACCTTTTCGTAGGCTGCCTGCTACTGGTCTGTCTGATCGGGTTCGTTAAAACGGTCCTTAGCGGTGGACATCCCCAACCGCTGGCCGAGCTTCCTTCCCCATCCCAACCACAAACAACAATTAGCGTCTGGCTCTTCTTGAAGGCCTTCGCCGCAGGCTGCACCGCTATGACCGGAGTCGAGGCGGTCAGCAACGGCGTCCCGGTATTCAAGGAACCGGTGGTGAAATCGGCTCGGCTGACTTTGACCTTTATTGTAGCGATTCTCATCATCCTGCTCATCGGGATCGCTTACCTGGTATCTGCATATCACATTACCGCCACCGAGCCGGGTTCCGCCAATTACCAAAGTATTCTTTCCTTGGTCACCGCTGCAGTCGCTGGACGCGGCGCGTTTTACTACCTCACAATGATTGCAGTCCTGCTCGTACTTTGTTTGTCGGCAAACACCTCCTTCGCTGATTTTCCACGCGTCTGCCGGACGATTTCGATCGATGGATTTCTACCGGCTTCGTTCGGAGTTCGCGGCCGTCGCCTGGTCTACACCCAGGGCATCGTCCTGCTTACTGCACTTGCCGGAATCTTGCTTTTCGTATTCAACGGGGTCACCGACAGACTCATTCCCTTATTCGCTGTCGGCGCCTTCTTGGCGTTTACGCTTTCCCAAGCGGGAATGGTCATGCACTGGCTAAGGTCGAAAGAACCAAATGCGTACCTGAGCGCTATCGTCAATGGCATCGGTGCATTTGCGACCGGGTTGACCCTCATCATTGTGATCGTAACAAAATTTGCGGAAGGAGCCTGGCTCGTATTGATCGCTCTTCCGCTGTTGTTTCTGATCATGCAGGCGATCGAATGGCACTATCGTGAAGTCGCCGAAGAAATTGCTATATCCGGACCCGTACCGCTGCGTGAACCGAGCCCTTTGATTGCAGTCGTACCCCTCGATCATCTCAATACGGTATCGGCTCGAGCGCTCCAAGCAGCGTTCGCTGTCACGAAAAAAGTGCATGTGGTTCATGTTGAGCATGAGGATGGAGATCAAGATTTTGCAGCCGATTGGGATAAGTACGTCAAACCTTCGATTAGGAAGAGCCGACTGCCCGAACCTGACGTCGTGGTTCTGAAGTCGCCTTATCGCAAAGTAGTCGCTCCAACTTTAAATTATATTTGGAACTTGGAGCGAGAAAATCCGGACAGTTCAATCGTTGTCCTGATTCCTCAACTGGTCGAATCGCATTGGTACTACAGCTTTTTGCATAATCAGCGAGCATCGATTCTTCGCACCGTGTTGTTGTTGAAGGGACGGAATCGGATTCTGATCATGAACGTCCCGTGGCACCTGCAATGCCAATTGGACATCCGCGGGCGTCATCGCATAGAACCGTGGGATCAAGCTCCCGCTTGGCTGGATCGGTGAGGCGATTGCCGCGGAGAGGTGAGAGGTGAGAGGTGATTGGTGGTTGGTGACAAGGGGGCAACGGCGCGCAACAAGTACTTTTCACCAGTCACTTGTCACTTCTCACCTCTCACCTCTCACCTCTCCGCGGCGTTCACGGCGTTGCCGAGGCAGAGGCAGAGGGAGAGGGAGATGCGGAGCTTTCTCCGGCGGCAAACTGGAACCCTGCGTCAACAGCGGATTGGGTGAACTGTTTTCCGAGCGCGATCGCCTCGTCGAGGATTTTTCTGTCCTTAAATGCGCGACCCTGTCCTTTGAATGACCATTCCTCACGGTTTTTCTCGAGGAAATCGCAATAAGTCTTGGAAGCGTCTCCGAATTTAATCACGTTATTCGCTTTCTGAATCTTGTCGGGAACATTGGTCCTATTGGCGAGAGCGCTGGCTACCTGCGCATCCATCGGGGGTTTAACTCCCGCCCCCTGCAGAGGGACGGTGAGATCCTTTTCGAATGATTGCAGAGAGTTTAAATCTCTGGTCGCGTCGCTTCGCAAGGAATCAGCGGCCGTTCGGATCTTGTCGAAGTCTTCTTTGCTTTGCGCAGAAGTGACACTCTGTAGGATAATAGGTCCGGCCGTGGCTTTGGCATTTGCTTCGCTCTTGTCTATCATAGTCAGCCGATTCAGAGCTTCGTTAAAGATCTGGACCAATTCAGATTGGTCCTTCGACAACTTAGAAGCATCGGTGGTTATGAGATTGAGGTAGTCCTCGGGCGTGTTAAGGGTCTGGTTGGCAGCCGGAGTAGCGGAAGCGCCAGCCTGAGCTTGCGCTTGCGATTTTCCCTGACTTAAGGATTGCAGATATTCCATCGGACCGGAAAGCAATCCAGGGTTGGTGATGAAAAGTATGGCCAAAATAAGGACAAGTGCACCGCCCCCAAGGTAGACGATAAGCCGCCAGATGATCTTGCGCCTGATCGAGCGTTGGTATTTGAGATCGTCTTCGTTGAACTCCTGGGTCCCTTGCATGGGTAGATGATGCACGGATCAGTCCGTCTCTCAACCGGGAATAACGCCGACAACGCCGAGAGCGCCGGTTACGCCGAGAGCGCCGACAACGCAGTGATTGGTGATTGGTGATTGGTGAGAGGTGATTGGCAGAGGACGGGGCGGAACAAGTACTTTACCTGGCTTTTCCTTGCTCTACCAAGCACGGTAACTTTGTCTTGCTTTACTTCTCACCAATCACCAATCACCTCTCACTTCTAACGTCGCTCCCGGCGCTACCCGACTTCGCCCGTCGTTCGAAACTCCGGAAGCTTCCTCCTTCGCTAAAGCTATGGCGGACACGTCGTCGGGCAAGCCGGCGCTCTAGCGGCAGGAAATTCGACTCCGGCGTAAACTTTGCGCTGGTCCGGAGCGTCTCTTTAGTTAATTACATGGAGAGGCGGGCGTGCCGCTACCCGGCTGAACTGAACCTGGACGTTTGGTTGAGTTGAAAGGTCTTCTATCGAATCTGCTTTACCAACAATGGATGCCGGATTTTTACTGACACATTTGCTTCGCGCCGTCTCCGATTTTTGTTCTCAGTTTTCTCCTTCCGCCTGGCTGCTGTCGCTGACTTCCGCGTTTGCCGCTCTCATTGCGGTAACCGGAGCGCTGCTGGCTGCACGATTCGCGTATCGGAACGCAAGTAAAATCCAGTTCGACGAAGCGGAACTTCATCGTTTACGAGAGCGCGCCGCGGAGCGAGAGCGGCTCAGCGGCGTACTGCACGCTATCCGGGAAGAATTGATTCAGCTTTGGTTGATGATGGCCGAGGACATCGCCCGACCGATCGAAACACTCGATCCAAAGAAAAAGCTTCTACCATATTGGCCCTGCTACCAGAGCTACTTCAGCATCTTCGATTCTAACGCTGCTCAAATTGGCCTGATCGAGAACGAAATGCTTCGTACCAGTCTGGTGCGAACCTTCATGCTGGCCAAACGCTTGATTGACCAATATCAAAACTATAATCGAATCGAAGACAAAATGACGGCCCGCGCGTCTGAGCCGCTCAGTATTCCCGCTGATACCACCTACGCCAGACATGCCGGTGCATTTGCGCTCGTTGCCACCTACCAATCATTGAAGACAAGCTTGGAACAATCGCGGAACCTGTTGGATGCCGAACTTGGTCTCAAAAGGCAATCGCTACCGTTTATTGATTCTCCGGGAGTGCCGGAGAACGGCTCATAGGGCGGATGCGTGAGCGCGCATGCCGTGGCCTGCGCTCTGAGAAAATAGCCAATAGCCAATAGCCGACAGCCAATAAGGATCAGGCTACTCCCGCTTGTGCACAGCCGTCTTTCGCGCACCTTTGGCTTCCTCATGCGTTGTATCCATCAACCGGTATTTTTGAGTGTGATATTTCTTGCACATCTTTTGGGTGGGCCGGTCAGTGGGCTCGCACAGGACCGGATCACCTTTCATTTCAAAGCAGCTCATCAATTTAGCGGATTCGGCGTTCAAGTATGGCCACGGACCGATCATCGAGCAGAACGAGATGCTTTAATTCGCGATCTGAATGTTCGCTGGGTTCGGTTCAGCATCACGCCCGAGATCCCCGAAGATCAGCTCAAAGATCACATGTCGGTCAGCGAGATTCTGAATGTCATTACTGGACATGAGGATCAGCAGCAGGCTGAAATGATGCAGCAGTTTCAACAAGAAATCGGCGCGCTGAAGGTCGTAAGCCAATTAGTTTTTTGGCAGATGCCGCCGCCTTGGTGCGTCTCGGTCCATGGGAGCGACGGCCGGGAACGCATTCACGTCGAGCCCGGCCATATTCAGGATTTTTCAAATTGGATTGTGGCCCACCTGCTTTATCTCAAACGATTTGGGATCGCTCCCGCTGCGGTCGAATTGATCAACGAGCCAGACGGAGCTTCGAACACCAACTACACTCCAGAGGAGTACGATTCCTTACTCTGCAGCGTAAAAGCAAACTTTGAGGACCATGGCATCAAGGCCGGAATCGAAGGACCTGGCGTCAGCACCGGTTTTACCACGGGCGCGTATCTGCAAGAGTTGGAACGAACCGGACACATTTCGATACTGCAAGAGCTCTCGTGGCACGACTACGATACAACCAAGCGCCCGGAACCAGCCGGCTTTGCCGGTGTCCCGCTCAATTTGTTGAGCCAAGTTCACGGATTGCCGATCGTCGTCACCGAGTTTACCAGCGAAAGTCCGCGCTGGAGCAGAGCTCCCTACGACTCCGGACCCGAGGTGCGCAGCGAGAATAACGCAGCCAACTCGGCCGATTTTGGCGTCTCGGTGGCGGGCGAAGCACTGAAGCTGATTGCCGATGGCGCGAGCCAGGTTTCCTTTTGGCAGGCCGAAGATCCTTCCTGGACCAATGATTCATTTGGGTTGCTTGATGAAACGGGCCAACGCAAACCCGTCGCGAGCGCTCTTCAATCCTTTCTTCAGCTACTACCTAAGGACGTCCGGGCAGCGGGTCCGGTTCAAAGCCTTTTTGGATTTGCCGGAGCCGCGTTCCAAACTTCAAAAACAGTGATCGTCGCGCTAGCGAATCTGACATCGACAACTCGAAACCTGCAGGTCGATTTTGATGGTGCGCCTGCGGGGAGAATTTCCTCGATCCGCGGTTTCGACGCGAGTGGACCGATAAACGATAAAGCATCGCATCAGGCGAAGTATTCGGGTGGCGTGCTTTACGTTGAGCTTACTCCGCGGACAGTGCTGACGGTGGTAATAGCCAATCGCAAATAGTTGGCTATTGGCTATTGGCTATTGGCTATTGGCTATTGGCTATCTTCTCAGAGCGCTGCTCTCAGGATCTCCGCCAGCTCATCGGATTCCAACAAAATGGGATTCGTTTTCATGCTGTTCGCCTTTTGCGCCTTTTCGACCAATTCCTTAATGTGTTCATCCCGGATCCCAAATTCCCCTAACCCTCCAACATTCAAAACTCGGCAAAGTTCACGCACCCATTTTACTGCATCGTCGGCTTTCGCAGTTGTCGTGTTCGTGAGCAAAGGGCCCAAAGCATCGTACCGGCCGAGCGCATCGCTATCAGACATACGGCGCCGCAGCGCACGGATGTTCATCTCCATAACATGTGGCAACAACGCAGCGCAGACCGCTCCATGCGGGACATCAAACATGCCGCCGATGGGCGCTGCGAATCCGTGCACCGCCCCTAGGCCCGCATTTGCCAGTGCCATACCACCAAACAGACTCGCCAACGACATATTGCTGCGAGCGGAACGATCGTGCCCGTCACAAAATGCCCGAGCTAACCCCTGCGCAACTCGCGGTATGCCTGATGAGCAGAATGCATCAGTGATCGGATTTGCACGAGTTGAAACGTAAGGCTCAATCAGCTGGGTCAGTGTATCGAGCCCGGTTGAGGCCGTCACTTTTGGTGGGAGCGGAACGGTCGTTTCCGGGTCGATCAAAACAACGCGCGGCAACAGAATGGAACTACGCAAACTCACTTTCACCCGATGTTCTGGGGCGCCGAGAACGGCATTCTTAGTCACTTCTGCTCCTGTCCCGGCCGTGGTCGGGATGGCGCAAAGTGGAAGGGCCGATGTCGCAAGCGGCTTCCCTTTACCGATCACTTCGAGGTAATCGGTGATTTCGCCCCGGTTCGTGGTCAAACCGGCAATTGCCTTAGCGGAATCAAGTACGCTTCCGCCACCGAAACCAACGACACCGGTTGCGCCAGAACTTCTCGCCAAGCGAACTCCCCGATCGATTAAGTCGACCGTAGGTTCTCCTGCGACTCGAAACTCGATCCGTTCGATGCCCAGCTTGTCGAGCTGCTCGGTCAGCAGTCTGGATCGGCTGCTATCCTTGCCTCCGACTACTAAAAGTCTCGAGCCGAAATCGCCGAGAAACTCGCTAATTCGCTGGAGGGCACCCGCGCCAAATACAATCCGACCACTGGTAGCGAATTCGAACTGCATTTCTACCAATTCTGGTCCTCAGGAAAGATGTTTTGGTAAAAGATTCGTGACCGTGGCTGCGCCAATAACTCCTCCACGGTTGCCTGCCATTTCGCGTAATGAGCCGTTCGCTTATGAGAAGTGGTATCTGCTTCGGTCCGGTAGACTTCAACGAGTACAAATTGCGTGGGATCGTCCCGTTGCTGAATAAAATCGAACCGCACTACGCCCGGCTCCTGAATGCTATGGCGGGCGTTTTCGATGCTTGCCTCGCGAAAAGCCGCTAAGCAGTCCGGTTTTACTTGCACAAAAACATGGACGATGAACATGAGTAATCTTCCGTACGGGCGCTCGAACGCGCAAGAGAGGAATTGATCGCTGCGGAGATCGGTAGATACGCGCCCGCTAGCTCGGTTTCAAATCAATCCGCGAGGACGGAATATCCCTTGCGGTAGGGCGATACACATTTTATCGAGCGACAGCGAGGTAAGATGTGTGAGCCAACGATGGATGACCCAAGGCTCACAGTCCTTAGAGACTGTATCTCACTACCACGTCCTCGAGACTGCATCGCCTTACCACGTTGCTCCCAGAGTCTCACCAAAAAAAAGAGGCAGGCTCATTGCCTGCCTCCGGTGAAAAGTTTTAAGAATTTTTCGACTTAATCGTCACTCTCGACTTTCACTTTCCATTTTTTCCCGGTTCGGCGATCAAGGTAGACCTCTTTGTTGTCCTTCTTTTCGATCAACTGGAACCGAGCGGTATCCAGGGAACGAACAAATGTGTCGACCGTCGGATATTCAGCATCTTCCGTAACTGTCTCGGTGACAACTTGCCGGTTGGCTCCGACCGGCTGCGAGAAAGCGGCGGTTTGCTGGCGGACCACTCGGCCATAGGGATCCACAAAAACCACATCATTATCGGACTCGCGACGGACGGTGACTTCGTACAAGCCATTTTCATCTCGCACGACCCTGGTTACTCGCGATACGTCAGGAATTCGGGTTTCCCGAATCACCGCGGTCCTGACCGTCTCCGGCAACGTGACAAACTGAACATCATCTGCCAAAGCCGCTGCCATTCCACTCAGACCCACGACTCCAGCTGCAACTAGGAATTTCGATTTCATAGTCATGGCGACTGAGACGAGCCTTCGCCCGACCATATTCAAAAATATTTGGTCGTTTCGCCGGAAGTAGCTGAAGGAGAACGGAAAACTCCCGAAAATTGCAGGCGAAACCACCGAATTTCACCTTTCGAGAATGGGAGATTCCACCAACCACTTCCGACTTTTTGGTTGCATCATGCTCGTTTTTCTTCGATTAGGTGCTGCGCGTTTGTTTTGTTCGTAGCACGGAAGATCGTCAGTTGAGATATCTCAGTGGTGATTTGAAGCCCGATGAGCGGGTACGGCTCTGACCCTGACATTCGTTCTCAATTGTTATGAAATTGTTTGTAGGAAATCTCTCGTTCTCCACGACGGAAAACGACCTGGAAGATTTGTTCTCTGAGTACGGGACGGTGGCCGAAGTTGGCCTCGTTACCGATCGAGCCACTGGCCGGTCGCGTGGCTTCGCGTTCGTTACCATGGGTAACGCCGACGAAGCGCAGGCGGCGATCAGCGCTCTTGATGGCAAAGATTTTGCCGGCCGCAATATTGCGGTTAACGAAGCTCGCCCGAAAACGGACGCGCCACGTTCGGGATCCCGCAAGGAGTCCTTCAGCCGTCCGCGGCGTTAATTCGCACCATCAGTTTGAGTGCGCAGCCACGCTGCGCACTTATCTCTTCGTTCTACCCCATAACCCTCGGCGCGCCAAGGCTAGGGCATCGTCTTAAATGTAGCTGGCAAATGGTCGCGTTCAAAATGGGCCGCAGTACCGAGTCTGAGACCGATCCGATTGAAGGTGGGGCATAATCTGATCAACGCAGCTCAATCCAGCAGGCCAACCCGCATCGCGGCTTTCGGTCGATCAAAAGCGGTGCCGCCCACAATCGACTAGTGAAGCTTGGGTGATCCAACATTTCATCTCGTTATCGTTCCTCAGGCGAGACTTCGCTCGATACTGACAGTCAGGAAGAACGAAATGAAGAGCGCAATCACCACCCACCAGGCAATCCGATAAAATGGAGGAGAGTTCGTTTTCACGGTCAGATTTCATTGAGTAGACGCCATCGTCGTTCCCAGTTGCATCTTTTCTTCTAACGCTAGTTCTTGCGTCTTTTTTGCCAGCAGGGATAGGTCTCAGACATGAGCGATTCCGGTCAGCTCCATGTGGATGCCAGCCAACAGGCCCAAGTGCACATTCGCAGTTTCGATCCAGCTTCGGATCTGGATATCTGCCAAAAGATTTATCAGATTGCTCGAGCAGCCGCCTTCCATTGGATCGATTCCAAGAAGTTCCGGCTCAAAGACTTTTCGGCCGACATCAAAGGAGAATCCATAGCCGTCGCGGAGGAGTTCAATCGCGGGGTGGTAGGCTTCGTCGGAATCTGGTCCCCGGAGCATTTCATCCACCACTTATACGTTTTACCGGAACGGCATCGCCGCGGCATTGGGAAAGCGCTGCTTGATCACGCGTTGACCCAGATTGGCCGTCCGGCTAGACTGAAGTGCCAACGGCGAAACCGGAATGCGTGCGAGTTTTATGCACACCTAGGCTGGCGCTCCGGCGAGACCGGTTATGATGCTATCGGCGATTGGATCGAATTTATTTTCGACTAGCCTGCAATGAGCGTGTGGACGCGTAGAGCGCACGAGATTTGCGGGCTAGACCTCGGCATACCTTCCGCCTCACGGGCCGAGGAGAGCGCTGGTTCAAGGAGTTCGAGATTGATCTGGATAGTTTGCGCGCCAACCGTAAGCGGCCCCTTGTGCGTAAGTGTCTCGATTGGACCGAACGCAAATTCCATGTCGCTGGAACCACCGGAGCAGCTCTGCTTGATCTTTTTCGGAAGCGAGAGTGGATCAAGCGAGAAGCTGGTTCTAGAGTCGTTACCATCACTGGAAATGGCAAAGTCGCCTTCCAGAGGCATTTCGGGATCATGGCCCTCCGCTTTCTCGACGGTTTGCGATCGCGGGCAGCCCGGCAACATTTTCGCATTGCGAGGTTTTCGGCTGATGAGTGCTCAATCGACGCAAGTTTTGCTATGGAAATTCTTTGCTTCCGCCGAAAAGAGGCCATCTTTCTTGGCTCCTCTTATCCAATTGTGACGTCTGCATCAAATGTGCCCTCCGGTTTATGGCCGTTTCCGACCGAGTTCCCTGACCTCCGGCTGCGCCCCCTCGAAGAAAACGATGCGGAAGAGCTCTTCAGGTTGACCGACCGGAACCGCGCGCATCTTTTACGATGGTTGCCGTGGGTTGAGGCTACACGCACGCCGAATGATTCTTCTTTGTTCATTCGGCACGCGATTGAAGAACAGGCGTCGCTGCGGGCGGTTCACTGCGCGATCACGTTTCGGCAGGAAATTATTGGTGTTATCGCGTTTAACGCGATCGATCATTTTCATCGCAGTAGTACGGTCGGCTATTGGTTAGCACAGACTCACACCGGAAACGGCTATATGACTGGAGCCGTTCGCGCCTTGATTCGATTCGGTTTCGAGTACTTGAACCTCAACCGGGTCGAGATCCGCATTGCGCCAGAAAACCGGGCCAGTCGCGCCGTTTGCATTCGATTGCGGTTCCGCCACGAGGGAATTCTTCGTGAAGCGGAATGGCTCGGAGATCGGTTTGTCGACCTGGAGGTTTACAGTCTCCTGAAATCCGATTGGACGCACTCCGCGCAGAAACAGCCGGCGACAGCGAGTTTCCGGACTTAAAAATCCTACAGGCTGGGACGAACCACGCGATAACATTCGCGGAATCCTGGCGCAAAATCCTCCGGTCGCCTTTCCATCCAAACATCGATCGTTCCCAGTCTGAAGAAGCCGCCGGTTTCAATCTCCAGAGCATTGTATCGGATCGGACCATCGTGGCTTCCCCGATAAATCGAGATAAATTCTTGTCCCGTTTTTTTGGATGCGGTGATAGCTCCGATTCGATCGAGATCAGCAAATATGCCTAGCTCTTCGCACAATTCCCGGTGGGCGCAGTCATCATACGATTCTCCCGCATCAACGTGGCCGGCAGCGCTCGAATCCCAACGAAGCGGATGCTGATCTTTGCGCCAGGAACGCTTTTGCAGGAAGAGATCGCGGTCCCGATTGAGAATAAACAAGTGCACAGCCCGATGCCGCAAACCTTGATCATGGATCGCTTGACGATCTGCGGCGCCAATCGGCCGGTCCGAATCGTCGACTAGGACCAGCTTCTCCGTGGGATGAGATCCTTCTCCAAACGAGGCAATTACTTGATGCGCCAATTCCAGCCATTTCCGTCCTGAGAGCTCCTCTGCTCGGCAAGACGAACTCAAGCCGATCGCGCTGAACGCGTTTTCCAGCGCATCGGTCGGAAAGAGTTTGCTAAGATTCTTTCGCAGCTGTTTTCTCCGCTCGGCGAACCCGGCTTTCACTAATCGGTTGAACTGCGGCCAATCGATTTCCGGCATTTCCTGCGCGGATTTGCGCAGAAATCGAATAACTGCCGAATCAACCTGCGGCCGTGGGAAAAAAAGGGTCGGAGCAAGCCCCCGAAGCCGGGCGATATTCCACCGGGCCTGCAACAATACGCTGATCGCTCCGTATTCCTTAGTCGCTGGGGTAGCAACCAGGCGGTCCGCCACTTCCCGTTGCACCGTAAAAACCAAGCGCTCAAAGGGCGAAGGATCAGCGGTAAAATGGAACAGGATCGGCGTGGAAGCATAGTAGGGCAAATTCCCGACCACCTTCACCGTTCCGAGAGGGAAAAAATCTCGCACATCACACTCAAGCGCATCTCCTTTCACCACCCGAATCCGGTCGCCAGAAAAGGTATTCTCTACGAATTCCGCAAAAAGCTTGTCTTTTTCCAGCAGAGTTGCCGACACCCCCGATTGGCTAAAATTTGCCGTCAAAGCCCCCAATCCTGGACCGATTTCAACGACGTGATCGCTGGGCTGAAGAGCGAGTTGATCCACGATCCATTTGGCCATGTTTTTATCATGTAAGAAATTCTGCCCAAACGATTTACGCGGAGACGCCCCCAATTGCTCCAAGGTTGACACTATGCTCCGGATGCTCATTAGCCAAGGGCGCGGCGGGCGTCACTTGCTAGCAGGTTTTTCTCCACAAACTCGCAGTTTTGAACAAGTTATTCACAGCATTATTTGCCGGAATCAGCTTGACTTTTTTTCTCGCTTTTCAGTTGCCGGATCTCGTTTCGCCGTCTTCGCCGGAACAATTTGCGAACCTCACCCAGGGAGATCCCATCGATGAAATAGGCGCCCGCGGCTCGACCGATCCCATAAGTCCCAGCGGCGGCGACGCCTCCAGAAATTGCATTTCCCCAACCGGGAAGGAGCTTTACCGCCGCGCGTGCACCCTCACGAAAAACCATGCCAACGCCAATATTCATTCCGAGGGCCCCAATAAATTCACCCGCCGCTTTCAGGCTTAGCTCCCGGCCGCTGATATGCATGACTCCGGCCACCATCATGAACTGAAGCGTGGTCAAGATTGGGAAATCAGCGAGCGGAATCGGCTGTGCTCCAATCGCCGCGGACATCGCAGTCACTGCACGAATCAATCGATTACTGAGATCCTTCTGCACATCTTTAGCGCCGAAGAGTCGAGCCATCTCGACCTGGGCGTCATCAGGAAGCTCGCGAGTCATTAATTCAGCCAACTCGCGAATGTTGCGCCGTTCGTCGCGTTCTATATCGAGGGAGCCATCGAGCCGGAACCGCACAAATGAGGAAACGTTGATAGCGCGCACAAGATGCGAAGCCAATGCCGGCTGGCTGCTCAGCCAGCCCTGCAATTCTGTTCGACGCCTATCGGCAATCTCGGGACTCGTAGCGGCGGGGAGGTCGACCACTCCGATCAAAGGCACTCGTTTTTGGAATCGTTGATGGAGAAAATCAAGTACCCGGGTAGCTTGCTCGCATTCAAAGGTGAGATCGGCCGAAGCGGTCCCACTAACCAAAAACACAATCACGTCAGGGCCCTCTTCTGACAAAGCCCTAGCTAAATCGCTCCAGACCAAAGAGGTCTGATTCAGGCGGCGCGCATCGAGAACGCGAAACCCTCCTTTGAGCCGTTGTTCGTAGTTAATCCAGCCTGGATCGGTATGAGGTGCGATCAAAGTCAATTCCGAACCAAGCAGCGCTGATATTACGGCAGAGGCGTTCGCGTTCGCGTCCCCCAGCAATGCCAGACGGGCCGGGCGCTGGGCCAGAAAGATCTGCTTGATCGGTCGCAACTCTTGCAGGATCGCTTTTTGCAACGGACCCGGCAGACGGGCGATCAGCGCTTCGATCTTCTCATAAATGCCCAGTAAGGTTTGCTGATTCATCGCCTAGAGTTCTCTCAGAATTCCTCGCTTTCGATCAAGAAACCGAAAAATCCTTTCTGGCCCGCAAACAGCGTGTGGATGCATCGGGCGCGGGTGGAATTTGCCGGCTGGCTCTTCCCGCTCAGACCAAGCTTCAGCGCGTCACACCGCTTCACCGACGAACAATGCCTGACGAAGCGCTTTAATATGTTCGGAAGGTTTAACCTTCTTCAAAATCTGCACAATTCGCTGATCAGGGCCGATAATGAAGGTCGTCCTTTCCGATCCAAAATATTTCTTGCCGTACATGCTTTTCTCCACCCAGACATGGTAGGCGTGTGCCAACGCCTTGTCCGCGTCGCTCAGGAGAGGGAAAGGAAGGCTATTCTTCCTAATGAATTTCTGGTGGCTTTCAACCGTGTCGATGCTCACACCAAACAATTCAGCCTTCGACTGGATATCGGCCCAGTCATCGCGAATGTCGCACGCTTGCTGAGTGCATCCGGGCGTACCGTCTTTAGGATAGAAATAAAGGACCAGGGTCGATCCCTTAAAATCGGACAACTTCACCGGCTGGCCGGCACCATAAATGCCTCCGACCGCAACTGCTTGAAAATTCGGGGCTGGATCACCAATCTGAAGTTCCATAGACGGAAAGGAAGCTGTCACGCTTACCGATCCTGTGCAATCCTCTTCACCGCACCTTGTCCAGCGATGGTTCCGGTCGCAAAACAGCCTTGCAGCAAATATCCCCCGGTGGGAGCATCCCAATCAATCATCTCGCCGGCACAAAACATGCCGGGATATTTTTTTAGCATCAGCTCATCGTCGAGCTCGTCCCAATCAACCCCACCGGCCGAGGATATCGCCTCCTCCACCGGCCGCGGCGCCACCAGCTTCAGTTCAGTTCCTTTTATTCCAGCGAGCAGCGTAGAAAAATCGGAAAAACATTTTTTCTCTTCGAGCAAAGCGATGGCCGCTGCGCTCAACCGCCAGCTTTTTGCGGCCGACTCTTTGATTGACTCACCTTCACGCCAGCGCCGGCGCAGTTCTATTGGGTCTAAATCGGGCTTGAGATCGATTGTGATATTATGATCCTGCCGCAACTCTCGGGTAAGTTGATAAACGACGCCACCCTCCAACCCGTACTTGGTGATCAACAGTTCGCCTCGAACGGTTCTTCCGGCACACGTCGCCGCCACGTTTTTGAGCGGTTTACCATCGGCAATTGCCAAAAACTCTGCGGACCAAGGACATTCCCATCCCACGTTCGACGGAGTAAATGGAGTGATCGAAATTCCCATCGAGGTAAACTGCTCGACCCAGGCTCCATCTGAGCCAGTCTGCGGCCAAGAAGCCCCTCCGCATGCGAATACAACGACATCGCCGGTTTCAAACGCAAATTCAGCGCCTTTCTGAAAAACTACATCGAACGGGCTTTGACCCAGCAGATGATGAAATTTGTAGCCAGTGCGAATATCGCAACCGAGCCTGTAGAGCCGTTCTAACCAGCGTTCCAAAATTTCCGGGGCTCTCTGTGACTTCGGAAATACCCGTCCACTAGTCCCGACAAACGTTGGAACTCCCAGTCTTTCAAACCAAGCCCGAAGTTCTTCCGGACGGAACGATTGGAGTATGCGCTCCCAACGGGTCGGTGAATCATACCGGGTCACAAAGAGATCGTATGCTTCCGAATGCGTAATATTGAGACCGCCCCGCCCCGCCACCAGAAATTTACGCCCAAGCGAAGACTTTTGCTCAAAGATGCGCGTCTCAATCCCGGCGCTTGCCAAAATCTCCGCCGCCCGCAGACCAGCCGGACCGGCCCCAATCACCAGCGCTCCGTGCTGATTCACCGACTCAAATCCAACATTCGTTCGATCGGTAAGACCGCCCGTTGCCGGACGGTCTCCGCTACTTCGATCTCCGGTTGGAGAAGATCGAGAGCATCCCGAAGTTTTTCGAGCGTATTCCGCTTCATGTACCGGCAGTCCGCACAGGAACAGTTGTAGGTAGGACCCGGAATAAAAGTTTTGTTCGGCACTTCTTTCTTGAGACGATGAAGCATCCCGGACTCGGTGACGATAATGAACGTGTCCGCACTGGAAGACCGGCAAAAGCTTACCATCTTCTCGGTCGAGCAAACTTCGTCCGCTAACATTCGGACCGCGTAAGTACACTCCGGGTGCGCGACAACGGGAGCACTTGGATAGACTTCGCGGATCGCATTGATGCTGTTCTGAGTAAACTCTACGTGCACGTAGCAAGCTCCTCGCCACAGATCCATTTTTCGCCCGGTCTTCTCCATGACCCAGGAGCCAAGATTTTGATCTGGAACAAAGAGAATGTGGCGATCAGCTGGGGCGTTCTCGACTACTTTCACTGCATTGCCGCTGGTGCAGATGATATCCGAAAGCGCTTTCACACCGGCGCTACAGTTGATGTAGGCAATGACGTAGTAATTCTTGTGCGAATGCTTTTGTAAAAAAGCCTCTAGTTGGTCGGCTGGACACGAATCGGCAAGCGAGCAACCAGCCTCTAGATCCGGCAGGATCACTGTCTTGGTTGGATTGATTATCTTCGCCGTCTCGGCCATGAAATGCACACCGCAAAATACGATGACATCTGCATCGGCCTCTTTCGCGCGATAGCTTAACCCGAGTGAATCGCCGACAAAGTCGGCAACGTCCTGAATCTCAGGCACCTGATAGTTATGCGCCAGAATAACAGCTCTTCGCTCGACTTTCAGCCTTCTGACCTCGGATGCCAGATCGTAGCCTTCTTTTAATGCAACCATGTAATGAATTTAATAATGACTATAATAGGTTTCGACCCCGGAGGGTTCAATCTCGTTTTCTCGAGCCTCCTCTCTCCCTCGTGATGACCCCTTTTTCTCGCGAAATTGCGCCACCCATCAGTTCTGCCTTTACATTGCTACGATACCGCGTCCGCAGCCAGTTGCTTAACTTTTGATTTGCCGATCCGGAGGTAGGTTCTTCAGGCCTCATCCGGAGAACTGTCATATCCCAGATTTCCGCGGCGCAGACTAACGGGTTATCGACTGCAAACGTCAGATCACCGTTCGTCTTCTCCAAATGTCAGTTAATGAGCAATGCTTCGAGCATTTCCCCCGGCATCGCTTCCTGGTTGGGCTCCAACCGAACGAGCGCATCTGCTTGGGAGAGTGCAAACAGCGCATGCGATTCTTGTGGACCAACCAATGCAAAATGATCGCCTGTAAGCTTTCCCCGTAAATAGTGCGGACGCTCGCCAGGGTTGCGCAAACGCTGGGCCGCTATCACTTTCGTCCGTACGTTCGGTTCGCCACTGCAACCTTGCAGACGGAGCAACGCTGGTCGGACAAAAACGACAAATGTCACATAAGCGGAAACCGGGTTACCCGGTAAACCGAAAATCAATTTGCGCCCGAGCCAACCAAACAAAAACGGTTTACCCGGACGGATCGCAACCCGCCACAGCGCTATCTCCGCTCCTAATTTTCGGAGGACCGGTTTGACTAAGTCTTTTTCTCCAACCGACACGCCACCGGCAATGATGACCACATCCGATTGCAACGCTTCGCCCAGGGTTCGGATATGGGCCTCTTCGTCGTCGGGAATCGGATCAAAATAAACTGGTGAGCCACCGCTTTTGCGAACCAATTCGGAAAGCATGATTCCGTTGGTCTCATAGATTTCTCCAGGTCCCAGGGGGGCGTCTGGCCGGCGTAATTCGCTCCCGGTCACAACCACACTGACGCGCGGGCGACGATACGCAGTGACCCGACTCACTCCCTGCGAAGCCAACAACGCTAAGCGTTGAGCGTTCAAGCGGGTACCCGATTCTCCTATCTTTTGGCCCTCGCAAAGATCACCTCCGCGCAATCGAACGTTTTCACCCGGCTGCAGCTCGGTTCGAACAACAATTTCGTCACCGGATCGCTCCGCGTCTTCCTGCATCAAAACGGCATCAGCGCCCTCCGGCAACGGCGCCCCCGTGAAAATTCGTACGGCAGTACCGGGCTTCACTCGGAGGTGCCGGTCGAGGCCCGCCGATTGTTCGCCGACTACGGGCAGGCGCGTTCCTGGCCGGACTTCGTGCGCAATGACAGCGTAGCCGTCCATGGATGAATTGTTGAATGCAGGCAGTGCAATCTTGGCAAATAATGTGCCGGCCAGAACGCGATCTCCCGCCTCGGCAATTGGTACGTCTTCCGTGACGAGCCGCTCGGCCGCATCCAAAATGCGCCGTAAGGTTTCTTGCTCAGTGAGCAGCATTGGTGCGCGACATTTCTGATTTCAACTCAAATGGCTGGGTCAACCGAATATCTCGCGACGACGCACCTACCTCAAGCTGATATCGGCCGGTTTCCGTCTTGAACTGGTGCGTTGTGGAATCGAAGTATTGAAAGGCGTTTTGCTCAACCACAAAGCTCACCTCTTTTTTTTCGCCCGGATTCAGCCAAACTTTGGTAAAGCCTTTGAGTTCACGCAGCGGCCGCTCCACCGCCGGCTCAATCGGGTGGACGTACAACTGCGCGCTTTCCGCGCCCGGCCGATCGCCAATGTTCTTAACCTGACATTTCACTTGAATCGGCTGTCCAATTGAGGCAGCCGGCGAGCTGATTTGCATATCGGAATACTCGAACTCGGTGTACGACAGACCAAATCCAAACGGAAACCGAGGTTCGATCCCGGAATGATCATAGCCTCGATAGCCGACAAAAATGCCTTCCGCATAGTTCACAGTTTTCCCTCCATCCCGAGACGGATAGTTGGCTGCAGCTGGATTGTCGGCAAAAGCCTTCTCGAACGTAACCGGCAATTTGCCCGACGGATTGATGTCGCCGGCCAATACGGTCGCCAGGGCGCGTCCTCCCTCCTGGCCCGGGTACCAAGCCTGCAACAATACCGGCACCTGATCCAACCAAGAACTCATATCGACATTCCCGCCGGAAAATAAGATCACCGCAGTTCGCGGATTCTTTTCCGCTACATTCCGGATCAATGCATCTTGTAGGTTGGGGAGCGCGAACGAGCGATCTGCACCTTCGCCTTCGGTCCCATCATCGAAGCCGGCACCTATGATTGCGGCGTCATAGTCACGAATAGCGTCCGGTACCGCAAACGAAGCCCAGGCAAACTGGGCGACCGCCGCTCCGCCACCATGGTTATGATAATCGACGCGGAGCGAATAGGTTTTGCCCGCTTCCAAAGAGTGTATGGCGGTTATGGTTCGCGGAGCGTGATCCTGCCAATCGTCGATGATCAATTCGCCGTTCAGGAAGACACGAATGCCATCGTCGGAACGCGCTCGAAAAGCATGTGGACCAGAGTCGGAGGCGCGGATCATCCCACTCCAACGAACAGAGAATCGGTCAGAGGATAATTGAGGTATCGGGATACCGGACGCCCAATCAAAATCGATATGCGAATCTACTCGGGTAAGAATCGGCCACCCAGCAAGAGTCGGATTATCGAAGAACTCGGTCTTGAGTCCGGGCTCTAAGTTTCCGTGATCGGTAGAATGAAGAAACTGAGCCGATTCAAACGAACCAACTCCGGTATCAAAATAATCTACCTTTACATCCGAACCGAACAACGTCCGCAAACCTTCCACCAGACTGACGGAGTTTATCGGGCGGACGAACGAGCTTCCCCAACCGGTTGGGACCCCAGGACGGGCATCCGGACCGAACACCGCGACGCGGCGAACGTTTTTGCGATCCAGCGGCAGGAGCTTTCCTTCGTTCTTCAGTAGGACGATCCCTTCCTGGGCAACGGCTAGCGCTGTGGCCGCACTCGTTGGGTCATTCTCTGGAATAGCCGAATCCAGCTGTGGACGATCGAGGAATCCATTGCCGACAATTAATTGCAGGATTCTGCGGACCTTGTCATCAATTTGGCTCTCAGAGATCTGGTGTCTCTTCAGCAGCGCGGAAAGCGCGGCGGGATTGAAATACTCCCCCGACGGCATCTCTAGGTCGAGTCCACCGGTGGCCGCCGCTAATGTATCATGGGTGGCGCCCCAATCTGACATCAGCACACCAGAGAAGCCCCACTCGGTTTTGAGCACCTGGAGGTTGAGAAACCGGTTCGCGGTACAGAATGAGCCGTTTACCCGATTGTAAGCGTCCATCACCGCTCCTGCTTTCCCTTCTTTCACCGCGGCTTCGAATGCCGGCAAATAGATCTCTCGAAGAGCGCGCTCTCCCACGACAGCACTGATCTCCATCCGATTGAATTCCTGGTTATTCGCCGCGAAATGCTTGACCGTCGCTACGACGCCTTGACTTTGCACCCCGCGAACAAACGGTACAACCATTTGGCTCGCCAGATACGGGTCTTCGCCGGAGAGATACTCGAAGTTTCGACCGCAAACCGGTACCCGATTAATGTTCAGTCCGGGAGCAAGTAGTATATGGATGCCGCGAGCGCGACAATCGCGACCCATCGAGGTCCCCTCCCTTTCCGCCATTAGCGGATTCCAGGTCGCCGCCAAAGCGATCCCAGCCGGATAACGAGTACTCGGAAGATCCTGGCGCACCCCCACCGGGCCATCACTCATCCGAATCTCAGGTAGCCCGAGTCGCGGGACTGGCCTAATCGACATGGCATGGATCCCTCCGATATATTCCAACTTCTCTTCCAAGGTCATTCGACTCAGCAGATCGTTCACGCGATCATCGATCGAGTCGGCACTTAAGACCCTTATTCCGGAGAACGCGACAGCGGCTAGCACCGCCAAGGTACGGACATTTCGCGGCACAAAACGACTATACGCTTTTGCTGCGGTGATTCGAAGGACCGATCCCTGACATCCTGTATCGTGGCGCATCCTGTTCAAATTTCAGCGAAGGCTGCATTTGTAAAGCAGATCGGCGGGCACCTGACCGTCAGGAGTGGTAGCGGCGACTGTCCAGTTAGCTCACTGGCTCGATGCGAGCTCAAAACGTCCCCGGGGTTGTGTGCGTTAAACCGCCAGAAACCGCAGTCGCCATCGCTCCGTTCGCGATTAAACGATGATCGATCATCAACTCCAGAGAGCCGGACCGGCGGGAGCCGTCCCCTAAACGGAGTTGACTTATCGGTACATTTTTGCGTTGACTTTCCACCAAACACATCCTAAGTGCTACCGTGATCGGCTAAACCATCCGGTCAATAATGGATTCAGGGTCTTCTCTTCACTTCCTTCAGCGAACCCGCCAAACTTCCAGAACTCGAGCAGAAGATAAGAACCTTCTGCAGTGTGCCCGGCGCTTTGTTTATCAAAGATTGCCAAGAATCGCTCGGCGCCTGCCCTGATGGATTCTTCGGTGAGGACTGTCGCTGATTCGTCCCCAGCAATCCGGGCTCGTGGCTTGTCCGAAAGCACCGAAGCTCCTCTTTCTCTTGGCTACGACCGCGGGACTGGTGGTGATGAATATTTATTACAATCAGCCGGTCTTGAGCGCGATTGCCGGTTCGCTCCATGTGACTTCGACGGCCGTGGCGTGGGTTTCGACTATCACTCAACTCGGATACGCAACGGGTCTGCTTTTCTTGCTGCCGATCGGCGACAGCGTGGACCGAAAACCGTTGATCGCGCTGATCACACTGTTGTCTTCGCTGGCCCTTATCGCGATTCCGTTGTCACCAAACTTAGCCGTCATGCTGCTTTCTAGCTTCGGTTTAGGGATCACTTCCGTCACTCCTCAGCTCGTAGTGCCCTATGCCGCGAGCCTGGTTACCGGACCGGGTCGCGGAAAGGTGGTTGGATTGGTGATGAGCGGTTTGCTTATCGGGATTCTCTTGTCACGAAGTCTGAGCGGATTTATCGCGAATCGACTCTCGTGGCATACCGTCTTTTGGCTGGCTGCGGGAGTCATGCTTTTGCTCAGTGGAGTTCTTTGGATTGCGCTTCCTCCGCAGCCGCCGCACGGCACCATTTCTTACGGAGGCTTACTGAAGTCATTGCCGCAACTCTTGAAGTCCGAACCAATCATCCGACGTCACAGCGCAATTGGCGCCCTCGCCTTCGGGGCCTTTGGCGCCTTCTGGACTACGCTTGCTTTTTATCTTCACTCCCGACCGGAACACTACGGCTCCGATGTAACTGGAATGTTTGGCCTCGTCGCGATCACTGGCGCTTTGGTTGCGCCTTTAGCTGGCCATCTCGCGGAAAATCGCAATCCCCGGCAGATCAACGGGCTCTTCCTGGTCTTGGTCTTACTGGCCTTCGTCACAATGCTTTTCAGCGACCAATATACTCTGCTGGTGCTCGGTGCAGGTGTTCTCCTCTTGGACGCAGGGGTGCAGGGAAACCAAATTGCCAATCAAACGCGGATCTATTCTTTGGAACGTTCGCTGCACAGCAGAATCAATTCGGTCTACATGGTGATCTACTTCCTGGGGGGCGCTTTCGGGTCCTTGATTGGAGCCCAAGTCCGGGCGGTGGCCGGATGGCCGGGAGTCTGTTGCACCGGAATCCTGCTCACCGTCGCTGCGCTGGTTGTGGTGTGGGTGTAGCATGGATTGCGTTCTTCTTCTTGTTGGCCCCGAAACAGATTGACACTTTCGCCTGCCGTCCTTTAGCGTTTGGAGTGCCTGTCCACGTTCTCGTATTCGTGGCGCGCGAGCTCACGGGCATCGACGAAATCACTGGAGGAAAACTCATAAGTACGACGGTAAGTCCCACGCCGGAGCCTCCGTTCAATGCGGCCGAGTTGGGTATGCTCGCCCATCTGTATCGAGGCGAGATGTATCGCAGCAAGGTCTGGCGCACACGACTCGATGCAACGACCAATTGGGCCGTAGCGACCACCGGCATCGCGCTCTCGGTCGCCTTTGGCAGTGACGGGAACTCGCCTCTCCCTCTCGTTCTAGTGGCTCTGATGGCTCTGGTGTTCCTTGCTATTGAAGCCCGTCGATATCGCTACTTCGACATTTGGCGCACACGCGTGCGACTGATGGAGGTTTCGATGTACGGGCCGCTTCTTCGGCTCCAAGGGGTGCGCGTTGACAACGGTTGGAACGAAGTCCTGGCTCGCGACTACGAGCGGCTTCACTTTCACATCAGTTTTTGGGAAGCTGCGGGCCGCCGGTTGCGGCGCAACTACTCGTTCCTGTTTGGGGTTCAGGCGGTCAGCTATATACTCAAAATATGCATTCACCCGACGCCGATCAGGTCGCTCGGAGAGTTGTGGCAGCACGCGTCGATCGGTCCACTTCCTGGCGAGGTCGTATTAGCGATAGGTGTTCTCTTCCACGCCGGATTGGGCGCATTGGCACTCCTGACCTTAAAGGGGCAGCGCGCGGCCGGGCGGGTGGTACGGCCGACCGACGACAAAGACTCGACCGCGAATTTGCGGATCGATTGAAACCAAGAGAGCTTTCCAGCGCGCCGTGCGCGCCGATCACCCATTCGTCCGCAACGAGTCGTCCATAAAGCGGCTCAATTCCGGATCCGGCTTCCACAGCCCATTTGCATATTCGGTCCAACCTTCTTGGGCAACATAGCGGTGCGCGCACACGAGTTCCTCTTGGCTGAACTTGCAGTCGTTAAGCTCCATATTGGGCCGAACGACACAGCTGCGACCGGGGCTGGGGCGCAGGAGATCCATGTAGATCCTGACCGGAGTGATGATTACTAGTGGACGCATGTGAAGGCCCCCCTCATTTCATCGACCGAAATGCGATCGACTAAAGGGCTTTCACTGCGGGATAATTCGCGGTCCGGTGGAACCTCACCGTCACCGTGTTCGCGCCAGACGAGGCACGTATTCATACGCGCCAACATCCCAAGCGCTACCAGCACTGCGTAAGTTGCCGTCCATGTCTACATTATAAGGTGCTCCTAGCGTTACACCCGCGTGGATCGCCGGCGAACCAGGCGCCAGATGATAATCAAAGCTCGTGTAGCCGACGAAAGGATTAGAGCCACCAATCAAATTGTGATCACTCACCCAGCCGCTCCCTAGCGCGACCGTGCAACCGTAAACAGCCAAGAAAAACCTGAAGGAATGGGAGCTCTTATTCTATTATCGCTTATTTCGCTGGCTCTGCTGATGGTAGCCGCGGCACGAGCACCTAGTCGATAGGAGAGAACGGAATCGCTTGCCGGACAGCGGTGTCGGTTTCCATTTCTTAAATTTCGATAAGCTCACGCAGGCGTTTTGCAGCTACCTCACCAACGCTCGTTGACGTTCGCTGACGTTCGCTGAAGAAAAATACAACCATAGAACGCGACGTGCCCATTCCCCAAAGAATCAAATGCACCCACGTGGACACAGGCTCACGGCAAATCTTATGACCCGGATCCATTCTCGACCTGTACACTTGGGCGAACAAGGGCTCTCGCAGCTGGTCGGTGCTCTTTGGCAAGAAGTTCGGATCAATGGACGAAGGCTCAAAAAGCGGCTTACGAGTTTGCTGCGTTCTGCGCAGCACCGTGGTTACTAGGCGCCCCCGGATCTGATTCGAAGCAAGTTGCCAAACGCGGCAAGGTGGCACCAGGCGCCGCGCATTAGCGCCCTGGTGCCGGAAGCCGGGAATATCCCCCAGGGTTTCTCCCCAAGACTCCGCCGCTAGTTCGCCTGTCGAGTATCTAGTGGGCGCTCAAGAAGCCGTAATCGCTAGAGATTAGCCAAAAAACCTTGGCGCCCAGGCGCTCTTTCGGCTCCGCCGGCTGGCTGCAAGTTCGTCCAAGAGTTTTCGAATTGCTTCCGGAGTCGCGCCCATTACTAGAGTGGGCAGATGAAAATGTACGACTCCAAGAATGCGAAGAACGACGTAGAAAAATTGTGAATAGCCGGCGCGCAAGGTGCGTCTCTTAGACCAGTCTCTCAAAAAAGAGAGTCACAACATACACCAGCACTAGCCGGGAGGAGGCAGCGCAACTTTTCCCGGCTCCTTGGGGCCTTCAACCGCCACTATCGTATATCCGCTTTCTTTACGTTGCTCTGATTAATGCTCTCTCCTTCGGGACTCATATTGAATGGCACCGGTGTAGCTTTCAACAGTAGCTCTATGATGCGCAGAAAAGTGCGGCAGCCACAAGCTTTAGCTCTGCTTTGCTCGCCCTTCTGACGCGGTTTGTTCGCCTGGGCGGTTATGAGATTCGACGCTCCGGATTATGACAACATGAATAATGAAGAACTCCTCACAAAGATACCGGATCGCTTTTATCCCACGATCCGGAAGGAAAAGTTCGATCAGTGGACGCGAGATCCCATGGGTCGCCAAGCCCAACTAGTTAATACCAAATGAAACCGCGCAATCGGCGCCCGTTATAGCGCTTCCAATCCACGGTTTCTTGGCCTTCCTGCCAATCGCCGTGCCCTTCACCTTTGGAATGGCCGCGACCACCGAAACCTTCACCATGCCCATGCCCACCACCGCCTCCTCCGTGGCCACCGCCTCCTCCGTGGCCACCGCCTCCTCCACCATGTGCGAACGATGCGGTGGGCATGAGCGCCAGAATCCCGGCCAGAAAAAGACCGACCAATAAACCCTTCATCAATCTCATAAGTAAGCTTTTCTGGTTGCTATCTTGGCTTCACCGAACGGGAGGGGCTAATCGGATAGCTTGATCGCATATCAGCGGACGTTATGGCACTAGCCGGCCTTCTTGGTCACACCCAGAGACGTTTCTACCAGATCGGCGGCGACAGAGAGTCCGTTGGCCTTGGCGATCGCCTTCTGAAGTTTACGTGCATTATCCCGATAGGTGGAGTCGTTCAGCACCTCATTTAGCAGTGTTGAGAGGTGGTCGGCGGTTAATTTGTCTAACGAGGTGATTACACCGGTTTGCTTGTCCGCGATTCTGGCGGCTACGCCGGGTTGATCAAAGGTTACCGGGATGGCTACTTGTGGGACACCTTGGGCCAGCGACTCCAGCACCGTATTCAATCCCGCATGGGTGATACAGACCGAGCTTTGCTTCAGCAACTCCAATTGTGGCGCCCGCTTTACGATGATGGCATTGCTCGGAACCGGTCCGATCTGCTCCGGATCGACCTGATCACCCACCGAAAGCACCAGTTGCAAGCTTTTATGCTTCGCGACGCCGGCTACAATGGTGCGGAAGACATCCAACCGACCATTCAGTATCGTTCCCATTGATGCGTAGATAAGCGGTTCCCCGGTTAATCGCTTCCAAGGGAAATCGATCTTGTCCCGGCCCTTGCCATCATGGAATGGACCCGTGTGGTGGAACTGCGGAGGCCAATGCGAACTTTCAAAATCAAAGGCTCTGGGAGTTTGGGTGATTGCCGCTAACGGGGAAAGAGTGGAACCGACGTCTTCCCAGTCGATTTTTAATCCGGCGCTCTCCGCATGCGCTCTGATGCCCGCGTTCGCGCTCGCCAGCATTTTAGCAAACTTTGCGACACCTTCTCGGTTTCTAGCCAGAGCCGCAGGAGTCGTCTCGTGCGGCCAATCGGAGAAATGAGGAGGGGTGTAGCCAGAGTAGTCGCGGTGTAGAGCGGCTGACACATGTATATAAGGCATACCCAACTGCATCGCACCCAATTCCGCATAAAGCTGAACGGTGTCGATTAGGAGGGCATCGACGCCGTTTGCTCGTACAACTACCGGCAATGATTTCAATATCGCTTCCGTCTGGGCCATCATCAGGCGCATGCCAAATCTTAAAGCATCCTCTCCCTGCATCTTGCTAGCTTGGCCTCTGCTTTCATTAAATTGATCGTTCTCAAGACCAGGAACAAACGGCAGGCCGCCAGCACCTGACGAATAAAGGAAGACGACGTCATGGCCGCGCGCCTGAAGCTGACGCGCCAGCGCAGTCATCGGGTTAAGGTGACCTGGCAAGTTAGGACAGATAAAACCCAGTTTCATAAATAGTAGTCCCGTTGCGGACCCGGCAGCGTTGACCGGATAGTCTGGCTGAACGCGTATCTTTGGGCTCCAATAGAGGCCATTACTTTGGATACCCGCGGTTTTTTGTTCTAACTGCCGCAATCCTTGTCTGGGCACCTGGCCCCTGGGAGCAAGAGCCTCATGTCTGAAGCCGGGATCTAGCTTGAGGAAAATGGGATTTTGAATCCCAAAAGCGCGACTGTTTCCAGGCTCAATCGCGGACGGGGGATCTTCCCCTCGGGCGATCTTTGTAGGGCTTCGATGGCACGCCCTATGCATTGAGGAAGGCCAACAAAAAAGCCCCTTATGAATGCCGCTTCCAATTTCAGCCTCGAGTTCGCACCGTCATCAGAGTCAAAGAGCAAAACGCTCGGCCGATTGCTCAACCGACAGACCATTCAGAGGATTGCGAGTGCAACGAGCCTAATCTCCCAGGCTGTCGGCTTTTCCGTCGTTGGAACGCTGATCATAATGAACCGGCATCAATCAGACCTTAATGGTCTTTCAGGCGGCAGTTCCGTTGCGATGGCCGGCGGTGTTGGTGCTATTTTAGTAGGCGCGGTTTTTCTTGTCGCTTCTTGTTTTTATTGCAGATTCTGCGCCAAACGTTCTGCTGTGTTCTCAACTAGCCGCCAGACTGGCGCAGCCACTTCATACCCCGTTCAAAGTGATAGCCTAGGAGGTCGAACCCTTCGGCTAAGCTGGCGTCTATTGCCGGGTTAATTTTTAAATAGCCGAGTCAATCACGGGAAACCGTTCGACACTCCGCACGTCGCGGGCAGACCCGAAGCGGTCAAAATTATTCCTGAGACTCGCGGCAGCGGTGATCAGAAGCCCACATATTCTTTTTATTGGGCCTAATGATTTAGCAGTTCAGGAATCGGTTGTGCATTGTCAAAGACCGTTGAAATAGTGAGATGCCGCCATTTCTCGGCCTCGCTCGTACGTATAGCTTCCGCCTGTTGCACCCTTTTTTCCGCTTGTACACCCAGAATCAGCCGGAGCGGAACTTCGTCATGGTTCGCCAATTGCACAATCAAATCTGCGATCTTGCGCGGGTCACCTTCCTCACCCCCTTCGATGCTTTTCGAACGGTGCACACTGACTATAACCGGCACCGTCATTCGTAAGCGTCTTACCAACCGCATCTAGCGGATGGGTTGTGGATTTGAGACGACCTGTGGATGCAGGAGAATGAAGGCATCGAGATTAAGCCTCGGCGAAAACGCCGGAGTCCGGAGCAGGCTGTGACGTGACCTGCATCGATGTAAGTCGGAAAGCCACTCCTGGAGCCAGCCGGGTGCCTTTATGCCGTTTTTATAGCGCGACCGGCAATTCAGCGCCGCCTTAATGCAGCGGTCGTTATCTTTACCCCAATGGCCAATTCTTATGACATGGATCCCTGAACGGATTCAATGGGTTCAGCCAAAGCTTGTAGGCGAAGTGGCCTTTGCCGAATGGACCCAAGATGGCGAACTGCGACAGACGAAGATGAGCAATGACCTCACTTTATTTCAGTTTCCA
>Ga0209647_1000142_pt1 | contig 63094 bp, 65 predicted proteins | sample GraSoi_2013_60cm_FD_185827 | JGI IMG/M metagenome (GOLD analysis project Ga0209647, IMG submission 185827) | Grasslands soil microbial communities from the Angelo Coastal Reserve, California, USA - Sample 9_17_2013_60cm (SPAdes) (version 2) | ecosystem: Environmental > Terrestrial > Soil >...
GACAAAACCGAAGCAGTCAGAACAAAACGAATAAAAGTTTTGTTCCAAGTCCAGGAACAAAACATCACCCCGCGGTATCCGATTTTCAAACCGGTGAGTTTACCGGATTTTCAGACCGGTGATGACACTCTGCTATTGCCCTTTTTCGGCCGGGTTAGTTGATAATGTCAGAGCCTAGTAGCCTGATTTTGCCTTAGCTGCACCGATCACATACGATGGAAGAATTGCGCAATGACGTTGGCAGCCTGAATAATAGCGGCGAGTGTAGCAGCCACAGCCGCAACGGTTGCAATGGTAGTTAAGCGGTGGAGTTTCTGTGAGACTTCAAGATTCGTCTCCGACACCTTCAGATTTTGCTCTGAAAGTTTTTTAGCTTCGGCATCGGATGTTTGAATATAACGCAGCATCTGAATGTGATTGATAGCCATCGCTTGGATAATCGGAGTATGGCGCATCTCTGGATTCGGAACGGGCAGAGTAGCCAAAATAGATGAGATAACTGTTAATTCTTCGTCAGTTTTCTCGGTGATGCTCCCACTCCGAAACCACTGCATTGCTTCCAGTGCCTTTTGAGCTTCGTTCTTATGGTCAATCCAAAATTGAATTTCTGGACTAATCACGATCGGCGTTTGTTGTCGGGATTCGCCACTAAAGAACAGGCGGACAGCTACCCGATCGCCAACTTGTAGACGCGGGTGCAATCCCCGGTTACCAGGCATTGCTCGGCGTTCCGTAGCGACTCCCGGCTCACCTAACTTTTCGGTTGGACCAAGTTTGCCGACGATCTCGCTTCTCTTTCCTTTCGGTAGGTTTTCGCAAATGCCAGGCGATGACCGAAACGGCTAATACCAGAAACGCTGGGGCGATGCGCAGGAAGGTCCGGAAAACGTCTATTCCCCCATCCTCGAATTTGAAGCCCTGTAGCGCGAGATACCCCTCAGCTGGAATTTGTAGTCGGTCAGGGTGCCTAACTGCATTAAAAACCTCTGACGCATAGGTGAGGGCCAGAGCCGCCGCGGCGAATGCGATGAGCACGCAAATTGCGAATCGGATTGTTGGATGAAATCGGAAGCTCATTCCATGTTTTCACTCGAACTCGCCCAACGCCATTGAGGAAAGGATCTCGCCCTGGCAATAATCGCGCAACGGTTGGTGTCGCTCCCGAGCTTCGCGTTTGATCTTGGGTCGATCGGCTGACGTGTGTGGCACAATCTGAATCGAATATCCGAGTTCTGGATATTGGAAGGTGTAGAGCGGTTCTGGGGCTGATTTGGTTTTCATGGTTCTGGGGGGTTTTAGTTCAACGCAAAGCGAGTGGCTTAGCGTGATTCACCTGGAAAAAAAGCAGCGGCCAATTACTCGGTCGGCAAGTTCCAAATTTGGCCAATTGGCTCGATTGCCAAGAATTTCCTCTTCTTTCAGAGCAATAAGGGGTGAGCCCGGGTTCTCGTTCGCCAGGAGTTTGCGCTAAGTTTCGATGGATCTGATACCCGAGGCTTGCAGCCAATCAACCGGCCAGTTGCCAGTAAGCTTTAATTCGGTTGGCGCAGCGGTCGTTACTGTTGCTGCAATCTCGTACATGGCGACAACTGGTCTGGGGGTGAGCTGGAGGGTATGGGGGGTGATCGCTCGGCACGTCAATGGTGACGTGCCGAGCTTGCGGATTGGCTTTTTTTAACTTCCTTCGGGCCCTGAAATTGGTTTTCCAGCTGGCGCCTTCCGGAACATCCCAGCGCCGGGACAGCCGGCACCGGTCAACTAGGTCATCCGCGGTAAGTTCATTCGGTTGCACCAAAGATCATTTCTTCGAGGCTTTTCTTTCTGGCGGCTCGTTCGTCCCGGTACTTGCCGAGAGCCTCTTCAAAACCAATCGTTGCATCCTGTAGACCGTGGCTAATCAGATAGCCGGCGAATTGCTGGAAACAGGCTTCCCAGCCCGAAGCGAAGATTGTGCGTTCCTCGTTTGGCTCGGGGAAAGCAATCCGTTCGAGGATCTCCAAAAGGTCGAGGTGCACTAAGGGCTGAGGCATCTCTTCGCCTGCTTTGGTTGCACTCTCTCGCCAATGGTTGAGTGCTTTTTCTCCCGCTTCAATTGCTTCGGTCCGAGTCTGACCGTCTCCGATAAAGATTCCGCCTAGTTCGGGTGCGGTCGCAATGTAGCAGCTGAGGGTTTCGCACCAGGTGACAAAAATGCTGTAATCGGCCGCATTCATTCGTTCTGGCAAGCAAGCCTACTCAAAGCGCCGGCCAAGGGTCAACCGGGAAACATCCGTAAAAGTGCGGTCAAATCCGCCGTTTCCTCATGAACTTCAAAAGTGGGTATATCGTGAATTTTGGAGTGATTTTTTGAAGGTCTAAATTGCTTGCCGATTGGCTTTAGGACTTGGTTTGCACCGTGTAGGAATCGAACCTACAACCCAGTATTAAGAGTCACAGGCTGCAGCGCAAACTCGCCACGGCGGCGCATTCTTTTGTTTCCGAACCGGCCCGCGTCAACAGCCCAGATGCGGTAACCCTATTGGCAAATTCTTTTCTCCATATATGCAGCGTGGCGGAAAGTGAGCTGCTAGCCCGACAAACGGCAGCCAAAAACGGGCGCTGTCGTGTCGCACAAAGGGGCTTTACGAAAATGGCTAAGAAGTGGCTAAGATGGGGGTCCTTTCGAGGGTCTTTCTTTAGAAGGATTTCATGTTGTAACCGCTTGTTGTCCAATCACATGCACCCGGCGTGATTCGAACACACAACCTTCTGATCCGTAGTCAGATGCTCTATCCAATTGAGCTACGGGTGCGGAAAGACCGACAAGCTAATGCGAAGGTCCGGGAAGTCAAGCAGACTGGAAGCCGGAAAACGATGCTTCGTGACTGGTATCTTTGTGCCTCGACGGTGCTCCTGCAACAGAAGCGAGCGCAGAGCCTGACGCGCTCTCGGTCTCAACTGCAGTGGCTAGACGGCGCATCACTGAGCCAAATGCTTCGCGCTCCCATTCATACGGCAACGACGCCAGCGTCGCATTGGCTCGGCGGGCCAGCGCCCGGACGATGCTGCCATCCAGATGCTGATGAAACGCCGCGAACGTCAGCACTCCTTGCTCGTCCCTCTCTAACCACCAACGGACCTGCGCGAGCCCTCAAGCTGACCCGCATGGGCAGCCGCCGGACCGCTACCGACGAACCGGCTCCTCACCTCTCACTCTCACCAATCACCAATCACCTCGGTTGCGGCTCGGCCGCGCAGTGTCCTTTTTTGGTTAGCCGGTCTACCGAATGCGAAAAATGCACTCGCTCGGTGGATTTTCTGCAATTCCAAAATTTCCGCGCGTCTAATCGGAGCCTTGCCATTTGCACAAAGGCTTGCAATTTGCAAAATGACTACCGATGAACTCAAGCAACATCTTGGTGACTGATAGTCCGAGACGGTTTCAACCCACGCACTGGAGCGTGGTGTTGCGTGCCGCTCAGAGTCAGCTGCCTGATTCGCGCGCAGCTCTCGCAGATCTCTACCGGATCTACTGGTATCCGCTTTATGCTTTCGTTCGCCGCCGAGGCTACAGCCCTGAGGACGCTCAAGATCTAACGCAGGGTTTCTTTTTCAGCATGCTCGAACGCAAATCGCTACGACAAGTCGGTCGTACCAGAGGGAAGTTCCGGTCGTTTCTACTGGCATCGCTAAAGAATTATTTGTCCGATCAATTTGACCGCGCCAACAGCATCAAGAGGGGCGGTGACGTCGAATTTGTAACACTGGATTTCGGTGGTGGCGAAGAGCGTTACCGAGACGATCAAATCGACTTTTTGACGGCTGAAAAAGTTTTCGATGCGCGTTGGGCGATGACTCTCCTGAATTCGACAATGGAACGACTGCGGAAAGAGTATGCCGCGCAAGGTAAGACCAAGATAATCGATGTGCTCGAACCGTTTCTCGATCCAAATAGCGAGAAGCCGTCGTCCTATAAAAAGGCGTCAGATACGCTCAAGACCAGCTTGGCTGGAGTGAAGTCGCAAATCTATCGTCTGCGAAACCGACATAACGAGCTTCTGCGGGAGGAAATCGCCCGAACGGTGCCAAGTGAGCGAGCAGTTAATGAGGAAATTCACGCTCTCTGCGACGCTCTCATAGCCTCGGAAGGCCGATTAGGGCGGTGACTCCGGAAGATTCCGGGGTTCCGTTCAGAGTACGCAATTTCCCGCCAACCGGTCGCGGTCATTCGGGCCGCCTTGGGTTAAAGCACGAGACCATTTTGAGTGAACGAATCGAAACTGCTGGGCGTAGAAAAAATGTCTTCGAAAAGCGGACGCATCGACCGAACCCGAAAAGGAGACTTTCCCGGTTTGAAATGTCTTCTTCCAAATCGGGATCATGCCCTGTAGAGTTCCAAGACAGACCGGGGGCTCAAGTGAAACTGAATGACAGCTCGTCGGGCGATGGTGTTGGCCAATGTCTGACCACACTATGGAGTGCGGGCTCGCTTTCTGCCAAAAGCCTGGCACCGGATTCACGAGAGGCGTCACCCAAGCTCTATTGGTATCGGCATTACGGGGCGACACAGCAAACCCCGGTGGAACAGATCGACACTCTGACCTCAGGAGCGATCTATGACGTCCGATGGGTGATGGGTTTGTCCGGCAATGCAATGAACCGGTTCTGCCGAGAACATACAAGATCAGCTTGGGCTGCAGCCAAATGGGTGATGCCATGAAAGTCGGTAAAGGAAATCATTCGGACAAATCTAGCAGAGGAATCAGACGAACTCGTCGCGAGGTGCGCACCTGCTCGGTATGCGGCGCGAAGTTTTCCGTGGCGAAGGAAACCGACTTTTGTCCGGTTTGTCTGTTGCGCGGGGGTTTGATCGACGAGAGCAAGCCAACCGAGCCGCTGAATCCAAGCTCCCTGGACAGTGTTTCAGCGGACGAACCGATTTTCCTGCCTCGCCGGTTTGAAAATTACGAGCTGATGATCGGCGAAGATGGCAAAGCCATCGAATTGGGCCACGGAGCCATGGGCGTGACCTACAAGGCGATGGATACTAATTTGCGCCGTTTGGCCGCTTTGAAGGTGATTTCGCCCCATTACCTACGCGACGAATGGACCAGAGAAAGGTTTGTCCGGGAAGCAAGAGCGGCGGCGTCCCTCCGACATGAGAACATTGCGTCTGTCTATCATCTTGGCTTCACCGGTTCGATCTGTTTTTACGCGATGGAGTACGTTGAAGGGCAAACTCTGGAGGAGGTTCTCCAGGTGCGCGGAGCGCTGCCTGAAGAATTGGCTTTAGAGATCACTTCTCAAGTCGCAGCGGCTCTTGCCGTCGCCCATCAAAGACAACTGATTCATCGCGACATCAAACCATCCAATCTTATAGTCTCGTTCGATCGGAACAATAAACCGATCGTCAAAGTCATCGATTTCGGTCTAGTGAAAGTAGCCGAGGGGATTTCTGACGACCCGTCCGCTTCCGCGCCTGGTGTACTTCTGGGGACGCCTCACTATGCGAGTCCGGAGCAGTTTAGTGGGGGCAAAGTAGATGCACGTTCGGACATCTACTCTCTGGGAGCGACTCTCTGGCATATGCTGACGAACACGACGCCGTTTAGCGGTGCGGCCGCTCAGGTTGCGGGCCAGCACCTGCAGGCAGATTTGCCAATCGACCGATTACGGCATTTGTCTCTACCGGTTGTTTCACTGGTTACGCATCTATTAGAAAAAGATCCTGACGACAGACCGCCAACGGCCGAGGCACTGCTCGCGTTGCTAAGCTCGACGACGAGGTCGCTCGGTAATCTGCCGGCTGTGCCACGAGAGGTCCAGAAGCCGCGACTGCCATCGAGACCGCCTAAGGTGCTCAAGAGAAACTATCCGGCCAGGGGTGTCGATCCGCGACAATTGCTGGAGCCTTGGGATTTTACGCCCTTTCTAGTAGAGAAGTTCAAAGGTTTCGTTGGACGAGAGTGGCTTTTCCAAGAGATCGATGAATGGCGATCGAAAGATAGGCCCGCTGTCCTCGTGATTGTCGGCGAACCAGGGATCGGAAAATCGGCCATTGTCGCGGCACTCGTTCATCGGAACCTCAAGGGTCAAGTGCTGGCTTACCACTGCTGCCGAACTGATACTCCAGCAACGTTGGAGCCGGCCAGCTTCGTACGGAGTCTAGCTGGCATGTTCTCTGCACGGCTTCCGGAGTACTCGAAAGCGCTGGACTGCTCTTCAGTGATTAACTCTCTTCGGCGCGCAGACACCGACCCCGAAAGCGCGTTCGAGGCCGCTGTTCTCGCTCCCCTGCACAAAATTAAGCAGCTTCAGCGAAACCGGTATTACCTGCTCATTGACGCCCTCGACGAATCCCTGACTCGGGCCCAGTCGCCTACGATCTTCGATGTGCTTTGTACCCGCCTGGATCGTTTACCACCATGGCTAGGCTTGATTGCCACCACGCGAAACGATCCAAGTGTGCTCAATCCATTGCGTAGCCTTCGCGTTCAAATCATCACTGCTCAGGATCCAAAAAACCAGGATGATGTGCGCCGCTTCATTCGATTCCGCCTTCGCGAGGCGCCCTTCCGCCAGAAGGCTAAGGCTGATCGCAAGCTCTTGGCCAGGCTCGAAGCTGATCTACTTCGCTCGAGCGCGGGTAATTTTCTCTTCGTGCGAACCGCACTCGATGCAATTGAACGTGGGCAACTCGACTTCGATCATATCGAAAACCTGCCGCCCGGTTTAAGCAGCCTTTACGAGATCTTCTTTCGTCGTCTCTTCCCAAACCCAGCCAAAGATTTTGGTCGGTCGCGCACGGTCTTGGAAACCATTGCCGCTGCGCGCGAACCGCTTACCAGAGAACAAATCGCCGCTGCTACCGGCCTGGATCCGGAAGAGGAGCTCCTCGGCATCCTCTCTCGTTTGGCCTCGTTTGTGCCTGCTTCGGAGGGTCGCTATGCTCTCTTCCACAAATCGCTCTTTGACTGGCTGTCGGGCTGGGATAAGCCGCGGGACCAGCCGTTGGCTGGAGCCTACCATGTGAATCTCCAAAAGGGTTCGGCTCACTTGGCGGACTGGTGCTGGGCTGAGTACCAGCGCGATCGTTCGCAACTTTCTCCCCACTGCCTTCGACATTTGCCAGCCCATCTGCGTCAGGTTGGTCGCGACCAGCTGTTGTCGACTGTTCTCAGAGATTTCCATTTCATCCAAGCGAAATTGGAAGCGACTGATGCCAGCGCGCTTATTGCAGACTATGAGTATTTGCCGGCAAAGGCCGATTTGCGGTTGGTACAATTGGCCATCCAACTCTCCGCGCACGTTTTGGCTCGCGATTACCGCCAATTGGGGAGCCAATTGACAGGGCGTCTCCTCGGCAACTCGGCCGCCGATATCCAAGCTCTATTAAAAGGGGCCGCCGAGAATAACGACTGGCCGTGGCTTCGCCCTTTGACACTAAGCCTCACTCCGCCAGGTGGACCTCTGATTCGTACGTTCAAAGGTCATACTTCTTGGGTCCACGCTGTGGCGCTAACGTCAGACGGTCGATTCACCATCTCGGGCTCGTGGGACGGCACGTTACGGATGTGGGACTTGCAAAGCGGCGAATCGCTACGCACGCTTGAGGGCCACACGGATTGGGTCAATGCCGTGGCCGTCACACCCGATGGTGCCCGCACCATATCGGCCTCGTCTGACCGAACGCTGCGGGTGTGGGACTTGGAGAGCGGCCAATCGCTGCACACGCTCAAAGGCCATACGGACCGGGTTAATGCCGTGGCAGTAACGCTCGACGGCACCCGCGCCGTATCGGCCTCCTCTGACCATACGCTGCGGGTATGGGATTTGGCGAATGGCCAATTGTTGCGCACGCTCAAAGGCCATCTGGACGTGGTCAATGCAGTCGCGGTAACACCGGACAGCCACGGCGCCGTATCGGCCTCCTCTGACCATACGTTGCGGGTATGGGATTTGGAGAGCGGCCGATTGGCGCGCACGCTCCAAGTCCATGTGGATTGGGTTAACGCTGTCGTGACAACGCCCGACGGACGGCATGCCATCTCGGGTTCGGCTGACAATACGCTGCGCGTGTGGGATCTAGAGAGTGGCCAATCGGTGCGCACACTCGAGGGCCATACCAACAAAGTCACTGCCGTGGTACTAATGCCTGACGGGTGCCGCGCTCTCTCGGGGTCCGCTGACCATACGCTGCGGATGTGGGACTTGGAGAAGGGTCAATTGGTGCGCACGCTCGAAGGCCATACGGATTGGGTCACTGCCGTTGTGGTAACACCCGACGGGCGCCGGGCCGTCTCAGCCTCGGCTGATCACACCCTACGGATGTGGGATTTAGAGAGGGGTCAATCGGTCCACACGCTCGCAGGGCATACTGATAGCGTAACTGCCGTGGCGCTGATGCCCGACGGACGCCGCGCCGCTTTGATCTCGGATTACCAAACGCTGCGGGTGTGGGACTTGGAGAGCGGCCATTTGTTGCGGGCGCTCGAAGGCCATACGGACTGGATCACTGCCGTAGCCGTTACACCCGACGGACGCCACGCCGTCTCAGCCTCAGCAGACCATACGTTGCGGGTTTGGGACTTGGAGAGTGGCCGCGTGGTGCGCACTCTCGCAGCCCATACGGACTTGGTCAGTGCCGTATCCGTTACCCCCGACGGACGCCGCGCCATATCGGCTTCAACTGATCATACCCTACGGATATGGGACTTAGAGACCGGCCAACCGGTGCACACGCTCGAAGGCCTGGTGAACCTGGTCAGCGCCATTACGGTAACGCCAGATGGGCGGTACGCGTTATGGGGATCGGATGTCGGTGCGCTGCAGGTATGGGACTCGGAGATTGGCAAAACAGTGCGTATGCTCGAAGGCCATACGGACTGGGTAACTGCCGTCGCAATAACACCCGACGGGCGCCGCGGTATGTCTGCGTCGACTGGGGGAACACTACGGCTCTGGGATTTGGAGAGCGGCCAATTGGTGCGTACACTCGAAGACCACGCCCACCTGGTCGATGCCGTGACGGTGACGCCCGACGGCCAACGCGCCATATCGGCCTCGTCTGACCATACGTTGCGGGTGTGGGACGTCGAAAGCGGAATCTGTATCGCTGTTTTTACCGGTGAGAGTCCTATTTCGCGCTGCGCTATTGCGCCCGACGGGCGAACGATTATCGCGAGAGAAAAATCGGGCCGAGGGCACTTTTTGCGGCTGGAAGGTTTAGATTAAGTTCTTGCAGCTCATCCGAAATCGGAATCTGAAGAAGACTCATTTTTATGGCCTCGAGCTTACCCCGTTTGATCCCTTCCCCAACTGATGAGGTGAATTATCAGGAGACCTCTTTCGGTGTCGACGCCGTAGCGCGAAACGTTTGCAACACGTGGGAGGAAGCAATGACAAATCCCGCCTTCGACGCTGTCGTTATCGGCAGCGGGATGTTCGGCGGTTATTTTGCTGACAAACTTTTTCGGGACGCGAAGGGAAAGCGCACGCTCCTGCTCGAGGCCGGCGGGTTCCTCGTCGCGGGACACTATCAAGATTTACCGGACATTGGATTAAACGTGCCAGAGCCGATGGACCCCGCCAGCGACAACCGACGGCCCAGGGAGATTGTCTGGGGGATGCCATGGCGAGGAAATACCAGCTTCGTAGGGACGCCGTACTGCGTCGGCGGCAAATCAATTTATTGGGGAGGCTGGTGCCCCAGGCTAACGGACGACGTCCTGGCTGCCTGGCCCTCGAGCGTAGCTGGATATCTGAAGGACAATTATTCTCGGGTTGAGGAGCAGCTCGGAGTGTCTGAACATACCGATTTCATCCAAGGGTCGCTCTATGAGGCCATGCTGGCCAAGGCTAAGGCGGTACGGCCCCGTGTTCCGGGACTGACTGCAGTTGAACGGCCGCCTCTGGCCGTGTTGGGGCGCGGTCCCGCTTCCGGGTTGTTCACTTTCAATAAATACAGCAGTTTGCCGTTATTAATCGGCGCGATCCGCGATGCGATTGCCGAGGCTAATTGGGATGATTCAAGGCGCCGGCTGTTCCTGGTCCCAAGGGCACACGTTGTGAAACTCCACACATCTGGTGGGGTCGTTCGGCGTATCGAAGTCTTCATCAACGGTCAACAGCGCTTCCTCGACATCGGTCCGCGGTGTGCGGTGGTACTCGCACTTGGGGCAATCGAGTCAACGAGGATTGCCCTGGATTCGTTTCCAACTACGCCAAACCCGGCAGATGAAAAAATGGGCCGCAATCTCACGGTTCATATGCGCTCGACAACGACGGTTCAGATCCGGCGCTCAGCGCTGGAGACGCCGGGCAGGCCGCTTAAGGAAAAATTGCAAACTGCCGCGCTACTAGTGCGCGGCGAGGCTAGCGACGGCCATTTTCACTTACAGGTCACGGCCGCCGACGATCGCGACGGAAACTCCGATAGCTTGCTGTTCCGCATGATTCCAGATATCGATTTGCTGGAAGAAATCCTCGCTGCGCAAGACGCGGATTTCGTGGTGGTGACCTTTCGCGGTTTCGCCGAGACGAAGGGAGTCAAAGATCAGCGGATCGGCAATCCAGGACTTCGCTGGATCGACCTCAGCCCTGAGCATGATGAGTTTGGGTTCAGGCGCGGCTTCGTCAACCTGGCAATCAATGCTGCGGAGGCACGGTTGTGGAATGCGATGGACGCTGCAACAGTCGAGTTCGCGCGCAAACTTGCCAACGACGACAACGCGGCGATACGAGTTATTTCGTCATCACGAGACGGCTTAGGCACTACCTATCATGAATCGGGCACGCTTTGGATGGGCGACGACCCAGCAAAATCCGTCACCGATACCAACGGTCGATTCCACCATGTCGCCAATGCCTACTGCGTCGATCACGCGCTATTCCCCTTTGTCGGCTCTGCGAATCCGGCGCTGACCGGCCTAACTCTAACACGTAAGATAGCCGCGCATATAGCAACTCTAGTATGATAGCAACTGTTCAGGCACCCAAACTTTAATCTCCATCGGAGCCAGGCCGACGGGCAGAGCCGAAACATCGCCCGTGCCGGTCAGTTGGTCGCCGGAGAAAAAGCGTGCGTCGGAAATCTGCCGGACAGTCGCCGAACCGGTCGTTCCCAAGTTACTATAAGCAACCAGCATTCGACGGGGACGACGGCAGAGATCGGGATCTTGCAAAACCAGTCCATCAAATGTTGTCTGCGCATTGGTATTCGCGACTACGAGCACTTCGAGGTCACTTATGACGCGGGAAAAGGCAACCAACCCGCCCATGCCAGATGAGTAGCCAAAGTCCCGCCCATTGCCTGAAACTTGGCGAAAATAAAGCCGGCCGAATCGCAGCGCAGGCTGCTCCTCTCGAAGTCGGCCTAGAGCTTTGACCTGAGAATAGAAAAAGCTTTGCTTGTCAAAGGCGTTAGGCTTGCCCCACAACGCTTCGCGCACCGATTGTTCAGGATGTAAATCGTTCTTATCGACGGTGCCCTGCAACCCTTGTTCGGTCCCATAGTAAACCGCCGGGATTCCCTGCAGGCAAAATAAGACCGCCAATCCCATCGTCACCTGCTCCGATGGCGTTGACGGACGATTAAATCGTTCAGACTGGTCATGGTTGTCGAGGAACGTGACAAAATATTGCCCGGCTTCGCCATGCGAACTGATAAGCCCGTCTTCAGCTTTTTTACGGTTGTCGAAGACGCTAGAGAGTTCCGCAACGTCTCGCCAACCTTTCACGATGTCCGGAACTTTGAAGAAAAGAGGGTAGTCGAGGGCGGCATCGATACCAAACCCGGCCTGACTATGTCGTCCCACGAATCGGTTGATGATTTCCTCGCTATCATAGATTTCGCCGAACGTGAAGAAGTTCCGTTTCCCGAGGGTATGGGCAAATTCTCGAATCGCGTTGCCGAAAACTTCAATCGCTGGGGGCGATATATGTTTCGCCGTGTCGATGCGAAAACCGTCGAAATCAAATTTTGCGATGAGGTACTGGTAGGCGTGGATCAGAATATTCAACACCGGTCTTATGCCGTATCTGGCTCGGACAGCCGCCTGGCTGCTCGGCGTTGCGTCATATTCAACTACCAGTTGTCGCTGCTTGATGAAATCACCTTTCACGAACCCTTCTGGTGAGAGGGTATAAGTTAACGTATTGCCGCGGCGCCGGAAGAATGTCTTTTCCTGCAAATCAGGCGGATAGACTGCATCGTCAGGAGAGAGAGGTGTACCGGGAGGAATCTGATCCTGCCAATCAGCCCGGGGGAAGCCATAACCGTTCAGCCACTGAATGGGAGGTTCTTGACCAAGTGGCGCATTCATCACGTCGGGATCGTCGAATACGTCCACGACTTGCCCATGGTAAACATAGTCGAAGACCCGGGCAGCGTGATTAAGTACCATGTCGAGAATAACAAAAATGCCCCGCCCATGCGCCTGGGCGATAAGTTCTGCGAGCTCTCTCTCCGCAGTTGCCAGTGTCCCGTCTGACCCAAATCGCTCATCGACATGCAAAAAGTCCTGAGTGTCGTATCCGTGATAGTTGTATTGCCAATCAGGACGCGGGTTCTTCAAAACTGGAGAAAGCCAGAGTGCTTTTACTCCTAAGTCTTGTAAGTAATTGAGCTGAGCTGTTACCCCTTTGAACGTGCCTCCTTGACGATAGTCGAATTGCCGGTTCCATGTGATCTTGGGCGGAGCCTGGTGATTCGCGAATCGGTCAATCATCAAAAAGTACATCCAGCAGTCCCGCCAGTCGGTCGGCGATGGGAATGGATACCGCACGGGTACGACCTTCCCATTCACGGTCACGTTTCGTGTCGCGCTTTTGCTTGCCGCTTCGCGGGCCTGAGCAAACGTCTGTTTGATCTCAGGCCCGAAAATGCCTTCGTCAGCCGTATCAAGGGCCGGCAGCGGCGGAGCGACGGGACCAGAGTCTTGTGGCTGGAAACCAGGCGAAGGAGGCGCAGCTTCGAGCGTAGCGTTGGTTTGGTCTTCGACGATTCCAGTTGCGGGCAGTCCATGGGTTCGCTGCCATTGTAGAACAACGTCGCGTGTGCTCGGGCCGAAGAAGGCTCGGTTTACCTCGCTTGATGGAATCGCCTGTCCATGTCTGGTCAAGTTACGGTGGAGATTCTTGACCTCCTCACCAAACGCTCCGACCTCTAAACTTAACTTTGACATATCCGTCCTTTGTCATCAGTAGATCGGCGGCTCACTCGCAGAACATATTCGAACATCTTTCCTATCCTCGATGGCCGACTCTCCGGAGCCCTTCAACTTTCTTCGCTTGTGATGCGCCGAATGACAGAACGGCGCATTCTAAGACTAGAGGCGCAGAGTTTGGAACGCTCTTCCGTCACGCACCACCAATTGGATTCGCTCGAACACTCTAAAATGATAGTCGCCTTGCTCGTCTATGTATGTGAAGGCTGTCATCGCATCGCTCCCGAGGATTATTTTCGTCGGCTCGCCGCCAAGCGACACCAAAATTCCAATTTCGCTGGGAAACGGAACGAGTGCCAAACTGTCGACCATATAGAAGCCACCGGTTAGCACATGATTTAGTTGGTCACCCGGTGCCAGGAGCAAACCCGACGCCGGCTCATAGGCCTGAGCATAACGGTCTGGCGAAAGGAACAAACCGTATGGACCAGGCTGGGCCCTACTGTTTAACTTGGCCATGCCGAGCGCTACTGCCGCCAAGATATCGCCCACCTTATTCAACGTTGAACCAACGACACTAATGAATGCGTAATTATTCGCCTCGGTAACAAATCCGGGCGGTAGCGCGGTGGGCTGATTCGTTACAGTAACTCCTTTGCCAAGAACGTAAGCAATCTGAGTCTTTCCGAAAAACAGGATCGTGTCCTCTGCATCCGCGATGAGGCTCGCGGCCGACCTGGCGAATGATGTGGCTAGGTGCACATCTTCCTCGCCGTCGACTTCTGCTTGAGTGAGCTGAAAATCGCTTGAGATCTCAACAAAAGGTTGAAATTCATCAGGCGTTGGACCTGGATTGAGACTCCCAACAGGCACAATCCTTTTTGTAGAGACCGGTAGCACATTGTTTACGACAGTGGACGGGAAGACTTTTTGCGCGACGCGAATGCGTCCCACCTCTTCCTGGACTGCTTTGTCTATGTCACTCCAGATCTGTTGATTCCAGATCTTGTCTCGGCCGAGGCTTCCATTCATATAGTTGGATTCAGTGCAGGTTAGATTTTGTTAACCACGTTATGCGAAGTTCTGCAGGAGAGATTGATGAGATGTAAAATTCCCTCGCTGCTGACCCATCCTTCCGAGCAGCATTGGCTCGCCGGTGCGTTGAATTTGCAGGTTCATGAGCCTTTCCAAAAGCGCCTCTGTGGGAAAACGCTGATTGGTATCGGTCCCCCGAAGCCTTAGTGTCGGCCATGCGCAGCGTGCTGGCTTTCAAGCGCCACTGGAAACCAAGCGCATTCTACCACAGTGACAGCGATTGTATGTACGCCGAATTACGTACTTCCGGCTGTTCGGCGCCCTTTATGATTATTATGAATTTTGGAACATCTATAATTGGCGGAACTCAACGTTTCGCCGATCGCAGTTGGCTAGCAGGCCAAAAGGGCGGAGCGAAGCAATGGGTGTGGCTGACCTGACAACGCAGTCGCCACCGCTCGCCATTACCCTGGGCGAAATTATCGGGGCGAACCATCCCAAGGCGACTGCGACCTAAGGCCACGCTGAATCAGTCGCTTCGTTCCAATTTTTCGGCCGAGCACGCTATGGCCGTTGGTTGGACAGTCGCCGCTACCGCCGAACGCCGTCCGTTCCTATCCCTTTGGATTCTGGAGACGTCACGATCGGCCAATCCCAACGGAGTTGCGCAATGAGAATTACTATCATCGGCGTGGTAACATGGCCGACTATGACAATTACCCTGAAAACCAGCATGGTGACCTATCCGGCCTGAAGGATTATGCCAATGACGATGATGAGATCGGTTCGGCTGTCATTAACGCACTAATCAAAGCGCACTGTTATTGGATCCGGGAAGCAGACGTCGATGGTTTCAGAGTAGGTGCGGTAAAGCATATGGGAGAGGTAGCCTGTTCTCGATTCTGCTCTAACATCCGCGAATATGCCTATTCGCTGGGCAAGAGAGGCTTCTTCCTCTTTGGAGAGCTAGCCAACCCGGACGATGATATCGTCAATCGATAGACCGGCCAGAATACCTCTCGGCAGGATGGAGATAACACGGCGTTCTTTGGACTGGATTCTATCTTAGAATTTCCTCTCGCCGAGGGTCGGTACAATGATCCGAGCCATCGACCGCTTCGGGACGTGCTAAAAGGCTTGGCCGGCCCCACACCCATTGCTTCGCACCGCCCTTTTGGCCGCTACTCCAACGGCTTAACCGGGACAGTCGCCGTATCTACCAACGACCCAGCGCTGCTCAGGTTTTTCCTGGAGAGGTGATTGGTGACTCAGGTACGGCTACTTGTCCGACCGAGGGAGAATCCTCGTAAAAAAACAAGAATTGGAACCAGCGTAGTACAGAGGAAACTCCTGACTCCTGGCTCCTAATGTGAACCTTTGTTGGTTAGATTTGCCACTTGTTCGGCATTCTCTGGAGTCACGAAGCTTGGTCCGGTTAGTATCAAATCGTTCTGGAGTATCGAACCGTACTTCACATAGTTCGCTAGAAAGATGACTGGGAGATAACCCTGGAGCCACTGCTGTTGGTCTAAAGCGAAAGCCATTTGCTTTTGCGTCAGCGCTTGGATGACTCGAGGCGAGATATCGAAAGTGCAAAGTTTGACCCTGTCAACCAGGCCCATCTCATCGAGCACCTGCAGGGCTGGTTCGGCTGCCGCTGGACCAAGGGCTAGTATTCCATCGACCTCCTGATTTTTCTGTAGATAAGCCGCCACCGCGTCATGGCACTCCATAAAGTCGATCTTCACCGGAAGCACCTGGACGTGATGGAAAGGACCTTCGAATCCGTCTCGAAAACCCTTGGTCCGCTGATCCAGTGCGACATTTCCGAGCTCCTGGTTCAGAATGATCGCCTGTTTCACTCCCAATGCCTTCAGACGTTGACCCGCCTCCCTTCCCGCGGATTCCTCTTCCTGGCCGATGTGCATAAGACATCCGAGTTTCTTGGACACATCCAATCCCGAGTTGATTGAAATCACCGGGATTTTGGCAGTCACCGCTGCCTGAATCGACTTGCTCAGAAAAACAGCGTCGGGAATCGACACGACTAGGCCGTCTGGCTTGGACGCAACCGCTGCATCGACTAACTTCGACATGGCTGGCAAGTCGAATTGTCCCGTTGCCTGATATTCGACATCACTGCCGGTTTCCTTGGCTGCAGTTTCCACGCCGTTTCGCACGACTAACCAGAATGGATCGGATGCTTGACCGTGAGTGACGACGATGATCTTCGGCTTCTTTTGGGCAAAACCGGCCAAAGGAACGAGCAAGCTGGCCGCAAACGCCAGCCAGAAAGCAGGCCTCGGTTTAGTCATAGCTGTGGGGGATGATTTCAGTATTGTTCCCAGTGTACACAAGATAGCTATTGTGCCGCTCGATTTCTCAAGTCTTGTTTTGATATGACTCAGGCGGTACGGACCCGATTAGCCGGAGCCTGGTATGGATCAACGTGAGGAACATAAGCCCGACCAATACCCTTCTCCCTTATTCCAGTGGCTGCTGAAATTGAAGGTCTGGTTGGTCGAACGGTTCCGCGTCGGCGAGCGCCAACTCATGCTGCTCTGGGCGGCGCTGGTCGGTCTCCTGGGCGCTCTGGCCGCTGAATTCTTTCGACGAACAAGTGATATCATTCATTGGCTCGCCACTGGCAGTGACTCAGAGATCATTTCCTCTTTCGCTCAGCTGCCGGTTTGGCAAAAGCTCGCGGTGCCGACGTTGGGCGGACTCTTGGCTGGTGTGACCCTCTGGATTGGTAATCGTCTGACCACCCGTACCCGGCAGAAAACGACTACCGACTATATGGAAGCGATCGTCGTTGGAAATGGCAATATCTCGGTTCCAGCGAGCCTGGTAAAGACGACTTCAGCCCTTTTCTCCATCAGTACCGGGGCATCAATCGGGCGAGAAGGACCATTGGTCCAAATCTCTTCGCTGGTTGCCTCGTTGATCGGTCGGCTTCGGGATTTTCCGATTGCTCAACGACGTCATTTGGTCGCATGCGGGGCGGCCGCTGGAATTGCCAGTGCCTATAATGCGCCCATTGCCGGTTCCTTTTTCGTTGCCGAGATAATCTTGGGAACCGTCGTGGTCGAAGCACTCGGTCCTCTGATTTTAGCTGCGGTTGTCGCGACGTTCACCGCTCAACTCCTGCACGGTGGTGGCCCAATCTACCGGTCGCCTGGCTTCAACCTTCACACCTATTGGGAACTCATCCCGCTTTCACTAGTTGGCGTCGTCTCCGGACTGTTGGCGCCGCTCTACCTGCGATTTCTGCGCGCGGTTGAGCACCTCTTTGCGAAACTAGTTATGCCGGTACCGACGAAACTGGCCCTGGGGGGCGCAATTGTCGGTGCGCTCGCGATAGTCAGTCCCGACGTTTGCGGAAACGGTCAAGGCTTACTTTCGACCCTCTTTCATCAGAATTGGTTTTCGGATGAGATCCTCGCGATTCTACTGCTCAAGATAGTGGCAACCGCCGCCACGTTCGGATCCGGTGCCGTAGGTGGTGTGTTTACGCCGACCCTTTTCATCGGTGCGGCGATCGGAATGTTGTACGGCCGAACTCTTCCTTTTATCTTGCCGGAGTTTCAGCTCGATCCCGGGATGTATGGCATCGTGGGCATGGGCTCCTTTATCGCCGCGACGACGGGTGCGCCGCTGATGTCGATCCTGATGGGATTCGAGCTCACGCTCGACTATACGCTCGCACCGCTCCTCATGGTTAATTGCGTGATCGCCTACTATTGTAGTAGCATTTTCGAAAAGCAGTTCATCTACGGAGAATCCCTCGAACGCAAAGGCGCGTCGTTCTTCAAACAACAATTGGCCGAAACGAAAATCGCAGATCTCATTCGACGCGACCCGGTGACGCTTTTGAGCGATGCTACCTTCGCTGAGATTGCTAAGACATTTGTGCAGCATCGGTTGCAATATATTTACATAGTCGGGAAAGAAAGACAGCTGCTCGGCGCCGTCTCCTTGCATGACATCAAAGAGTTTCTGGATCAACCGGAACTCGCCCAGATGGTGATAGCGGCTGACCTCATGAACGAAAAGTTCCCACGGATCTCGCCACTTCAGGGAATGGGCGAAGCTCTGGAAAGGTTTTCCGAAGTACGCTCGGAGCGACTGCCGGTGGTTGAGAACTTCAGCACGCTTCGGTTAATCGGGAGCATTTCCAAGACTGACATCATGCTCCACCTCGCTGGAAAGGAGAGTTTGCAAACGACGCCTGGAGCGAACTGATCCGGCGTCTGCCCATGCGCGTATAATGCGGGCAGTCTGAAGACCTGCGTACAGCGGTTTAGTCACAAACCGAAGTCACTCTAATCGGCGGGCAACGTATGGCTCAAACCCGGCGCGTCGGGAAGCATAACGTAAGGGCGTACCTACTAAGCGCGCCGAGGTTTTCGCCCTACCGTAGTGGGCAAGATCATGCCGGCTATCCTTGTCTCGGGCGGGACAACGATGTGCTTCGGCTTTTGGATGTGGTTACGCAAGATGTGGGCCGCCACAGGCCAATTTAAGCTCTTTCTCTGTGAGTGACTTCGTCCGCCCTTTCTGTATATAAGAGAATTGGATTTTTATTGAATCCAAAAAAAAATTCCCCCATGAACGGTTATGAAAAGAATCAACCTCTCCCCAGGCGTTACCGATTCCTATCGCGGAGTCTCCCGACGCGAAGCCCTTCGCCGGGCGGCTAGCGCCGGCGCCCTGATCTCGCTCTCTCCTTTAGCTGGCTTCGGCGTATCTAGCGCAGAGGCGGCTGAAGAGGCCGTTGGCAAGTTCCCCAAGCATCCGCAATGGAAATTCGTATTTGTCAACCACGTCACGACCAATCCATTCTTCGTTCCGACCAGGTATGGCGCCGAGGACGCTTGCGCGCTATTGGGGTGTACCTACCAGTGGACCGGATCAGAGAAATCGATCGCTACCGACATGGTCAACGCGCTGAATACCGGCGTGTCAGCTAAGGCCGACGGTATCGCGGTGTGTCTAGTTGATCTGACCGCATTCAACGATCCGGTGGAAAAGGCGCTAGCTGCCGGTATCCCGGTAGTTTCATATAATGCCGACGCGAAGGACAACAAACGCCTCTGCTACATCGGCCAGGACCTGTTTCTGTCTGGCAAGGGCTTAGGACAGCGCATCGTTGAGCTGGTGGGCGAAGGCGAAGTGGTCGGCTTTATTGCTACGCCCGGTCAACTGAACATCCAACCGCGCTTGGATGGCGCCAAGGAGGCGATCAAAGAGTCGGGCAAGAAAATCACTCTCAACGAGGTAGCTACAGGCCCAACCGTCAACGAAGAGTTGTCGCGGATTCAGGCCTATTATACGGGACATCCGGATCTGAAGGGTATGTTTGCGGTGGATGCAGGCAGTACCGAGGGAGTCGCCAAGACGATGGCGGCCAATAAACTGCGCGAGAAGGGAGTTCATGCCGGCGGCTTCGATCTGTTGCCCACCACGCTGGATGCGATCAAAAAAGGCGACCTCGATTTCACGATCGACCAGCAGCCTTATCTGCAAGGTTTCTATACCGTCATGGTACTCTTCATGTACAAGATCTCCGGTGGGTTGACCGGTCCTTCGGACATCAATACCGGCCTGAAGTTTGTGACCAAAACCAGCGTCGATCCGTACCTGGGTAGCCAGAGCCGTTATGAAGGCAGCTCGGCCGAAGAGAAGGTGATTACTCGATCAGGCCCGATCTAAAAAGCAGCAGGCTCATGGCCAAAGAAAAAGCGGATGCCGCCCCGCCGCAGTTGCAGGACTCGCCCCAACGGGTTGAGCAGTGGGGCGTCCTGCGGCGAATCGGCCGATCCCTGCTCCATTCCCGAGAAGCCAGTATTGCCATGGCGGGTATCGTGCTGGTGGTCTATTTTCAGAGCACCGCGGCGGCATTCCTTTCACCAAGCAATATTGCTAACCTCGCGGAGTACGCAGCCACCACCGCAATAATTGCCGCCGGCCAGGTGATGGTCCTGGTTTGCGGAGAAGTAGATCTCTCGGTTGGCCAGGTCTACGCGTTGGCGCCTTTTGTAATGTACTACGCCAACCAGGCAGGTATCCCCTATCTGCCGGCGATTCTCCTTGGTTTGATTGCTGGCGGCCTGGTTGGCCTGTTCAATGGGCTCATCACCGTCGTGCTGCGGATACCGTCCTTTATCACCACTCTTGGTACGCTCTTTATCATTAACGGGTTAACTTTGACCATTTCCGGAGGCTATCCGGTGCAGCCCAAGGCGGGAGCGCTAATTACCAATATTTTTGGCGGGAATCCGGTCTCCCAAATCCTTTGGGCGATCGGCATCACTCTGATTTTTCAATTCATGCTGGTCAAAACAAGATGGGGGCTGCACACGATTGCTACCGGCGGCAATCTGATTGGTGCAGCCGAAGTGGGCATCAAGACTAACCGAATCAAGATCGGAAACTTCATCATGTGCAGCATCATGGGCGGTGTTGCCGGTATTTTGGATGCTTTCCGGATCAGTTCAATCGATCCGCTGGCGGGTGGTACCGATATCATGTTCATGGCTATCGCTTCCTCCGTTATCGGGGGGACGCTCCTTAACGGTGGCTCGGGGACAATCATCGGCGCGTTTTTCGGCGCCGCGGTGCTCGGCATTCTTAAAGACGGCTTCACCCTTTCCGGGGTCAGCGCCTATACTTTCGACATGATTCTGGGCGTCGCTATTCTAATCACCATGCTGATCAATGTGCACCTTAGCCGTTTGCGTGCGGCGGGAGGCGGGGAATGACCGAAGAGATTTTACGCACCGAACACATGTCGAAGTCCTTTGGTCGAGTTCGAGCACTGCGAGATGCGTCGATTCGTCTGATGAAAGGAGAAGTGCTCGGACTTCTGGGCGACAATGGCGCCGGTAAGTCGACCTTGATGAAGATTATTACCGGATTCCACAAACCCAGTAGCGGCAAACTCTATTTCGAAGGTAAGGAGATCGAGCTCAAATCGGTCAGCCATGCGCGGTCGTTGGGAATCGAACCAGTGTACCAAGATCTCGCGCTGATCAATGAGCTGAACGTCTATCGCAATATGTTTCTGCAACGGGAGCTAATGTATGGCGGATTCCTTCGCATCCTCAACGATCGCGCCATGCGAGAACGGGCAAAGCAGCAACTCAAACAAATGGGAGTCAACATCCCTTCGGTCGATGTAGAAATCTCGAAACTCTCGGGCGGTCAACGCCAGGCCGTCGCGGTTGCCCGTTCGGTCTACGCCAACGCCAATGTGTTGCTGCTCGATGAGCCGACCGCCGCTATGGGCGTGAGAGAGAGCGCCATGATCTTAGATCTGATCCGTCGGCTAAAGGAGAAGGGCGAGGTCTCGATTATCATTGTGGCGCACAACTACGCGCATATCTTCGATGTCTGTGACCGGGTCAATCTCATGCAAAAGGGCGAGATCACTTTTGATCGCTCAACCAAGGAGACATCCGTTGAGGAGCTGATGAACCTCGTATTACACGAGCTTCGCAGCGCGCGGGAAAGCATTGGGCGATCCTAATCCGACATCGCTGCAGTCAGCAAACCATGTCGCGGCAGGCGGTCGGCAACATGCCGCTGACCTTCCTGGCGGCGCCGCGGACGACTTCTGCCAGTGCAGGATGGATATAAATGAGGTCGATCAGCGATTGGATGTCGTTGCGCCATTTCATCACGGGAAGCACAATATGGAGTAGAACGGACGCCTGGTGGCCGACAATATGACAGCCCAGAATCCGCCGGTCAGGCGCGATCAAGAGCTTGCAGAGCCCATATTCTTCCTTAATTGCCCGACCCTTAGTCGTATTGGAATATGGGACGGCAGCGGCAAAGTAGCTGCTCCCTTCTGCTTTGAGTTCATCCTCCGTTTTCCCCACTCCGGCAGTCTCTGGTGAGGTAAATACCGCGTGCGGCATCGGTCCGTAGTCGATCGAGTCCTGGCAGCCGCCGCTAATCTGCTTTGCCAAATATTCGCTCTCGAAGTTAGCTGCGTGCGTATACATAAACCGACCACCGATATCCCCCATTACCCAGACGTTAGGAACCGAAGCGCGTAACCGATTATCGGTCTCGATGAAACCCTTACCGTTTCGCCGCAAGTCAGTCTTCTCCAAACCGATCTGATCGGTATTGGGAATTCGACCGATGCAGAATAGCAAAGCATCACTGATTCGCTCAGATGACTTGCCGTCTCTGCCTGCTACCTCGATGTGGAACTTTGAACCGTTGTACTTCGCTGCGCTTACCTCCGTTTCGAATCGGACCGGGACTTGAGTGGTGTAACCTCGCTGAAAGAGCGCCTGGATTTCCTCGTCTTCGCGTTCCAACAACTTAGTCCCGCGAACCACTTGCAAGGTTTCCGTACCGACTCCCGAAAAGAAATGGCCCAGCTCACAAGCGATATAGCCGCCGCCGACAATCGTGATTGATCGCGGCATCTGTTTCAGAGTAAAGACGTCGTCGCTCGTCCAATATGGTCCTTCAAAGTGGGGGCGCTTTGGACGGCTACCGGTCGCGAGCACAAGCTTATCGGCCGAAATCTCGTTGCCATTAACGGACAAAGAGTAGTTACTGGTCAACACTCCGGTACCGCGAAACAGCGCCACGTTTTCGCCGAGCGCGTCCTGCAGGATGGAATCGTACTTTCGGGTAAACTCGAATGTTTCGGTCAGAATTTTGTCCGGTTCTCGTATGTTTATCGTTGTCTCGAATCCGAATTTGCGCGCTTCGCGAACAGACTGAGCGGCATCGGCGTAACCAATCAATAACTTTGAAGGAATACATCCGCGGTGTGGGCAGGTTCCCCCGAGAGGTCCTCGCTCGACGAGGGCGACTTTCATTCCTGCCTTGCCACACTCGATGGCCGTCGAAATTGCGTTTCCGCCGCCGAAAACAATCAAATCAAAGTGTGTTTTGCTCATCTCGATCGAACCATAGGGTCACAAATAGCCAATAGCCAACGCTGCGCGAATAGCCAATAGCCGATAGCCGATAGCCGATAGCCAATAGCCGATGGTCAGAACATCGGTAACACTCGCGAGAAGATTGAGAGTTTCTAAATTCTAGATTCTGGATTCTCACTTCTGGATTCGGCTCCCACCCTCATTTTGCTCTTTTCCAGACCACGTGCGCGGTCCCGCCGCTTGCAGCAGCTGAACCGGTTAGTGCGAGTTCGTCCCCCACAAGAGTGAAAGATCGCTTCTGATCGGTCCCGGCCCAGTTCGGGAACGTACAATTCTCAACGTGAACGGTGAATGTACGATCGGCTTCATTGACGGTCATCGCGTTCATCTTTTTACGGTGCGATTTGGGTTGTTAAACCCCTCGAGAGGATGACGACGTTGCCTTAACGGTTTGCGAGGAAAGTTGCGTTTAGACTGGGCTGCCTCGACCCGGAACCAGTGACGAGGAAAATGCCACTTGAATTCTTTGATGGCGGAAGGAAAACGAGGCAAAGTGCCTGTTGCGGTGCTGGTAACCCTTTATCGGGCTCGCGGCTGCGAGCGATGACAGAGTTTCCGGCATTATTCCTGAATGACAGAGGCTACCAACAACAACTATAGGCTTAAGCTCGCCAACAAGTTTTTAGCATCCGGCTATTTCATTTACGCGGCAGCGATCATTCTATTCCTTATTGCCTGGCTGGCTTCGCTCGCGTTCCGTCTCTCTCGGATGCCTGCCGACCTATCTTCTACCTCTCTCGTTGCTATGGTAGCGCTTTTAGTCACCGGCATTTTGTTCGCTAGCTTGAATATTGCGGTAGGTAGACGACTTCTGACGAACGATCGAACGCGTTTCACCTGGATTTTGGTGATAGTTTCGCTCCTGGAAATTCCGATCGGAACCGGTCTCGCGTTTCTAACCCTGCTATGGCTGTTTTCGCTTCGCGGAACCAAATAGCAAACGATTTTCTGCGTTCTTTTACGGCTATTTGTTTCGTCACCGCTTCACTCTACAATTCGGCGAACGATTTCTCTTTCGGCGGTTCGCGCAAGCACATCGAACCCGATCCGAATATTACTGTCTTTGTTTTCTACCAGCCGGGTGAGTCCTTCCCTTCTACCTTCAGCAGCGATTTCGACATCCCATGTTTCGAAGGTGAAGAGGTCAGGGCGCACCATGGCGAGTGCCGCTAAAGGATCATGAGGAGGATTTTCCGTAATTTGCCAGAGTTCCCACCACCTCAAGATCTGGTCCTCCAGCAAAGGACCGAGTCCACCTCCGATCTGCGCGATTTTCTGCACATCTTTTCTGTTCAGCCGTACTCTCAGCGTTAAGTCGAGGCCAATCGCAGTGATCGGAATACCCGATGCAAAAACGATCTTTGCGGCTTCCGGATCGCATCTAATGTTGTGCTCGTATCGATCCATCCAGAATGCTCCCCCCATCAAGTACAGATGCTTAATCCGAGAGAGCGCTTGCGGGCTTTTTGAAATCGCCGAGGCAATGTTGGTAAGCGGTCCGGTTGCGAGGATCTCAAGGCCATTTCCGTAATGCTCGCTACTTTCGATCAAGTACTGGGCGGCGCGGATTGATTCCGAGATCTTGACCTTCTCAAGACCGGGCACACCGTATCCTTCCTGACCCGCCCAAAAGATCTGGCGGCCTGTCAAGGTCTGCGGCTCACCCGGCACCACCACTATTTCTTTGCGCCGCAAAAGATCGCAAGTGATCTGCGCAATTCGGGCGCGCAGCAATGTGTCACCGTAGACTGTCGTCACGCCGATCAACTGAAGTTCGGGAGCCTTCGCCAGGAGAACAAGCGCGAGGATATCGTCTACGTCGGTGCCAATATCTGTATCGAAAATGACGGGGCGCATCAGGGGAATAAGAAATGACAGATGACAGATGACAAATAGAAAGAGGAGGGAATACGGATTGCGGAACGCGGATTGCGGATTGCGGAATGTGCCGCGGCAATTGATTTATTTCATATTCCGCAATCCGCGATCCGCATTCTAAATTTTCTGCTCCTCTGCCCGGTAGGAATAGGATAGAGATCTCAATCATGAAAAAGGCCTTGGTGGCGGGAGCGCTTGGCGTGACCGGCCGTGCTTTGGTTAATCATCTGGTGACACTTGGCGATTGGGAGGTGATTGGGCTGTCGCGGCGCAAGCCTGAATTCCAAACGGCCGCTCAATATGTATCGGTCGATCTTTTGAGACGATCAGAAGTTGAAGCGCGCTTAAGCGAGATTGGAGACGTGACGCACGTTTTTTACGCAGCGTTACAGCCGGCCGCTGATTTTTTTGCCGAGATTGCTCCTAACCTGGCCATGCTCGTTCATACAGTTGAGACTGTGGAACGGTTTTCCAAGAGTTTTCGCAAGATAGTCTTGCTGGAAGGCGCAAAGTTCTACGGTGCTCACCTCGGTCCGTACAAGACACCGGCCAGGGAGACGGATCGGCGGCACATGCCGCCGAACTTCTACTACAGCCAAGAAGATTATTTGCAGGAACGTTCGAACGGAAAAGCTTGGTCCTGGTCAGCTTTGAGACCATCGAGCATCTGCGGTTTTGCGGTGGGGAATCCGATGAATATGGCCACCGTCATCGCGGTGTATGCGACCCTCTGTAAGGAAATGGGGTTGCCTCTCCGCTTTCCGGGATCGACCACTGCCTACCGCACGGTGATGGAGATGACCGATGCCGAGCTTCTGGCCAAAGCCGTTATTTGGGCAGGAGAAAATGATCGGTGTAATGGGCAGGCGTTTAACGTCACAAACGGTGACTTCAATCGTTGGGAGAATATTTGGCCACAGCTGGCCGAGTTTTTCAAAATGGAGTACGCACCACCGCAGCGACTCCCGCTCGCTCAATTTATGTCGGACAAAGAATCTGTCTGGAAGGCGACGGTTAAGAAGCACCGTCTTCTCGACTACTCGTTCCATGACGCCGCGGCCTGGCCATTTGGAGAAGCGATTTTCAATCTCGAATACGATATCATGTCGGATACCACCAAATCTCGACGATTCGGCTTTCACGAATGGGTCGACACCGAAGAAATGCTGTTTCGGCTGTTTACTCAGTTCCAAAAGATGCGTTTCATTCCCGCATGATCCGGGAATTTAGCGCCGACATCGCCGGGAGCGCCGGCTTGCCCGACGAAGCCTTCCGGAGTTTCGAACGACGGGCGAAGTCGGGGACGCCGTGAGAGGTGATTGGTGATTAGCAATACTGAGGTCTTACCGATGTCTTGACCACGCCCGGCTATCGGCTATCGGCTATTCGCGCAGCGTTGGCTATTTGCCTTTTGCCGGCCCCGACATTTTACTTCTTTCCATGCTCTCTTGTGTCATTCACGCTGCACACGATCTTCGGGTCGAGGAACGGAAAACGCCTCAACCAAAAACCGGCGAAGTGCTCGTCCGGCTGGGTGCAGGTGGAATTTGCGGATCTGATTTACATTATTATCACGACGGCGGTGTTGCCGATTTCCGCTTGCGCGAACCACTGATCCTCGGTCACGAAGTCGCCGGCGAAATCGTGGCGATCGGACCAGACGTCACAACCCTAAAGGCGGGTGATCGTGTCGCAGTCAATCCATCCCGTTATTGCGGCATCTGCTACCAGTGTCGCCGTGGCCGTGCGAATCTTTGTTCCGAAGTGCGGTTCTTCGGCAGCGCTTCACGATTTCCTCACGTGCAGGGCGGTTTCGCGGAGTTTTTCTGTGCTGCGGAAACCCAATGCATCCGGTTAACCACCGATATCTCTTTTCCGGTGATTGCTTGTGCCGAACCGTTGTCGGTGACTCTGCACGCGGCCAATCAAGCCGGCAAATTGACGGGAAAACGCGTGCTCATTACCGGCTCCGGTCCGATCGGTCTGCTTTTGGCAGTGGTTGCTCGGTACGCCGGAGCACGCGAAATTGCGATCACCGATCGAATTCAGGCTCCGCTGGAAGTCGCATTGCGCATCGGAGCCGACCGGGCCATCAACGTCGTGGAAACGCCCGGCGCCTTAGGAGAAATCAGTAGGGAGATCGGCGGATTCGATGTTGCTCTCGAGGCTTCTGGTGCTCCTCCTGCCCTGGTGGACTGCGTGGAGTCGGTCAAACCGGGAAGCCGAATTGTTCAAGTGGGAATGCTCTCTAATGCATCAGTTCCGCTCGGCCGATTGATCGCGCGTGAACTCGAGCTGGTCGGCACATTCCGATTTTACGACGAGTTTGCGGAAGCGGTTGAGCTTTTGGAACGAGGCCGGATAAAGGTGGATACACTGATCACGGAACAAGTGCCTTTAGCCCGAGCGAAGGAAGGATTTGAGTTGGCCTCAGATCGGCAGCGCTCGATCAAAGTGAGCTTGGTTGGATAGGAGCAGGGAAGGGAGAATGCGGAGTGAGGAATGCGGAACGTGTAACCCCACGAATTATCGGATTTCATACTCGCGATCCGCAATCCTAGACGGTGCTCCGTAGGTTGCGAGGGCTAAAAGAAAAGGAAATGATGCTTCTTTTTGTCATCGGCCGGCTGGTTTCCGGTTGCCTGTTTCGGTTTGCTTTTGAACAGGTTGAAGAAACTCCGGAGCGGGTTATGTGCGTTCCGGCTGTCAGAATCAGGGCGGATATCAGGTTCAGCCTGTCGCGTTTGCGTCAGTTTTTTCGTATTTTGCGTGGTATTGGTTGGTTCAGAATTATCCGGCCCAACATCGTCAGTCGAAGCAATCTCCGCTTCGCCGTCCTTCGGAAAGCTGACGGAGTTCACCAGTTTGTAGTTTCCGATCGCTGGATCTAATCGTTTGAGGCTGGGATCGTATCCATTATCGAGAGCGAGGACCTGCTTGACAATCTCAGCCGCCATCGGGGCGGCCACGCCGCCGCCGGACTTGCCGCCTTCGATCATGACGGCCAACGCAATCTTGGGATGATCATAGGGAGCAAAGGCCAAAAACCAGGTATGATTGTCCTTCTTTCCGCTACGCCAAAATTGAGCGGTCCCGGTTTTTCCGGCAACCTGAACACCAGGAACCGCGCCTTGCTTACCGGTCCCGTCATCAGCGTTGACCACCTCCCACATTCCTTTTCGAACGAGTTCAATCTGGTCTTCGGTAAGATTGTTGTCTTTAGTGAGATCACCCCGGATTTTGGTCGGCCGGCGTGTGATCGTGCCGTCCGATTGTTGGATTTGATGAATCAGGGTGGGCTGGTAATTAATTCCGCCGTTTGCGACCGTGGCAACGACCATCGCCATCTGCAAAGGACTGGTGAGTACGTAACCTTGACCAATGGATGCATTCGCGGTCTGACCCTGCGACCAACGCTCACTCTTCGTTGTTTGCAACCATTCCGGCGACGGCAGCAGACCTGGATCCTCGTCGGTCAGCTCAATCCCGCTGGGTTGACCCAGCCCAAGTGTTTTGCCGACACTATCGATCGCATCAATTCCGGCTGCGTTCCCGAACTGATAGAAATAGGCGTCACAGGAATGTCTGATCGCCTCGACCAGATCTTGCTTCCCATGCACGCCCCAGCAATGCATGTAGGTGTTGCCATACGACACGCCACCCGAACAGGTGAATCTGGCCTTGGCGAGGTTTCTGGTCAGTCCGGCGAAAGCGGTAATGATTTTATAAGTGGAACCGGGCGCATACGCGCCGGTCGCCCGATTAGTAAGCGGATCGGCTTCCGCATTTTTGATCGACTGCCAATCGCCAGCGGAAATCGAAGGAATGAACTTATTCGGATCAAACGAAGGGACTGAGGCCATCGCGAGCACTTCACCGTTATTTGGATCCACGACCACGCAAGCCGCCCGGCCAACAAATCGGAGTGTCTTTTCGACGATATATTGTATCCTCGCGTCGATCGAGAGGTACACGTTGGCCCCGGGGGTCGGTTGAACGATTTCCTTCACGCCCTCGAGTTGCCCCTTCGCATTTTTTGTTAAGATGCGTTTCCCGGGTTTTCCTCGCAGGACATCGTCCATCGTGTATTCGATATTCGTCCTTCCCTGCACATCCGGCTGATAGAAATCGAAATCCTTAATGTCTGGCAAAAGGCCGACGTCTTTCGTGGCACCAACATAGCCAAGAATCTGCGCGCCGAGTGCACCATAAGTATACTGGCGAACCGGCGTAACGTTCATCTGAACGCCAGGCAGGCCGAGATCTTTCTCGGCAAACCTGGAGAAGGTAGCGAAATCGAGATCCTGACGATAGGCGAACGGAACGAGATAGTCGTTTTGGAAGTGTGTGCGAAGTTTCTCCGCGCTGAATGAACCGGAGAGCTTAAAAGCGCGCAATTTCGGAATGATGGTGCGATCGACGATCTCAATAATATCAGGTTGGTTGCGATCGTGCAGCATACCATGGCTGTCCCTGGTCCGGGATTCGGTCATCGGGATTTGGCCATATTTTTGTTTGTAGCCGTTCACGATGTCCGGGAAATAAAAATCGACTTCATAGCTCGGACGGTTAGTGACCAGCGGAATGCCATTTCGATCCCGAATCTCACCGCGCACGCTGGGCATTCGCACTGTGACCTCAGAGCTGCCTCGAATTCTGTGACGATAGTAGTCGGCTAAGACGACCTGGACATACCAGAGGCGTACGCCGATCAAAGCCATGCTGAGAAGTATCATTCCCGCGAGAAAGAGGATGCGGAAATCCAGGCCGGCCGACTTCTCCGCTCGGACTGCGGCGCTGGACTCTGCACGTTCCCTCTTGGGTGGGTCGACTTTGCTCTCTGTGCTTATTTTTCAAAACTAATCCGCTGTATCGCGTCGCGCAACGGTCTGGACGAGTCAATCACGGATAGCCAATAGCCGATGAGGCAACATAGCCTGATGCCCCAACCTCAGAAACGCATTGGCTACAGTGATTATGAGACTATCTTGAGCGACAATTGCCGGGGGTGTGCCGCCGGGAGGCTTCTCGATCCTAATGCCATATCCCTCTGGAAAGTTCTAATCAGTAATAAATCCGTTTCCCGTCTGAACAGCGATCAATCTGGTGTGCGGTATCGATGGAGGTGGGCCGTTCCACGGACGTCCGCTACGGGCTGGCCACGTAGTATTGCAAAAGAACAGTTTGCTTTGGGGAAATCAGCCGGTGTGCGTTCTCGCCGAGTGGCGTGCACCGGCTTCAGCCCCATCTCAGTAGATAGCCGATAGCAAATAGCCGATCACGAAATTTGAATTCGATCGGGTCGTTTCCTTTTTTTGGAAAACTCCCGAGGTAACGAGCCGCGAACTCTAGATGTGAGCGAAACAATTCCTGAGCCCGAAGAGTATCAACCGGAAGAGGAAGAAGACGAAGCGACCGGAGCAATCATCGATCCACTTGCGGATCCGCCTGGCAGTCGCGGGCACAAAGCGAAAAATCCTTATGAGGACACCGAAGCGATTGATGATCCCGGACCCTCTCTGGCCGAGCAATTGGAAGATAATACGCCGGCCAACGATGAACAGCTGGAGGGAGGCGAAGAGCCACTATAGGTCGCGATATATGACGAATGACGGATCTGACGATTTATTATGACTAGAGCTCCCTTTATCGTGGTAGCCGACCGAGGAATCGTGAAGGGAGCGTGAGGAACCAACTGTGACGAAGCCAAAAACTTCCCGAGCCACAGTTTAGCCCTGCGGGTCTGGAGGCCAGACCGGTTCTGGAGTGTTGGGTGGCACTGGTTCTGGAGGTCTGGGCGGCCCTGGCGATGGCTCGGTCGGCTGAGGAGGCGGCATCGGTTCTCCGGGAACGGGGCGGATAGGTACTTCGGGCGGTATTTCCGGCGATTTCGATGTCATCTGGGTGATCGCACGAGGCTGGGAAAGCGGTTGCGATGCTTTTGATCCATCATTTCCGGCGCGCGGCTCGCTTTTTCTTCGCCGCTTTTGCTCCTTCCTTGCCCAGTGCCGTGCGTGTCGCCTTGGGTAGATGTGCAACAGTTCTTTTCTTTTTCGCTATCGCGGCGGCTTTCTTGATGTTCTTTCTAGCGGCAGCGCTTTGTGCGGCGGTCATATGAGAAGTTCGGATACGCGACAGCAATTGCGCTTTTCCAGTTGCCCAAACATTTGCGAGCCATCCCACGATTCTTCTCCGATCAGTGAGAAAAGGTGGGCAAATAAATATGCAACCCAAAACAACCATCGATGTATTGATCATCGGCGCCGGGGCAGCGGGTCTTGCCGCTTGGCGCGAACTTCATTCCACTGGACTCAACGCAGCCGTTTTGGAGGCCCGCGACCGCATTGGCGGACGAATCTTCACCGACCAGTCGACGCCTTCGCCGGTCGAACTCGGAGCCGAGTTTGTCCACGGAAAGCCAAAGGCGATCTGGTCCATTCTGGAGAAGGCTCGCCTCGAAGTGGTGGAAAGTTCTGATACGCTACTGGTCTCAGGCCAAGGGGAGCTTCGTCCTTACCCCGCGATTTGGAAATTCATTGAAAAGGTGAACAAGCAGATCGACCCCGCTCAGGAGATCTCCTACGACCGGTTCCTCGCCACGGCTGATGCGTCGCCGTTCGAAAAACTCGTAGCGAAATCGTATGTGGAGGGTTTCAATGCTGCCCGGGCCGAACTGATCAGCGTGTCGGCGGTCGCAACCGCTGATCGGGCCGCGGCTGAGGTTGAGGGGACAAGACAATTTCGTCTCGCCGCCGGTTATAGATCGCTTATTGACTGGTTGGCTGCCGGGCTTCCCTCTGAATCGTTGTATTTGCAAACAGCGGTACGAGAAATTCGCTGGCAACGAGGACATGTTGAAGTAGTGGCCGACTGTGCGCACCGCGAAGTTACCTTCTTGGCACCTCGCCTGGTGGTTACTGTGCCTCTGGGTGTCCTCCAGTTATCGCCGGGCACGCACGGCGCCATCCAATTTGTTCCGCCACTGCCGCAAAAGGAGGCGGCGCTCCAACATTTGCAGGTAGGTCATGTGATAAAGCTGATGATTCGCTTTAGAGAGCGATTCTGGAAGATCCACGGACAATTCGCGTTCGTCATTTCATTCGATAGGGATATACCAACTTGGTGGACGCAGGAACCTCTGACCTCGAATATCTTAACCGGCTGGGCGGGCGGATCGGCGGCTGAAGGATTGCTCAATCTCTCGCGAGACGAACTGCTCGACTGCGCCATTCGGTCTTTGGGTCGGATCTTTGATAAGGCTGAACGCTGGCTACGGGAACAAGTCGATGGAATTTACTATCACGATTGGAGCAAGGATCCATTTTCTCGCGGTGCCTACAGCTATCCCAGGGTCGGCGGATTGAAAGCCGCTCAAACCCTAGCCGAGCCGGTAAACGACACTATCTTTTTTGCCGGCGAAGCTACCGATTTTCAAGGGGCTAACGGCACCGTGCATGCGGCTCTCAATAGCGGAATATCTACCGCGCGAAAGATCGCCGGAGCGTCGCGCCGTGGGTAAAGGCATTTCGCTACCGGCATCAATTATCCTTCCGCGCTGCCGGGCGAAAACGATCAGTCAGCAAACCCTTTACCTCGTCAGCCGCGAACCAAATCGGTATGAGATTTACATCCTTAAAATTGAATTCCCTTCGTGACCTGTTGCTAGAAGAACTCCGTGACCTGTACAATGCGGAACAGCAGCTCATCGAGGCGCTCCCAAAGATGGCTGATGCAGCAAAGACATCGGCTTTGAAGTCCGCATTCAAACACCACCTGGAAGAAACGAAGCAACACGCATCTCGCCTGGAGCACGTGTTTGCCGGTATTCGGGAGAAGCCCGCTGGCGAAACGTGTGAGGCCATGAAAGGGCTGATCAAAGAAGGCGAACTGATCATTAAAGCGGAAGGCGATGCCGATGTGCGCGACGCCGGATTAATCGGTGCCGCCCAGAGAGTCGAACATTATGAAATGGCCGGCTATGGCACCGCTCGGACATTGGCTCGTCGGCTCGGTGAAAACGAGATCGCCAGCGTATTGCAGCAAACCCTCAATGAGGAAGGTGAAGCCGATAAGAAGCTTACCTCGATTGCCGAAAGCCAGGTCAACGTGGGTGCTGCTCGCTCGTAGCGGCTAAATAGTAGACCCAGAAGGCGGTTTCGCTCGCCGCGATGTTTTACGTCGCGATTTTCACTACGTAACCTGTGAGCTCCGATAAGATCTATATCGGAACCAGCGGCTGGATATATAAAGGCTGGGCAAATTCTTTCTACCCGGAGGGTTGCCCAGCCAAACGTCATCTCGAATTTTATGTAACCCAATTTTCCACCGTTGAAATCAACGCCAGCTTTTATCGTTTACCAGAAGAAGCAGCGTTTATTGCGTGGCGAAAATCAGCGCCAAAAGGGTTCCTTTATGCCGTCAAGGGGAGTCGGGCAGTTACCCATTTCAAGCGTTTGAAACCGGGCGCAAAGTCACTCCCAATTCTGCTTGATCGCTGCCGGCTTTTAGCGCCGCGATTAGGGCCAATATTGTGGCAATTGCCACCTAATTTCACGAAGAATACGGAACGGCTGACTGAATTTGCGAAATCCTTACCTCGCCGCTATGCACACGCAATAGAATTTCGTCACCCATCTTGGGCTCGACCACGAGGTTGAAGACGTCCTGAAACGTCATCGGATTGCCAACGTATCAGTTAGTTCTCAAGCCATACCGATGCACCTCGTGCCGACCGCTAATTTTGTTTATGTGCGTTTTCATGGCTTAAAGGGTGGATCGGCACACGACTATACCGATAGCGAGCTTGAACCGTGGGCAGAACATTTGCGGCGATGCGCTCGTCAGGGATTGAAAGGATTTGCCTATTTCAACAACGACGTTAACACGCGGGCGCCGCTGAATGCACGGAGATTGACAGAGATGGTCGGCAAGTACGCCGCTAAGCCAGGAGCCAATAGCCGATAGCCAAATTGTCATGGCGTTCCACTTCCTTCGGGCGCTATATTCGCGCAGGCGCAAAAGAGCTTCTCTTAGACAGGCTTGAAAAAACTAATCAAGCAGTGGGAAATCCGAGAAGGACGACGCATCGAGTCTGCCCATTGTAACCGACCACGGCGAGATGCTTTATCGGCGCCTTGGCAGCACCGGCGAGCTAGTGTCTGCTGGCAAGTTGATGATTATCGGCACCTTGTCGCCGGCTTTCGCTCCCGGATCTCCCGCACAGAGTACTTCCATGCTCGATTCTGCGTCGGTGCGACTTTGCTCACCGTTCAACCCAGTGGAAACAACCTCAGTGGTTTTCCTCAATTCGTCACTCTCGAGCCGCACCACAACTGAATCTGAACATTTCCTTTCAACGTTAACCACTGTCGCTAGAATAGCATGTTTCACGTGATTTTGTTCGTCTCCGACAGCTGCAATGTCGCGCCCTAAATGCTCAAGCTTAGATCTTGTAGCTTGTGAATTTGAAAAATTATTTTTGCGTCGAAAATGATTTGCTTTTCATCTGATGCCGAGTTGATGGGCACCATAAGCGAAGTCCGGAGTAGGAAGGTTACGGGTGAGATACCGGATAACTTCTCCCTCCCCCTGCTGATTCAGTTCTGCCCGTGAGCCTTCAATCCTGCTGCCGCGAGACGAGAAGTCGCGAGCTGCTTTTGAACCTTCGTCCATTTATCAGATTTTGTTTCAACGGCCGTCCATTCGTTGCATGCGCAAGCCCGAACTCACCTACCAACCAGGAATGGAATTGGGTTACAAGATTTGCCGTCGGCCTATGTCGAGAGACGTTCTTCACATTGAATGACGGATGCACGCGATCCTTTAGCCGACGTTGTACGCGACGAAGCCTTCGCGTCACTTTGTTGATTTCGGAGTCAATGGAGGAATCTACTGCCTGGTAATTTGCCGATACCCTGATTTCAACCGGCTCCGGAAACGGGCCAACAGAATACGATTTGATTAAGGTTGCTTTCTCTACAGCCATCCGATCGATTGTCTTTTCCGATTCGAGCATGGATCGCGGAACCGATAAGCGACTGAGCTGGTCGCTGAACAGAAACAAGAAAGCCAACAGCGACGGAAAAGCAGAAACGGAAAAAATGCGATTCATTCTACTGCGGTTTGGGTGATGGTATCTAAACGTTCGGACCACTGAAATCCGTGAGCTCGCATTCTTCTTGCAGCCACTTGCGGACGTCTGGAGGAATTGCGGCACCGGAGCCGGAAGGTTGATACGATTTTAAAAGACGATCGATCTTCTGAGGATCATCCGAAGTCCAGCCGGTCGGTCCAAACTCAAGGATGGATCCATCTCGGTGTTTCCACTTGAAACGAAAATTCATGAGTCCAGTTGCGGGCAAATTATGTGCGCCCATGCTGCCGATGAAAAGAACTAATGCCCTAGTTGGAGCACCCTGATATTTCAATCAGGTATAGGTCTGAAGGGAAGCAGCGGACTGAAACGCGACTCTTAAGCGTTTCCAGTCGCAGATACTACGGACGATTTGCTGAGACTCTTTTTGATGAACAAATCAGCCGGCACATCCGCCGCAATTAAATGAGGCGATCAATTACGTCCCAATATGCCACGCCGTATGAAAAGAAGGGTGATGAGTATGGAAGATCCTCGCAAAATTTACAGCCGGCCGCCGTACTCAGATAAGCAACAACCTCCTCCGGGAAGTGAAGAGGAGATGAGTCCCAAGGTCGATCATGGTGAGTCTAGCTATCACGGCACCGGTCGGCTTAAGAGTCGCAGCGCGTTGGTTACCGGAGCAGATAGCGGCATCGGACGCGCGGTTGCCCTCGCCTTTGCACGAGAGGGAGCGGATGTTGCCATTTCTTATCTGTCCGAAGATAGGGATGCCAAGGAGACCGAACGTCTCGTCACCCAAGCCGGTCGCAAAGCCGTTCTCCTGCCCGGCGATATCGGTGAGCGATTCGTACCCCAGGCTGTGGCACGGAAAGCCGTCGACGCGTTCGGCACCATCGACATCCTTGTGAACAACGCCGCCTTCCAGCGGAGTTACGAAAGATTCGAGGACATCTCTGATGATGAATTCGAGGAAACATATCGCGTGAATGTCTTCGCCATGTTCCGCCTCTGCCAGGCGCTCCTCCCGCAGATGAAAGAGGGCGGATCGATTATAAATACCGGGTCAATCCAGTCGTTCGATCCTAGTGCGAATCTCATCGCCTACGCATCGACTAAAGCGGCCATCGTCAGCTTCACTCGGTCACTGGCCAGCCTTGCGATCAAGCAAGGCGTGCGGGTCAACGCCGTAGCTCCGGGTCCCGTTTGGACTCCACTTATCCCCTCTACCTTGCCCAAAGAGAAGGTCAAACAATTCGGTTCACAGACCGTCTTCGGACGTGCCGCCCAACCGGCTGAGATCGCCCCCATCTTCGTCTTCTTGGCCAGCGATCAAGCTAGCTACGTCACCGGAGAAATTTACGGCGCAACTGGGGGCCAGATGCCCATCTGAAAGCTCTAGCGGTTGCGCCGAACAGAATTTCTCGGATGGCGTGATTACAAGAAGCCGGAAGAAGTGGTACTGGAGGTTTGATCGCCGAAAGAACACTATGGGCTTCAACGCGAGATGGAGTACGCCGCTACGATCACGTTTCAAAAACCAAAGGCCAAGAAATCCGTATTTGGGCTTTAGTAATCTTCGAGCCCTGAAATGTGATTTTGGCAGCAATATTTGTCTCTGCTAACTGATCCGCTGCAGTCCTTCGCAATCGCACTCTTCCAAACGCGAAAACTAGGTGATGATGGCTAATACATCCGGTAAGGTCTCCAGAAATCACGTTCAAGCTGTCGCGAAAGTAAATCGCTAATTGTCGCAAGCCCTGCCTCCCCAAGAATTTAATCGCATTCTGAGGGGATTCTTCACCTAGCGTCTGAGGATCAGCTGCCGACAGAATCCACTCGACCCTAGGGGAAAGGAACCGAAATAACTGTTCGACCTCGTCGCAACCAATAAGAGTGTCGTAAAACAGTTCAGCGATTTCTGCTCTCTCCATTTCGAATGCGCCTAGATAAATTTACGGTCAGTGGTCGGCGCTCCTCAAAAGCTGCGACATTTCCCTTCAGGTAACGTTCTTAGACGACTCAAGACGCGAAATTCGTCATGATGTCCCGCGATTAACGGCTATCGCAGCCACTCCTAAAAATTATGAAAGCAGATCTGGCCGATTGCAGCGAAGCTGGGGGTCAGATCAAAGAAGGCGAGCCTTCTTGTCCGGGCTCAGGACCACTGAGCAGGACGTCAGAGGCCTTCCGCAATGAGATAGAAGATCACCCGTACCGGACGGAAACTAGAGGGCGGAACGTGCAGGCGAAATCACCTCTGAAGACGATAAAATCAGTCGGAAAGGAAACGGAGGCGCCCCCTACTACCTTAGAAGACCGATTTTCTGGGAAGTTCATTTTTCAAAAGAAGAAAACGAAACAACCATCAACGGTCCAATATTCGAATCCAAAATGAGGCCAGATGGAAGCAGAGAAGTCCAATGTTCAGCAAGCACTGGCGGGCCGACCGGTCGCTAGCTGGGCCTCAATTTTCCTCGATTACTTTGATTCGAAAGCACGCCTATTGGCTGTTGAGTCCAGAGAGGCAACCGGTCATTTCATTGGGCTTCTAGTACTGCTCGGGGTGATGCTCGTTCTAGCTCTCTGCAGTATCCTTATGTATGGGGCGTTTCTTTTGTATTTAGTTGCGCTCCTCTTTCATCTGGCCTGGGGTTGGAGTGCCTTGATCTGCGGCGTGATCCTTACCCTGCTTAGTATACTTACCCTTTTTCTGCTCCGAATCCGGCTCCGTAAACCGGTATTTCAAACGACCTTAAAAGATCTTGAAAAGGACAAGGAATGGCTGACCCAATCGAAGACAAAGACTCCCTAACAGAACGGTTGGAAGAAGATCGCCAAAAAATGGCGATTCAGGTGAGCGAGCTGAAAAAAGATTACAACATCGGCAACCGACTGAAGGGATCCGTTCAAAAGTATCCTTGGCCCTGGGTTATGGGTGCGGTGCTGACTGGTTTTCTGTTCTCTCGCCTGCCCGCGCGTCGCAAAGAAGTTTATCTGTGGTCAGATCCTTCCCAGCGAAGGTCCTTACGCGAGGTCCACCCTCCTCCTGTGGAGAAGGACGAGTCGCATGCCGCGCACAAGATTTGGTTCCTCGTTAAGCCGATTATCAGCGCTTATGTTGGCCGGCAAATTTACAAACGGGTAAAGCGATCGAGCAAGCACGCCGCCGACCGAAGCCAGAGTGTCCGCAATTGAACGTGATCAAAATGCTGCTGCCGAAAACGGAGGCCAAAGCTGCAAGACACTTCTTTCGAAGACTATCATCGCTCAACTTGGAGGAATGCTGTCGGCTCTCAGACGTAGTCGATTTCGGAAACTACATATTTTAGTTGGAAAAACCATTGCGAGACACCTTTATGCCTACCAAGAGCCCCCGAGGACCAAAGAACTATGCATTCGTCGACCAACACCAGAACCGCGGGTCGAAATTTCTGTTTTTAGGGATAGAACTTCTTACTGGCGTCGGATTTGACCTGCTTAGACGATATGCAAGATCTTTCACGGCATCCTTGAAAGAGGAGATAGGAGTCCGCCGTGAGGTTTCACGGTCTAGAACTTTCGGTGCGTCTGAATCCGAGGCGGCTATTGCTTCGCTTTATAAGAGACAAGAAAAAGGACAATGGAAGCCCCAAAGAAGCACATCATATGGGGCTCGGATATTAGAACTTCTGAAGAGTGCGACCAAGGAATGGAACGAAGACAAATGCCCGCAACTTGGAGCGGCATGGGCTTATTACGCTGTCTTTTCCTTAGCTCCGTTAATGCTAGTCCTTCTAGGTGTATTTGGATCGATTTATGGTGGCAGTGAACAGGCACGGGAAAAGATTCTCGAACAATTGCGCTATCTCATCGATCCAAATGGATTAAAGGTCATCCAAGAAATAGCCAATAATGCTGCACAGCCCAAAGCCGGGATTTTGGCAGCGGCGATCGGAATCTTAATCGCCCTATTCGGTGCGAGCGGCATCTTTGGTCAACTGCAGGACGCTCTGAATACGATCTGGGATGTAAAACCGAAGCCGGGCCAAGGGATTTGGGGGTTCATCCGAGCGCGCTTTCTGTCGTTCGCGATGGTGGCCGGTGTTTGCTTCCTACTTCTCGTATCCCTAACAGTGGAAAGCTTACTCAAAGGACTGCACAACTATCTTCAAAGCATAGTTCCGGGTGGCCACTATCTGGGACTGGCGGTCTTTTATGTTTTCGACTTGGCCATTATCATGTTGCTCTTCGCGATGATATTCCGATATTTGCCCGACGCCAAGATCGCTTGGCGCGACGTGTGGACGGGCGCTGCTCTGACGGCGATCCTTTTCCTAATCGGCAAATTCCTACTCGGCCTCTATTTGGGCAGCGGGGCAGCAGGGTCAGCATATGGCGCCGCAAGTTCGTTAGTAACACTGCTACTCTGGGTCTTCTATTCCGCCCAGATTCTACTCTTTGGCGCGGAATTCACCAAGGTCTATGCCAATACCTATGGCTCACCTGTTCAACCAGAAGAGCATGCAATCAGGGCGGAAAGAACGGAAATTGCGCTACCGCGAAAACGGAACTAGAGCGCGCTAGCAAACGGTTTGGTATGCGAAAATTCAGCTAAGAGAAATACAACCCATCACTTCGCCGGATCAGTGGCTGCTTTGGAATTGCTGAATCACCTGATCTCGGCGGTCAGAAAACTAGTGCTCGAGTAAGTAGTGGCGAACGCCCAAAAAAACGGTACGCCCGTGCCGACCGGCACGTTCGAACTCCTTTACGGTGAAATTCAGCGGACCAGATATCCCCAGTCCCCCGCCGCCAGAGCCTGAACCACCACCCCCTTTTCCGCCATTGCCAAATCCGGCGGCTCCAGGTCCCAGGACTCTTGCCCCTCCTCCGATAAAATCCCGACAGTAAACAATGCCTGGCAAGAATAGTCGTTTTAAGCAAGTCATTTTTCGGGAAGACATCCCGATATCAAGAACGCCTGCCAGTCGATCGCTGATTATGATAATCGAGATCCAATGAGATCAACCTGATCCAAAGGAGTGTGACATAATCAACGTTGCTAAAAATATAGTCTGGCTTCAAATAGTGAATGAGGGATGGCAGGGCATCGAAAAGAACTTGCAGCACATCGAATTTAACGAACTCCCAGTTCTAGGAAAACCTGCTAAAGAAGAAGGAGACTTCATTGGATGGATCTTAAGATGATCCGCGTTTTGACCTCGGATGTGCCAAGCTCTGCACAACTGCCAGAAGCTCCGCTGCCTCTACCGGCTTCGACAGATGGTTCTGAAAGCCGGCGCGCATTGCTTCTGTACGATCTTCCAGCCGAGCATATGCGGTCAGAGCCACTGCTGCGACCCCACTTTTTTTGCCGTCATCAAGCGCACGGATCCGGCGCATCAATGAATATCCGTCCACGTCGGCCATTCCAATATCGCAAATCAGTACATCCACAGATTTAGTGAGCAGATATTCCAATCCCTGCTCCGCCGACTGTGCCAGGTATACCGTCGCCCCGGCTGACTCCAGTAGCAGTTTCAAAAGATCGCGAGCGTCTGACTCGTCATCGACGACCAGGACACTTACGTTATTGAGAGGTATTGTAGGAACCGGCGGGAGATCCCGCGGTTTTGATTGCGGATGTTCACGTTCCCACGGCTCTTCCAGGGGATGCAATACCGTCAGTGGAAGTTTGACAATGAAAGTAGCACCTTTTCCGGTGCCAGCGCTCTTGACCCGCACACTGCCACCGTGCAGTTCGACCAGCTCTTTGACAATTGCGAGACCTAATCCGAGACCGCCATGGCGCCGAGTCGTAGATGCATCCGCCTGTTGAAATCGATTGAAAATGTACGGTAAGAACTCAGGTGAAATACCTTCGCCAGTATCCACAATGCTTACCCTCAACGTGTGAGTCTACCCGCTCTAACAAGACCTGAATGCGTCCTCCCTTCGGTGTAAACTTGATGGCGTTACTGAGGAGATTCCAGAACACTTGCTGGAGCCGATTCGGATCACCTGTAACTGGAGCGTTGAGCGGATCAATTATTTTCTGAAGGCGAACACCCTTCGCTGATGCGGTGGCGCGCACCGTGTTAACCGCTTCAGCCAAAACAGCCGGGAGGTCAAGGCGCTGGACATCAAGACGCACTTTTCCCGAAATGATGCGACTCATGTCCAGCAAATCTTCGATGATCTGGCCCTGAACACGAGCGTTGCGCTCGATCGTTTCAAGTCCTTGTGCCAATTCTTGGGGTGGACAATGGCTCGCGCGAAGAGCAGTTGCCCATCCGAGCACAGCGTTCAGCGGAGTGCGAAGCTCGTGGCTGAGGGTCGCCAAGAACTCATCTTTCACGCGGTTGGCTCTCTCGGCTTCCGATCTCGCTGCTCGCTCGCTTTCAAGCAAACGTTGCCTATCGGCGTTAGCCTCGTCAGCGAGTTTTTGTGACTCCCTTAAAGCCTCTTCTGATCGCTTTCGTTCAGTAATATCACGAGCGATTTTCGACGCCCCGATAACACGGCCATTGGCATCTTTGATCGGTGAAATGCTGAGGGAAACGTGCAGCCGGCCACCTTCTTTGGTAGTGCGGACGGTTTCGAAATGCTCAAAGCGTTCCCCTCGTTTCAGGCGAGCGAGAATCTGCTCCTCCTCTCGCTGGCGCTCCGGTGGAATGAGTCTCATGACCGAGGTTCCGATCATCTCCTCGGCTGAGTAGCCGAAGATGCGTTCCGCTCCCTGGTTCCAGCTTGTAATGATGCTGTTTAGATCCTTGCCAATAATCGCATCGTCCGAGCTATCCACAATTGCTGCTAAGCGGCGCGGGAGCAAATCTGATACATGATACTGAGTCACATCTCGAAAACTCCATAGTCGACCGACAAACCTTTCCTCGACTGAAATGACATCGGAGTACCGCTCGATAAGTCGTTTGTCGATCAGTTCGAACAGATCAAAGCTTTTCTCCTTCGAGGCCTCAATTTCCACGATACGAGCCAGATAGCGCTCTGAATCCTTCAATTGTTGAGCGATGAACGCTCCGATTTTTTGAACGTCCCGCAGAGCAACCAGCTCCGGAGGCGTTCCCCACATTTCCACAAACTTTGTATTCCAGCAGGTAATCTGTCCTTTCTCATCGGTTGCCAGCATGCCGTCTGGCGCCGCTTCCAGGGTGGCTCGGATCAGAACCAACGGGTATGGCAGATCTTCTTCCTTTTTTCTGGAATCGCTATCGGGCATATAATCCTTCTTCGCGTTCCCTTTTTGAAAGTTCGCTGCCGCCGTGCTCAATGAGCTTATTCGCGTTGCTCTATCCCCTCAAAAGAACCACTATTCTACGCAAGAGCTTGCGCTTAAACACAAATAAAAGAGGCAGTACCCTGACAGTTCGGCGGCTGAGGTTGCCAGGCTCCTGAACGATCTTTTGAGCAGCGGCTCTTGCCTCCGAGGGTGCATCGCCATCAAAGCCAGGAGGGTTTGACCAATTTCGCCTGCTTTATCGTTAGACCTGCTCGGTCACCGGATTTGATGGTCGAGGTAATCCAACGTGGTCCAATCTTCCATATTCGTCGGACAAGCCGAGCGGCTACGCGAGTTCCCGGACAATAACGAAAGTAGTGCGTCAAAGTGAATTGATAGGACTTCCTCAATATCACCTCAACATCGGCGCTTCGGCTGCAACATCGGGAGCTCGCTCGTTCCGGTGAATTGACTTGATCGTTCCCTCGATTTCGATCAGAGCTTCAGTCAAGGTTGGGCTCAAGTTTACCAGGTGCGGAACTGCTTGCCTCAACGTTGCGGCCATCGATTTCATCAAATTCTCGGTGGTGCCGTATTCACCGACGAAGAAGATTCGATGTTTGTCCCAGGCCTTGCCTTTAGCTTCTTCGCTAATGAGTTCTCCAAACCGGATCTGGGTTACTTGACGGATTAGCTCACTGACCAGGTAGCCATCTCTACCGTGATATTTCCGGTCTGTCTGTCGGAGCTTCTCCATACTATTAATTGTCCAGTCCTCGTAGTAAAGTTTCGCAGCCGTCAGGACAGCTTTCTCGCCTTCATTGCTGCTAGCTAGCTCCTCGATAATTCTCCCGAGGAGGGAGTCATAATAGATCTCCGCGTCATCAAATCTACCTCTTAGCTCCGCTGACCGTTCGTATCGTTTCTTCACAGTCAAAACTTGGACCGCGTGAATCATTTCTTCTCGTAAAGCGGAGTGGATCCGTTTTCGATATTGATCGATGTCAGCTTCCATCAGATTCCAGTCGGCGATGAGTGCGTAAGAGAACGCCACAATATTGACGTCCCCAAGATCCCCGATGTTGTAGCAACACGCGAAGTAAGGCGGCTTTCTCCACTTGTCGCCTTTCATTCGGACCTTCGCTCGGGAAACGGAGAACCCGACGCCCAGAGACGCGAGCGACGGTTTAAATCGTCTGAACTCTTCAAATAAGACTTTGGCAGGACGATCTTGTGTGAATTTCGCCGATCGTAGCGAAATAAAGGGAGCTAATGTCTCCATATGATCATCCCGTACAAAAAGCGAATCGCGCGCGTCCAATCGTGATCGCAGATGGCGAGATCAACCCAGCCATGTGGAACCCTAAACTCACTATTGTAAGACAAAGCAAGGTGCGTGCCGCGCACCACATAGGTTACGAGCAATCGTGGATTCGATCCAATTATCAGACGGGGTGTATCGACGGAATCGCGGCCGTACGCGGCGGAGCGGAGATTGCATTTACCTGGGACTACACATCCGCAGAAAAGTGGAAAGCCGAACGGGTGGGTGCGTCGGGTAAGGCTACGTGCCTGGCGAGTAATGCTAAACAGAACGACCCGTTAATCCTTCCCGTCGACGTAGCGGCGAGATGTAGGTCTACCTTGGACGTCAAATTATTGAGAGGATGGCAAGATGAAAAACAAGCTGATCGGTGAAGCTGGCGAAGGCACCAAAGCAACAAAGCAGAAGACATTTGCTATCATTTTTAATACCGGGGACGAGGTCGTTGCCGGCCTGAAGGCGTTCGCCGGAGAAAAAGGACTAGCGGCAAGCCACTTTACCGCGATCGGCGCGTTCAAAAATGTCGTACTCGGCTACTTTGACTGGGACAAGAAGGACTATACAAAGATTCTAATTCATGAGCAGGTTGAGGTCCTCTCCCTGGTCGGTGACGTTACTTTGGACGAGGGAAAGCCAAATATTCATGCGCACGTTGTGCTGGGGAAGCAGGATGGCAGCACTTGCGGCGGGCATCTCATCGAGGCTCGAGTACGACCAACGCTCGAAGTCATGCTGACAGAGTCTCCTGACCATTTGATACGCCGGTTCGATCGAGAATCCGGACTAGCGTTGATATGTCTGGAAGAAAATCCTTAATCGTGACGAATTCGAGATCCGTCGCGACCGGTCATTGGGTCAAGAAATTCACAGTAGCCGTGATTAGTTGATCGTTCTAGAACAGGCAAAGCGGCAGAACTTTAACATTCTTCTGCGGTGCGAGGTAACGCTCAGTCCAAGAATTACGAACTCTACCTATTCCCTGCTTCCAAAGGCAGACTGACCCTTGCTCTGGGCCCAAGAGAGCGATGCCCCAAGCATCAAGGATTTTACGCAGTGGCAACGATACGACCGGACCTAGGATGGCAGGCGAACGTTAGTTTAACATCATTCTGGAAAATGACACATGGGCACAATCCTGCTAGTCATCTTGATCCTACTGTTAATCGGCGCATTGCCGAGTTGGCCATATAGTTCCGGCTGGGGCTATTATCCAATGGGCGGACTCGGACTGATTTTAGTAATTGTCCTAATTCTCGTCTTGTTGGGAAGAATTTAAGGTAGCAGCCGGTTTCGACGGTAGACCAGGGAAGAGCGATCTCGCTCTTCCCTTCGCCAGTGAGAGGTTGCGCCGTGACCGCGCTCGCGCGCTACTCGTTCTGGTCGCACACTAAGAAGTTTCGAGGTCTCACGCGACCGACATTCCGTCGGCGAACGAATGTGATTTGGATGCGGACAGGCTTAACATTATGACGCGTTTAACGCTTAGCGAGGATGCCGGAGAAAAGTTTAACACACGCGGACTCAACACGGCTAGGAATAGGGATGACGAACAGATAGTCTTTTACCGTGACATCACCAAAGTGGAGGTGATTTCCGAATCGGACAATTTTGCGATTCAGGTCGTGACCAAAGATGTGGTCGTGGAGATGGAATTTGCGGACGCTGACAGTATCCGCAGCGCTCTTCGACAGTTCGAGGCAAAGAGGGTTGTGATGGTTGACTTCGACACGCCGGGTGCTGTTCGCATCTCGCCTTCGCACTCTCGAACTGAGTGAGATGGCCGGTTCTCTCCGCCGGTCAGTCGTTTTGGCACTGGTATAACTACTCTCATTTGCAAGCGGCAACGCAGCCATCCCAATCTGCGGCCACGCCTTCCCGACGAGTTCCGGTAGGTATCTTATGAGCTATCGAGCAGACCGTAGGACGCTTAAACGCATCTTGTCTGTGGCGCTCCCAGTCAGTCTGGAATTCGTCTTTCAGATGTCGTTCAACGCTATCGACCAGATCATCGTAGGGTTTCTGGGCGCTGCGGCCCTGGCTGGAGTTGGTTTCTCCAACAGCTTGGCGAGCATGGCTATCCTTTTGGCTACAGCCTTCGCGACCGGAAGCGGAGCGCTCATCGCGCGGGCTTTCGGGCGCAAGGATATGGAGGCTGTTTCGCGAACCGCCGGCATCGCGCAGGCGCTGGCCTGCGCTCTTGGCGCGGTCGTCGCCTTGCCCTTAGCGGTCTTTTCCCGACCCTTGTTGATTTCCCTCGGCGCCCACGAAGATGTTGCGGAACTGGCCAACGGATACTTCCGGCTTTTTTTGGCGGCTTTGCCGCTCATCATTCTGAGTACCGTCACTAGCGCCGCGTTCCGATCGCTCAACGACGCCAAAACTCCGATGCTGATCACGACCGGCGCGGTGATTTTGAACACCTTGCTCGCCTTTGTTCTAGTTCTCGGTTGCGGTCCGATTCCGAGCCTCGGCGTGATCGGGGCGGGGTTAGCAACTCTGATCTCGCAACTACTCCGATGCATCGTCCTTCTCTGCGTCTTTTATCGTCACCATCACGGCGTCCATTGGGTGTGGCCCCTCCCGAGTGTCGCAGTCAATTCGACTTTGATACAGATGATCAAGTTGACGGCACCAATCGCAGTGTCCGAGCTCAGTTGGGGAGCGAGCGGATTTATCTATACGTTAGTTTTCATTCACATCGGCACCACGTCGCTGGCGGCGAGCCAGATCACGATGGCGTTGGAGAACATCTTCATTGTCGTGTCCTCGGGACTGGGACCGGCCGCCCTGGTGGTGGTCGGCCAGCAGTTAGGTACCCGATCCGTCACTACGGCGAAGAAACATGCCAATGTCGTTCTACTGCTTGGGCTGGCCACCTCCATCGTGTTAGGTCTTCTGTTTACCAGTCTCAGTTTGCTTGTTCGGACGCTTTATCCCAACGTAGGGGATGAGGTTCTTCAGCTTGTTTTCTGGGCGATCATCATCCTTGCCGCCGTTCAACCCGCGAAGGTCTTAAACGGAATTTTCGGAAATGGTCTCTTGGCGACCGGAGGCGATACTCGATATATCTTGCTAATAAACTTCATCGGGACCTACGGGGTGGGATTGCCGCTTGCGATCTTTCTCGGACTGTGTGCCCAGCTTGGATTCTACGGCGTCATTATCGGCAAGGTTGCTGATGAAATGATCAAACTCGTTTGTTTCCTAGTGCGCTACCGGACTCCGGCGTGGTATCGAAAATCGCTGAAGGCACAAATCGCTTAGCCATCCTTTTGTTCTAACCCGTTACAAACGTTCCTTTGAGATAGAACGCCCGTTACGTCCTCGGGCAACGAACTATCCAGTGAAGTCTGGGCTCATCCCGGCTTTAGGCATCAGGGCTCTGCCCCCACAGGGCCCGGTGCCGTGTCTCGAAAAGTATTTGCACGGCTGATCAAGGATTGGGCTGCTCTGGTTTGAATACTTTAACAAAACTGTGGTCAAGCAATTTGGCCCATGCATCCGCCGCATCCTCTCCTTACGAAGATCCAAGTGTCGCTTTGAGCACAGCTACGATGGCCATGGGGATTGGGTAATTCAAATAGGCGTCGACTCATTATATGCTTATCAGAATCGGTTACGATATCGCGTTAACGCGCCAACAGGTGTCCTTCGTTTTCTCAACGAAGCAATCATTCAAGATCCTGGCACGATAGACGGGTACGCACCGGACGCGCTTCAACACGACATTCGCGAGCTGCCACCGGAAACCCTTTCATTTGTTTTACCCAGCCGATGTTCATTCACCGTTTTTTCGATGGCGCCTTTTTGCGCTTGGTTTTGGCAAAATCCTTGAGTTGGTTCTCCGACATTGATTTTTCCATCTGCTTTGAAGCGCCTTTAAGGCTGGACTTTGGGCGTTTTCCGCGTTTCGCAGCCAATGCGGCGCCGGCGGCCATCTGTTGTTTTTTCGATCTGGCTGGCATAATTTCTATTTCGCTGGCCGATGTAGCTTCGGCTGGGTGGAAGGCGCGGTTCGGACCACAACGCTTCGGAATGAGTCACCGGATGGGTTGACCGGGTTGAACTCGGACGCAAATCCATGGTTTTTGTCATTTTGCGATCAGGCCATGTGATGAATCGTTATGGCAGCTCGGGAGACGCGTTATCCCAGATATCCAATTCTTCCGGAGAGATTCGGCACCGGTCGCTCAATCGGGCATCTTGGAGTCCCTTCACCATCACGTCGTAGTGATATTGCTGGCGAGATAAGAGTGTGCCATTACAGATTTGCTCAGTGCCCGGTTTATCTTGCTCCTCGTTGATAAATCGGCTGATGAGATCGCTCAGCACGTCTCTCGGGATGACTTTTCGTTGCGCCGGATAGATGAACGCAAAAAGGACCAAATGCAATAAGAGAACACGCCAGTCAGGACCAAAGCGGAGTAGCAATTTTTTCCATGATAACTGCTCGCCACAGCTAGCGAGAAGATGAGCCACATCTGCGCCATCGAATCTTTCGCGTTCCATCACATAGGCTTTTTGCCAGATCATCTCCTCGGGCGGAACGAGACGGACGGGTATCTCCAATATTTCGACGCGCGGTGCCGCGGCAAACCACTCATCATCGACCTCACACAGTCCATTACTAGATCGAAAGATGATATCGATCAGTCCTTCCGGACCGCAGACTTTTGCCAACCAATGAGAAAACGCATAGCCGGCGTGATAGCCGGCTGTCTGGCAGATGCCTATGACGGCGGCGACCGCGGAAGGTCTAACCATCAAATCAAAGTCTTTTGTGTCTCTTTGCAGACCGGTGTAATGGCCAAATGCGTAACCGCCACCAACGAGAAATTCGATCCCATTTCCGGCCAACCGGCGCATTACGTCTCGATAGAAAGCCAGCACGGAATTTGCACTCTCCATTTCTTTAAGAGCGCATCAAGTGAAGTCAGTGCGCCTATAAAGAGGAAATAATTTAGTCCTACCGAAAGGGTTGTATGAACGAAAAGAAATCGATACGCATCGCGGCAATCGGCGATATTCACTATACCAAGAACTGTAAAGGCAGGTTGCAAGGAGTCTTTACCGAGGCCTCACGAAAAGCCGATATCCTGTTAATTTGCGGAGATTTCACGGATTACGGTTTACCAGAAGAAGCTTCCATCTTGGCGGAGGACCTAAAGAGTCATGTCCACATACCGGCCATCGGGGTGATTGGGAATCATGACTTCGAATCCGGCAGAGTATCGGAAGTGCAGTCGATTCTCAAAGAAACTGGCTTGACTCTTTTGAACGGAGAATCGGTCGAGTTTCTCGGTGTCGGATTTGCTGGGGTTTGTGGTTTCGGCGGAGGTTTTGCGCCTCATATGTTGAATGCTTGGGGAGAACCAATCATTAAGGATTTCGTCCAAGAAACGATAAACCAGGCGCTGTCTCTCGAAAAAGCGCTCGCTCGAGTTGAATCCGCGAAACGGGTGGTACTCTTACACTACTCACCTACTCGAGAGACCGTGGAAGGAGAATCTCCCGAGATTTATCCGTTTCTCGGCTCGAGCCGGCTTGAGCAAGCAATTGATCAGTTTGAAGTTTCCGTCGTTTTTCACGGTCACGCTCACAATGGAAAAGCGCAGGGAAAAACCTCGCATGGCGTACCGGTCTTTAATGTTGCGCTGCCGGTAACTGCGCGCACCAAAGGGAAAGACTTGCCGATTTTGTTCTATGAGCTGTAGTACGCTTCACGATAAAGTAGCCGCACCTTCCAACCGCAAGGGTTCCGGCATTTCTCTACCTGGAAGGTGCGCTTACTGGCAGATCGCACGCGATTCCTTCCCGGCTACCTGGTATTCCCTGACTCTCGATGCGGTTCGCGCTTACCTTCGGCGAACTCTTCAATCATCTTGCGATTGAAAGCTGGGATATCGTCCGGCTTACGACTTGTGACTAATCCATGGTCCGTGACCACTTCTTGGTCGACCCACTCTGCGCCGGCATTACGGAGATCGCTCTGGATAGAGGGATAGGAGGTCATTCGGCGTCCCTTCACCGCATTAGCCTCGATCAGAATCAGCGGCCCATGGCAGATCGCGGCGATCGGCTTGCCTGAGCCCACAAAAGACTGAATGAATTGGATCGTGGTTTTGTCCATCCGCAGATGGTCCGGATTCATTTGTCCGCCCGGCAGCACCAGGGCGTCATAGCTATTGGGATCGGCTTTCGCCACCTGCTTGTCGACCTTGAATTCCGTTCCCCAATCGGTGTATTTCCATCCTTTTACCTTTTCCCGGTTTGGTGAGACAATTTCCGCAATGGCTCCGGCCTCTTCCAGAGCCTGTTTCGGCTGGACTAATTCATCCTGTTCGAAACCATCAGTGACGACGATAGCGACTCGTTTTCCTGTCAATTGTTGTGGCATTGAAGAAGTCCTTTTCTGTTAAGTCTTCGTGGCAAATGGGTTCGCGATTGCAGAACTAAACGGACCTATCGCCGAGAGCGTCGGTAGCGCTGACAACGCCGGTAGCGCCGGGGCAGCGAACGACGAGCGCGAGATGTGATTGGTGATTGGCAAAGCCGTGGCGGCAAAATTCGCATTTGCAGATCGAGTGGCCATCGCGTTAATCGGCGATGGCGTGAACGAGTTGGTAACCATCGCTCACTATTGGCGGGTATGGAGCGATCCTCGGCTGATCGTCATGCTGCTCGCTAATCAAGATTTGCTGTTGGGGATTGGAAAACCGGCATGATTGCGGTATTTCGCGTCGAAAATCTCGCTTTACCGAGTATTAACTCCGATCTCACAATCGGGTACCGACCCGATAGCGGGAACGGCGTTAGGCTTTGGCATCCATTCACCATTTCGCTAGAATTAGGGGGTTTACCAAAGGAATTGACGGCGCCTCGGGAGGCAGGGGAGCTTTCTCCTTGGAGCATGGAAAGTCGACAGTGAAGATGGGCCGGACTCTTCTTTTTTTGAATTGTGGTTTCGTGATCGAGAATGACGATGGCGCGAGAAAGGGTAATCGATGCGGCCGTTAGCGTCGGTCCCAAAAAGGATGACTGCTCGGAATGGACCTAGCGACTCGAGTCCCGAGGGATCGGTCGGAGAAGCTCTACGGAAGAGCCAAGCCCACTTCCGTCAGTTAGTTGAGGGCGTCCGCGATTACGCGATTTTTCTGCTCGATGCTCGCGGCGATGTTGCTAGCTGGAACCAGGGTGCAGAGCGGATCAAAGGGTATTCGGCGGACGAGATAATCGGTAAGCATTTCTCTACGTTCTACCCACCCGAATCAATCGAGCAAGGCTGGCCTGAGCAGGAACTCGAGCTAGCCAAGGATGAAGGCAGATTGGAAGATGAAGGTTGGCGGGTGCGCAAGGATGGTTCTCGTTTCTGGGCCAGTGTCACCATTACCGCGCTTCGGGATGAGAATGGCAACACTGAAGGATTCCTAAAAATCACTCGCGACCTGACCGCGCGGAAGCAGGCCGAGGAGCAATCCGCCCGCTTGGTTCGCGAGCAAGTGGCGCGCGAGGCGGCCGAAATTTCGGAAAGACGAGCGCTATTTCTGGCCGAGGCCAGCGAAGCATTGGCTGCCTCGCTCGACGAGGAAGAGGTCTATCAGGAGGTTGTCCGTATCGCAGTACCATTTCTGGCTGATATCTGTATCGTCGATCGCCTGGAAGGGGGTTTCGCACGAATCGCCGCGGTCAATCAGTCGAGCGAAGTTTCGCCTGACGTCATATCTCGATTGAGCGAGTACTATCCCATCGAGCTGCATGATCGTTATCTAGTCGCTGAAGTCTTGCGGACGGGCCGGCCGCGAATTTTTGGCGATGTGTCCAAATTGTCGCGGCTTGCCGCACAGGTTCGGGGAGAACAGGTCGAGGCGCCCCTGCTCAAAGCTCTGTCCGCCCAGTCGGCGATCGTGGTTCCATTGATTAAACGAGGCGAGATCCTCGGCGCCATTTCGTTTATCATCACCGATTCCGCTCGTCCTTACGACCTAACTGAGATAGCGCTGGCGCAGGAGCTGGCCAGAAGAGTATCTACCGCCATCGATCACGCTTTGCTCTATACCACGGCTCAGGAAGCGCAGCACAAGGCAGAAATGGCGAGCCGGGCGAAGGATCGTTTTTTGGCTATGCTCAGCCACGAGTTGCGCACGCCTCTCACGCCCATTTTGTTTTCCTCTTCGCTTCTCACCGAAGAACCAACGTTATCGGAAACAATGCGCGAGCACCTCCGAGTCATTGTGAAAAATGCGCAGTTGGAAGCTCGACTTGTTGATGATCTGCTCGACGTCACCAGAATCAGTCGAGGCAAGCTTCACCTCAATTTAGGCATCGCGGATGCTCATGAAGTGTTGCGGACCGTGTTAGAAACTTGTTCCGCCGATTTAGCGAACAAGCAGCTTCGCCTTTCAGTCGAGCTGGAAGCAACCAATTACCAATTGCAGGCCGATGTAGATCGGCTACAGCAAGTCTTTTGGAATCTGCTCAAGAACGCGATCAAATTTACGCCACCGGACGGACGGATTGCGATTCGCTCAAAGAATTTGCGGAGCGACTTGTTCAGGGTCGAAATCCAAGATTCAGGGAAAGGCATTGCACCCGGAGTCGTGGCCAGAATTTTTGACCCTTTTGAACAGGGAGAAAGGTGCGACGGACTCGGTCTAGGCTTAGCGATTTGCAAAAGCATCGTCGAACTGCATGGCGGCCGTATTGCTGCCAGTAGTCCCGGTCCAGGCAAAGGAGCGATATTCGTAGTCGAGATACCGGCCATGAAGGCGAATGACAAATGACAGATGACAAATTGGGAGTGAATGCGGCTGGTTGGTTTCCCAGGTGCCTTCACCGCTTCCTCTCTGTCATTTGTCATTCGCCTTCGACGCACCCTGATGTCCATATCCGGTTGTATTCTGAATCGCGATGGGCAAATTTGATTCGTGGCAGCTGCTCCTTTTGCGTTTCAAATTTATGTTCCGGTGACACCGCGTTCGGATAGCGACTCGATCAGAGAGCGCTCCGTTTTTGTCGAAGTCAGTCCGGAAACGCTCACGTTGGCACAGGGTGGACAAAACAAAGATAGAGCTGAACTAGAACTGGCCCAGCGGATCGCAAAAAAGGCTGCGCTTGAGGCGGTTGGCGTCGAATCCGAATCGGGCTGTTCCGTTGCGCAAGTAGGTGAATTGCCATCGGAAATTCGCAATCGGACCGCCACGCTGCAAAAGAATGGCTTTCGAGTTTGGACAATATGACCGGGCGACCGCGCCGTTCTAGCGTCGCCCAAGAACGGTCTACGGTTCTCGGCGGAAACTCGGTCAACCTTCTCAGACAAGTCCGTTCGGCTAATCGCCTTTGTCATTTCCGCGCGGCGGATTGATCACCTTGTGCAATGCTTGGGTCGCTTGGCTTAGAAGCTCCGCTAAATCGGAAGCCTCTGTTCCGAGGTTTTCGTCCAGACTACTGATCTTATCAGCGACTAGCTTGAATCCAAAGGCGGCCCCGAGAAACTGTTGTGCGACCTCCCGGTGAAGCGCAGATCGTATCCGGTTCCGCTCCAATTCCTGCCCCTCAGCCATCCAGGTCTGGCGGAGATGATCAAAATACGGTCCGGTGAGCGGGATGAAAACACACACAACGGATTGATCGGCTGGGGCTGGACTGCTCGATGTCAGAACTCGCATGATCGAGTCTACTGGTGGGCCCTCCGGCGGATTCAATCGCACATGAATTTGAATGGGATTTCGATTGGAAAACGCAGTTTCCCACTGGTCTCTAGCAGCGGGGCTAAAATTTCGGACAACGCCTTCTACAAACCAGTGCCGGCGATTGGGAAGCGCGGACGTATTGATCAGAGAAGGAAACAGCTCATTAAAATCGAGCACGTTGGCCGTACCGGAGGCAATTCGAACGGCCGGTAAACCGATCGCTTGCAGCATTGCACAAACTGCGTCGGACTTGTTTTCTGCTCCCGGAGACTGCGACGAGGGAGTGTCCGCAGGAAAATGAGACTGATTTGGCATCGGTTAGGCAGGTGCGCCCAGTGTACCGTCTCGCATATAATGATGACGCCGCCGCAGGTCAGTTGGCTGTTTTTCAAGGCGCGAGCGACGAGCATATCTGAATCGATACGTGAGGAGCGAGCAATACGGAAAAACAGCCAACCGGCCGCGGCCCGGAGGGTTGCGTTGAAAATGGGCCGCCGGCGGCGTTGCTCGTCGGTTACGTATCGATTTAGATATGCGCCCTCCTCGCGCCTTGCCGGCGGCCCATTTTGAACGCAACGACGCCACCATTATATGGGAGACGGTACACTAACTTACCGGCGCACTCCCCTTTTCCTCGGCCGCCTGTCTGAGGAGCGCTAACAGTGCATCCGGTAGAAAAGGTTTCACCAGATGGGAGTTATAGCCTACGGCATGACTTTTCCGCTGATCATTGCCAGTCCCGTAGCCACTAATTGCTATGGCAAAGGCCGGCCGTCGCGAACCGAGCTTTTCCAGAAGGAGCCAACCATCACCGTCAGGCAGCCCGATATCGCTGATCAGGACATCGCACCTCGAGTTCGGAACTTCACGGAGAGCCGTTTCCATGTCGCCTGCGATAAAGACCACGTGACCCAAACGCTCCAAGTACAATTTGATGTATCTCACGGTGTCTTCGTGATTTTCGACCAGGAATACTCGGAGGGGTGGCATGAAAGGTTAGGGGCCAGGATTCTTCCGGCAATCTATCCCAATTGCAAGTGATTCACCAACTCGCGGCCAATAGTTGATCGCAATGGTCATTTTTTTGAAGAGTTTCCATGCCCTCCTGAGGCGGAAATCAGGGTGGAGCCTCATATCTTTCGCGAGCCAATTGGTATCTAATTGGTTGGGTTTCGGATTCGGCTGAGATTCGGAGCCTTTTTGTATCCCCCCACAAGTTCATGCGTTCACAAACCGGTAAGAGAAACGAAAAGCCGCGAAATGCTCACCAAATTGATGAGCGAAGTCCAGTAGGACTTAAAAGGCTTTCAACCGTGCTCGAGGAATATGGTGCTGCGGCGGAAGAAGGCGCCGTGGACAAAGTCTCACGATTGGCAGAGGAGATCATCGAAATCATCGCTCATAAGCGAAAACGAATGAGCACGCCCGGCTATTACCATCGGCGAATCGAGTAGATTGGTACGGACGCGCTCCCGACTTCGCAAAGGCTACGTCGCGGCCTGCTCTACAGTGTCTGCCGAACCAAAGCGCTAGAACGCGCCAAAGCGTAGCGACGGCGGCCGGCGCGTCCGTTTATCGATGGCAACCGCGCAGGAGAAGAATTGAACGAGATTCTTCCTGAGAATCGGCATTGCTCATCAGGTCGAAAACGCCGGGAACCCAACTAGACCCAGCGCTGGTCTGATCGGCGAACTATCGACGTGCGTAACTTAGAAACCCAAGTCGGCGCTGGGAAATTCTTGCCCGCTGGATCCAGCATTCGAGACCTCCGAGCAGCCGCTGCAATCTGCAAGGGATGCGAGCTCTGGAGAAATGCGACCCAGACAGTTTTCGGAGACGGAAGCGAACGCGCCAAAATGATGCTGATTGGAGAACAGCCCGGAGATCAGGAAGATTTGAAGAGGATTCCATTTTCCGGACCGGCCGGACAATTATTGGATCGTGGGTTAGTCGACGCGCGGATCGACCGGGAAGAAGTTTATCTCACGAATGCAGTGAAACATTTCAAATGGCTACCGCGGGGAAAACGACGACTTCACCAGAAGCCGAACGGCCGCGAAATTACTGCTTGTCGTCCGTGGCTCATCGCGGAGCTGAAAGCAATCCAGCCACGCGTGCTGGTTTGTCTCGGTGCGACCGCGGCCCGGGCTGTGTTCGGCAAGATAACAAAGATTTCGGAACATCGTGGTGAACTACTTGAGTCCGAATTGAGCTCGCGGATCGTTGTGACGGTTCACCCGTCCTCGATCCTGCGGATAGAAGACTCAGATTCCCGACAGCTGGCGATGCGACACTTCGTCGCTGATCTGCGAACGGCTCGCCGGGCCCTATAAGACAAAAGAAACGGATTGCGTTTTGACCGTTTCCCTCGGCTATTGGCTATCGGCTATTGCCTTCAGGCACCGGAGTCCGCTGGCCGAGCGTCAATCGAACATTGAAATATGCGTATCCTGGTCTCCAACGATGATGGAATCTACAGTCCCGGCATTGTCGCCCTGGCGGCAGTGGCTAGTCGATTTGGTATTGTGCGGGTCGTCGCACCTGACGTCGAACAATCTTCCATGGGGCACGCAATCACCTCGAATCGGCCACTTCGATATAGGCGGACTCCGGTGAAGGATTTCGAGGCTTACCGAGTCAATGGCACGCCGGCGGATTGCGTTGCGTTAGGTCTGCACTTTTGGGGCGGTGCCGACCTGGTCTTGTCTGGGGTCAATCTGGGTTCCAACCTGGGCAGCGCAATCTGGCATTCCGGAACGTTGGCAGCTGCTAAACAAGCGGTTTTATTGGGTGTGCGCGGTATCGCCGTGAGCACACCCGCCGATGACGAGGAGCCAGACTTTGAACGATTACAGCCACACCTAGAAGAAGTTCTCAAGCTCGTAATCCACGATTCAGCACCGCAACTGCTGAACATAAATATTCCGGCGGATTCCAAAGGCATTCTTTGGACCCGGCAATCCCTCCGCCGCTACGACGGCAAAATGGTACGCGACACCGATCCCATGGGCCGCGAGCATTTCTGGTTTACCGTCGTTCCAGTCGAGCAGTCCGAAGAAGGCACCGACCGCTGGGCAGTCGAAACCGGCCATACGTCGATCACGCCTTTGCGCCTTGACCTCACCGACGAGAGTGAGCTGAAGAGGATGAATCAGGACAATTTCTCGAAAACGTCAGCACAAACTGAGTTCCCTGCCCGACCTCGGATGACACGCTGATTTCGCCATTCAAAAGCAGAACCAAACGTTTGGTGATTGCCAGACCGAGTCCCGCTCCTTGAATTTTTTCGCTGGGAGCGCCGCGCCGAAACTCCTCAAAGACTTTCTGCAAATCTTCCTGCGGAATTCCAACGCCGCTGTCGGCGACGGTTAATTGCCAGTCTTCTTCGTCAGAACACTCAAAAACGAGCCTGACAAATCCATCCGGCTTATCTCGCCGGCGATACTTGATTGCGTTCGAAACCAGATTGGCGACGATTTGCTTCAGTTTTCGAGCGTCTGTCCATACCGTCCCTGCACCAACCTTGTTGGTAACTCCCAAAGTAAGGTCATTCGCGACGACCATCGGAGACAAAGATTCCTTAATTTCTTCGCACAAAGAGTATAAGGAAATCGGTTCGAACTCAGCTTTCAGGTCTCCGGCCAGTAGAACAGAGTAATCGGTCAACTCGCGAACCAGCGAACTCATGTCGGCCAGATTGCGTTTGGTAACCTCCAGCATTTTGGCCCGTTCAGCCTCGTCGGCCTCAAAGCTGAAGGCCTCAACCACCCAGGTCAAACTGGTTAGAAAATTACCCAAATCGTGTGAAATAGTGCGGATGAGTGCCAATCTCGATCCATCGGTCTTAAGCAGGCGATCATTGGCTTCGGCCAAAGAATGACTGGTCTCACTCAACTGAGCGCCATAATTCTGGACGTATTGCTCGACCGAGCCAATGGTTGCATCGTCGAAATATAGGCTGACCACTTCCCTCGCGTCGTCAGCGTCCGCACCGAATTCCGGATGCAACTGAAGAAAGTCATGTAAACCGCGCCGAAGAAGTAATCGCTGCACCGTTCCAAGTTCTCGCAACAGTTCAACCAGCCGATAACCCTGTTTCCAACGTTGATTGCCATGGCGTTGAGCTTCTTGCCTGACCCACTGACGAGTCCCTTCGGTAGCCGAAGTTTGCAGATACTCAATGAGGTCGTTAAACAGGGCCGGAAGATGGTCCGCTAATTCGGGCAGCGTGAGTTTTTGTGAACTGGCGATTTCCGCATCGCTTTTCACACCTTGAACCCAGGCTTCGGTTATCGCTGACTGATGAGTTCTAAGATGTTCGGCAAAATGAGACGCAGCAGTAGGATTCATCGACGGAGCCGCCTCAAGCATGGCACATCCTGCTGACGAAGTACTAATTTATTCGTTCGTTGTCTCGGGACGAAACGGTTCGGATCCCGCGTCTTTTCGTGTGCATCAAAGAGGCAGGCAAGTTCCCCCATTTGGGCAACAACACCATCCCCTTCAAACTTCTAGATTCTGAATTCTAGATTCCGAATTCTTCTCAAGCCTCCGGTCTGGCACCGGTTGCCGGAATGGCCGCACCAGAAATGAAACTCGCTTCCTAGGAAACGAGCAGAACATAGATCGGGGCGATAGCAGGGCGAAACCCGACTCCGCCAAGCCTACGTCGCGGCTCAGTTCTATGATCTTGCACACGCTGATTGTCAGGGCGCGCCGTAGTCTGCGAAGGCGGCAGATCCGCCGAAGGCAGGATCTGTGAGCCTCGAGCGATGACGTACTGCTTACCGCCTACCGAGCCCCTCATCCCTATCTCTTATGGGCTATTGAGATTTGACCATTGGCTATTCGGGAAGCGGGCCTTACCGGGCAGCCGCAACGTTGATCGAGGATTTTGCTAAATGAGTGAGCTTCTGATCAGTTTGTTCTTCCTCGCCGAGCGTCCTCTGAAGCAGCGTCGCGCCCTCTTTGTCACCGAGCATTTCGGCGTAGGTCCGGGCGGTGCCATAGCCGGCAATCTCGTAATGCTCAACCCTTTGAGCAGCCGAAATCAGTCCCGCATCCTTTACTTCTGGGTCCGCCTCCTCTTCGATCATTTCGGCACCCTCGGCGATGAGTCCTTCCATGCCTCTGCATTTAGATCCTCGCGTGGACTGTTTATGCTCACTCAGTATTTTTTCGATGCGAGCGGCGTGCTCTTTAGTCTGTTCGAGATGTTCCTGAAAACCGGACGCCAACTGTTGATTTTTGGCGGCTTTGGCCATCTTGGGCAGCGCTCTAATGAGTTGTTTCTCAGCGCTGTATAAATCTTTTAATTCGTGGATATAGAGATCTTCGAGGGTTTCGAGTTGCATTGTATGTCACATTCGCATTGCAGGAACCGGGCGGATGCGTTTGGCGTTCGGCGTTCCCACTCCTGCCGGCTTCTGACTTCTGACCAATCACTGATTACCAATCACCTCTCACGTGTTTTAGAGTTCCCGGCGCTCACCGTGTTGTCGGCGTTACCGGCGTTATCCCACCTACTTCCCAGCTGCTCCGGGCAACAGCATTCCGACGGCCGCGCAGCCCATGATCAAGGTTCCGGCCCAACCGAGAATCTGGAGGTACGGCGGAAGCGTGAACTTGCCCATTATCTTTCGGTTGCCGGCCATGAGCATCATGAAACACATCACCGGCGCAGCGGTAATCCCATTGATCATAGCAGCCCACACGAGGGCGTGGATCGGATCAATCTTCGAGAAGTTGAGCAACAATCCGATCAGAGTTGCCAGCGCGAGGACCGCATAAAATGCTTTGGCTTCCTTTGCCTTGCGCTCCAGACCCACTGGCCAGCGCAAAGCTTCACCGACGGCGTAGGCGGCCGACCCGCCGAGAACTGGCAACGCCAGCAATCCGGTGCCGATAATTCCGAGACTGAAAAGAAGTGGAGCAAACTCTCCGGCAACCGGGCGAAGGGCTTCGGCGGCCTGAGCGGCCGTATCGATATCTTTCTTGCCGTGCGCATTGAGGGTAGCCGCGACGGCGAGGATGATGAAATAGGCTATCAAATTCGAGAAGGCCATTCCAAGATAGGTATCGATCTTAATCCTCTGGAGATGGCCCGGTGCCTGATGGGGGGCTTGCTTGAGCGCCTTTTCCCGCGGAGGACTTTGCATCTCCTCCACCTCCTCTGCGGACTGCCAAAAGAAGAGGTAGGGGCTGACGGTCGTGCCCAGCACCGCGACCAGGGCGCCCAAGTATTGCCCATTAAGAGAAATGTTGGGCACAAATGTTCCACGGACGGCTTGAGTCCAGTCGATTTTCACAACGAAGACAGTGCCCACGTATGCGAACAGGCTCAACGTAAGCCATTTTAAGACTGCGGCGTACTTCCGGTATGGAATAAAGATCTGAAGAACAACGGAAACGGTGGCAAGCACTACACCATAGAGCAGCGTTGGCCCGCCCAGCAGCAAGTTAACCGCCGCCCCCATCGCACCGATATCAGCTCCCAGATTGATGACATTGGCGAAGACCAACAATCCCACCAGGATGTACAAGACCCATCGAGGATAAAATTGCCGCATATTGCCGGCAATTCCTCGTCCGCTCACACGTCCGAGGCGCGCACTGATCTCCTGAATTCCCGCCATAAACGGATACACGAATGGCATCGTCCAGAGCATCCCATAACCATACTGTGCGCCCACGCTGGAGTAGGTCGCGATTCCGCTTGGATCATCGTCAGCCGCACCCGTAATGAGACCGGGGCCCAGTAACTTAAATATCTTACTGATCCAAGAGGCCGACTCACGGGCAGGAAGTTTTCCAATTTCCGGAAGCGAACGTTTGCCTCGCAAATCTGCCGGTTGGGTCAAAGGGTCCGCTTCCGAGCCGGCAGAGTGTTCAGGCGTTGTCATTTTATACCTCGGCTGTGGTCCCGCAGTCGGCGATTTGCTTTTGAGTCGCCCCCACGTGTTCAACGGTTCCGGCCGCGATAGAATTTGAGCCAGCGATTAGGTAAATTGTCATTCTTCCGTCCTTGGACTCGAGCGGCTTCGGATGAAGCGTCGCTCGATCCATGGCAAAACGTACCAAAGCCCGAAGAACACGAATAGTAAGACCGTGGCGATCCCGATACTGAGGGTCACGTTGTTAAGAACAAGACGCGCCACGAGGAATAGATCAACGGTCATTCCCAACGCGAGTGGAAGCATCGCCCACGCCAGTAAGCGCGAAGCAATCTCCACAAATCGGCGTGAGACGGTCCCTTTTTCTGCTATGCGGTGATAGGAGGCCGGAGTCATGATTAAAGCGATAGCGATCATGGTCAGGATCAACGCAATCAAATGCATACGTTGTTCCGAAGGCATTAAGCCGTGAAAACCATTGTTGAATACCGCGATCAGCTGAAAACCAAAAACTGCCTGAATGCCAGGGAGCACCATTCTTGCTTCTTCAATTACGGTTCGTGTCTCTTCTTCTAGACTGGCAGGGCGGGACTCTGCGGCGCGACATTTTCCAGGCATATACTAAGGCGGCTACCGACGGAACCTTCCGCCGATGCGCGTTTTTCTTCGAACAACACGAGGCGACTCAATGGTCCTCAATTCGAATTGTCGTTGCCAGATCGCTTAAGCATTCCGCAGCGGATGTAAAAAACGTAGTCAAGAGCGCCGGCCAGCTTTGGTAGATCCAAACTACGGCTTCGTTACGAACAGTGACGAACACCGACGATAACCCAGGGCGCTGCCAACGCTTCTCAGGCGCGCCCTGGGACTTCTTTGTGATGTCCAAGAGGGAGGCTGCGGGACCTCTCTACGAAAGGTCAAGCAGCTCGACCGCCGCCGATTGGGCTCTGATGCTGATCGGCGTAGCCATCGTAAGGTAGACTTTTCCGTCCACGTGGACTGGAACGTCGACATAACGAAATACTACCCTCCGACATCGACGAGCATCGACCGGTGCGGCTACGTCTTCACCTCGCCGGCGGGACTTAAGATAGCTTCGCCATTCTTTCCGTTGGTCGCGTCCCACCCAGATCACATCAAAGCAGCCATCACTGGGGTCTGCATCCGCCACCAGCTCCAGGCTCGGACCGATGAAACCCACGTTGGCTATCTCCAAGAGCAAAAAATCTCCCGAAATAATCTCATCATCCAGGAGAAGCTCGCACCGAGCCGCCGGAAAGTCTTTCGCGAGGAACGCTAGATATTTAGTCGCTTCGGACAATCTCTTCTCGGGACTCAGTCGAAGTCGAGATCTTTTCTTTTTCTCCAGAAGGCGCATCTCGCTCATAAAGGCAGCCAAGAGGCCCACACCGACCGATTCGATGAAAATTCGATGACCGGCAGAACTAGTGACAATGCCCAGGTCGACTTTTTTGATCCGGGCCAAGCGAAGATGTGAAATGATCGTTTCGAGAGTATGCATTTGGCCGAGACTTCTGGCACAATTATTTGCGGTCCCGAGCGGCAGGATGGCAAACGGTATGCCTCGTCCAGCCAACCAAGGAGCCAGTCGACTGACCGTTCCGTCTCCACCAGCAACGACCGCTCGATCGATTGGCTCACGAAACGCTCCTTCCCATTCCTTACCCTTGATCGAAACATAAAGTAGTTCGTACCCGGCATTTTCGAATTGGCGAACTAACTTGCTACCCTTGAGTACGGCGCTGCCAGCCGCCGGATTGTGGAATAATGCGATCTTCATGATCTGCTCGGAGGTCGATGCTTATCCGATTGCCGGGTCAACTCCTGTCGAAGCAACGCGAGAACTGCCGCTTCCTCAGGCTTTAAGTCGTGCAGATGATGAGCAATCTGAGAATCTGCCTTCACGCGGAGAGTTCCAGCTAGCGTTCCATCAAGGTAACTAGCAGTAATCGTAGGATGAATATAACACTTTCGACAGATCGCGACGGTGTTGCCTAGCATCCCTGCGACCGCTTCGATTGCGGTGATCACGTTCCGCTTGGCCATAGTCTGACTATCCACCTCTTCCATCTTGCCAAGAGCTATAGCCGCTAAGACGGTCCCCGCCCAGGTCCGAAAATCTTTGGCCGTAAATGGCTGACCACTGATTTTCTGCAAATATTCGTTCACATCTTCAGATCCAATCGGGACAACCTTGCCGGCTGGATCCAGATATTCGAATAATTGTTGTCCAGGCAAATGCTGGCATTTTCGAACAATGGTCGCTAGACGTCGATCCGAGACTTCGACTACGTGGCTTTTGCCGCTCTTCCCTCGAAATTGAAATTTGACGGTTTTGTTCCGGCGACTTCCGCGTGACGATTGCGCATCGTGGTTAGACCAAACGACTTGTTCTCCTTGGCATACTCCTCATTGCCGATGCGAATGAGAGACACCTCCAAGAGTCTCACTACCGTTGCCAAGACCTTTTCCCGGCTGAGATCCGGCTGTCGCATAGCCCGGTCGACCTGCGCCCGGATTTTCGGCAAGGCCTCAGCGAATGAAAGTAGTTTTTCAAATTTTGCTTCGTCCCGGACCGCTCGCCAAGTGGGGTGATATTTATATTGTTTTCGGCCCTTGGCATCGATTCCGGTCGCCTGCAGGTGTCCGTTCGCCTGGGGACAGATCCAGACGTTCTCCCATGCCGGAGGAATGACTAGTGCAATAAGTCAGTGACTAGTGGAGTAATGATGTTGTACACTGGCAGCCATGAGTCTAGGCAGAATTGCGTTGGCGCCGCCGGAGCGGCGTGAATTGATGCGCAGGAGGCGGAAGCGGTCTCT
>Ga0209647_1000143_pt1 | contig 62987 bp, 61 predicted proteins | sample GraSoi_2013_60cm_FD_185827 | JGI IMG/M metagenome (GOLD analysis project Ga0209647, IMG submission 185827) | Grasslands soil microbial communities from the Angelo Coastal Reserve, California, USA - Sample 9_17_2013_60cm (SPAdes) (version 2) | ecosystem: Environmental > Terrestrial > Soil >...
ATGCCTTCCTCCGTCAATGGGTGGTCTGTGGGACCTAAAGCGAGCAGTTTGACTATGGTTGTGCTTGATAGCTTGCGATTCGCTCGGACACAAACCCCACCCGTTCTGCTAAAGTCCCCTTAGTCGCAAACCATAGGCGCGAGCGTTTCGAGTGTCAAACGGGAAATACTAAAATTTCGATTTAAACAAGCTGAACGATTTATCCTTGATTGCGCCCGACGCTGGCGGCGAGCGGGAGTTGAGAAGGGACGGAATGGACGTTCACCAACTGGAACTGTTTCTGGCGGTGATGGAATCGTCGAGCATGACCCGCGCCGCGGAGAAGATCCATTTGTCGCCAGGCGCAGTCAGCTTGCAATTGCACAATCTAGCCACGGAACTGAACACCGAATTATTCGTGCGCTCCGGAAAGCGGCTGATCCCAACGCCCGCGGCTGCGCGCCTGGCGGAACACGCGAAAGCTGTGATCAAGCGGATGAGCCAGATCCAGCAGGAATTTGCGAACGACTTGGCAAAGGACACGCGCCCGTTTCATTTCGCGACCGGAGTGACTACACTGATTTACCAGCTTGGCGGTCCGCTGCGCCAACTGCGAAAGCAGTTCCCCAACACGGAGATTCGCGTAACGGTAGGCGTTACTGAAGATATCGTGGCAGGCCTGCTGGACCGCCGATTCGACCTTGGACTTATTTCACTGCCCGTTTCGGAAGAGAAATTGAAGATTATGCCGCTCTTCGAGGAAGAGCTTTTGCTGTTGCGACCCTCTACGACGAAGGTGCGCGGCGGTCACGTGGGATCGATTCAGCCGGCCGAGCTTGCCGGCGTTCCTTTCCTTTTGTATCCGACCCGCAGCAACATTCGCCTGGTTATCGATCAATTTTTCCGGGAGCTCGATCTGGTGCCCAACGTGGTGATGGAGGCGGAAGACACGGAAGCGATCAAGCGCTTGGTGGAGTCGGGCTTCGGCTATTCGATTCTTCCGGAGCATGCTGTGCGGGGGACGTACTTTTTCCACGCGCTGCGGGTGAAGGGGCACCGCTTGACGCGGAGCCTGGCGCTCGCCATGGCGCACGCGGACTACCCGCGAAGATTGACGGAATCGATTGCCGGCTTCCTGCAAGGCGCTTTGAAGCCAGAATAGCGGGACAGCAAAGGGAGACTTCTAGTGTCCGTTGAGGTTCATCCAACTTTCTGCGTTCGTACGGAATAGGCGCGTGACATCGCGCTGAATGTCGCCGCGCGTGACGCCGCGGCCGTCTTCAGCCAGCAGGCCATACGCATTAGAGAGGATTGGTGCGACGGTTCGGCGCGTGTTGCTCCACTTATAGATCACTTGCTCGAGAACGCGGGCGTCCGAGTGCTGCGGGATAAATCTGGTGCCCAGCATTTCAATACGCTCGCGGGTAATCTCTTCGACGATAGACGGATTATTCACAAACCACCAACAGCCGAAGGGCATGAGGTTGCTGAATTTTCGCGCATAGACGAAGGTGTCCGGAAGCGAGACGGCCATGTACATGGGCCGCATCCGCTCGTACCAATCGAAGAGGAAGCGCTGGACCTCGGCTGCGGATTACTGCCATTCCGTAAATCGAATCTCCAAATGAGCTGCTTCTCCCAAAAAATGTTGAGATAGCCTCACCTAATAGGGATAGGGATCGCCGGGGTGAACTATGCGGATGCGGTGGTCGGTGAACTTGTAGTGCGCGCCCGGCAGCTCGACTCTAGGCATGTGGCAGGTTACACAGCGCTCCTTGGCGATGGGACACGGCTTGGCCGCCGAAGAGTTATTGACAACGTAAGCGACAGGCCTCGTGGATACGCTTGTGGAGGTCTGCTCTCGAATGTAGGAGGAGTTCGGGTCGGCCGGATCGGCGGCGTGGCAACTGGTGCAGTTGGCGTCGTAGGACGAGGCTTCGGACGTTAGCTCGATGTGGGGATCGTGGCAGGCGGTACAGGCAAAGTGAGCGTTGTTCGGGTCGTGACCGCGGCTATTGAACAAGCGATAAGGCTGGAAGCGCACATTGCCGACGCCGCCGAGGTTGGGCATCATCGCGACGGCATCCACACTGCGATGGCAGGCACCGCAGAATTCCTGTGACAATTTTTCTGGAGAAAGCTTGATGGGATTGAAGATGTGAGGATTGGCTGTGTCGCCCGCGTTCATGGCGGCGACGTGGGCCGCAGCGGGGCCATGACAAGCCTCGCAGCTTACGCCGGGAACCATGCGATCGAGCTGAAGCCGATGGTCGACCGTAGCTGCGGTGCCGTGACAGCTAAAGCAGTTTCGCGCTTCGGCGCTGTCGATATCGCGTCCGGCTGCTTCCTCGATACTTGGCGGCGGGTTTAAGGTATCGCCGATGGTCCAATCAAGGCTGTCGATGGCAGTGTAGTAGCTAACACGACCCTCCTGAAGTTTGCCGTTATGGCGGAAGACGAAGGTTTGCGCGATACGGGCGTTGCCGAAGGCGTAGAGGATGGGTTCGCTGAGGGTTTCTTTCCCGTCAGTCACGCGATAGAGAGTTTGTGAACTGTCGGTGACGATTTCATAGGAATAGATCCCAGATTTATAGGTCAGCCGCGGATGGGATTTTAGCACCGCGCTTTGCGAAGGAATGAAAAGAGCGCGCGCCATTGAAGTGTGCGATTGGGAATGCGTTTTTTCGGAGTGGCAGCCGACGCAGGCCGCGCGGCCGGCGAATTGTTCTATAGGGAGTTCCTTGCGCGGCCGGAATTGCGCGAAGTCCGAAGAGGTTTCCGACTTGGACTGGGCCCGCGTTGTAGACGGCGAAAATACATTCAGAAGACCAGCAAGAAGACCAGCGACGAAAGAAACTCGACGTAGGGACACGAGACTTGACTGCCGCGGGCCCGAGTCGAAATGGAAATGATGCCAACTACTTGTCAACGATTCCCTGCCCTTCCACCACGGTCACAATTCGATCCACGCCGGAGACGGCAAGGTCTTCTTTCTTGCCGTCAGGCCAGCGAATTTCGACCCGTTCGATCCTCGAAGAGGGGCCTAATCCGAAATGGACACGCAGGTCAGAGCTCGAGCCGTAGCTTCCGCCACTCACGACGTCAGCGCGCTGGCGAACTCCGCCCGTTGTTAGGAAGACCGCCGCACCGATGGCATCGCGCGGGCTCCTGGCGCCTCCAACCAATTTGAAGGCAATCCAGTGATTGCCGTTTTTCACCACGTTACGCAGCAGCGCCGGAACGGAATCCATATTATTGAGGACAACATCGATGTGGCCATCATTGAAGAGGTCTCCGAACGCAGCGCCTCTGGCGGGCACGACGAGGGCCAGGCCGCTTCCGGTTGCAGGCGGCACCTCCTGGAACTTAGCGCCATCCAGATTGCGGAAAAGTTGAGGGCGCTCGGCCCAGGTAGTGCCCCAATCACGTTGATCAACGGAAGGATAGACGTGGCCATTAGCGACGAATATATCCAGGAGGCCATCGTTGTCGAAATCGAGGAAACCAGCGCCCCAAGCTAGGAACGGGATTGTGGGGCTCCCGAGTCCGGCAGGATAGGTGACGTCTGAAAAGTTGAAGGCGCCGTCATTGCGGTAGAGCGTCTTGTAGTCATCGGAAAAGGTGGTGATGAAAAAATCGAGGCGGCCGTCGCGGTTGTAGTCTCCGACGGCGATACCCATGGAGGCCTGTGCGAGACCTTCGTTGGTGAGCGCGAAACCTGAGAGATAACTGACGTCCTCAAAGGTGCCGTCGCGGCGATTGCGATAGAGATAGCGGGGAACGGAATCGTTGGCGACGGCTAGATCGAGCCAACCGTCGTCGTCTACATCGACAAAGACGGACGCAAGGCCGTAATAGTTCTGCGGATCGGAGACGCCAGCTTGCTTGCTGACGTTGGTGAAGGTGCCGTCGCCATTGTTGTGAAAGAGATGGTCTCCTTCACCAGGCAGCCCGCGCGGACCACACATAAGAAAGCTGACACCGCGAAATTGACAGGCAGTCATGGAGATTCCAGCTTGGCCGGCAACCGGTGGATGATCCGCGTCGAACTTGACGTAGCCCGGAACGAAAAGATCGACCAAGCCGTCACGATCATAGTCGCCCCACGTGGGTCCGGTAGACCAACCGCCCAAAGCGACGCCAGCCTTTTCCGCTACGTCAGTAAAGGTGCCGTCGTGGTTGTTGTGATACAGGCGATTCTTGCCGTAGTTGGCGACGTAAATGTCCAGCCAGCCGTCATTGTCATAGTCAGCGACGGCGACGCCAAAACCCCACCGCTCGTTGGCAACACCGGCTTTGTCGGTGACGTCCGTAAAAGTCCCGTCGCGATTGTTGTGAAACAGCATGGCGCGCGGGGCAGGCTCCTTCCCTTTAAGGGCGGGAAATGTGGAACCATTGAGCAGATAAATATCGAGCCAGCCGTCGTTGTCGTAATCAAACAAAGCCACGCCTGAGCCGGGCGTCTCCAGAATGGTGGCTTTTGGGGGCCCGCCGGAGCGATGGTGAAATTTGTCGAGTCCACCTTGTTTGGCGATATCGACGAAGACGACGGGAGCGGCGTCCACAAATCCGCCGGCGGTGATGGGGCGTGACAAAGCATCCTTTACTGCAGCGTGAGGAGTGCCGGTAGAGACGCCGGTAGCCTGAGGCTGTTGCGGCTTGGGGTGGTCCTGATCCTGCGCAAAGCCGGCGAGGAGCAAAAGGGGCGCGAGGAGCAGAAGCGTGAAGCGGACACGGGAAGAATGCAAGTTCATGGCGACTCAAATAAAGCGCAGGTATAGGTGGAGTAGGATGGCATGAAAGACGGGCGCATGCTAGACGTAAGCCCCATTCACAGATTGGGTTTGGAAGCGGGCGCGGTTTTCTGCTGAGACGGTATCTCGGCTCGGTTGAGTTCGTCCAGTTTCTTGAAGGCGGCCTTGGATTCATCCTGCTGGCCAAGCTTGGAGTACGCGCGGCCGAGCAGGAAATACGCTTGCTTAAATTGCTGCTCGAGCTTCAGCGACGCCTTCAGCTCGGGGACGGCGAGCTCGTACTCGCCGTTTTGGAATAACGCATTGCCCAACGCGAACCGGCCGGCTGGCGAATCCGGATCATACGCCACGGCCTTGCGCAACCACAGGACGGCCTGCGCATAGTCCTGTTTGTAGGTGTAGCATGCACCTAATCCGTACGCGATCCCATAGTTCAACGGTCCGATTTGTGCGGCTTGCGTGTAGTAGTCGATGGCCTCGTCAAACTTTGATTGCGAGCGCTTCAGCTCGGCAAGTTCTGTGGCAGCGTCGATGGAACGAGGATTGGCTTTCAAAGCTTTCTGGAATTCGCTTTCCGCCTCAGTGCTATTTGCGGTGGCCAGTGCGGCTTCCCCAAGCAGCTGATGGACGCGGTCGGAATCCGGAGCCATGGCGAAGAGCTTCTGATATTCCTGTTGAGAGAGTTCCCTGGCGACAATCGAAAGATAGTAAAGCGCGTCGACATCGCGGGGATCGGAGGCCAGCACACTTTTCAATTGCTCGAAGGCTTGCGGGAGTTTGCCTTGGGCAAGTTCGGCACGGGCTAAGAGTATGCGAGCCGGCGCAGCCTTGGGGTTGCCGCGAAGATGCTCCTCAGCAAACTGAGCCGCTTGAGCATACTCACCGCGATAGAAAGCTTCGGTAGCTTTTGCGAGCAAAGGCGCCTGCGCGGACACGGACACGGGGCCGCCAAGAATCAAGCACAATGCGGAAACGAACGCGAACCTCAACCGACCGCCGATGCAGCGGCCCAAGGTACAGCGCAGAAGGTTCACGGCGTATCGAACGGGCGCACCTCGACGATGCGAAGGAATTCCTGCGTGCGCTCGGCGAGGCGATTCTTGAGATCTTCGAAGCGCTGCGTTTGTGCTTCGCGGCGAGCATCCCCGGTGCGCGTGTAGAGGCTAAGCAGGTAAAAATTGGCGGAGTAGTGGTCTGGATTGATCTGCAGGGCGCGCCGGATTGGCGGTTCGGCGCGCGCGTAATCCTTACGCAAGAGATAGTAGTCGCCGAGTTGGGCCAGCGCGTCAGGATAGTCCGGCTGCGCTTTCAAAGCTAATTCGATCTCGCTGTAAGCAGCGTCAAGCTGCTTCTCCTGCAAAGCGATCGAGCCAAGATAGTAGTGGGCCTGCGCGGCGGTTTCGGATTTTGCAACGGCCTGGGCGAGCCAGGGAATCGCCGAGGCATAGTCCTTGGCGCGAAAATAGACAGCGCCCAACGCGAGTAACGCGCGCGAATCGCCGGGCCTGAGCTTGAGATATTTCTTAAAGTAAGGAACGGCGTCGGTGGGGTCCTGCCGGAAAGCGGAGGCCGCGCCCATGGCGTAATTGTAGGAAGCGTTCTCTGGATCGAGCGTGACGGCTTTCTCGAAGGAATTCCGTGCTTCGGCAACAAGGTTCAGATCGAGACAAACGAGACCAAAATCGTAATGCAAGCTGGCATTCGCAGGTTCGAGCTCGCGCGCATGCGCCAAGTAGCCGAGCGAACTCTGATAGTCCCGCTGCTTGTGGGCCACGCGCGCCAACTCCAACAACGACGAGACAGAAAGATTTCCGCCAGTAACGAATTTTTCGAGCGCGGTACGGGAGTCGCTGAGCCTATTCGCGCGCTCGTAAGCAAGGCCCAGCGTATGCAGACTTGCTGGCGACAGCGACTGGCGGGCCTGCAAATCTTCGAAGAGAGAGATGATGAGGTCATCGCGTTTTCCGGCAGCCAGCCCAGCGGCAGATTGCAGCGCATCGAGTTCGGAAAGATCGGGGTGGGTGAGCATGCGAGTGGCGGCCTCTTCGGCGGGCCGGCGATGGCCCAGTGCGGCGTGATCGGCACACAAGATCGACAAAGATTGCGCGCTGGACTGCATTTGCGAGGGGAGGCGCAAGACGTGATCGAGGGAGCGCTGGTATTGACCTAGTTGAAGAAGCAGAACAGCGCTTTGGTAGTGCGCTTCGGCGTTAGAAGAATCGTAAGCCAACACTCGCTGATAGACATCCAGCGCTTTGCGGCGCGCCTGTGGATCGACACCAGAGTTTTCCTGGTAGAGGCGCCCGAGATTCAGATAGGCGGGAGTAAATTCCGGCGCGCGCCTTACGGCATCGCTGAAATCCTTTTCGGCAGCAGCGTAGTTGTCCTGCTGCGCTGCGATTACGCCGCGCAGATTATCGAGTCCGGGATCCGCGGGAAACCGCTTCGCCGCTTCAGTGAGAAGGCGGTTGGCCTCAGTGAGATTACGGTTTTCAATTTGACGCTGTATCTCGAGGATTTGCTGGTCTTTCTCGGACGCGGCATGTTGGCTGGAACGGGCTTGGATGGTAACGGTAAGGCAAAAAGAACCAACGAGGGCGAGAGTAAGACTTGGAAGGCGATGGCGCATCTCAGCAACGGCACGCGGAAGCGAGGATTCACGGGAAACCACAAAAAGGATTATAGATAAGGGGTTAAATATTCGCTACGGTCGGATATCGGGCTGCTTTATACTTTTTTCACACACCGGAGATGAGCTTTTGCTGGGCAAAACGGTTCTTGGGGCGGCGTTGCGGGCGAACTTTGCACGCTGCGCTTGCTGTGCTGATCTTTAGTACCGCGCGGCCGGCGTCTGCCCAGCAGAATTTGCCGCCAGCGGTGGAAGATCAGATGGCCGCGGGCGTTGAGGCGCTGAAATCCGGTGATTTGGAGACCGCGGAGAAGATTTTTTCGGATGCGGCGCACCGGGGAGTGAAACATCCACTGGTGTATCACAACCTCGGCGTGATCGCACAACAGAGGGGAAACCACAAGCAGGCGGTGGCGCGATTTCGCGAGGCGATTGCGCTGCAGCCGGGGTACGGGCCTTCGAGGCTGCTGCTTGGAGTGAGCCTGCTGGCTCTGGGAAGAAGCGGCGAGGCCTTGCTCGAATTAAAGCAGGCGGCCCGGCTGATGCCGGAGCAGCCGCAGGCGCATCTGCAACTGGCGAGAGCGTACGAGGCTTCGGAGGATGGGCTCGCCGCCGTGGCAGAATTGCAGAAGCTGGTTGAACTGGTGCCTCGGGAGCCAGAGTATTCCTATCAGCTGGCCCGCGCGTGGACGAAACTTTCGGGGTGGTCCTATCAGCAAATCGCGCAAGTGAATCCCAAGTCGGCAAGATTGCAGCAAGGTTTGGGCCAGGAGTATGCAATTCAGGAGAAATACGATTTGGCGCTGGACGCGTACAGGCGGGCCGCCACGCTTGACCCGAAATTGCCGGAAGTACATTTGGCGATGGCAGCGATTTTGCTGGAAATGAAGAAATTTGATGAGGCGCTAAGCGAGATAGCGCTGGAGCAGAAGTTGGTCCCAGAGAGCAAGGCGGCGACCGAGATTCGGACGAAAATCGAAACGGGCAAGGCGGGTTCGGCGCCCTGAGCGCGCGGTTCGAATGAGAAATCATGAAAAAACGGGCGTGGCGCTGGTCCTTAGCGCCTTGGCCGTGTGCGCGCCCGCGAGGGTGGCTGCGCAGCTTGGTACGACTCAGGAGCAACCTGCGGATGTAGCTGTCCGGGATTTGGGTGATCTGGAACTGGACAGCAAGGTGCGACGCGAGCTCGAAGACGCGATGGCACATCGTGATTACACGCGCGCAGAAACGGTTCTCGTTGGAGAAGCGGAGCGAGACCCGAAATCAGTTCGAGCTGCGAAACTGCTGTCCCTGGCTGGCGGAGTGTTTTTTCTGGACGGGAAGTTTCTGAATTCGGCCATCGCTTGGAAAAAGGCCGAAGCGATCGCGCCGCTGGACGACCGCAGCAGGTTCACGCTGTCGATGTCGTACATCAAGCTGAATCGGCGAGATTGGGCGCGGCCCGAACTCGAGAAGCTCGCCGCCGCTTGGCCTGATAATCCGCTCTATCTTTACTGGCTGGCACGTCTTGATTACGACGCGCAGAACTATACCGCCGCAACCGCCGGGCTGCGAAGGGTCCTCGAACTCGAACCCAAGATGATGCGGGCGTACGACACCCTCGGCCTTTGCTACGACTATCTCGGCCAGTTCGACGAAGCCATCAAGAACTACAACATCGCTGCCGACCTGAACAGACAGGAACCTAAGCCCTCCCCTTGGCCTCACGTGGATCTCGCGATTTCCCTGGTGTCCGCGAACCGGTTGCCGGAAGCGGAAAAGAGCCTGCGAGAAGCGATCAGCTATGACGCTAAGCTGCCCCAGGCACATTATCAGCTGGGCCGGGTTCTGGAGATGCAGGGCGGCCTGCAGGAAGCCGTTCAGGAGCTCAACCAAGCTGCGGTGCTGGAGCCGGCCTATCCAGAGCCCCATCTGCATCTAGGAAGGATTTACCATCGCCTGGGCCAGGCGCAGCGCGCGCAAACGGAAATTGAGCGCTACCAGGAACTGAAGAAAGCAGCCTCGACCGCATCGCCTCTTACGGCAATTCCGCCAGCGAAATAGCGAACGCTCGCAGCCTTAGGTTTAGCAATAGCCCGGGCCAAATGAAAAGCGCCATCCCCTGTCTGCCAACAGAAGATGGCGCCAATCGGGGTTAGGGTGTAGGGGCGGTCAGAATTCGAGTCTTGCACCAATTTGGATCGTCCGCGGCGAACTGACGCCGCCGCTCCAAGTGCCGAAGCCATTTGTGCCGCCAGCAGCTATGTCATTGACGAAGGCGAAACTCGAGCCCTGGTTGTTGACGTTAGCAGCCGGATAGAAGTAGTGCTGGTTAAACGCATTGAAGAAGGCAAAGCGAAGCTGGAAATTCCCTCGTTCGCCGATTCTTGTATTTTTTGTAAGGGAGATGTCCACATTCTTCCCATGCGGACCGCGAAGGTTTGCGATGCGTGGCCCATCTCCGGTGAACCCGTAGGCTCCAGCGCAGCCTGGAGCCGTGCCCGTTACGCAGAACGATCCGAGGGGCTCGAAAGCCGCGCTGTTAAGCAGCGGTCCCTTCCCCGGATCGTAGCTGTTTATATTTTGCAGAAATGGGTTGGTGCCCGGAACGAGCCCAACCAGACAATTCTGCCGGAACTGCGGCACTACCTGACAACTCGTCGAGCGGAACCACATCGGAGTGCCGCTCTGCAAGTGGATCAGCGGGCTAACCTGCCAGCCGCCCAAGACACGATTGACGGCGCCACCCTGGTTCGCGTAGCGCTGCCCTTTGCCCAGCGGCAGATCGTAAACAAACGCTGCCGAGAGTATCTGTGGCACGTCGTCGGAAGAGATAGTGCGCGCACGATGCTTTTCATAAGGCGAAATTACGCCTTGTGTTGCATTCCACGAGCCCCCCAGTTGCTGCGTGTTATCGGAGGCGTCGGAAATGAGCTTCGAGTTGGTATAGGCCACCAGCATATACAGACCCTTGCTATATCGTTTCTCGGCCTTCACCTGGAACGAATGATAAATGGAGATGCCATGGTTCTCATTCAGCCCCTGAAGAGGACCGCAGTATTGTGGGAAGGGCAACAGCGCTTGGGCAACCGTAGGCGCGCAGACACCACCCTTGGTCAACTCCTGCACCCAACCGTTATACGGCACGGAAACGCCATAGAGCGTGGTGGGTCCTCCGGCAGTGAACTTCGCATTTAGTTCTGGAACATAGCTGCAATTAATGCTCGACGGCGGGTTCGCAGTCGTGGCACACGCAGGGTTTATCGCCGTAACAGGAGCCCCGAGGGACTGGATGTTTGAGGCGAACGGATCAAGTACGTTGACCGGGTTTAAGCTGGAGGTCAACCGCGAGCCCTTGTTTCCAACGTAAGCGGCACTCAGTGCAATGCCTTGTGGAAGCTCGCGCTCAATGGTCAAGTTCCACTGTTGCGAGTAGGGTCGGCGGTTAGCATCCACAGGACGGTACGCAGAGCCATTTCCGTTAGCTTGGCTAGGTGATGCGCCGTTATCGAAGCACGCGGAGATGGGCGGGCAAACTCCTCCGAAGTTAGGGACTCCACTGTCCAAATAGAAGGCTGGATTGGTGGAGGCGCCGTTGGGGCTGGTGCCAAATGTTTGGTGTTCGTTGAATCCGTCGAGCGACATCCCTCCGCCCCAACCGGGGTAGAAGGCTTGGCCGAAGAAGATTCCGTATCCGGCGCGAACGACAGTTTTCTGGTCCCAGGCATAGGCAACGCCCAGACGGGGCGCGAACCCCTTATGCCAGGGCTTCTCGGGATAGGGCGCGCCATAACACGATGACTGAGCCTGGCAAGCGCCGTTGTTACCGGCAAACGCCAACCGGCCGGGAATGCCGTCGGGATTTTTGCCGACAAGGTCAACAAACGAAAAGTGATTGTACTTTTCGCGCGACGGCGTGTAGTAGTCCCAACGTAATCCGTAATTCAGGGTGAGCTTGCTGGTCATCTTCCAGGAATCGTTGGCATGCAATGCCCACACGGTTTGCCGTGGATACCACGCGCTGATCACTCGGCGGTCAACCGATCCGCCGCTGACCGCTCCCAGCAGAAAGCCGGCAACCGGGCTTCCGCTGTTCGAAGCCGAAGACAAGCTGGTCGTTGAACGGTCGAAACGGTACGTTCCGGATTCATTATTCGACTGGTGGATGTTCCCCTGCACTGAGCGCCATTCCATCCCAAACGTGAACGTATGATGGCCCCGCACCTTGTTCACCAGGTCGTTGAACACCCACGTCGGACGAACCGTGATGTTCGTATTCGGCGGCCCGTTGCTATTGGAAATTGAGTTGAATCCATCTGAGAAGTTAAACGCCGGTAACGCATTCGTGCTCGCCGCGTTTGCGATCTGTGGCAGCTTTCCGATAAAGCTCAGGTTCTCCGAGCCGTAACCCTCGTTGCGATTCAAGTATCCGAAAGTCGCGTGGTTGGTCAGTGTCGGCGAGAACGTGTGTTCGTAATTGAACCGCGCAATCGGAGAATTCTGCGGACGCGTTGGTGATTCCGTGGCGATCGATACCGGCAGCGCCGTCGCAGTGTTGAATCCGGTGAACTGGCGCCACCAGAAGAAATAGAAGTGGTCCTTATCGCCATAATTATGGTCGATGCGCGTCATGTACACATTGGAGTTGCTGGTCAGCGTGTCCGGAACCGGCTTTGGCAAAAGGAAGTTATTAGTAGGCTGCGCGTTCGTTGGCTGCGGGAGTTGTCCCATATACGCGGTTGCGATCGGACTGATGCAACCCTGCGGAATTATATTTCCAGGGAATTGGCTTCCGGGACCCACTCCGGCTGGAAGAGCTGCCTGGCAGGTTGCTGTAATCTGTCCAGGAACGTAAATGGGAATCAATTTCCCGGTCTTATCCACCCAATCCGTAAAGTCTCCGCCCCGTTCTTTAAGCGAGGGAATAGAAAGCGTCGGGCTGTTCGAGCCGCCGGCCTGATGGTACGACTCCCAATTGAAATAGAAGAAGGAATGGTGCTTCGATGTTCCGTGGTAGAGCCACGGAATCTTGATCGGACCACCGAAATTCGCCCCGAAATTATGCTCGTTGTCGTGCGAAGCCTTTTTAGCTCCCCATTGCTTCGAATTCAAGGCCGCGTTGCGCGCGTACTCAAACGCCGCCCCATGATATTCTGACGTCCCACCTTTACTCACCATGGTGATCTGCCCGGAGGTCGAAGATCCATACTGCGCGTCGTAGCTGGAAGTAAGAACTTTTACTTCCTGCACCATGTCGGGTGACATCTGGAAATCCTGCTGGATAGAAACCATACCGCTCTGGCTCATAAAGCCTTCCTGCATGGTCGCTCCGTCGAGAAGGGCCTCGTCGCCGGATTCCTGACCGCCGTTAATACGCGCCTGGAAAGCTTCGCTGCCGCCTCCGCTCGAAATGCCCGGCAGAAGCAGCGCCAGAGCCGCGGAAGAGCGCGGTTTGCCCTCGACGGCCAGCGGCAAATCCTTGATCGTTTCTGGGTCTGCGCCTCCCTGCAACGTACCGTTATCGTAGTTAATCAGGGAATTTTCGCTCTCCACCCTGACCGTCTCGTTCGTGGCGCCCACTCTTAGGACTACATCGGCGCGAACGGAGGCATTGATCGTGACCACGATGCCGGTCTGGACGTAGTTCTCGAATCCAGCCTTGGAAGCGCGCAATTCATACGTGCCGGGGGTGAGATTGCGGAAGGTGAACTCACCTCGCTCGTTCGAGACGAACTTGGCTTCAATCCTGTTCGCAGTGTTAACCAACGTCAGTTCGGCATTCGCAACGACGCCGCCGGATGGATCGGTTACAGTGCCGTCCAATGTGGCGTTGCCAATCTGCGCGCGCGCCGAAACGGCAACGACGCAGCAAAACAGAGAGAGGATTACAAACAAGCGGAAAAACCTGGATCGTTCTTCACCCCTGGACATATTCCACCTCGCAGTTGAATTGTGCAGATTGCCTCAATTTTCTTGCAAAGCCGGAAAAAAGCGCCTCACCCCTTGGGCGCGTAGCGTGGCCCACTGATGCAGAATCGAACAGAATCCACCGTCGCTTGCACCATCATTTCGTTCGATTGTCCGCATTGGTTATTTCTATGGATGGCAAGGTATTGGCTATATCGAGCGATGTCAAATTCTAAAATCTAAAGGTTGGATTCAGCCAAACTGAACGAATCCGCTTGTCGTGGAGAAGCCGGCTGGTGGGCCCTCCTCGCGCCACTCCTGACGCATCGTAGCGCCGCATTTCTTTCCATTCCACCGTCTTGGTAACCATGCGCTATCTGCATCCGAATCTCGAATCCAAGGTGCAGGCGGTCGCAAAGCTCGCTGCGAACTGTGACCATACTACGCGCTTGCCTTGGACCCTCGTCTCCGCATTGCGCGGACCACGCACCTGACTGGCCGGATAACGCCATGCGTTTCTTCATTACTCAATTCGAAAGATTCCGCTGCGGAGAGCCCGTGCGGAACGTGGTCGATGAGCAGTCAGGATACTCAACCTCTGCGGCGATTGTATTGACGATTCCAAACATTTCGCCGGTGATGGCGCGCCACAGCGTGTATCAAAAGCACGTCATGCGACGAATAGTCCTTTTAAATGCATTCTTGAGGGAATCTGAAAGGCGACGTCCGGGAAATCTTTTGAAGGCACCGTCTCTTTGTTGTAGTCTCGCGCGCGGAGAAAACAATGAAATGCCTTCGCCTACTATCACTGCTCATTTTCGCCGCCTCTTGCTTCGCCACCGATCTTAGCGGTAACTGGGCTGTGCGTGATCCTCTGCCCGACGGCACCTACCGCACGACGTATCTCAATTTGAAGCAGAACGGCTCGCGCATCACCGGCACGATCCGGGTGACTCAGTTCTTCTACAAAATAGTCGACAGTTCCGGCGGCCCTGCCACTTTCACCCTTACCGGAAGCATGATGGACGGTCATACCGAGCGCCGCGCAACCTATGAAGTGGGCCTCGACCGCGACGATCTGCACGTCGCAACGCATCGCCGCCAAGATAATCAGCTCGTCGAAATGGTCGCCCATCGCGCGCCCCCTGGCGAAGGCGCTTTACCCGCGCGCCTTGAGTTGCCCGCGCTTCATAAGGTTCCCGACAACGGCCTCGCCAAAACTCCCCCCATGGGCTGGAATAGTTGGAACAAATTTGCTGGACGTGTGGACGAGGCCGCTGTTCGCGGAATGGCCGACGCCGTGGCCACCAACGGTATGAAGGATGTCGGCTATCAGTACATCAACATCGACGACACCTGGGAAGCTGGCCGCGATGCCCACGGCAACATCAGCACCAACAAAAAATTCCCCGACATGAAAGCGCTGGCCGATTACGTCCACAGCAAAGGCCTAAAGATTGGCATCTACTCTTCCCCCGGCCCCAACACTTGCGCCGGGTACGAAGGCAGCTACGGCCACGAAGAACAAGATGCCCGTACCTACGCAGCCTGGGGCATCGACTACCTGAAATACGACTGGTGCGGCGCGCGCAACCTCTACACCGATGAAGAAATGCAGGCTGTCTATCAAAAAATGGGCGACGCTCTTCTCAAATCCGGCCGTCCGATCCTTTACAGCCTTTGCCAATACGGCCGCGCTGATGTTTGGAAATGGGGAGCAGACGTCGGCGGCAACGCCTGGCGCACCACCGGCGACATCCGCGACACGTGGGACTCCATGACCACCATCGGCTTCGCCCAAGACGCACTCGCCCCGTTCGCTAAGCCAGGCCATTGGAACGATCCCGACATGCTCGAAATCGGTAACGCCGGCATGACCGACGACGAATACCGCACACACATGAGCTTGTGGACGATCCTCGCCGCGCCTCTTCTCGCCGGAAACGATCTGCGAAGCATGTCGCCCAGCATTCTCGACATTCTCACTAATCGTGAAGTAATCGCCGTCAACCAGGACAAAGAAGGCAAACAAGGCCGGCGCGTCAACAAATCCGGCGATCAGGAGGTTTGGTCACGCCCGTTAGCCGGCGGCGCGCAGGCCGTCGGCCTATTTAACCGCGCGTCCACTTCCGCCAAAATCACTGTGAAGTGGGCCGACCTCGGCCTCACCTCCGCTCCCGCACACATACGCGACCTCTGGTCCCACACCGAAGTCTCGCCCGCCGCCGCAGAATTCTCCATCGCAGTTCCGCCACACGGAGTCGTGCTACTCCGAGTCTCCCAGTCAATATAGGGATCTCCGCAAACGATAGGATCCGGGACTCCCCTAATATGTGAGGCTGAAGGCAATCAACTGGAGATTGTGAAGCTTCTGCTTGATCATCAGGCGCGGACGCAGCCGAGTCTAACCGGAGCCGCGCGTACCAAAACACCTGGTTTGGTACAGACCCTTGGGGGCGAAAAAGAAAGCTGAAAAATAGGCACTTACATCTTGCTAATTCGGTAGCCTTTGATACGCCTGAAAGCAGCGTTACGAGAAGCTCGAGGAAGATCAAAATTGCGCCGCCAGGCGGGCGGGGCCTCACGCCATCGCCGCCGTGGCCTTGAAGCCATGCTGTTTGAGATCGTTCGTTAGGGCCCGTTGTCTCTGCAGACACGCAGGTTCTACAACGCGTCGTAGCCACCAGAGTCTCAGGTCTCACGATCTGGCTCTTAGAGGATTCTACTTGATGTCCGGTAACGGCGTTTCTCAGGACCAATCCAGAGGCACGAGTTCCCGATTCCCTTCATTCGGAAGCTGCTAGTCCTCGTCTGGGTTTTGTGAGAGTACGACATTATAATGTCTTCATGTCAGTCGCGCATGACTCTCTTCTTTATTCACGCGTCGAAACGGTCCTCGCAAGCGAAATAGCCGACGGAGACCTGAAGGTCGGTGAGCAGTTGCCGACCGAAGACAACCTCATTGAGCGATTCGGGGTCAGCCGCATTACCGTTCGCCGGGCTATTCAGAATCTTGTGAGCCGCAGTCTTGTCGAAATTCGTCGCGGCAAAGGCACATTCGTTGCTACGCCAAAGATCACGCAGGAGCTTAGAGAACTGAGCGGATTTGTGGAGGATATGCACGCTCTTGGCCGCAAGCCCACGGCCCGCTTGATTGGTAAAGAAATTGTGGCTGCCGATGCGACCGTAGCGAGTCAACTCGCACTGACAAAGGGCGAGCGCGTCGTCAGAATTCGTCGCGTGCGCCTGGCGGATGGTATTCCCCTCTCCTTCGATGAGACCTTCCTCCCGTTGGAGATCGGCAAGAAAGTCGTCACCAACAACCTGAAGGTCGAGCCTATCTTTTCGCTTCTTGAACGCAAATACGATGTTCCGCTGATTGAGGCCGAGTACAAATTGGACGCAGTGCCAGCCGAGACGGAAGTCGCTGCGGCACTAAGAGTCAAGCAACGCAGCCCGATCTTTCGTATTGAACGAACCTCCTACTCAACAGGCGGCCGCCCAGTCGATTACGAAAGGCTGCACTACAGAGGGGATCTCGTTCGCTTCGCGACCCGCCTGGTCCGAAAAGAGTATCGTTGAGCCAGCTTCCGACGGATATCCCACGGGCGTGTGGACGCCACTATGACTTCTTCCCGAGATAGTCGTCGATCGCCATCGGCCCAGAACCACCGAAGACGAGCGCCGCAAGACAAGCAAGATAAAGCAGGTTGCACTCGTAGCCCGGCGGCCCGAACTGGGCGTGGCCGGCCATCACACTCATCAGCTTGATCGAGCTGAACCCATAAGGTAGGTGGACGGTAAAGATCGCTACGAAAAGGAGCACGGCAAGCGGGAGACTAACAAGAGTGACGAAAGCTCCGAGCAACACTGCGAGGCCGCCGATGAGCTCGGTCAAAATGGTAAGCCATGCCATGAAATGAGGCGCGGGGACGCTGAGAGCGTGCAGGATGGCGGCGAAGTTTTCGGGCCCCTTGGACAATTTGGCGAACCCATGCTCCATAAAACCGTAGCCAACAATCAGCCGTAGCGGAATGGGAGCCCAGCGAGCTACGAGAGGTCCTTGTAAGAATGCAAAACGGCTGCTGCCTTCCCCTTCCGGTGATTGGCGAAGTTCGTTCATATGCGAAAAGCTCCCTTTTTTGATGGTGTGCGAACATCACAACGCGCGAAGCAAGATAAAAGCACTTTGGATGCGTTCAATTGCCACTCATTATGATGTTATAACGTCGTGAAAGTTACAGCTTTTGGGAAATTCTTTTGCCGACGCCTCGCTCTTGTCGGGACAGGGCAACCCATAAGTCGTCCCACACTCAACAGAAGGTTTGCAGCACAAGGGCGGGTCCGGCGGGCCCGCCTTAAATCAACGCACGACCCAAGGCAAGAACTTACCGGCGAAAGCCGGAGGGACTTCTTCGCGCTCCAACGGTGCCACATCGGCTTCCACCAACTCGCAGTCAACCCTCTTGGGAAACTGCAGCTGCTGCTTGTGCCAATCTGGATATGAAACCTTGAGGCCAGGTGCTTCTGAGCGTCGCATCGTAGAGCTCGCCCCAACTCAGTAGCTCGACCCTGCGTGGATTCTGTTGGTCACGGCTCCACTCACGCACCGTCCACGATTAATTTGCCGGCTTTTCCAGCAGAGTAGATTCGGTGAAGAGTCCGGTCGAACGCCACCGCATCAGGACCGCCACCGATGTTGAGCGACGTGATGACTCGGTGTGCGCCCAGGTCAAACACGACCAACTTGGCATTTCCAGAGCAAACCGCAAAAAGCGTTCGCTGTTCGGAATCAATCAAAGCGCCAGCGATTCGACGATTCGGTCGTGAATGAAATTCAAGTCAGCGGGTAAAATCGGGTAGGGCGGCAGAATGTAAACGACGTTTCCCAGTGGCCGCAGCAGCACGCCCGCATCGATGAAGAACTTGTAGAGCTTAGGTCGAAGCTCGGATGCATAGCCCGGGTCGGCCGCGTGGAGCTCGATTGCGGCCATGGTGCCTATCGATCGGACGTCGCCGACGGCCGGGTGCCCTTTGATCGCGGCAAGCCGTCTGTGATGAATCTCGGCGATCCCGTTGATACGGTCGAAAACAGGCTCGCGTTCGAAAATCCGGCAGCTCGCGACCGCAGCTGCGGCGGCGATGGGGTTCCCCGTGTAGGAATGGCCGTGATAGAAAGTGCGGGCGCGGTCCCTGCTGACGAACGCGTCGTGAATCTCCGGAGTGCAGATCGTGGCGCCCATCGGGAGCACGCCGCCGGTGAGGCCCTTCGAGAGGCACATCAGATCGGGCTCTACGCCGGCGAGGTTGCAGGCGAACATTTTGCCGCACCGTCCGAAGCCGGTGAGGACTTCGTCCGCAATCAGCAGCACACCGTGCTCTGTGCAAAGCCGCCGCACGCGCTGCAAGAATTCGACTGGATGCACGATCATGCCACCTGCGCCCTGCAGGAGCGGCTCGACGATCACGGCGGCGATCTCGCCGTGCTTCTCTTCGAGCAGCCGCCGCAGTTTGTCGACGCAGTCGATCGAGCACGTTGCGCGTGTTTTGCCGACGGGACAACGGTAACAGTAAGCCGAGTGCACGCGGTGGACCGGAAACAGAAAATTGCGAAACGGATCGCTGAATGCGGATGCGGCGCCCACGGACATTGCCCCGACGGTGTCGCCGTGATAGGCGTGATCGAGTGCGACGATACCTCTTTTTGCGGGGCGGCCGATATTTTGCCAGTACTGTACCGCCATCTTAAGAGCAACTTCGACAGCAGTTGAGCCGTCGTCGGAGAAGAAGATGTCCGAGAGACTCGCCGGCAGAATTTTGCGCAGACATTCGCGCAACTCTTCGACGGCGTCGTGCGTGAAGCCCGCGAGCAGAACGTGATCGACCTTGGCAGCCTGAGCAGCGATGGCCGAGACAATGGCCGGGTGTCCGTGCCCGTGGAGGTTGACCCACCAGGAGGAAATCCCGTCGATCAGACGGCGGCCCTCGTCGGTGTAGAGGTATACCCCTTCGGCCTTTGTGACGCGGATCGGCGCCGGGTCGAGCGCCTCTTGCGTGAACGGATGCCAGACTCGCAATTCGGGACTCATCCGCGGAACATTTCCGGATCGAAATTCCTGCGGAACACTGCGAGGAGACCGCTGCGGTGGACTCGCTTCAATTGTGGAACAAGTCCGATGACCTCGATCTTTCCGTAGCGTTCAATGGCTCTGCGGTTTTCCCGATTCGGCTTGCCAACCATTATGACGCCACGAATATCGAGATACGCGGCGCGCAGAGCGGCCAACGAAAGCAACGTGTGATTGATGGTGCCGAGAGTGGTACGCGTGACGAGCAGAACGGGCAACCCAAGATGACGCATCAGGCTGGTCATCAACTGCGTGCCGTTGAACGGAACGAGTGTGCCGCCGGCACCCTCGGCGATCAAATTCTCGCACCGAGGGAGGTGCGGTATCGTGATCCTGCGCAGGTCGATGCGGACTCCGGCACGACGCGCGGCGAGATGCGGAGACACAGGTGGATCGAAGCGGTAGGACTCCGGCGCGGTCCGCGTCGGCGACAATTGCGCAAGCCGCATCACCGCATTGCGGTCCGTTCCTTCGCGGGCGCCGGTCTGAATCGGCTTCCAGTAGACCGCATCGAGTGCCGCGCAGAGTAGCGCCGAGACCACGGTCTTGCCAACACCGGTGTCCGTTCCGGTGACGAAAAATCGGCTAGACATGCCCAATTGCCATGGAAGTTGATTCCGGCAGGGATTTGCGGGCTGCCGCGGCGAGCCGGTGAATGTCGTCGAGCGTGATTTTGCTGGTGAGTGAGACTCGAAGCCGCGCGGTGCCGGGCGGGACGGTCGGTGGGCGGATGGCTTTCACCGCGAAGCCGCTGCGCCGCAATCCGCCTGCGAGGTGCAGCGCGATTTCGTTGCTACCGACGATCACGGGAACGATGTGCGTCACGCTTGCGCCGAAATTGAGCCCTGCCGCAGCAAGTTCTTCGCGCAAAGCGAAAGCAATGTGATGAAGGTGCGCGCGCTCGCTTTCCGCAGCGCGTGCCAGCGCGAGGGCGGCGTGAATCTGGCCAGCTAGATACGGCGGCATCGCTGTACTGAAGACAAAGATTCGCGCGCGGTTAATCAGATAGTCTTTCAGCGCGCCGCCACCGCACACAAATGCGCCTGCGCTTGCTAATGCCTTGCCGCAAGTGTGCACGATGGCGAGCATTTCGCGTTCGACGCCAAGGTCGGCAACGATTCCTCGTCCTTGTGGGCCGCACACTCCGGTCGCATGCGCTTCGTCGATCACCAATTCGGCGCCGTACTTCCGTGCCAATTCCAGCAGGGCGTTGATGGGCGCGATATCACCCTCCATGCTGAAGACGCTCTCGGTGACGATGACGCGCGCGCTCGAACGATCTGCGTGCTTATCGTGCAGCACGCGTTCGAGAAATTCCAGGTCGCAGTGCGGATAGATAATTTTCTCCGCGCCAGACAGGCGGATGCCGTCGATCAGACTCGCATGATTGAGGGCGTCGGAAAAAACGGTGTCGCCGGGCTTTAGCAAGGAACTGAGCAAACCAACGTTCGCAGCGTAACCGGAACCAAAATACAGTGCTGTTTCGGTGCCCGCAAAGCACGCGAATTCCGATTCGATATCTTCCCATTGGCGTGAATTGCCGGAAAGCAGCCGCGAACCCGTCGAGCCAACAGCATCAGCCCTCGCGACTGCTTCCAGGACCGCTTGCTTAAGACGGGTATCGTCCGAAAGCCCGAGGTAGTCGTTCGAGCAGAGATTGACCCCAACTGTCCGGTCCAGTCTCTCGAGGGCGCGAAACCGTGCCCGCTCCCGGAGCGAATCAAGTTCTCGGACTATACGCCGTTCAAGCGTCCCGTTTCGATTTTCACGCACTCTGCATCGCCCTCATACCGAGATTCTCGAGGAGTTGCTGGTCGGCGTCCGCTGAGGGGTTGGGAGTGGTCAGGAGCTTCTCGCCCGTGAAGATGGAATTTGCACCAGCGAGGAAGCAGAGCGTGACCGCCTCGGGCGACAATTGGCGCCGGCCGGCGGCGAGCCGCACGCGCGAGGCGGGCATCAGAACCCGCGCAGTCGCGATGGCGCGGACCATAACGAGCGGTTGGAGTTCCTTTACATCGGCGAGCGGAGTTCCCTCGTTCCGCACGAGCATGTTGATCGGCACGCTCTCCGGATGCGGATTGAGACGCGAAAGCTCGTGCAGCAGGCCGATGCGGTCTTCGTCGCTTTCACCCATACCGAGAATCCCACCGCAGCAAACGGTGATGCCGGCCTTGCGCACGTGAGCGATGGTCTGCAGGCGGTCTTCGTAAACGCGAGTGGTAATGATGTTGCCGTAGAATTCGGGCGAAGTGTCGAGATTATGGTTATACGCGGTGAGCCCCGCGTCCTTCAGCCGCTCGGCCTGTGATTCGTTGAGCATGCCGAGTGTGCAGCAGACTTCCATGTCGAGCGCGGCGACGGCGCGCACCATCTCGAGCACGCGATCGAAATTCTCGCCGTCCGAAACCTGGCGCCACGCGGCACCCATGCAGAAGCGTGTCGCGCCTTCGTTTTTCGCGCGCCAGGCCGCTTCGCGAACGGCGGCCGGACTCATCAGCTCTTCGCGCGCCACGCCCGTCTTGTAGTGCGCGCTCTGCGAACAGTAAGAGCAGTCCTCGGGACAGCCGCCGGTCTTTATCGAGAGCAGCCGACAGAGTTGGATTTCGTCGGGGTTGTGGAAAGCGCGGTGCGCGAGCTGTGCCCGGAATATCAGCTCGGGAAGAGGGAGATGATAAATGCGGTGAATTTCGTCGCGCTGCCAATCGTAGCGGATTTCCATCCTTAAGCGTCCTCGTTTCGGATTTCAAAGATATCAAAATCAGAGCGCACGAAGACGAGAAAACTGAAAGAGGCTGGCGACAAGCCCGCTCAAAGGAATCGACCCCGCACGTTGATTTGACTAAGTATTCGAACTAAAGTTTCGGAGGCGAGATGATCGCAAATCTTGCGCTCCTCGTTGACAGACACCTGGAGAAAACCTATGAAGGATTGTCGCCAGTTCTATATTGACGGGGCGTGGGTCCACCCAGCCGGAGTCGATGAATTCCCGGTCATCAACCCCGCCACCGAGGAGCGTATTGGAACAATCTCGCTTGGCACTGCGAGGGACGTCGACAAGGCCGTCTCTGCCGCCAAGCGAGCTTTTGCGTCGTACTCGGAGACGGGTCCAGACAGCCGTGTCGCGCTCCTACAAAGGATAATTGAAGTCTATCAGTCTAGGGTTGAGGACTTGGCACAAACCATATCGCGGGAGATGGGAGCTCCCATTTGGCTTTCCCGCGCAGCGCAGGCCCCGGTGGGACTACGGCACCTGTCCGAGATGGTGAACGTGCTGGGGAGCTTCAAGTTTGAAGAGCTTAAGGGTTCGACCCTCTTGCGAAAGGAGCCGATCGGCGTCTGCGGTCTTATCACACCGTGGAACTGGCCGATGAACCAGATTGTCTGCAAGGTAGCGCCGGCGCTTGCGGCCGGTTGCACCGTGGTCCTCAAGCCGAGCGAAATTGCGCCGCTCTCCGCTTACCTTTTCACGGAGATTCTTCATAAGGCAGGCGTCCCAGCAGGTGTCTTCAACATGGTGAACGGTGACGGACCTACGGTGGGCTCTGCGATTGCGTCGCACCCGGACGTGGCCATGGTTTCCTTCACCGGGTCCACTCGGGCGGGTGTCGCCGTGGCTTCTGCCGCAGCCCCCACCGTGAAGCGAGTGACCCAGGAACTGGGCGGTAAATCCGCCAACATTATTCTGGATGACGCGGATCTGGAGAAAGCGGTTACGGAGGGTGTGCGTGGATGCTTTCTCAACACCGGCCAGTCGTGCGACGCGCCCACTCGCCTTCTCGTTCCGCGCTCCAAGATGGCCCAGGCGGCTGCGGCCGCGAAACAGGCCGCTGCGGCCACCAAAGTCGGGGACCCCTTTATGAAGGGCACCAACATCGGCCCGCTCGCGAGCGCTGCGCAGTTCGAAAAAGTGCAGCGGCTCATCAAGAAAGGTCTTGAGGAGGGCGCGGAGTTGGTGGCTGGCGGCGTCGACCGCCCGGAGGGTATCAGCAAAGGATACTTCGTGAAGCCGACGGTCTTCGCCAACGTACGCAGCGAGATGACGATTGCACGTGAGGAGATTTTCGGACCTGTTCTTTCGATTATTTCTTACGAGGACGAAGACGATGCGGTTTACATCGCAAACGGCAGCCCCTATGGGTTATCGGGTTATGTGACGTCTGGAAGTATCGAGCGCGCACGCAGCGTTGCGAAGAGAATTCGCTCGGGTAACGTTCACGTCAACGGTGCTCCATCCGATTTCAGCGGCTGTTTTGGCGGCTACAAGCAGTCTGGCAATGGTCGTGAATGGGGCGAGGCCGGATTACACGAGTTCCTTGAGTTGAAGGCCATCTTTGGGTACGCGGCGAGCTGAAAGAGCCAATTAGCGGCCCTGGGGAAGGAATCGACACGGCATCCGACAATGTAAGCTCTTCGCCTGCTAACGGTCGTTATTGTGTCGTCTCAAGGCCCACCGTGGCAACGAACCGCTGATCAGTGCCTGTCGGTTTTATACGTGCCCCAGTTCGTTTCACGCAAGCACCACATCTAGCCCAACCAATCGATTCTAAAGACCCTGCGAAGCAGAGAATGTGTCTCGAAGGCTCAGAGACAATGGCATCGAGGGGATGGCACTGTCGACTCGTGAAATGCACAGAAGTCGGTTTGTCAATGGAATTGGCAGAAACTTTCTGACCACACAGTAGTCTCATTCGCAGGACACGTCGAGCAATGGATGGTAACAACCGAAATGAACGTTGAACCCAAATTCACTCAATTCGATCGCCAGCTGCTTAGGACAATGCATGTGTCTCTCGATTCGGCACAGGTGGAAGAGGAGAAACCGCTCCGTTCGAGCGGCGAGATGCTGACGGTGGCACTGATGCATCCGAACGGCGGCATCACTCATCACCAATTCACCGCCCGAACTGAAGCTCAAGCTTGGCTCAACAACAATCGCAAAATCGGCGAGGTATTCGTGATCATTTCGAATGCCGAGGCGTTTCCGGCAAAACCGGTTTCCAGCGAGCTTCGGCTGACTGGACATGACCGGGACTTCTTGATGGCCATCGGCATACCGTGCAGGCTCAGTTGGCAGGACGCCCAGCATGACCGGCTCGTTGATCTGACAGGAGAGAATCGGGCAAAGTTCCGCAAGCAGTTCGAGCGAGAAGTGGTAGAGCTGATGCGACGAACGATAGCGAGAACGCCGTTCGTGCCGCTGCTCGAGTGGCTATTCAGATGATTTCTAATCGCTTCGACGTCCCATCCTCATGATTGTGGCTTCCTGGGTTTGCATCTTGTTGCGCTCTGGTTCGCAGAGCGGTTGCATATCTCCTGCGTAAAACGGTGAATTTCCCCAGTCCGCGTGGTCAGCTATGATTAGCCGGAAACTTCGACGAGCTCTGAGCATCCCATTAGCCGGTGTGTTGTCAGCAACCGCTGTAATTGAGGTCTATTCGGTTCCAAAGGAGGTCCTCCTGCAATCCGCACGATTGTTTATGTACGTGATGTCCTTTCATGTGAAGGAGCGCGTTGTCAATCCGCATTCAGCATCTTGAAACTTCTCTCCCCGCGCCGAATCTCATTTGCTGGAAATTTGCGCTGGTGCCGCGCTTTGTGCGGTTCGCCCGACGTGTGCTGTGCTCCACGACTTGCTGGATGAACTGGCGATGCGGAGTGTCAACACCCGAGACGCGAGGATTTGGCTGCCGGGTCGGTGCTACAGCACGTCAACTCAAGGAGAATAAATGCGGAATCTGTTCGTTCTGATTGCCCTGGTAGCTGCCGCTGTGGCTCTTCCCGCTTTTGCCCAGGAGCAGAAAGTCCCGTTGGTGGACGCGTCTTCGAAAGGAATCGCCATCAAAGGCTACGATACGGTTGCTTATTTCGAGCAATCCCAAGCTGTGAAAGGCTCTCCGAAATATGAGTACACCTGGAACGGGGCGAAGTGGCTTTTTGCGACGGCGGCTCATCGCGACGCTTTCGCGAAAGATCCCACGCGGTACGCACCTCAGTACGGCGGTTATTGCGCGTTCGGCATGAGCCAGGGTCACGCTGTACCGGTGGATCCGGAAGCTTGGAAGATCGTCGACGGCAAGCTCTATCTGAATTACAACAAGGATATCCAGAAGGAGTGGTTCAAGGACATCCCGGGCCACATCCACGAGGCCAACGAGAATTGGCCAAAGCTCCATCAATAGAAACGCTATCGCACAACACCAGCGCTTGCATTCCGAGCTCGATGGTAGGGGGCCTCGTCCATTTAGATAAAGCAATGCATTTGCGAGGCCCAAACGATCAAGTGCAAGACGGTCCCCCTGCCGAGGGTCTTGACACTCACCGCACTGGCACGCCGCGGACAAAAGGTCTCGTCAGCGGCGCTTGTTTCCTCTCGCCGCTTCGCTTTGAGGTCTCTGACACGAGGAGGATTTATGCCAGATTCCAGGAAGTGCGTATGCTTGGTGTGTGGCAAGCGCTCACTGAAATTGATTTGCGACCAGTGCGCGAGGCGTTTGAGAACGGAAGCACTTCACTACACGAAAGACGAAATAGTGCACCACTAACGGCCCGCTCTCTTTGACGAACTCGATTCGGATTTCGCTCGTCAGGTCCCGCGGTCCTTTCTCGATTGCAGACGGAGAGGGCCGTACCTGGACGAATTGCATAAAGGCTAGCCGCCAGGGAATCTTGTGCACAGCGAAATAACATTGGAGCAATTCAAGGCTGCTGTGAGCACCCTGGAGGAAGCGTGAAACCCATCGTAATTCGCGAGAACTCCTGCATCTATGTTGGCGTACTCGCGGGATTCCCCAACGCACTCATGTACTGCAGCATACGCGGACTCATGGAGTCGCTGTGACACAGAATTCAAAGTCGCACGGAAGAGCAACAGCGCCTTCGGTCTACCGGTCGAAGCGCACTGGGCCTCTGACGGCACTCGTTCTTGATGGAGGAGCCGGCCGGAGTGCGGTAGGAGTTGGGCTTTATCGTGCCATCGCTGCGCTGGGCATTCCGATTGATTGGGCGCGAGGCTTGACTCTGGGTGTGCGTCACTAGAAGTGGAAGCCGAGTTCCACGGTTTCGGCGCGCGGGGTGACGTAGTGCGTGCCACTGAACGTCGACAGGAAGTTGTACAGCGCGACTTTGTTAGCTACGTTGATAACGGTGAACCGCAAACTCCATCTATAGCGGTCGCCGCCGAACAGGTTGTCGTCCCCCGCAGAGAGGTCGAACAAATTGCGTGGCGCCACGCGCTGCGGTTTGTGATCGTCATTTTCTGTTCCCGCCGGCGGCACCTTGAGGTATATGGATGCCAGCCCAGCGGCATCGCAGCTGGCAAGTGCTGGTCCCGTCGGCCTTGGAGCGGCAAGTTTGCCATCGCAAGTGAGGCCGGATTGAAACTCCTGATCGGCAGTCAGGGGCAAACCGGTGATACCGTTTACCAAGGCCACTTGGTTCGGCCCGAGATTGGGATTGGTGTTCGATCCTCCGGCTGCAGCAGGTGTCGCGGCCGCGCACGTTGCAGTGGCCGCAAAACACGGTAGCGCGCCGGCCACCAAGCCATTGTCATATCTCCAATTGAACGCGATCCACGGCAAGCGCTTCGCCGGCTGGTATTGCAGGTGCGTCGTCTGGTTGAAAAGCTCGTCATGGTCGATGCGGAACACGCTGTTTCCCACTGGGATGATCGGTATTCCCGCGACTTGCGGCAGGAAGAAGCGCGCAGCAACGCCGGACATAGTTACCAACGCGGTGAAGCCGTGGAAATCGGGAACGCTGACGCGAACCGCGAATCCGGGGATCTTGTTCCTCTGCCACTCGATCGGGAAGGTGAGAGGGGTAGCGCCCACCACACCGAAGTCGAAGCCGTTGTGCGTGTACTTCCAAATATACTCGGCGTCCACAACCAGATATTTTTTGAAGGCTTGCTGGATGCCGGCATGGAATTCATTGCGAAAACCGGGATCAATCGCTCCCAAGTTACATGGCAAATTGGGCGGCGGCGCAATGTACCTGATGACGGGGTCGCCGCACCCGGTGCTCCCAATGACCAGATTCTCGTTGAAGGGAGTTTCTAGTGTGCGCGCGTAGGAAAGCCGAAGCACCGTATTGGTTGGTTTAATGTTGTAGGCAATACCAAGCCGTGGCTCCGCCTGAGTGGCGTGACTGATTCCCCGGTAAAGGTCTCCCCGAATCCCCAGGTTGAAGGACCAGCTTCCCTTGGCGATCGTGTCTTGCACGTAGAGCGCGATTTCCTTCACGTCCGTGTGGCCGTGAAAGGAGGCTAGACCTCCTCCGCGCGTCAAGTCGAAGGGCGCAAGGATTGTGCAGGGAGCGGCAATGGGCTTGCCACTCCCATCCAGGCACGAAGTACCAGAAATCGCGTTGCCGCTTGCATCCAGTTCGTTGAATAGCGACAGATACGTTGGATCAACGATACCAATCTTGTCATCCTCGGTGAGGAACGTATGCTCGTACGTGACTCCCGCCTTCACGTTGTGAATGCCTTTCACATAGGAGATATCGGAACGGAGGCCTGCATTTGTCAGCTTCCGGCTCTGACGGAAGGTCTGCGCCTGGAGGTCCGGAGCCAAATCGTTAAAGGGGTCCGCGCTCGGGTAATAGTTAAACTGATCTCTCCGCACAAAGCCACCGAACGTAAACAGCGCCGAGGAACTGATAAGGCGCGTCCAAGTGGGTGCAATATTGAAGGTCCCGATCTTGGAGCGCTGATCCGTCGGCCCCAGCGGATTGCCGATCACAGGATTAAGAATCGTTGTGCGTGTAGCATCGCAAGTAAATCCTATAGTGGCGAGTTGTCCGCCGTCGCATGGGTGAAGCTGCTGATCGAACGAATTGGGAGTTTGAAACCAGGAACGCGAGTAGCCGATGTTCAAGTGGATGGAATCCTTTGGGGCAAGCTGGTAGTCAACGCGGTCGAACACGTTCTCTTCGTTGCCTTTGGCGTGCGTCACGGTGAACTCTGGCGGATCGAGGAACCTGCCGGTGTTCAAGCCGTTCAGAGAAACGAAGTTCCCCCACTTCGCTCCCCCATAAGCGAGGTTGAATCCCGCGCTGGCGGTGCCGAAACTGCCGTAGGACAAGGTCACGTTACCCATTGGCGTGGTTACTCCCAGTCCTGATTTCGTCGTAACTTTGATGACCAGGCTCGTCTTTCCGCCAAACTCCGCTGGCGGCGCGCCAGAGATGACCTCCAGCGATTGAATGGAGTCCGAGGGTACCTGGTTGGAAAATACCTTGCTTTGCTGATCCGTGATCGGCTGGCCGTCCACGGAGAACGAGTTTGAGGCATGATCGCCGAGTCCATGAAAGAGACCATTGGAGTCCGCGGCGACCCCGGGCGTCACCAGTGTGACCAACGAACTCACAGAGGAAGATTGACTCTCTAATGGCAGCCGGTCGATGATGCCCTGATCCACGTCGGTGTGGAAAGTGGAGTCGTTCTCGATGAGGTCTCCTCCGTTGGCTTCCACCGTGATGTTGGCCTCCGCCGCGCCTATCTTCAGGGTGATTTGCGTGCTTATTGGTACCGTCGACCGCACGTCTACATCCTGCGTGTACTTCGCGAAACCCGGGGCGCTTGCAACCATGTGATACGGGTTGAACGGCACATTCGTGAAGCGAAAGGCGCCATCACTGTCCGTCGTTGTTTCGCGATGGAAACCGCTGACCGGGTTCATGACCTCTACGCTGGCGTTGCCTACCGCTGACCCGGACTGGTCCTTGACCACTCCTTCGATCGAGCCGGAATTCCCTACTTGCGCTCGGCCCGGCGTTGCAAGGAACAGAAAACTCAATCCCAAAACCATCACGGCGTAACTGTCGCGCAAACTTCGGGGAGCAAGCAGCAAGGGACTTGGCAAAGTTAAGAACACGGTTGTCCAGTAATGTCTTTCGGTTGTCAGCTAACCGGTCCAACGCGCTCGGCAAATTCACATTGAGCGATGAGTGTGTAGAATTCTTCCCTCTGTTGAAGTGCCGTGAGAAGTGCGAGCGTTTTGCCGTAAGCTGCTATGGCTCCCTTCAAACTGTGGAACGCCGGTGAGTCTTTAGGTGTCTTGCGTCTTGTTATTTGGGCGTCCGCCGACAATTCGAGCACTCGTTCTATGGCTTGACCTGCATGACCCGCACTAGACTTCCTCATGGACCGGGCCTCCTTATTACCGTCGTTCAATTTTCATCATCGTGCTACTAATGTGATTTCGAGAGCGATCTCAAACTCACAAAGAAAACCGATGCTTTCATTGAAATCGGATTCGCGAATCGCACAAAGGTTTCGAAGTACGCAAGCCCGATGCGAATGCGGGCTCCACGTGAGTGAGGACAGCGCCGAGCAGGCTCGGTCGAGGGCTCTTTGAACTAAAAAGGGAAAACGCGGAGAAATCTTTGGTAGCGCGCGGACTTCCTGAGATACACGGAATCCAGAGCACGGGAACGGAGCGGCTAGCCGAGTAGGATTGGGAGAAGCACACCCAGGCTCAGAGCAAAAAGCCAGAGCGCCGGTGCAGGTGTCCCCGCCGGGCGAATTCGACGCAACTCCCGGGTTGAGGTTCGGGGATCCAGAAGCAGTGTTCGCGTATAGCCGCGATCAAACAGGAAAAAGACCACTGCCGTCACGGCACCGTAAATCAAGTGCCCAAAAAGAGAAGGAAGTAAGGCGGAGGCAGCATCCGTGCTCCAATCGCAAACACCGGTGAGCAATAAGGGCAGCAGCGTCATGGGCCCCAAATACCACCAGATCAAACCGAACAACCACCCCCATGAAATGGCATCGCCAGCAGTCGAGGTCTCATCCCGAAACAACAGGCCATAGGTCATGCCGATTGCCGCGCTGACCGATAAATGAATGACTACAGCGCGAAACCCTACAAGCGTACTGTCGATGCCCGCGAGTTTCGGCAAGACGCCCGTGGCAATCATGACCGGCATGGAAACCAAGCCGCCGATGAGTCCCGCCCTCGCCCCCCAACCCAATGAGCGCAAGATGTGCAAGCCGGGACCTTCGATTTCCCGGTTGAGGGGGTCGGACTGGATGAACAAACGAACCCAAATCTTGTCAATGGTGGCGTACGCAACGCCGAGGATTAGTCCGTACAAAATGTGTCCTACCAAAGACCCGAAGACCGCGCTTCCTTGCTCCGCCGACCAGTCCAGGGGCATCCCGGACACGAGTCGCAAGATTGTCAACGGCCCGAAAAACCACCAGAAGATTCCGAATCCGAGCCCCCATCCCATGCAAGAACCATAGCTGCGAACGTCTCGTTGGAAGAGCAGACCAAAGGTTACGCCGATCAACAGAGCGACGGCAAAATGCAGGAAAATGGTCGTGCTCCGAGAGCTGAGTTCGCCAAAACCGGCCAGAAGAGGATAGTAGTCACCTGAAGACACCCACCGACCGAAGATAAGGCCTCCGAGGGTGCCGGCGAGACCGCCGGCTACTATGGCGCGGCCCCAGGCGAATTTCATGTCCGGCCCGGACGTACGCAATCCTCCCCGGATACCCAGCCCGACGCCGACAGGCATTCCGATGCACAGCAAATCCCCGACGAGTTCCGGAAAGCGCGCCTGGGCGTCCTGAAGCATCATGGCGGTATGTCCGGTAACGGCGGCAAGATGAAAAAAGCCCCCAGCGGTCAGTATCCAGAGTAAGAAAGAGGAACCCAAACCCCAGATCAGTCCTGCACCAGGACTCGTGGCGCGCTTGGCAAAGAACAACCCGAAGATAAGTCCGAAACTCGCACCCAAGAGTCCGCCGGAAAGGAGCGAACTTTTCAGTACAGCGCTTTCGAGGAAACCGCCGGAGACCCCCAGGGCCACGCCGAGAAGAAGCTCAATTGTACGCGAACGAGGAAGAGCCAAATCAAACTGCTTACCCAAAGCTGTTTGCGTTTCTGACACGGATTGGCACCTACTTCAGAGCAATCGTCTGAACGATGTCTCGCGGAAAAAAGAGTTCGATCGTCCAGTCCATAAGCACTCGAATTTTGCGTTCCAAACCGGGCAATTTTGCAAGGTAGATTCCCCGCCAGAGGAGCCACGCAAACAGACCAGAAAAGCGCAAAGACTTACTTCGAGCAAAGGGAACGCTCAATTCGGCACAGGCCGTCTGGTGGCCCACAACGCAGAGTGCCCCGAGTGAATCGAAATGAAACCTGCGTGCCGACCGCCCCTCGAGTTGAGCATGGATGTTGCTTGCAAGAATTTCGGCCTCACGGAGAGCAAACTGAGCGGTTGGAGGGCACCGCTGTCCGGTAGCTGCGTCGGTTACTGCGGCGCAATCGCCGATTCCCCACAAGCCGGGATGCCCCGGCACGGCAAGCGTCCCATCAACGAGCAGCGCGCCACGTTTATCTTTTTCCAGAGGAAGTGACTTCAAGAAGGGGCTCGGGGCGGTGCCCGCGGTCCAAACAAGCGTCTCCGCGTGAATCTCCCCGTCGCTGAGGAGGACCACACCAGGATGCGCGTCCACGATGCGTGTGTTCAAACGAAAGCTCACCCCGCGCAATTGCATCTTCTCTTGCGCATACCGGGCTAAAGACTCGCTCAGTTCCGGCAAGATGCGGTCGCGGGCATGCACCAGCACGATCTTTAGCTGATTCGGGTGAAGCTTGGGATAATCGGCCAAAATGCCGTGCGCGAAGTCGTTCAGAGCGCCAGCAAGTTCCACGCCTGCAAAACCACCACCCGCAATGACAAAGGTAAGCAGCGAAAATTGAAGAGCGGGATCGGACTCAAGATCGGCACGCTCGAACATTTCGATGACATGATTCCTGATGCGGATAGCATCGAGAAGACTCTTGAAATTGAATGCGAACTTCTCGATGTTCGTCATACCCAAGTAGTTTGACGCTGAGCCGAGCGCGAAAATCAAATGATCGTAGGGAATTTCTCGTCTGTCGGCCCCATCCGCACGTGTATCACCATGCAGAATTACCGAATGCCTTTCCAGATCCACTCCCGCGACAACACCTCGAATGAAGTCCGTGCGGCGCAGTGCGGTCCGCAACGGCGTGCTGATATGACTGGGTTCGAGGCTACTTCCTGCCACCTCCGCAAGCATTGGGGTAAATAGGAGTGCATTCGTTTCATTGATCAGAGTCAAACTGGTGGAGAAGTCCGTGCGCAATTTTTCTTCCAGACACTCCGCCGTACGCATGCCAGCAAATCCCCCACCCAGGATAACAATGCGTTTCCTCACAGAAACTTGCGGTGCTTGGGGCGCTAGCTCCGGACCGAAGGAGCGCTCGGCGATGTCATCTAAAGCCTGCTTGATGATGCCGAGCGAGGCGCCGTACACAACCCAGCCGACCAAGGCGGGAAAATGCTGGCGGATTTGTTCCGCGGTCCACTCCGGCATTTGGCCGGAGAGCAGCGGGACCGCGATCACGCTGATGAGACTCCACAAAGGAACGCCAAGTGAGCCGCCTGTCATGAGGTTGTCCATATACGCCCGGCGTGCGGGCTGTCGAGCTGCGGAATAAGCTGCCCCTGTGACGACGCCCAGAATCAAACTCCAAACGCCATGCTGCATCGTCGTTGTTAAAACCGTACTAGCGGCCGCTCCACTTATAATGCCGATAGAGTACCGGCGGAAAATCGGGCTCATTGCAGGTATTCCTTCAGAATGGCTTGTGGATGGTCGCCACAAGCCAGAAAAACTCCGCAGCTATCTGATTCGCGAATCGTCAAGAGGTTCCGATCTTTGTGAGAACACTTTTTCCCATCGTCGCGAGCGAAGCCGGGGACCGCCTCACATGTTCAGCTCTCAAAGGCACGTTCTTCGGGACGTGGGTTCAATCGCTGGCTAGACTGTAGGTGCGCTGCCGCGACCCGCTATCAGCGCATCCAGCGAGTAATCGTTGTATTCCCGTAACGCCAGCAACGCCGCGTAAATGACAACGTAGAGCATTTGAATCGCAAGAGTGTTCCAATCGCTCAGCAGCGCCGTGCCGAAAACCAATGCTGCCATAATAAGCGCGCCGAGGAGCAGCGCGCTGCGCGTCCACAAACCCACAAGCACAAAAAGGCCCACGAGTCCCTCCGCGAAAGGAAGGCTGTAAGCGAATGCCTTTACAGCGACCGCGGGAAGAGGGGTTTTCGCAAATTCCTTCACCAGCCCACCCACGAACGCATTCAGAATCGGCAGCCGCACCGCTCCGTGCATTAGGATATTCAGTCCAAGTGTGAATCGCAGAAATGCGAACGCAAGCCTGCGATCGAGCAGCACTTCGTTCCCCATTTGCGATGCCCCCTCTCTTCCTTGTTAATGTCCTGTCAAAGCTGTACGAGCAGCCGGCTATCTGATTCGGTGGTTGTCGAAAGGTTCCGATCGTTATGAGAATACTTTTTGCCCTCGCCGCGAGGGAAGCCGGGGACCGCCCCACAAGCCCTTGCGGTAGAATTGAGCCTGGGAACTGATATTCAGTCATGATGGAGCACCTGACATAAGACATGGATAACCTTTTTGCAATCAACGCAGCGAAGACCGAATTTCGAGAGTGCTTCAACCTTGGGGATACATCTCGTGTGCTGGCGATTGCTGACCCCGACCTGGTGAGTTTTTCCGATGGCCAACCAAGCGAATTTTGCGCGAGCGGATTGGAGGTGTTAAAGACTCGGCTGACCAATCTATTCGAACGCTTCACCGCAGAGCTGTCGGTGATCGTCATCGAGATTCGTCTCCAAGGAGACGTCGCCTACGATTACGGATGGCATGACTTAACGCTGACGCCAAAGGACGGCGGCGAATCGATTCGTCGCAGGTATCGCTATGTGGATATCTGGCGGAGAAACAAAGAAGGGAGCTGGAAGCTATGGATGTACATGGATAATCAGGACGTCGCCGATCCGTTTCGGCCCGACCAAATTTCATCGCTCGGAGCGCAAGTTCACGGAAGTTTCTGAAGCTTTTTGTATAGCCGCTTGCTGAATCCGTCGGGCATTTGGAACACCCTTCCATCCCCGACCAGTCCCACCACATTTCGGGTACCATCGAGTACCGCAGTGCAGTGCGCGCAAGCCTTGAAATGCGCTTCCATTCTCTCGCGCATCTCGGGCGAAATTTCTTCGTCGAGGTAATTGGAGATTTCCCGCCATACTTCGATGCAACTTATTTCAATGGTTGCCATTCTGCCTTCTTTGTTCACCATGGTCTGACTTTCCGATAGGGTTCTCCTTTGATCCAGCAACCGTCGATCCCGGGCGCGAGCTTGTCTCGCAACAGCAACCTCGCCCGATGAAGCCGAGTCTTAACATTTGCAGCCGAGATCCCCAGAATCGCAGTCGCTTCTTTGATGGTCAAACACTGAACGTCCCTGAGAATCAGGACCTCACGATATACGGCGCTCAGCGAGTTGATGGCGTTGTGTACCGCTTCCCGTATCTCCTTTTGCTCGAGCAAATCGGAAGGAATAGGCCGCCAGTCAGCATAGTCTTTTGGCCAAAAGTCTCCTTCTTCATTTTCCGATTGGTCATCAATCGACTCGTAGAGGTGGGGATGGGCTTTCCGTACCTTCATTTTAGCTTCGTTGTACGTGATTTGTACAAGCCAGGTGCTGAACTTTGATTCCCCACGGAAGCCGGGAAGGTTCGAGAACGCCTTCAGAACGGCTTCCTGCGCCGCCTCCTCGGCGTCCGCCGGATTTTTCACAACGGAAATCGCGGTTGCGTAGATCAAACGCTCATAAGGACGTACCAACTCATAGAAAGCTTCCCGGTCTCCGTCGCAGACTCTCTTGACAAGGTTCGCCTCTTCCGTTTGCAATTGCGACGGCGTTGCTGTCGTTCTCATCAACGGGTCTGTAACTCCACCCTTGGGCTGCAAGCATCCACCCCCAAACCGATGACACAGCGCGCTATGGCGTTGGTTTTTGTGATCTCTACAATGCGATTCGCGAAGCGCCCGAAGGTTTCGCGAAGGCTCTCAAATGTCGCCCCGGGTTTACCGCTCGGAGGCCCGCAATCTTCAAATCGCGCATATCACCTTGTTTTTCGCTGGCATGCGCCGATTCTTATGCTCAGTGGGGTCTGTTCAGGCGCTCTTCGATTTCGGCAACTAACTTGCGAGTCACGGACACGTCCAACCCATAGTTCCTTCCAGTCCGGATGATCGGACCGCCAATTGCATCCAGCTCCGGCATGAGGCCGGCCGACACATCCTTCTGCATGGAGCTTCGCATAGATGCAGGTAGTGCTTCGAGCTTGCCCAGAACTTCTTCTCGATCGACAACCGCTCCGTCCGCAGCAGCGACGGCACAGACCTCACCCACGGCGGATTCGAGTCGGGCTCGCCACGTCACGTCGGCGAAGATCCCCTGTTTGTCCTTATCGCTCGCTGTACCTATAAGAGCGAACGGTGCAAGGAAGGCGAGCTTGCTCCACAGCATGGTTTTTTCATCCGCTTGAAACTTACACGAAAAACCCGCATGCCGAAGCCGGGCGGCGACGCCCTCCAATCTTTGCTCTCCTATCATGGAAAGCGCCAAGCGGACAAATGGAGAACGCTGAACGATCCGACCAGGAGCAAGGCGTTCGGATTCGACCAAGATCGTCGCCGGCACGACGCGTTCGTGATGGAAACGAAAACGGAGTACGTTGACATGTTCGATCCCATTCAGCAGTGGAACGATTGTCGTAATGACCTCGCCAGGCGGGATGGCGCCCAGTGCTGCAACGAGTTGATGACTTTTCACGGCGACCCAAAGCACATCGACAGGCTCCGTCAACCTCGTCTCGATTCGAACCGGTGCCTCGATTGTATCGTAGGGTCTTTTCAAGCGGAGCATTCCGGGATGCTGCGTGTGAGTTCGCGGACGAACGAGGAGCGTAACGTGATCGCCCTCGTGGGCAAGTGCTGCTCCGACGAGCCCGCCCACCGCGCCGGCTCCGAGAATGGCGTGCTTCATGACACACCCTCTAGAGGTGAACCGCCGGATGAATGCTCTGCTTGCTCCGGGATGATAAGTTCCCTCAAGGTTCGGCTTCCGGCATGATTAGTTCGAAGGAAGAAGTGAGCCGAATTGTATTGTGCAAAGTTCGGTACAGGGGGCAGCGCATGGCGTAAATGCCGTGTGTGCGTTCGACTGTTGCCCTTGCCGTCTCAGGCGCCACCAGGCGCATGGCCACGTGAATGCGGCGGATGACAAGCACACCCTCTTCCGTCTCCACCTCTCCGATTACTTCGGCGGTCAATTTTCCGTCACTGGCATCGATTTGGCGCGCTTCCAGCGCGCCTCCAAAAGTGCCCATCATTCAACCAGCGGTTGCGGAAATAACATAGTCAATGGTCGACGAGTGCGACTCCTTCAAAGTAGCCGGGTCAACTTTGTAGTGCTGGGCGATGGCCCCATGGACACTGTAGATCACCGGCTGGGACTCGCCTGGCAAATGTGCGATGCGAAGAGGTCCCCGCCGGCGTTCGATACGCGACTTCGAGGTATAGACAACATTACTCATGGTCTTCTCCTTTTTAGAACTGGACAATTGAGTCCGCTGCAAAACTTGGCAAGTTATTTATGCTGGAGACCCTTCGGAGATCGTTTGAGATCAAGGGGAACAATCTGCAATTGCCAGTTTACAGGCACTGACGTGGGCGGGTAGCAAACCGTCTGGTCGCAGGCCTGATACTTCAAATCGCCGGTGATGGAGATCGTCCTCTCCTTCGAAAAGACCGCGCGGAGGGCATCAGCAGTGCGAGACGGCGTTACCGTGAGATCCTGGCTGATCCGAAACTTTCCCTCGAAGACCGGGACATGTTCCTGGATGGCTTCCAGGTAGAGTAGTTTGGAGTTCGGGTAAACGACGGGCTGGAGCTCGATTCCTGGTGGCCCCTGCAAGGTGAGCTGAATTGGCTTATACCCTTGCACTTCGGGAGAATAGACGTGTACATCCGGGGGAAGCTCGATATCGGCAATCAGACTGACCCTGCCACCTGGTATGACGCTCCGATCGGATTGTGCAAGGGTAAGCTGGAGATGAGGCGCTTTGATGTCTTGAGTCACCTCCGCGCTCAGCTCAGGGAAGAGTTTGGAAATAACATTATTGGCCGTGAGTCGGTCCGTGTACTTCGGTGTGAAATACTTTTCGCGAATAACCCCGCTTGCGTCGATATAGAAGAATCCGGGATAGGCCATTCCTTTGGTCATTCCTTTCGCCTCTGTGTTGAGCACGTTGAAAGTGCGAATGATCTCGGAGTTGGGGTCAGCCAATAGGGGAAACTCGATTTTGTGCCTCCCGGCGAAGTCCTTCAGGATAGCCGGACTATCGTAGCTGATGGCGGCCAGCTTTAGTCCTTGCGCCTCAAATCGTTGCTTTGCGCTTTGCAGCTGCACGAGCTGCGCTTTGCAGAAGGGTCACCAATCGGCGGAGCGAAAAAAAAGAAGGACAGTGCCCTTCGACCCTTTCACGGTCTCGTTGGATTGTGCATGGCCGAACTGATCGGAAAGAGCGAACGCCGGCGCCGGTTGACCGATCTCCAGGCCAACAGACGGAGGAACCGCGCGATTGGTCGGCGGGCCTTCTTGCCCACTGGAAAGACCGAAGAGTCCGGCAAAGAAGAGGATGGCCACCGCAATCTTCATTTTGGCTCCAGATTCGGTTTCGTTACTTGCTGGTGCGCGCCGGCACAGCGACGCCAAGCACAAGAGATCTAGGATGCTAATTCGAAAGTCGAGTAAACCCGGCTCCCCACACCCTTCCCGCATCCGCTTCCTGGACAATCACCGCGACCCTAACATTCCGTGGATTTTTGGCGCTGAGATCAAGTTTCATGTCTCGGCTAAACCCTGCGGACTTATCTAATGCTCCGATTCGCATGAGGCTTCGCAGAACCGCAACATGCATCAGCGTCCTTCCAGCGTTCTCTCCCCCTCTGACATGCGATTCGTCGCTGTCATCTGCTATCGCGAGGAAAATGTCCGCTGATTCCGCGGTACTGGACAAAGGTAAGGGGCCGGTTTCGATGTGAAGGATTGCCATTTTTTCATCGGTACGACTCGAAGAGAGACTCACTGGAGCTTTCATCACCTTCGTGGCGCTCTCAATTGCCTGCTTCGCTCTTCGTTCATCGCTGCCCACGAATTCAAAGTGCCCGTCAACGATCATCTGCGGGGTATAGATGCTCCCGAGGCCAAACTGCGCCGCGTAGGCACTTTGCCGCTCGCTGTATTCGTGCGAAGAGTAGGGATCTTTCCATCCGATGTCGTTCCAGTAGTCCACGTGTTCACTTAAAACGATCAGGTCTGCGCCGCTCGCCCGTTGCGATCGGTCGAGTCTTTCTAAGAGGGCGTCGGCAGGAGGGCAGCTCGAGCATCCCTCGGATGTAAACAGTTCGATGAGCACGGGGCTCTGTGGAGTGTCATCGCGGCTTAGTGCCGCTGGCGCGCTCGCTGCATGAATATATCGAAACGAAAGTATGGTCGTTAGAGCGGAAATTGCGGCCAGCCCAACGATTAGTAGTCTGAAACGCATCATGCTTCTCCCTGACCGATTGAGATTGTCCACCGTATTTTCTAAACTGCTCAATTCCATCCCCCGCTGACCGCGATCAACTGGCCCGTAATCCACGCAGCTTCATCTCCAGCCAGAAATGACACAACGTTTGCGATATCCTGCGGTTGTCCGAGCCGCCCGAGAGGGGTCTGGGAAACCACAACGGAACGAAAATCGCTGGAACCAGGCATGGCTCGGAAGCCCTCGGTATCGGTGGCGCCAGGCAGGACAGAGTTCACTAGGATCTTCTTAGGACCGAGCTCAGCTGCAAGACCCTTGGTGATGGCGTCGACGGCTGCTTTGGTCGCGGAGTAGACGACCAAGTTGGGTCGGGGAGAGAGCGCGGCGATCGAGCTAATGTTGATGATCGATCCCCCGGCATCTCCAAACAAATTGACCGCTTCCTGAATCGAAAAGAAGAGCCCCTTCACGTTCAGACTAAAATGCCGGTCGAAGAGCTGCTCATCGATCTTCTCAAACGGGGCAGGCGAGTAGACGGCAGCGTTGTTGACCAAGACGTGAACGCGTCCATATGCCCGAACCGTTGTCTCAAATAGCTTCTTCACGTCGGCCAGCTTGCTCACATCGGCGCGAACGGCCAAAGCACGGCCTCCGCGCTTTTGTATGTTTTCGACGACGGTGTCGGCTTCCCGCGCGCTGTTTGAAAAGTTCACGGCCACCGCAGCGCCGTCTCCGGCGAGCTTCTCTGCTATCGCCGCGCCGATTCCTTTCGACGCACCGGTGACGATTGCCACTCTCCCAGACAAGTTCGCCATTGCTCCAAGTTCTCCTTTGGTCTGTTAGTGCTAACCGACTGCTATTTGTGTGAACGTGACAGTCTCTTCCTCGGCCACCAGGAAAATTGGCGGCCCGCCGGAAGAAATCTTCACCGCGTGAGCGAGCACCTCCTTGCCACCTTCAGAAGCCGCGCATGCTTCGAGAGCTTGCATGGAGGGAAAATGAACTTCGGCGATACGGTAGAAGGGGGGAATACCTTGCGGGGAGCCGACTACCTTTGTTCCAACGATCTTGGTCTTGCCGCTTAGTTTCGCAACCGCCAGCGGCACATGCTCCTGCTGGTAGACTTTCTCGAAAACATCAACGTCTTGGGAATGCGGGTATATGACCACGAGTTTCACGTCTGCCATTCGATGCTCCTAGCAAAGCAAATTTGTAATGACCCACTGTGTAGCGAAGTACCCCGCGCCAGATCACTCGGCGGCTCCCTTGTCGAACGCTGAAGAGCGCCTCCAATCAGATTTCCGAGCAACCCAAAAGTTTCAGTTGTTGCGGAAAACCGTCGACGACCCGGCCCTCCAGATCCTGCACGGTAGTTCCATCACCTCTGACGGTATTCATGCCGACCCGGCCAGCTCTTTTTGCTGAACTCCGGAAACTTTGTAGCGCCAGGCCAATCTCATTGTCTGTTCGCATTTTGGGGATGATTGTCGAAAGGAACGTCGGAGGCTCGCGCGCAATCGCAGCTCGAGCGCGGCGCGGATCAGCAACGAGAACCCAAACGTTTTTAAAAAGGAGAAATTATGAAAAGCATGTAGGTAAGCATTCTAGCCGCAATCCTTTGCTTTCTTGGACTGGGGCGTGGCTGCCATCGGGAAGCAACTAAATCGTCACTCTTTGCACTCGCGGGAGAGAGAATCGGGCACCGGCGCTCACATCTTGCATGCCCTCCCTCGTCAAGTCACTTTACCTCGCGGGGACAAGTGACCAGCCGATATCGCAAAAAACTAAACTTCAGGGTTAATCGAAACTTTTCGTGGTTCCTAGAGTCAGACCCAGGACGCAGCCTTACCGAAGCATGCGTAATTAAGCAGTCGAGAAAGCCTTTTAAGGGAGATATTTAAAATGAGTGTCATTCGTTTTGAACGACCTGTTATGCAAGCACTGGACTTATTCCGCGCTGGATTCAAGATCGGCATTTCCGCAGCGGGAGCACGGAAAAAAAAGATTAAGTCGCTGATCGGACTGTTCATAGCGGTTGCGCTTTGGTCCGCCCCAGCCTTCGCGCAAGAAAGACACGAAAGAAACGAAGTGGGGCTTCAGATCGGGGGTATTGTGACCCCGAGCCAAGGATTGGCGCAGGGGGCCAGCCTTATAGGACCTGGAGGAACAACGCTTCCAACTCAGGATTTACCATTCAATTCCAGCTTGACGCTGGGGGCTGAGTACGATCGAGCCGTTGTCCAGAGACAGAAATTCGCACTTGACGGGGGCATTGATTTTCTGGCTTCTCCACTCGACGTGAAGCTCAGTCAGAGGTCCCAGAATGCCATCGGACAATATGCCTTTGTTTTTCTCACTCCGCACGTCCGGCTGAAATTCCATCCGGAGGGGGCGTTCTCTCCCTGGCTGTTGTTTGGAGGTGGATATGCCCGCTTCCGTGAGAGCGCACCTACCGCTGTGCCTTCTTTTAAGTCAGGTACAAATACTGGGACCTTTGTCTTTGGTGGCGGGATTGACACTCGCCCGGTTATCCGCATCCGAAAAATAGGCGTCGGCTTTCGGTTCGAAGTGCGGGACTTCTACTCGGGGCTGCCAAACTATAACGTAAATGTGGGCGGTGGTCTTCAAACCAACTTAGCCTTCACCGGAGGTTTACTGCTGAAGTTCTGAGGCTCTGCGGAGAGCACTCCGTACAAGGTTGGTGTTCCACACCAGTCGGAGCTCGACTCTAAACGCTAGGAATTCCGTTGATGCTGGAAACTCTTTCGTCGCAGGGGAGTGTCCGTCCAAGGCGTCTTCTGCGAAGAACTGGCAATCCCAACCCGACGTTGCGCTGGTTTGAGCACCCCAGCGCAACGTTGTGGCGAGGGGCGGCATCATTCTGCATTTCTCAGGTCTCTTACCACGTAGATTCCGGATCGGGACCCCTGCTCCATCCTGGTCCTTATCACTTCCCCAAAGGCAACCGCGCCAGCGGCCCACCCGCTGAAACTATTCGAAATGTCGTGAATCGGATTGTCAGGGCGATTCGAGTCACGAGCCGGGCCAAATGGGCACAACCATCAGAGAAGCGTCCTACGCTTCTGCGAAAACAGGAAGACCACTCGAGAATCGTAATACGGACTTCTCGGCCTTCCGAAATATTGATCAGCCTGAGAGGGCAGCCCCGGATGTGGAGGAAACCCTGCATCGACCCGAAGACGCGCTTACCGCGCAGGAAGTCAACCGACGGTCAACTATGAACGGTACAACTCCCGGCGACGGCGTGTTGCGGAAGCCGTCTGCAGAGTGTGGTTTCAAGAAAGGCCTGGCCTCCGCTGTCCATCAGAGTTCGGCTCAAGCCGCGGAAGGGGCATTGATCGATCAGATCCTCTCTGGGCACAAAGAGCTGTTCATGGAGCTCATCCGTCCCCATCAAAGGACGGTTTATGCGACGGTGTTCGCTTTGCTGGTGAATAGGCAGGACGCTGAGGACGTCGCGCAAGATGCGTTGCTGAAGGCGCTAACCCGCTTGAATCAGTTCCGCAGAGAGTCGAGCTTCGGTACCTGGCTGATTCAGATAGCGATCAATGAGGCGCGAATGAGAAATCGAAAACAGTGGCGCATGCCGATGCTGTCGCTGACGGATGACAAAGACGACGCGAAAGCGTACGTTCCGAAGGACTTCGAAGACTGGCGTGAGATTCCGTCCACCGCTTTGGAGCGCGCGGAAGTACGCGACGCCTTGGTCAAAGCCCTAGGCTCGCTGGCGCGGCACTACCGGGAGGCATTCGTGCTGCGCGATATCCATGAGCTGAGCATTTCGGAAACATCGGCAATTTTGGGGATATCGCCCGGAGCCGTGAAAAGTAGGCTTCGGCGCGCTCGCTTGATGCTGAGAGACATCCTGGCTCCCGGCCTCGGACACGATGGCCGGTTGAGGTGGGCTTCGAAAGAAGTGAGGAAACCATGGGAATAAGCTGCGAAGAAGTCTGGAGAGATATCTCAGATTATATCGACGACGATCTCGATCCCGACCAACGAGCGGCGCTCGATCAGCACTTTGTTGAGTGCCGTCATTGCGCGGCGCTCCTTGATGGTACCCGCAATGTGATTGGTCTTTATCGCGACCAACGCGTGCTTGCTCCCCCGGATGGTTTTCATGAGCGCCTATATCAGAGGCTCGGAGAAACGACGAAATCGTCGCGGCGTTCTTTTTTGGCTTGGACACTGACCGCTGCTGCGGCCGTACCACTGGGACTGGCGTTGTTCTCCGCCAGGAGGCTGATAGTGCCGGCGCACCACACTCAGAATCCGTCGAGCGAACCCGATGGACGCCAAGTTCCGGAGACGGTCGCAATATCACAGGATCAGGATGACAAGTTGTATCACGTAGCCGGCTGCTCGCATCTGCATGGCAAGCCACAATTTCTTCCAGTCGCAGACGCAATGCGCGAAGGCTATTCGCCCTGCCCTGTTTGCATTGGAAAGCGCAAGCCAGCGAAAAAAGGGTAGCTTCCCACGATGGATTGCGATTCGACATGCAAGACTAAAACTCTCTGGATCGCATCGAGTCTCACTCCATGAAATGCGCGCAGTTCCTGGCAAAGTTTCCCCCTCCTGTGTGCCTTGGTGGCTGCTGGCGCGGTCAGTTGATAGTCGCGCCGGGAGCCGCGAGGCCTGCATGCAGACCCATTCGAGCGTGGTTCGTCTCTGCTCGAAACGCGGCATGCAGCTTCGTTCCTCCTGGCTCTTCCCACGAATAAATAAACTTTTCGCCCTGCGGAAACTTTCTGATTGCTCGTGACTCCCATTGCCAGGGTGGCTCCAGAATCTTTTCCGGAGATTCACCACCCGGTTAGAACTCTCGTCAGCAAGTTTGGGCAATCGCGTCTCAGGGGTGAAGTGTGCTTACTGCAAAATCGAAATCTTGGGGGTACGTCAAAATGACAAAGTGGATGGCAGTCTTCTTCGGCGTGTTGTCAATCGCGCTTCTTACACCTGCTGGCCTGCGGGCACAAGCTGGAGCAACAGGAGCGATCACAGGTACGGTATTAGACCCGAAAGGCGGCGCAATTGCCGGGGCAACGATTGTCGTGACGAACATGGTCACCGGCCAGAAAGTAAGAGAGGTCGTAACCACTGGCGCAGGAACGTTTAATGTTCCAAGCCTGTTACCGAGCAAATACAGTGTGGAAATCACGGCCACAGGATTTGCCAAATTTGTCACGGACAACGTCATTGTTCAAACGACGGAAACGAGGACTGTCAATGTGACATTGAGTGTTGGCCAAGTGACGGAAACCGTCACAGTACATGATGTGACGGCGCCCGTGGAGCTCACCTCGGCAACGACCGGCGAGACGATTGGCGCGGAGACAGCCAGCACGTTGCCGCTTTCCACCCGGAATTTTTTAACGCTTCTCACCCTTTCCGCCGGCGCTAATACGGAACTGTTTGACTCCGCGGCGCTGGGCCGCGGACAAGTCACAATTAACGTCAACGGACAGCGTCCCACTAACAACAATTTCCAGTTGGAAGGCGTCAACGCAAACGACGTAAACCTCCCGGTTTTGGATAATGTGCCGCTGCCCAACCCCGATACCATCCAGGAGTTCAAGACGCAAACATCACTCTATGACGCCTCGTCAGGCCGCAATGGGGGAGGCAACGTCCAGGTAAATCTGAAGACCGGCACGGCCCATTATCATGGAGACGTTTACGAGTTTTTCCGGAACAACGTCTTGAATGCCAACGATTTCTTCTTCAACGCGGCAACGCCGCAGGTTCCTCGGCCGTTGCTGCGACAAAATCAGTACGGCGGCTCCTTCGGCGGACCTGTTCCGAAATCAAAAGACTTTTTTTTCTTTGTCAATTATCAGGGAACGCGAGAAGAGTCCGGGATTTCCGCTGGAACGGTGCTCAACTCGCAGATTCCGGTTTTGCCGGCGCAGCGTGACGCGGCCACCTTGGCGGCGACGTTTCTCCCGGCGGGTTTCTCGGCTTCGCAAATTAATCCCGTCGCCTTGGCCTACTTGAACTTGCCTGCATCGAAATGCCCGCTATTCACTGACGGAAGGTTTTGCATTCCAACCGTGGCCGGAACTCCGGGCTTTACCGGTCAGAGAGTCAACCTCGGCAATGTCACGGCGTCCAGTGTGGGAGCATTCCAGGATGATCAGTACACGCTCACCGCCGATAAGCAATTAACGGAAAGGGATAAGCTAACCGCGCGCTGGTTTTTCTCCGACAACAACGCGTCACAACCCTTTGGCACCGGTGCCAACAACGCAAACAGCCTTCCCTTCGCGAAAGGTCTTCCCGGCTCAAACCGTTTTCTAAAACTGGGTTGGACGCGAGTCTTCTCCGCCAACGTCGTAAATGATGCCCGTTTTGGATTCAGCCGATTCTTTTTCGCGCAAGATCCGGCCGAGCCCATTACACTCGCGGACATCGGGGCTACCCGCGGCAACTCTGCGCAGTTCCCCGCTGCCTACCAACTGATTATCACCGGTGGAGGGCCTTTGGTCCTCGGAACCGGTGTCAATGACAACCGCGGCGGGGCGTTCAATACCTTCTATGAAGCCGACGACCTTTCGATCACGAAAGGGAAGCACTTGCTGCGTTTCGGATTTGACGCGAGCCGATATCAACTCAACCGCTTCAACAATTTTGCGCAGCGCGGCAGCGTTACTTTCAGCAACACCGCGGCGAGCGATGCATCACCAGGCTTTCCGAATCCTCCGGCCCTGAGCGGTTTCCAGAACTTCCTGCTGGGGCGCGTGGATACAACACAGGCGGAAGCCGGCTTCTCGAGCTTTCACTTCCGAGCCTTGGATTTTTCCGCCTATATCCAGGACGACTGGAAGATTAAGCCCCGGTTCACGCTGAACCTTGGATTGCGTTGGGAAGGCCTCAGCACCGCTCATGAACTCAATAATTTCCTTTCAAGCTTCCGGGGCCTCGAAGATGGGCAGCCAGGGCCGATCAGCATCATTCACCCGCAGCAGACGCAGAATGTCGGCACTCCCGGCGTTTCGAGCTGCACGCTGACCACTTGCTTCAGCGCGGGAAATTTCGCCCCTCGGGTAAGCTACGCTTGGGACATATTTGGTAACCAGAAAACCGTAATCCGCTCCGGATACGGCATCTACTATCAGCGTGTCTCCAACCAATCCCTTCTGCAGACTGCCGGTGGGTTGCCCTTCAACGAAGCCATCAGCGCCGCGCCCTTCTCAGTGACACCGCAGAATCCATTCCCCAGCATCTTGCCCAGCTCTGCCTTCCCTCTGTCTACGGATCAGGTCGTGCCTGCACTCATCGGTTTTAACGGCACAACGGGCGCACCGATCTTCCAGAGCGCGAGCGGTGGACCTCTTTCGGGCTTTTTCTTCTTCCCCATTCGCAGCTTCCGCCCGCCCTACGCGCAGCAATGGAACTTCAACGTCCAGCGCGATCTTGGGAAGGGCTGGTTGCTGGAGGTGGGTTATGTAGGCACGCGCGGTTCACACCTGCTGGGGACCGGGCGGCCCGCGAATCCGGGGCAGATCTGCACCATTGCCCAGCCCTGCATCATTCCGGCTTCCATCGGTACAAACGTGAACGTTCCGGATGGCACTCCATTTGTCACAAAGAATCCAGACGGCACCATCGCCATCACGGGCAGCACCGCCGCCAATCTCGACGCCCGAGTTCCCTCGCGTTACCTCGGACTAGCGAACTCTCGCGGCTTCTTCCAATTCCAGGATGGCAGCTCGACGTACCACGGGCTGCAGGCTACTTTGAGCCATCACTTCACGGGCAGCCTCTATTTCCAAGCAGCTTACACATACTCGAAATCGATCGATAATGGCTCGGGATCAGTTTTCGGAGATGAGCTAAACGGTTTGACGCAGTACGGCAACCTCCTGAACCCGAGCGGTCAGCGCGCGGTCTCGGATTTTGACCGCAGGCACCGCTTCGTCGTCAGTTACAACTATGATTTGCCGGTTGCGAGGCTGCTCCACGGCCACGGGCCCAGCAGGTTGGTCAACGGATGGGCGGTCAATGGAGTGAGCACGTTCCAGTCGGGGACGCCAATTACGGTCTTTGATGGCTCAACCTTTACGCTCCAAGACCTCGATGGCATCAACGGCACCAATTTTCCAACCCTCGCGCCAGGCGCGACCTTGGCCTCCGCAATCCCCTCTGGCGGTGTTGAGAGTCGCCTCGGTTCTTTCCTCAATCTGAACGCTTTCACGCCTGGCGGCAATTGCGTGGACAACCAAAACGCTCTGGTGCCCTGCCAGATCAATGGCGCGGCCAATCCCGCGGCCGCAGGCGCGGCGATAGGAAATGTTGGACGCAATGCGTTCCGCGGCCCTTTCCAGCAAAACTGGGATCTATCCATCACCAAGAATACGAAGGTCACGGAAGCTACTTCGGTGGACTTCCGCGCCGAGTTTTTCAACGCGTTCAACCACGCCGTATTCTCGGGTCCACAATCCGGCGGCTTCGGATCCGCCACTGGCAATCTAGGTCTAGTCAATATCGCAAACGGATCGAGCGCCATTTTGTCGACGGCCAATCGTCCGCGGATTATTCAGTTTGCTCTGAAGTTTAACTTCTAGTGTCGTTCGACTCGTCGCTCTATCGTCGCTTCCGGCTCCAACACAGCGTGGGAGCCGGAAGCTTTAGCCAGCATGCGAAGCCGGCGCACGATTCAGCGGGGGTCTCCCCTGCAAGTTGTTTATCCGAATCACCGGAGAAAGCGAGCTAAGAAAAATTATGGATACCACTAATCAATTCGCATCTACGGAAGAAACGCTGGTCAAAGCGTTACTGCGCGCCAAGTCCAGGACCTCGTTGGAAACAGCGGGCATCCACCTCTCGCGTTACGGACTCGTAGTCACACTGTTGCTGATTGGTGTTCTTAAATTCACAGCCGGCGAGGCGCAAGGCATCCAGCCCTTGGTGGCGAACAGTCCGCTGATGTCCTGGCTTTATCGAATCTTTACCCTTCAGGGCGTTTCCAATCTGATCGGAATGACCGAAATCGTCGTAGCCCTGCTTATCGCCCTGCGGCCGTGGTCCGCAAGGCTCTCTTTTATCGGCAGCATTGGCGCCATCATCACGTTCGTATTGACGGTGAGTTTTCTGTTCTCGACGCCAGGAGCCTTCCAGTTCTCTCACGGATTTCCCTTGCTAGGCGACGCTGGCCAATTCCTAATCAAGGATCTCGTCCTCCTAGGTGCATCGATCTGGACTGCCGCAGAAGCGCGCAGGGTAAGTTAGTTCATTCCCACCTCTGATTCGATCTCGACGATTCTGAAACCTTTATTGGATTCGAGCCTCTCATTCAATGAACCGCTGAATTTCGTCGGTGCCGATGCACCTCGAAATGGAGGCAAGGCGTAACCAAGTATGAGACCCCTAGCGCAATCATCTGCACGAAACCGAACGAGCATCGGGATGTCCTATTGCACAATCATGCGATGCGCGCTCGTGATGATGAGTCAGGCGTTTCTCATAGCAACTCGTGTTTTGCGAATTGCTGGTTACTAAATTGCCCGCTCAACCGCTGCTGCCGACCCTCGCATCGGATGAGACACGCAAACCCAATGTCCTCCTCATCGGCGAAAGTCCTTACTTGCTTTCGCTTTGGCGGCCTCCTCTAGAGAAGGCAGGGTGCCAATGCCACTTTGCGGAGTCCCTTCAAGAAATGGGCAAGCTTCTCAGACACACCGAACTTGACATCGTGCTCAGTTTAAACGCGCAGCACGGCCTGTCTAAAATCGTGGCCTTACTGGCAGGTTCGCGAGTAAGCATGTTTCACAGAGTGCCCGTTGAGGAAGGCTGTTGGTGGTTGCCCGTTCTTCGAAATGGCCACAACTGTCTTGGCGCGGCTGCTTTTCGGCCAAATGAATTCACTTGTGTTTTTTCTGAGATCGTTAAGGGCATAATCACGGAGGCCACCTTGAGTCCGCTCTCAACGATTTGAATCCCACCTTTGCAGTTTGAAATCACTGCATTGCCTTCATTCAGTCGTTCCATCTTCAGCGCGTTTCGCATCTCCTCGCTCCCGGCCTGGCCCGAAACCTTTATGCGAGCTACGACTCCTACTTATTGCAGGCATTACTTTTAGCTGTGCGGCCGGCTCGGCGCGATGACCTGGCTTCCGCGCAAGTCAAGAGGAAATGACTGCCGTGATGGGTCGTTAACGACGGAAAGCGCGATCTTTGTTGAAAGTAGTGTCGGTCTTCATCGGTTCGGCCAGCATCAGCCGATACTGCAGGAGGAAAGAAAGTGATGGTTCCAAAGTTTCTAGTACCCGATAACACCACGTTGGCAGTAAGCGCGATTGTTGAAGAGAGATTCGTGGATGGTCCAACGCAAAGAGCCCGGATATTCGTTAGGGAGTCCACGCGCGGTGGACCGGCACCGCGTAAGACCTTGTTCGCGGAGGCGATGCTGGAAAACAGCGCAACTAAACCACGCCGTCGCCTGGGTGATTTTGTTGTTTCCGCAACCGTGCAATTACTTCTTTTAGCGACACTGCTTTTGCTTCCGCTTTACTTCACCCAAGCGATCGATGTCCATCTGTTCAATAAGACGCTGCTCGTGGTGCCTCCTCCGGCGCCAGCGCCACCCCCGGCACGCGCGCTGGCACGGTCGGTCGCGTCGAAACCGAGAGTGATCTCTGTGGTCGGGAAGTTAGTGATGCCCAGGGCCATACCGCATCAGGTCGCTCGTCTTACGGAACAGTCCGAGGGAAACGACGCAGCAGCTGCGATTGTCCCCGGCGATGGCGTTCCGGGCGGCGTTCCTGGCGGGCAGCCCGGTGGAGTGATCGGCGGAGTCCTCTCCGGCGCGGTCCCTCCAGCTCCGGCCGCAATCAATTCGGCACCGAAGCGCCCGGTTCGCGTGGGCCAAGGGGTAAAGGCTCCGCGACTCATCCTTGGGCCCCAGCCGGTGTACCCGATCCTGGCCCGACAGGCCAGAATCAGCGGTGCGGTTGTAATTGACGCGGTGATCGACACCCAGGGAAACATAGTGGAAATGAGGACTGTGTCCGGACACCCGATACTGGCATTGGCGGCCATGGAAGCGCTTCGCCACTGGAAGTACGAGCCGACCATCTTGGGTGGCGAGGCCATCCCCGTCGAGTTGCTCGTGACTCTTACGTTCGTTCCAAACCGGGCTCAGAGCTGAGAAACATGAGAAACACACAGCGTTCACTGCGCAGAATGTTTTGGATTTTCAGCTTGTGCCTGGCATTGCTTCCTTTCTGTACAAACGCCGGGGAGATTAGGTCCCTTCTTCGGTACGCGGTGATTCTCGCTCATAGAAGCAATTCCGAACGATCCGATCGTTCTGCCGCGAGGCGCTACCGCACGGCAATGAGCGCGCAAGACGGGATCGGCTGGCCAAACATGGTCGGCGAGAACGTTGTTCTAGCCTTGGCGGCTTCTAGCGAGCGGTTGGGCGTCGTGACGGATACGAGCGACCACAACGACTTCGGACGAGGCTCCGTGGCAAGTACAAGCACCGCAAGAGTCTCGGAAATGAGTTCCGCGCCGATTCCTTTTCAGCTCACGGATAGTCTCATCTACATCCAGGCCAGCGTCAACAGATCGCACCTGCTTTGGATGATGTTGGACACAGGTTCGAGTGTCACTGTTTTCGACGAAACCGTATCGAAAATGCTGGGGATTCGGTTTCTTGGCCAAGGGAACGTTGATGGACCCGGGCAAGGGTCCGCCCAAAAGCTCACGTTTGCCAACCACGCTACCCTCATGTTTGCGGGGGAAGAGCTCGGAGATCAAACGGTGGCGACGCTGCCCCTGGAATGGTTCTCACGCGAAGTGGGCCGAAGTACGGATGGATTCCTCGGCTCCAATGTATTCCGCAACTATGTTGTTGAAATCGACTACGCAAATCAGGTGCTCCGTTTTCACGATCCGGCAGGCTATTGTTATTCCGGATCGGGTCGGCGTTTGCCACTCCAGTTCGTCTGGAACGACATACCGACCGTACACGCGGAGGTTGTAGCGCAAGACGGAAGAGCAATCGACGGCGTCTTTTTGGTCGACTCAGGCGCGACGACCGCCATTTGGCTTACAAAAGCATTCAGCGAGGCTCATCCAGAGGTTCTACCCGGGCATGACACGGTCGAAGTGCCAAAGGTGGTTGCCGTAGGAGGTGAGTTGACTGCCCGGCTTGGACGCGTGCAGGCCATTAGGCTCGGAGGATTCGTGGTCTCCATGCCACTCACGCAATTTTCGCAAAACACCTCCGGCATTTTCGCGGCTCCGGATATTACGGGGACCATCGGGGCACAGATGCTGCGCCGATTCACCGTCATATTTGACTACCCGCACGGACAGATGATTCTCGAACCAAACGAGCACTTCGGCGACCCATCCTAAATTAGGGAAAAAACGCACCAAATTATCAACAGCTTAGGGAAGCAATTAGGTTCGGCCTTGCCCAACTTGCGGTTTTCCAATTGAGTGTGAAGTTCCATCCTCGATCGAATTTTGGAAACCTTTCCGCGATTCCCAACTCTCATTCAATGCAAGCAGTCAGTCTTGCAGTGAGTTGAGGGAATCAAAAAAAGGCAAGTCTCATGAAGCTAGCAATCCATTTTCATCGCGCAGGCAGCGCATTCAGCCGTGAGAGCGTTGGACCGACGCGCCACTCCCAACGCACGGCGCAACGTTTGCTGAGCAAGAAAATGCCGCAGGCTCGGCCCGAGAATAGCTCCGGAGATGGGAAGAGGCAGAAACCCGACAGCTCGTCGTTTAGCGAGGCCATCCGGCTGGCTCAGCAGGGCGACGCTGCTGCCTTTGAAATTATTTACCAGCAACACTCCGCACGGGTGTATGCGCTTTGCCTGCGCATGCTTTGCGACCCAGTTCAGGCCGAGGATCTGGCTCAGGAAGTGTTCATACAGCTATTCCGGAAGATTCATACCTATCGTGGCGAATCCGCGTTTTCGACCTGGCTGCATCGTTTGACGGCGAACCTCGTTCTGATGCACCTGCGGAGGAAGAAACCGATTTCTATATCACTCGATGAGATCGACGGAAGCGATGAAGGGGATGACCGGCCACAAAAGGAAATCGGAGCACCCGATCCCCGGCTGACTGGCTTGGTCGACCGCCTCACTCTCCAATCAGCTATCGAGCAGTTGCCGCGCGGCTACAGGGAAATTTTTACTCTCTACGACGTTCACGGTTACGACCACAGGGAAATTGCCAAGATTCTCGGACGCTCGGTCGGAAATTCAAAGTCTCAATTGCACAAGGCCCGTAAGCGCTTGCGCGAACTGCTTCAGGAGTACAGAGCCACCGCGCGCGACGCGATCGCGAGACAGCGGGCCACTCTCTCGCGCTTGTCACCAGTTAACACCCTTACGGAGATCTCCGCGAAATAAACATCTGGACGAATTATGAAGAATCTTACAATCATCGCCCGCACTGTATCCATTCAGTTCATCCTACTCTTACTCTTAGGAGCCATCTTCGACTTTACCAAGCCTGCCTCCGCCCAATCCGCCGTTTCCGATGACGTGAAGCACGATACGCCGGGCCAGACGATTAAGCCGAGCCAGGCCCTGCATATCGACGTAAATCTGGCACTCGTGAATGTCACCGTTACCGACCCCTATAGCCGCATCGTCACCGGTCTCGAGCCAGATAACTTCCGCGTCTTCGAAGACAACGTCGAGCAGGAAGTCGTGAATTTCTCCTCCGAAGACGTTCCCATCTCCATCGGCGTCATCCTGGATCTCAGCGGCAGCATGGCCAACAAACTTGGCAAGGCCAAGGAAGCCGCCCTCCAGTTCTTCAAAACCGCCAATCCTCAAGATGAGTTCTTTCTCGTCGGTTTCAACGAGCGCGCTCAACTCCTGAGTCCGTTCACTCCCAATGTCGAAGACTTGCAGAGCCGCATGCTCTCAGCCTCTGCGAAGGGCAAGACCGCCTTACTCGATGCCATTTATCTGGGACTCAGTCAGATGCGAGGGGCACACTCCGGAAAACGAGCCCTGCTGATCATATCCGACGGTGGCGATAATAATAGCCGGTACAGCGAGAAGGACATCAAGCGGTTCGTGCGGGAAGCGGATACCCAGCTCTATTCCATCGGCATTTTTGACCCCTTCGAGTATCGCAGCCGAACCTCGGAGGAGCTCAACGGCCCCACGCTGCTCAGCGAAACAACGGAATTGACTGGCGGGCGGGCATTCGCCGTGGAGAATCTAAACGACCTGCCGGACATCGCCGCGAAGATCGGCGCGGAATTGCGAAACCAATATATCCTAGGCTACCACCCGAGTAATAAGGCCCACGATGCCCGCTGGCGCAAGATCAAGATCAAGCTACGGGTCCCCAAGGGCCTTCCGCCTCTCAGCGTCTACGCAAAAACGGGCTACTACGCGCCCAACCTCTAGGTCTGGCAAAGAATCGGATCATTGCTTCTCGTCGAGCGGACTGCGCTTCCAGCTCTGAAATCCAATCCACGTTGAGAATTTTGGAAACCTTCAAGCGATTCGAGACTCTCATTCAATGGAACGGGACACACCTTGTTGAGGCGTTCGAGGCCCCCTTGAAATCGCAACAAAAGCTGCTTTGGTCAGACCGGGCAGCGAGACTCGCGATCCACGAGGCGCAACGAGTGTCGGACGGTGTTCCGCATCTCATTCTAAATTTGACGGGAGACGTTGAAATGACGAAAACGACAAAAGCCATGCTCGCAGGTGCGGCGTTCGCGGGATTGTTCGCCGGAGCCGGAGCAGCGGTTAAGGCTTCGACTCTGCTTCCTTCGCTGAAGAGTTCGCTAAACGCGCAGGACCAGGATCAGAAAAGCGACAAGCAGGACAAAGAAAAACATGCTTGCAAGGGCCAAAACTCGTGCAAGGGCAAGGGCGGCTGCAAGGCCAGCGACAATGGCTGCCACGGCAAGAACTCTTGCAAGGGCAAGGGTGGTTGCGCAACCGACGGGTCAAAGAAGCCTGAGTAATATCTCGGTTCACTATCGCCTTGTATAGAGAGGGCTAGATAATTTCCTGGCCCTCTTTCCTTACGCCATGGGAGAGGCAAATAGTGCGCTCTCGAATCGCTTCAACTTGCCGCCCCCTTTTTACGAGCAATCCGACACGGCTTTTTGGCGCGTCGAATTCACGCCACCTTTGAGAATTCAGAAACCTTTACGCAACCCGTGACTCTCATTCAATGAACGGAACACTCTTTTGGGGTGCTCGACGCCGCCTCGAAATCGCAGCGAGAACCGGGTTGGTTACACCGTGCAGGGCAGATTCGCGGTCCGCGAGGCGGGGAAGAGTGTCTGGACGGTGTTTCGTATCTCGACGCTAGTCAACAGGAGGGTTTGAAAGTGACGAAAACGACCAAGGCCATACTCGCAGGTGCGGCGTTCGCGGGATTGTTCACCGGGACAAGCGCTGCAGTGAAGGCTTCGACTCTGCTTCCTTCGCTGAAAACGTCTTTGAGCACCCAAGATCCGAACCAGGACCAGAACCAGGGTCAGAAGTCGGAGAAAGCCAAGGACAAGAAGGACAGGCACGCTTGTAAGGGCCAAAACTCTTGCAAGGGCAAGGGTGGCTGCAAGGAAGGCGACAACGGCTGCAAAGGCAAAAACTCGTGCAAAGGCAAGGGTGGGTGCCGGACCGACGGCAAGAATAAGCCCTCCTAGCCGCCAATTCGCTCTAAGGCTGCTTCTTTTTTGAGAGGGCCGGTGCTGCTTGTCGGCCCTCGCTTATCCAAATTATATGGAGACTTCGGTGGCTGCGAATCGCTTTAATGCGTTTACGGATTACGGGATTGGGATCGGCCTGCGGGCTCCGCACTATCAGCATATCCTCTCTCGCAAACCTGTTGTCGACTGGTTTGAAATCATCTCTGAGAATTTCATGATCGACGGCGGACGGCCGCTGCACATTTTGGATCAAATCCTCGACCAATACAAAGTCGTACAGCACGGCGTCTCCATGTATTTCGGCTCCGCAGAGAAGCCTGATCGCGAACACCTTCGCCGCTTGAAGGAACTCGTGAAACGCACAAAGACCCCGTGGCTCTCCGACCACCTCTGTTGGGGCAGCGTCGATGGACGCTACACACACGACCTCCTTCCCATGCCTTACACATTCGAAGCTGCACGCCTCACGGCTCAGAAGGTTCGCGAAGTGCGGGACTTTCTCGAAATCCCGATTGCTGTCGAGAACGTGAGCAGTTACGCCGAATTTCATGTTTCGGAAATGACCGAATGGGAGTTCCTCAACGAAGTTGTGGAGCAGGCTGATTGCGGAATCCTCCTCGATGTGAACAACATCTACGTCTCATCGCAAAACCACAATTTTGACCCTTTCACCTATGTGAACAGCGTTTCTCCGGAGCGCGTTGCGCAGATCCACATTGCCGGCCATTCGAAATTCAAGAAATACATCCTCGATACCCATGACCATCCGGTGCTCGATCCCGTGTGGAAACTCTATGAGCGCACCATCCAACGCGCCGGCCACACTGCGACACTCCTCGAGTGGGACGACAGCATCCCCTCTTTTCAGGAAGTCCACAGAGAAGCCCTGAAGGCCAATCGCTTCCTCGCTGACACGACGCTGGCGGTGGCCGTATGAAGCTTCTCACGCTTCAACGGGCTGTGGCCCGCGCCGTCATGCAACCCCTCACGCTGTCGGAGCGCATGCGGCGGACCGCGCCTGGCGGAGGGCGCATGAGCGCCTACGCGGCCCGGTATATCAGGCCAAACGACCGCCTCACCTCCTTCGAACGCCTCGAGATCTACAATCGGCAATATTGGTTTCGTGTTCTCGGCAGCATGGCCGAGGATTTTCCAGGATTGCGCGCCATTCTGGGCCAGCCGCGGTTTGAAGACATGTGCCGTGCCTACCTCGCGGAGTGCCCTTCGCGCTCGTTCACGCTGAGGAATCTGGGGGCGCGGCTTGAAACGTGGTTGCGGCGCAATCCCAAATGGATACGAGGGAAGCAGACTCTCGCCCTGGACATGGTGCGCCTGGAATGGGCGGACATCGAAGCATTCGACGGCAAAGCAGAACCTGCCCTTCACCCGGAAGATCTGAACGGCAGCTCCACCCGAGGCCTCCGTTTACGGCTCCAACCCTACGTGCGAGTTCTGGAGCTTCACTACCCGGTGGACGACTTGACGCTCGAATTTCGGGAGAACGACAACACCGCTGATTTCGCGAGCAATGCCCTGACGGAGACCCGGAGGAGCAGTAAAGTCCGAGCCGTCGCCGCTCTGGAGCCAAAGCAAATCTTTCTCGTGGTTCACCGGATGGATTTCTCCGTGTACTTCCGCCGCATCGAACACGAGGAGTTCGCGTTGCTCTCCGCGCTGCGCAGCGGAAAAACGATCGAGCGCGCGATTGAATTAGCCTTTCAACGCAGTTCGGTTCCCGAGTTTGATCGCGGGGGATACGTTCGGCTCCGCTTTCAGACCTGGGCAACCATGGGCTGGTTCTGTCGGCCTGAAGAAATATGTACGCGGTGAGAAAGCCGCGAGAAAACGGCAGGGATGAGACCATGAATAATCTAGTCGCTAGAGTCAAGCAGTGGCATGACCAGTTCTTCGCCTTAGTGTCTTACCTGCAGTCGCCATTCCTCCTATTTGTGCGGCTCTATTGGGGATGGCAACTGGCGCAGAGCGGCTGGGGCAAGCTCCATCATCTGCCCAATGTAACCGAGTATTTCGGCAGCCTAGGCTTGCCGATGCCAGCGCAAATGGCGGTCTTCATCGCTTGCGTCGAGTTCTTTGGTGGCATCTTCCTCGCTTTGGGCCTCTTTTCCAGGATCACGAGCCTCGTACTCACCGTTAACCTGACCATGGCTTACGTAATCGGGGACCGGGAGGCGCTGCTCTCTTTCTTCTCCGATCCGGACAAGTTTATTGCTGCCGCTCCCTTCGCGTTTCTCATTGTCTCCCTGATCGTGCTGATTTTCGGCGCCGGCAGGATCTCAGTGGACACGCTGCTGGCATTTTTCTATGGCTCGACACGCGTGAAGCAGGCGAATTCAGTTACGGCCTGATCGCACGCTCTCCAGCAAAGGAAGCTTTGTCATGGTTATTCAATGCTCCGAACCCTTATGGCGGCCTTCTCCGGTCGCACAGTGTCGATCGCGCTCCTTTTTCTCCTTTCTTTCTGCCTCGCGGCGACGGCGGGCGAGATGACTTCGAGCCTGTTGATCGGAAACGCTCGCATCGACATCATGATCGAGCGAACTTCCCTGCCCGTGCCGGTGAAGGACATTCTTTGCTGGGTCAAAGCGGCCGCTGCGTCCGTGACGACCTATTACGGCCGCTTTCCGGTGCCTCAAGTCTTGATTCGGATCACTCCCTTCGAAGGAAGAGGCGTCCGCGACGGTATGACCTTTGGCGATCGAGGCGGGCGAATCACCATACGTGTCGGCAACGATACTTCTCCTTCGGAGCTTGCCGCTGACTGGATGCTGACCCACGAGATGGTCCACCTGGCTTTTCCTTCCGTGGACGAAAAGCACCATTGGATCGAGGAGGGGATCGCCACCTACGTCGAACCGATCGCCCGCATTCGCGCCGGACACCTTACGGCGGACCAGATGTGGCTTGACCTTGTCCGCGACATGCCGCAAGGGCTGCCTCAGCCGGGAGATCGAGGCCTCGATCACACACACACCTGGGGGAGAACCTATTGGGGAGGAGCGCTGTTTTGCCTGCTAGCGGACGTTGAGATTCGCCGTCAAACAAACAACGCGCAGGGCCTGGAACACGCTCTGCGCGGCATTCTCGACGCTGGTGGTGACATCCGCACGGAATGGAACCTCCAGGATGCGCTCGCGGTCGGAGACCGCGCAGTCGGCGTGAGCGTCCTTCAGCCCCTTTTCGCAAAAATGAAAGACAAGCCAGTGAGCGTGGACCTAGGTACGTTGTGGGCCCAGCTTGGTGTCCAATCGGATGGGGCCAGTGTCCGCTGCGACGATAGTGCCACACTGTCTGCGATCCGCCGGGCGATCACAACGGCAAAATCCAACGCGGCCGAGGAGCATTCTCTGCTTCGGAGACCTGCCGCAGTCTTTGCAGGGCGTGCTGTGGGGCCCTCCGTGATTGGGTTGGCAAACTAAACCGCGACTCGGAGTAGCATATCGTCGTGACAAAGAAAACAGGACGACGAGCTGCTGATTCGAAACGAGTGCGTGTGGCTATCGCTCAATCCGCTCCCGTTTATCTGGACAAACGAGCCAGCCTCGCAAAGGCCCTTGACCTCGTTCAGCAGGCGGCAAAGCGAGGAGCACAGCTGGTTGCCTTTGGGGAAACCTGGCTGCCGGGCTACCCTGCCTGGCTGGATGTGTGTCCCGGCGCGGCACTGTGGGAAAACGCTTCCGCGAAAGAGGTCTTCGCGAAGCTCAGGAATAACAGCATCACCGTTCCCGGCGAAGAAGTGCATGCGCTCAGCGAAGCGGCGCGAGATCTCAAAATTGTGATTGTGATCGGAGCCAGTGAGCGAGTCGATGCCGGTCCGGGAAATGGCACACTCTATAACTCGCTTCTCACTATTTCAGAGGACGGGCAGCTGCGGAACCACCATAGGAAACTCGTCCCGACCTACACGGAACGGCTCGTGTGGGGTAATGGTGATGGCCGCGGGCTGCAAGCCGTGTCCACATCGGCTGGACGCATAGGCGGATTGATTTGCTGGGAGCATTGGATGCCGCTCGCGCGCATGGCCATGCACAATTCCGGCGAGCACATCCACGTCGCGGTTTGGCCGACGGTTCACGAATTACATCAACTGGCCAGCAGACACTACGCCTTTGAAGGCAGGTGCTTTGTGCTGGCAGTCGGTTTAATGATGTCGGCCTCGGACGTACCGGAGGAGCTTCTTGGCGATTTCCCGTTATCCCTGGGTGATAACCAACGGGTAGAGCGCGGGGGCAGCGCGATTATCGGGCCGGATTCGCATTACGTTGTTCGACCCGTGATGGATCGTGAAAAGCTCATCGTGGCGGACCTCGATATCACGCAAATTGACCGCCAGGCAATGACCCTCGACGTCTCGGGTCACTATGCTCGACCGGACCTGTTTCGCTTCGAGAAGAAAGAGTTGGCATAGAGCGATGCGCTGGGAGTTCCAGGCCGAAACGAGACCTGGCGCGGCGAGCGAGCAACTTTGATTGCAGAAACGGAAAGAGAGAAACGAATGGAATTGGACTTCGCAGGAAAGAAGCTGATTGTCATCGGAGGCACAAGCGGAATCGGGAAGGCGGTCGCGTCACTCGTGCTCAGCAACGGTGGCAGTGCTTTGCTCGTCGGCCGCCACGAGGCCAAGACGCGAGAGGCGGTCCTGGAATTGGGTTCGCGTGGCGAGGTGTCGGGATGGGCTGTGGACATAACGAGCGGCCCCGGACGTGCGAGCTTGATCGGCCATCTACAGGCAAAGCACGCGGACGCAAGCTTGCTTGTGAACGCCGCAGGTGTTTTCGCCCCGAAGCCGTTTCTCGACCATACCGAACCCGACTATGACCGCTATCTTGAAATCAACAGGGCCCTCTTCTTTATCACCCAATGCGTAGCCAAGAACATGGTCGCCGGTAAACGCGGCGGCTCGATCGTGAATATCGGATCGATGTGGGCCAGGCAGGCGGTGCAAGCCACTCCTTCTTCCGCTTATTCGATGGCGAAAGCCGGGCTGCACGCTTTGACGCAGCATCTCGCGCTGGAACTCGCAAGTGCGGGCATTCGCGTCAATGCCGTTTCGCCCGCCGTCGTGAATACGCCAATTTTCGAGGGCTTCCTGCCAAAGGAACAGGTGGCCGCGGTTCTTCAGAGTTTCAATGCTTTCCACCCGATCGGGCGTATCGGGCGGCCCGAAGATGTCGCGGAAATCGTCGCCACGCTACTATCCGATAAGTCCTCCTGGGTGACGGGCGCCGTTTGGGATGTCGATGGAGGCGTCATGGCGGGGCGCAATCAATACGTTTCGTGAAGCGCTAACTCTAATCGACGAGGCTTGACTTCATGGTGTTCGAGGCAAAAAACAATGCGATTCGACTTGCGAGCAAGTTTGCACGGTTGCTAGCGGTACGAGTCACAATCCTGACCCTCCTAAGCATTCTGATGGCGCCATCCGCAATGCTTGCAAATTGCCAGCTCGGCTTGGAAGCAGCATCCCATCTTGATGCCGGGTTTGATTCGCTGTACGACTTGAACTTCAACGCAGCCCAGGCCCAATTTTCGGACTGGAAAACCCGCTATCCGGACGATCCCCTCGGCCCAGCTGCAGCCGCCAGCGCGTACCTATTTCGGGAATTCGATCGACTCGGAGTTCTGCAAAGCGAACTCTTTCGCGACGACCAAGCCTTTCACCAACGCAAAAAGTTGACGGCGGACCCGCGCTTGAAGACTTTGTTTGATTCCGAACTCACGTTGTCCGAAACGCTGGCAGCCAAACAGTTGGCGAACGATCCTGCGTCGGTGAATGCACTTTTGGCGATGACCATGGCGAATGGGCTGCGCGCGGACTATGCCGCCCTCATCGAACGGAAGGATGGTGCGTCGCTCTCGTATACAAAGAAAGGACGAAAATCGGCCGAAAAACTTCTCATGGTCGACTCCGGCTGTTACGACGCATATCTGGCTCTGGGCGTGGAAAACTATCTTTTGGGAACTAAGCCGGCACCGGTGCGGTGGATATTAAGGGCCGGAGGTGCCAACACGAATCGGGACCAAGGATTACGGGAACTTGAACTGACGGCGGACAGTGGTCATTTTCTCAAGCCGTTCGCGAAATTGTTGCTCGCCGTGGCAGCCTTGCGGAGGCACGATGACCACAACGCGAAGCTCCTCTTGACCGACTTGCACTGCGAGTTTCCTCACAATCTCCTCTACGAGCGCGAACTCGCTCGCCTTGAAACGCAACGAGGGGACTGAATGTCACAAAGACCGTTCTTGCTTTCGTCCCGAACACCAGGCCAAGACTGTGATCGAGCCAAGCCTTTGCTATCTAACGAATCGAGCTAGACGGCCAACCGAACGTTCTCATGCTTTCGCCAGTAATGTGTTCTCCTCCCACGGAAAATCAAATCAGCGTCGAATCAACCTAAGAAATCTTCCTGGCGTGACTTCTGCGACATTAGGTCAGAAAATGACTCGAAAAGAATTGGAGCGACATTGTCCATTCCCTTAAATGGGGATCGAGTTTCAATACGCCCGCGCCGCGCTTCTGTGGAGTGGACTTCAAGGACGACTCGCCGGCAGACAATTCTTCAGCTGTTAACTCAGACGCTTGGGGCGGCCACGCGAACAGGCACCTGGCTCCTTCGCTTGAAAAACCAATCTCCCAATCGCCAGAGAAGAAGTATTGCGACGAGCGCTGCGTAAAAGAGCGGCTTGCGCACATCGGACTTGACCAGCCAGTAGTAGTGAATCACGCCGCACACAGCAGCCACATAGATGGAACGATGGAGCATTTGCCAGCGCTTGCCGCCGAGACGGCGAATCCAGCCGGCCGTGGAAGTAATCGCAAGAGGAATCAGGAGCACAAACGCAGTGAAACCCACGGTGATGTAGCGGTGCTTTGCGACGTCTTTCCACATGCCGGCGAGGTTGAAGGACTGGTCGGGCCCGAGATACGTTAGAAAGTGGAGGGAGACGTAGAAAAAAGCGAAGAGGCCGAGCATGCGGCGAAAACGGATGAGATCGGGGAGCTTGAAGAGCTTGCGGAACGCCGTGATGCAGAGAGTGAACACGATGAAACGGATGGTCCAATCGCCGCTGCCGTGCTGAAGAGTCTCGACGGGATTGATGCCGAGGTTACCGGTGATGAATCGCCAGAGGAGATCAGCGAACGGAATCAGGCAGATCAGAAAGACAGCGACTTTGGTCCATTTGCTGATGAGAAGTGCGCGCACGCGGAATGTCCACCTTAATGGTATTTCTTCAGATCCATTCCGTTGTACATGCTGGCGACTTGGTCGCCGTAGCCGTTGAAGATCACCGTGGGCCGCGTGAAGAATTCGCCGAGACGGCGTTCCCTGGCCTGGCTCCAGCGGGGATGGTCGACATTGGGATTGACGTTGGAGTAGAAGCCGTCTTCCTCAGAAGAGTAGCGATTCCAGGTGGTGGGAGGTTCTTTTTCCTGGAAGCGGATTTTTACCAGCGACTTGATGCTCTTATAGCCGTATTTCCAAGGAACGATCATGCGAACCGGCGCGCCGTCCTGAGGAGGAAGAGTCTCGCCGTACATGCCGACGCAAAGAAGGGCGAGCGGATTCATGGCTTCATCGAGGCGCAGACCTTCGAGATAGGGAAAATCGATGCCGCCATACTTTGCCTCGGGCATTTGGCGCGGATCATAGAAAGATTCGAAGGCGACGTAGCGGGCCTTTGGCGTGGGCTCGACGAGCTTTGCGAGGACGCTGAAAGAGAAACCGATCCAAGGCACAACGATGGACCAGCGCTCCACACAGCGATGGCGGTAGATGCGCTCTTCAAGCGGGGCGAGCTTCAGGATTTCGTCCATGGTGAATTTGCGAGGTTTGGCCACTTCGCCTTCGACGGAGGCGGTCCAGGGAGAAGTCTTGAAATTTTGGGAATTCTTGGCGGGATCGCCCTTGTCGGTGCCGAATTCGTAGAAGTTGTTGTAATGGGTCACGTCGTTGAACGTGCTTTCCTTTTCGGTCGTGCTGAAGGGGCTCTTCACGAGGCCGGTGAGCTTCGTTGCCGCAAACACCGGTTGAGAAGGCAGTGCCAGCTTGAGTATGCCTTTGCCGGCCGCGGCAGCGGCGCCGACGATGCCCACAGCCTGCAAGAATTTCCGGCGGTCCAAATAGACGGACTTGCGTGTAATGTCAGCGTAGGTCAAATCTGGCGCTTTGCGAATCAACATCTCTTTCCTCTCGATCCTCCGTGCCGTTTAGGCTTTGCGATCAATCTACTTACATTCGAGCGAAATGGTCTGCTTGGACTAACAAACCCTCAGGTAGGGTTGCTCCGAGCGGGCAATCCTGCAGCGGGCACGTGCCTTCGAACCAACTCCTCCAGTTCGCTGAGATGGGAGTACGGCGCCAGTACGCAGTTTGCGTGCGTGTTCCCGGTGATCAGGAGAGAAATCCTGTGCGCAGCGTCGCGCTCAAAAAAAAGGATGGTCTTCTTGGCGGTCGCTCCAAGGAGATA